>Ga0315293_10000585_pt1 | contig 34289 bp, 45 predicted proteins | sample YL17G13_20_MG_FD_203071 | JGI IMG/M metagenome (GOLD analysis project Ga0315293, IMG submission 203071) | Sediment microbial communities from Yellowstone Lake, YNP, Wyoming, USA - YL17G13_20 | ecosystem: Environmental > Aquatic > Freshwater > Lake > Sediment | place: USA: Wyoming | collected... | reverse complement strand
CGTTGATAGCCGCGATCGGACAGGAAGCTTTTGGACTTCTGGTCAGGAGATTAAATATAGTTACCGCGCTTCTTTTATTGGCGGGGGCCACCGCCTATGGTTTTTACCTGTCAACCCTGCCCGAGATTCCCGTGGAATTCCAGGACCCTCAAGCGCGATTGGCGGAGATCGATCAGCAATATACCGATCCGATCGAGCGGGCCCAGGCCAAGTATGCCTATATGGTGAGTTTGGCTGAATGGGTGGAAGCTACTGAGCGGCACGCTCAGGATAGCGGCTGTGCGGATTCCAGTGACCCGCTGGACGGCGGTATTGCTAATTGCAATGGTATTCCACAAGAAGACCCGGAATTCAGCATTGCGAATATAATCAATGAACAGAATTTTAATACCTATGAAGCGGCCCGGCAGAATGTGGAAAATACTTTTAAGGCCTGGCTGGCGGAAAGGGTCCAGCAAGACCTGCAAAGCGGAATAATTGATCCATCCCTGCTCTGCGATCCCGAGGCGCTGGTAGCCCATTATTATCCTCTCTTCCTGGATTACGTAGATGATGAGCTTTTGGGCCTGGGAGAATTGGGTGATAATCAGGCCGAAAAGGAAGCCTTAGCTTATATTCTGCAGAACGCGCCCCGCACTCCTGAAGGCGGCATTGATTATGCCGCCATGCGGGTCTGGATCACCAATCATTATCAATTGATACCCCATTATGCGGAGATCTTTGTAAGGGCGGATGGGGCGGTGGACATGGATAAAGTGGATAATTTCATCCAGAGATTAAAAGTCCGCGTCCTGCAAAACCAGCTCAAAATCCTGGCCACCTACTATCCTACCAATCCCGAGACCGGGGTAGAGGTCAATGATGGCTCCTACACCCTAGCCTTCACTGAAGAGGGCGAGCTGTTAAGCTTTTCCCATTTCCGAACTTTGGTACTTAATATCTGGCAGCCGGTCTTAGACCAGCTCCACTCAGCGGGGATGATCATGGAACTCTGGCAGGCCCAGCAGTTCACCCTGGAACACCATCCATCCGATCAAGGATTGTGGGTAGATAATCCCTCCCCGCTGCCCAATAATATGGGACAGGTCAATTTGAATGCTCCGGAGGTCCAGGCGGCCCTGGCAGTCATGCGGACACAGCAGAGGCTCCAGATCGAAGCACGAATGGCCCAATTGATTCTGCTGGCACTCACCAACGCTAATAATACTGGATCAACCACATTGACTACCGGTTATACTCAGCTGGATGTGGAGTTGGGACTGGTCAATCCCGATGGAAGCATAAATACCAGCAGTGAGTTTTTTGCCGGGGCCAGAGCGCTCATACTCCAAGAGAACGCTATTGATTTCCGGGCGACCTACCTTACCGAACACGCGGTCAACGGGGAAGCGGGCCTGGGGACCAGCACCGGAATAAATGAACTAGACCTGGCACTTGATATCTATGTGCATCCGAACCAGGTGCATTCTGGAATTGTTCCGCTGGATCTGGCCACTTCACAGAACGCCGCGAATCTGCAAAACGCTGCCTTGATCCAACAAATGCTGGCGCAGGCGGCCACCGGACAACTTATGGGTCTTCCGTCTATACCCGATTCGGCCCAGATGGGCGATCTATTTGTTTGGAATGATTCAGGATGCGTCTGGGAACTCAATCTTAATTCTTCTTCACTGGGCCCTGCGCTAGAATTAGCAAGAGGCATCTGGGCGGCAGAAGGGTCGGCCCTGCGGGAGCTGTCTCTAACCGGCTGGAAGAACAGGGTATTGACGTTGCGTTTAGCCTACGCTCAGGCTTACCAGGACGGGGATCAAGCCAGGATGTATATCTTGGGTGAATATTTGGCGGCCCTGGGCGACAATATGCTCTGGACCCATGACATAAGATATATTGATCGATTGGTGGGATTAAGCAACCAATGGTTCGCCCTAAGCGCGGAAGAACCAGCAGAAGCTTTTTCGCAAGTTATGGAGATATTGCAAGATGCCTCCCAGGGGGACATGCCCTATGAGCAATCGGTCGCCCTGATGACCCAGATACTGGCAGCGCATCGCCATCAGGATGTGGCTTTTATGATTGCCTATCAGGGGACCGATTATTATATCCGCTATGCTCAAGGACATTTGGCGGTTTTTGATCAATACGGATCATCCGTAGGCCTGAATTCTGCCGGCCAGCCGATCTCAACCACTGATCCTGAGGAGCAGAAGAATCTGGTATATACTTTACTGGTATCGGTTTTTGGCGATGATTCACCCAGCATTCCTTCATCCCTGTATGAATACCTGCAAAATATCCCGGAAACCATCAATTCCGGGCAAACCTTTAATTTGAACTTATTAACTACTGCTTTTTATGTTAATTATAACGGTGCGGATTATTATATTCGCTATTGTACCGATGGGCAGCTGTGGGTTTTCGATAGTGAAGGGAATCCCGTGACTATGAATGCGAACGGGATCCCGATTTCTTCCAATAATTTGGCTGATTATCAGAATGCCGTCCAGGTGATTTTAGTTTATATTTTTGGCTCTGATGATCCAGACCATGCTGAATTCTGGAGCTATATCGCTGCTCTGCCCAATACTACCTTTGAGGGTCAGCCGGTTATTGAGTTAACCCCGATAGAGCCCGGCTCCTTCTAATCTAAAATCCCCCTTGACAACCTTGGCGGCCTAATGTAAAATTACCATTTGTTTGCTGGAGTGTCTGCGTTAGGTCCGCAGCCTCGGAAAATAGCAATACTGGGCCAAAAATTCCGTAGCAATTTTGGTGAAGGGGTACGTGTGTGCCCTCACCGTTATATTTTTTATGAGAGAAATAATTACACTAGCTTGCACCAAATGTAAACGTCGCAACTATGCGACGACGAAAAATAAAAAGACGACCACCGGTCGTCTGGAGCTTAAGAAGTATTGTAGACATTGCCGGGCGCATACTCCTCATAAGGAGGAGAAGTAGGCCAGTAGCTCAATTGGAAGAGCACCGGTCTCCAAAACCGGTGGTTGCAGGTTCGAGTCCTGTCTGGCCTGCCACCTTATAAGATAATGAAGGATATTAAAGGTTTAATTTTAAATTATTTAAAGGAGACCCGGGCCGAAACCAAGAAGGTGGCCTGGCCGGACCGGCAGTTTGTGGTCTCGGCAACCATGGTCATTTTGTTTATTACGTTCGGCATTGCATTTTTTACCATGTTTTTGGATCTGGGGCTGGCGCAAATAATTTTATTTTTAACGAAGGCATTTTAATGGGCGAAGAAGAAATCAGGAAAGAGGAACCAGCACAGGCGGAGGAAGTTAAACCGGTAGAAGAAGTAAAAGCTGAGGAAATCAAGGCAGAAGAACCCGCTCCGGCCGGAGACCGGAAATGGTATGTGATCCAGACCTATTCGGGGATGGAAGAAAAAGTCCGGGACGCCATCCTGGGCAATATCGACCAGATGGGCATGAAGACCAAGATCTTCCAGATCTTGGTTCCTGAAGAGGAAATCGTAGAGCTTAAAGGCACCCGGCGGATAGAGAAGAAGAAAAAGATGTTCCCGGGGTATGTTTTTCTGGAAATGGTCCTGGATGACGAATCCTGGTATGCCATCCGTCAGACCCCGGGGGTGGCCAGGTTCATCGGTACCAAGGTCAAGCCCACCCCGGTTTCCGACCGCGAAATGCAGAGAGTGCTCAAGCAGATCGGGGTTAAAGAAGAAAAGCTGGAAGTGGCCTTTGAAAAGGGCGAGACGGTAAGGGTGATTTCGGGCCCCTTCAGGGGTTATACCGGAACCATTGATGAGATCAATGCCGACCGCGGCAAGCTCAAAGTGCTTATCAATATTTTCGGAAGGGATACGCCGGTGGAAGTGAATTTTGAACATGCGGAGAAAGTGGTCTAATGGCCAAACCTAAGAAAAAAGAAGTTTTAGTTAAAATCAAACTGCAGATACCGGCCGGCAAAGCCAATCCGGCGCCGCCCATCGGCCCGGCTCTGGGCCAGCACGGCATCAACATAATGGAGTTCTGCAAGGCCTACAACGCCCAGACGGCGGACAAGGGCGACACCGTCATCCCGGTGGAGATTACGGTTTACAAAGACCGCTCTTTTACATTTATATTAAAGACCCCTCCGGCCGCCACCCTGATCAAGAAGCTGGCGGGCATCGAAAAGGGTTCCGCGGAGCCGGCCAAGAACAAAGTGGGTAAATTGACCAAGGATCAGGTGGCGGAAATAGCCAAGATCAAAATGCCGGATCTGAATGCCACCAAACTGGAGGCGGCCATGAAGATCATTGAGGGCACCGCCCGGCAGATGGGGGTTACCGTTGAGTAAAAAGTACGCAGAAAAGGCCAAACTGGTGGATCCGGCCAAGCTTTATAAGCCGGTGGAGGCTATGGCTCTGCTTAAAAACACTTCCTGGGCCAAATTCACCGAGTCGGTGGATCTGGCCCTGCGGCTGAACGTGGACCTGAAAAAGGGGAATCCCAGCGTGCGCGGCACGGTCAGCCTTCCCCACGGCAGCGGGAAAAAAGTAAGAGTGGCGGTGGTGGCCAAGGGTGCGCAGGCCGCCGACGCGCAGACGGCGGGAGCGGATGTAGTAGGGGCGGAAGACCTGGTTGAAAAAATCAGCAAAGGATTTTTGGATTTTGATGTATTACTGGCGGCTCCCGATACCATGAGCATGGTGGGGAAGCTGGGCAAAATTTTAGGGACCAAGGGATTAATGCCCAATCCCAAATCCGGCACGGTAACCCCGGAAATCGGCAAGGCCGTGAAAGAATTCAAAGGCGGGAAGATGGAATTCCGCATGGACAAGGGCGGAGTGGTGCATATGCTTATCGGCAAAGTTAATCTGGAGCCGGAACAGCTGCTCGGTAATTTAAAAACCGCCGTGGATGCCGTAGTGCATGCCAAGCCCAGCGGGGTCAAGGGAGCCTACATCGGATCGATGACTATATCCTGTACTATGGGGCCTCCGATCCGGATAGATCAAAGGGAGTTAGTAGCCTGATGCCAGCCAAAGTTAAACCGGAAAAAGAAAAAAAAGTTGCCGATATCAAGGAAAAATTTGAAATGAGCAAGATCATGATCTTAACCGATTACCGCGGCATGTCGGTAAAGCAGATCACCGATCTAAGGCGCAGGCTGGATGCGCATAAGGCGGAATACCGGGTGCTCAAGAATACCCTGGTGGCCAAAGCCCTGCCGGAGAGTTTATCTCAGATTAAAGACCAGCTGTCCGGTTCGGTGGCCATCTTGTTCGGCTACGAAGATGTGATCCTGCCCGCCAAGACCCTGGTCAATTTTTCCGAGGAAGCGGAAAAACCCAAAGTGATGGGGGGCGTGGTGGAGGGGGTTTTCTTTGAAGAGGCCAAGATCAAAGAGCTGAGTCGGCTGCCCACCCGCCAGGTGCTTTTGGCCAAAGTGGTGGGAGGCCTGCAAGCCCCGCTCTACGGTTTGGTCAATGTCTTGTCCGGCAATTTAAGAAAGTTGGTTTACGTGTTGGATGCGGTAAAAAACAAGTCCGCCTTAGGCGGACAAGGAGGTGAGTCGTGATGGCAAGCAAGATTGATGAAGTTATGACGGTGGTGGAGGGCCTGACGGTGCTGGAGCTTTCGGATCTGATAAAAAAGATGGAAGAAAAATTTGGCGTGACTGCAGCCGCGCCGATGATGGCGATGGCCGCGGGCGGGGCTATGGGTGCGGCACCCGCAGAGGTCAAAGACGAATTTGACGTGGTCCTGGTCGGCACCGGGGACAAGAAGATCCAGGTTCTAAAGGTAGTGCGCGAAGTTACCGGCTTGGGGCTTAAAGAAGCCAAGGAGCTGGTGGATTCCGCCCCCAAACCGGTGAAAACCGCGGTTAAAAAAGCAGAGGCCGAGGAAATAAAGAAAAAATTAGAAGCTGAAGGAGCGAAAGTGGAAATTAAATAATGAAAAGAATTAATCCCTTTAAGGAATTAAAGAGACGCAAGGTATTGGATCCGCCCGATCTGCTGGAGCTGCAGAGGAATTCCTTCGCCAATTTTTTAGCGGAAGGAATGCGGGAGGAGTTAAAGAACATTTCTCCCATCAAGAGCTTCGACGGCAAATGGGAGCTTTCTTTTACCGGCAAGTCTTCTTTCAGCGACCCCAAATATGATGAGATCGACTGCCTGGCCAGGGAAATAACCTACGCCAAGCCGCTCAAGGTGGAAGCCAAACTCTTAAACAAGGAGAGCAAAGAGGTCAAGGTGCAGGAGGTTTTCATCTCGGACATGCCCATCATGACCGAGCGGGGCACTTTTATCATCAATGGGGCGGAACGGGTCATCATTTCCCAGCTTACCCGTTCTCCCGGGGTTTATTTCAAAGAGAGCAAGCGGGTGGAAAAGCTGGGCCGTACATTATACTATGCCACGGTGATACCCGATCGGGGGGCCTGGCTGGAGCTGGAGACCGACGCGCATCTGGCCATCTTTGCCCGCATCAACAAGACCCGCAAGATTTTGATCACCACTTTGCTCTCGGCCATCGGCGCCACAGAACGTGAGATCATGGAAGCGCTCACCGAAGGTGAGTTCAGAAAGCGGACCTTAAAAGAATCCCCCCTGCTGCCCAAAGAAGAAGCCCTGATCGAAATTTACAAAAAACTGCGCCCCGGAGATCCGGTGACTTTTGAAGGGGCCCAGGTTTATTTGAACAATCTCTTTTTCAATTCTAAAAGGTATGATCTGGGAAGGGTAGGCCGCTACAAAATGAATGTCAAACTGGGGATCAAAGTTGATTTGAACACCCAGGTTTTAACCAAGCAGGATCTTTTAGGGATGGTTAAATATTTGATCGGTTTGCACGGAGGACAGGGATTGACCGACGACATCGATCATCTGGGCAACCGGCGGGTGCGCGCGGTGGGCGAGCTTTTGCAGAGACAATTCCGCATCGGACTCACCCGCATCGAACGCTTGATCAAAGAAGCCATGATCACCAAGGCCTCTCCCTCGTTGACCCCCCAGGCGCTGATCAACATTCGTCCCTTGACCGCAGTGCTTAATGAATTTTTCGGCTCCTCCCAGCTTTCGCAGTTTATGGATCAGACTAATCCTTTGGCGGAGTTGACCCATAAGAGGCGTCTGTCGGCGCTGGGCCCGGGCGGTCTTTCCCGCGAGCGGGCCGGCTTTGAGGTGCGCGATATCCACCCCAGCCATTACGGACGCATCTGTCCCATTGAAACCCCGGAAGGTCCCAATGCCGGATTGATCTCCTCCCTGGCCACCTACGGGCGGGTAAATGAATTCGGCTTTATCGAGAGCCCCTACCTTAAAGTAAAAGAGGGACGGGTCACCGGCCGGGTGGAATATTTGACCGCCGATGTGGAAGATTTTTACCGCATCGCCTCCTGCGATGTGCGGCAGGATAAATCCGGCAAGATGCTGGATTCACAGGTGGCCGTGCGCTATAAACGCGAGTTTGTTTTTGCTTCCCCCAAAGAGGTGGATTATATCGGGGTGGCGCCGGAGCAGATCGTGGGCATCTCGACCGCCATGATACCTTTCCTGGAGCACGATGACGCCAACCGGGCCCTGATGGGCGCCAATATGCAGAGGCAGTCGGTCCCGCTTTTAAATCCTCAGGCTCCTTATGTGGGAACCGGTCTCGAAGCCAAGATAGCGGTGGATTCCCGCTCTTTGGTTTGTGCTCGGAATGCCGGCCGGGTGACCAAAGTTACGGCTGATGAAGTACAAATCACCACTTCATCCGGCAAGAAAGACACTTATCGGCTCATAAAATTCGGCCGGAGCAACCAGAATACTTTGATCCACGAGAGGCCAAAGGTTAAACATGGCCAGCGGGTGCAAAAAGGCGATTTGATCGCCGACGGGTCGGCCACCTCTGACGGGGAACTGGCCCTGGGTAAAAATGTTCTGGTCGCGCTGATGCCCTGGGAAGGTTACAACTACGAAGACGCCATCCTGCTTTCCGAGCGTTTGGTCAAAACGGATGCCTTTACCACGGTGCATATCGAAAGGCTGGAGGTGGAAGTTCGTTCCACCAAACTGGGAATGGAAGAGATCACCCGGGAAATTCCAAATGTCAGTGAAGACGCCCTGCGCAATCTGGATGAACGGGGCGTGATCAGGGTGGGGTGTGAAGTGGGTCCCGGAGATGTTTTGGTTGGAAAGATCACTCCTAAAGGGGAGACCGAACTGCCCGCTGAAGAAAAACTGCTGCGCGCCATTTTCGGCGACAAGGCGCGGGACATGCGGGATACTTCCCTGCGGGTACCGCCGGGAGAAGGCGGCAAAGTCATTAATGTAAGGGTTTTCTCCCGCGAAAAGGGAGATGAACTGGCGCCCGGTGTGCATGAACTGGTAAGGGTATACGTGGCCACCATGCGCAAAATCTCCATTGGGGACAAGCTGGCCGGCCGCCACGGCAATAAGGGCGTAGTGGCCAAGATTCTCCCCGTGGAAGATATGCCCTATCTGCCGGATGGCACGCCGGTGGACATGGTGCTCAATCCGCTGGGTGTGCCTTCACGCATGAATATCGGCCAGATCTTTGAATTGATGCTGGGTTTTGCGGCGCATGAGCTGGGTAAATATTATGAGATCCCTCCTTTCGATGAGATCGAAGAGGAAGAAGCCTCTCAAAAATTTGTGGAAGGTTGCCTCAAAGAGGTCAAGCTTCCCTGGTTTGATTACACCGGCAAGGTGGAGCTGAGGGATGGGCGCAGTGGGGAACCCTTTGAACGCAAGGTAGCGGTGGGCTACATGTATCTTATGAAATTGATCCACCTGGTGGATGACAAGATGCATGCCCGTTCCACCGGCCCTTATTCTTTAATCACCCAGCAGCCGCTGGGGGGCAAGGCCCAGTTCGGCGGCCAGCGCTTTGGAGAAATGGAAGTTTGGGCGCTGGAGGCCTACGGCGCGGCCAATATTTTACAGGAGGTCTTAACCGTTAAATCAGACGATGTGATGGGCCGCTCCAAAGTTTATGAATCCATTATCAAGGGCAAGCCCATGGGCCGGCCGGGAGTGCCGGAATCCTTCAGGGTCTTGATCAAAGAATTGCGCGCTCTGGGCCTGGATGTCAAGACTATAAATAAAACCGGGCAGGAAATGAGCATTGATGAAGAGATCCGGATTCCCAGCTCCAAACCAAGAAGGAAGGAATAAAATGCCGCTAGTGGAAAAAGTCGAAGGTATGGATTTTGATTTTATAAAGATCGGGCTGGCTTCGCCGGAAAGGATCCTGGTCTGGTCTTACGGTGAAGTGGAGAAACCGGAAACCATCAATTACCGCACTTTCAAACCCGAGCGGAAAGGTCTTTTTGACGAAAAGATCTTCGGCCCGGTAAAGGATTGGGAGTGCCACTGCGGAAAATACAAAAGGGTAAGGTATCGCGGGATCATCTGTGAAAGATGCGGAGTGGAGGTCACCACTTCCCGGGTCCGCCGCGAGCGCATGGGGCATATCAAGCTGGCCGTACCGGTGGCGCATATCTGGTTCCTGCGCTCGGTGCCGGGTTATATGAGTTTGCTGCTCGATATTCCCGGCCGCTCCCTGGAAGAAGTGATTTATTACGATTCTTACATTGTAACCGAGGTGGCTGCGGGACAGAAGATCAAACTTAAAGTGGGTCAGGTATTAAGGGAGGCCGAACATGCCGAGGCCCGCGAAAAATACGGCGACGGTTTTAAGGCCGAGACCGGGGCGCGCGGGGTGCGCGACATGCTGGGCGGGATCGACTTATCCCAGTTGGTCTCCAAACTGCGCCGGGACCTGAAAACCTCGGACGGACAAAAACGGCTCAAGATAATCAAACGCTTGAGGATCGCCGAGGTCTTTTTAAACTCCAACAACCGTCCGGAATGGATGATCATGGAGGTCCTGCCAGTCATACCTCCCGATCTGCGCCCCATGGTGCAGTTGGAGGGCGGCCGTTTTGCCACTTCCGATCTAAACGATCTTTACCGCCGGGTTTTAAACCGCAACAATCGTTTAAAGAAGATGATCAACATGGGCGCCCCGGAGATGATTATCCGCAATGAAAAACGCATGCTGCAGGAAGCGGTGGACGTATTGATCGACAACGGCCGCCGCAAACGGGCGGTGGTGGGCTCCACCGGACGGCCCCTGCGGTCGCTCACCGATATTATCGAAGGCAAGCAGGGCCGCTTCCGCCAGAATCTTTTGGGAAAACGCGTGGATTATTCCGGCCGGTCCGTGATTGTGGTCGGCCCGCACCTTAAAATGCATCAATGCGGTTTGCCCAAGAGCATGGCCCTGGAGCTTTTCAAGCCCTTTGTCATCCGCAAGCTGGTGGACCGGGGTTTCGCCCAGAACGTCAAATCGGCCAAGCGCATGATAGAGCGCGGCGAAGTGATGGTCTGGGATATTTTAGAAGAAGTGATCAAAGGTCATCCCGTGATGCTCAACCGTGCGCCTACCCTGCACCGCCTGGGCATCCAGGCCTTTGAGCCGATCTTGGTGGAAGGCAAGGCCATCCAGATCCATCCTTTGGTCTGTCCGGCTTTCAACGCCGACTTTGACGGGGACCAGATGGCGGTGCACGTGCCGCTGTTGACCGAGGCCCAGGTGGAAGCCCGCCTGCTGATGCTTTCCTCTAACAATATTCTCTCCCCCGCTTCGGGACGGCCCATAATAACTCCCACCCAGGACATGGTGCTGGGCACTTACTATATGACCGTGCTGGACGAGAAACAAACCCTGGGGGTGGGAATGACCTTTGCCAATGATTGGGAGGCCATGGTGGCGCACGATCTGGACCAGATCCACTTGCACAGTAAGATCAAAGTGCGGAGGGGCGGGGAGCTGATCGAAACCACCGTGGGCCGGGTAAAATTCAATTATACCCTCAATCGGGTTTTGACCAGAAAGCTGGGACCGGAGGCGCACTGGCCTTATATTAATAATCTGGTGGATAAGAAGAGCCTGGAGAAGACCATCCTCAGCTGCTACAGCCAGTACGGCGCGGCCATAACCGCAGAGATCGCGGATGAGATCAAGCGCTTAGGTTTTAAATACGCCACCATTGCAGGGGTAAGCATTTCCCTTGATGATCTTAAAGTGCCGGAATCCAAAAAAGATATCATTAAGAAAGCTGAAGCCGAAGTGATCGAACTGGAACGGCACTTCAAGGAAGGTTCTATCTCCGCAAAGGAAAAATTCATCCGTTCGCTGGACGTGTGGGGAGCGGTCACCGAAGATGTGACCGCCGCCATGCTCAATAACTTCGACAAATTAAATTCGGTTTATATGATGGCCTTCTCCGGCGCGCGCGGCAACGTGCAGCAGGTGAGACAATTAGCCGGCATCCGGGGACTTATGGCCGATCCTTCCGGCAACATCATCCCCATTCCCATCAAAACCAATTTTAAAGAGGGATTAAATGTGACGGAATACTTCATCTCCTCCTACGGCGCCCGCAAGGGATTGGTGGACACCGCCCTGCGCACCGCCGATTCGGGATATTTAACCCGCCGCCTGGTGGACGTGGCCCAGGACGTGATGGTCACCGAGGAGGACTGCGGTTGCGAAAATGGTATTTTAATTTCTTCGGTAAGGGAAGGATATGAAGAGGTGATACCTTTGTCCCAGCGGGTGATCAGCCGCACCCCGGTGCGCAACATTACCGATCCCTTAAGCGGCAAGGTCCTGATCAAAGCCGAGACGGAGATTGATGAAGCCGGAGCAGAGTTGATAAGGGAGGCGGGCATTGATAAGGTTGAAGTGCGCTCGACCTTGACGTGTAAGAATAAAAGGGGGCTCTGCCGCTTATGCTACGGTCGTGACCTTTCCACCGGCCGGATCGTCAATGTGGGAGAAGCGGTGGGTATTATCGCCGCGCAGAGCATCGGCGAGCCCGGCACACAATTAACCATGCGCACCTTCCATATCGGCGGTGTGGCTTTGCACAAAGGCGCCCGCATCCAGATCAAAAGCAAACATGCCGGACAGATACATTTCGGCGAGGGCTTAGAGGTTAAGGATATCGTGGATGAGAACGGCAATAAAGTAAAAATGGTTTCCCGGTCCGGCGGCCTGATCTTAAAGATCAAGGACAAGAAAGAAGAATATCCCCTGCAGGCCAGCGCCGTGCTCAAAGTAAAACCGGGATCCGAGGTTAAATCCGGAGACATCCTGGCCGAATACGACCAGACCTACGATTATATTTTCGCCTCGGCGGCGGGACGGGTCAAGTATATCGGGCTGGATATCTTAAAAAGAAAACGCCGGGTGGGAGGTAAAACCATCGAAGAGATGGTGGCCAAGAAAGACGGAGAGCTTTTTATTTTCAATTCCAAGGTGAAAAAAGAGTATCCGTATTCCTCCAAGGTCTTTGTGAAAGAAGGGGACAAGGTGCTGGCCGGGGACGAGATCGCCCAGGGGATAATCTGCAAAACCTCCGGGGTGGTGATCGAGGTCAAGCGAAGCATTATCGTGGTGGTTCCCGGAGAAAGCTATTTGATCATCGCCGGCTCGCGGCTTTTGGTTCCCGATGGGGCCGAGGTGGAAGTGTACGATGTGCTGGCTCGGGTAGAGTCCATAAGACGCGATCCCAGCAAGACCCGCGACATCATTCAGGGCTTGCCTAAAGTGGAAGAGTTGTTTGAGGCCCGCCGTCCTAAAGATCCCGCGCTCTTATCGGAGATCGAGGGAGTAGTATCTATTTCCGAACGCGAAGGGGCGCGGCTTTTAACGATTGAGGGAAAGAACGAGAAGAAGGAGTATTTGGTGCTCTATGATGTAAGGTTGCGGGTTACGGTAGGGGATAAAGTCACGCCCGGCGTCCAGCTCACCGAAGGGACGGTCAATCCGCATGATGTCTTGAGGATTATGGGCACCCGGGCGGTGCAAATCCACCTGGTGGACGAGATCCAGAAAATCTACCGCTCCCAGGGCGTGACCATAAACGATAAACATATTGAAGTGATCGTGCGGCAGATGACTAAAAAAGTAAGAATCGTAAATCCCGGCGACACCACCCTTTTGCCGGGGGAGCTGGTGGATGCGGTGACACTGGAGCGAATAAATGAGGGAGTGAAAGGGGAAAAATCTTCGGGCGAAGAGGTTTTACTGGGCATTACCAAGGCTTCTTTGACCACCGAAAGCTTTATTTCCGCCGCTTCCTTCCAGGAGACCGCCCGCATCCTGACCGAGGCGGCCATAAAGGGGAAAAAAGATGAAATGTACGGCTTGAAAGAGAATGTGATTGTGGGTCGACTGATACCGGCCGGGACCGGATTTAGGGATTACCGCACCCTGGAGCTTCAACCGGTAACCGGGGAGATGGTTTAAATGCCAACTATAAATCAGTTAGTAAAGCAAGGACGCAGAAAGAAAAAATGGAAAAGCAAGGCCCCGGCTTTAAACAACAATCCTTTCCGGCGGGGGGTTTGCACCCGGGTATACACTACTACTCCCAAGAAACCGAACTCGGCTTTACGCAAGGTGGCCAAGGTCAAGCTGACCGGCGGGGCGGAAATTATTGCTTACATTCCCGGGGTCGGGCACAACTTGCAGGAGCATTCGGTGGTGCTCGTTCGGGGCGGCCGCGTCAAGGACCTGCCTGGGGTAAGGTATCACATCGTGCGCGGCTCGCTGGATACCACCGGGGTGGAAAACCGCCAGCAGGGCAGAAGCCGGTACGGAGCCAAGAAACCCAAGGAGGGGAAGAAAGCTTAATATGCCTAGATACGGTAAAGTCAGCAAAAGAAAAATACCGGGGGATGCAGTCTACGGCAGCCCCGTTTTGCAGAGATTCATCAATAAGTTGATGTACGACGGCAAAAAGACCAAAGCTGAAACGGTAATGTATGCAGCTTTGACTAAAGCGGCCGGCATTTTGAAAAAGGAACCACTGGAAATTTTCCAGATGGTCTTGGACGGGGTAATGCCGCTGATGGAGGTTAAATCGCGGAGGGTGGGGGGCGCTACTTATCAGGTTCCGGTGGAGGTAAGCAAAGAGCGCGCGCAGGCGTTGGCCATGCAGTGGCTGAGGGACGCGGCCCGGGAGCGGTCGGGAAAGAGCATGGTTGAAAAATTATCCGCAGAGATGATCGATGCCTTGAATAATACCGGCGGGGCCCGCAAGAAAAGAGAGGACATGCATAAGACCGCGGAAGCGAACAAGGCCTTTGCACACTTTAGATGGTAAGGACGCATACCATAGATAAATACAGGAATATGGGGTTTGCCGCGCATATTGATGCGGGTAAAACCACCACCACCGAAAGAGTCCTGTTTTATTCGGGGAAGGTCTATAAGATCGGTGAGGTGGATGAGGGTACCGCCACCATGGACTGGATGGTCCAGGAGCGGGAGAGAGGTATTACCATTACCTCCGCGGCTACTACTACTACCTGGGGGGAATGCCGCATCAATATTATAGACACTCCCGGGCATGTGGACTTTACCGTGGAAGTGGAGCGGTCGATGCGGGTGCTGGATGGGGTGTGCATCATTTTTTGCGCGGTGGGGGGAGTGCAGCCGCAGTCGGAAACGGTGTGGAGGCAGGCCAGCCGTTATAAGGTGCCCCGGATAGCTTTTATTAATAAAATGGATCGGGTGGGGGCGGATTTTTTCCGGGTGGTGCGCCAGATCAAGGAGAGATTGCTGGCCCAGCCCGTATGCATTCATCTGCCCATCGGGGCGGAGGATAAATTTTCTGGAGTGATAGATTTGGTAAATATGAAAGCGATAATTTATAAGGATGAGCTGGGTCAGAGCTGGGATGAACTGGAGATCCCCTCCGAGCTTCTTGATACCGCGCGGGGCTACCATGATAAATTGGTGGAAGCGGCGGCTGAATCAGATGATACCTTGCTTATGAAATATTTGGAGAAGCATACCCTCTCCCCGGAAGAGATCAAACGGGGATTGCGGTCAGCCTGCATTGCCGCCAAGGCGATCCCGGTGGCCTGCGGCACCTCATTTAAAAATAAAGGGGTCCAGCTTTTGCTGGATGCCATCGTTGATTATCTTCCCTCCCCGGCGGATGTTCCCCCGGTGAAAGGATTTAATCCCAAGAGCGGAGCGGAAGAGGAGCGGCCGGCGGACGATAGCAGTCCCTTTGCCGCGCTGGCTTTTAAAATCATGTCCGATCCTTATGTCGGGCGGTTGACCTTTTTCAGGATTTATTCCGGAGTGTTAAAGAGCGGCTCCTATATTTCAAATGCCAGCAAGGGAGCCCGGGAGAGAATTGGCAGGATTTTGCAGATGCATGCCAATAAAAGGGAGGAAGTGCAAGAGGTTTATGCCGGGGACATTGCCGCGGCGGTAGGGTTAAAAGAAACCTCGACCGGAGATACCCTGTGCGCGGAGGGGCATCCTATCATATTGGAATCCATTCAATTCCCGGAGCCGGTCATTTTTGTGGCGATCGAGCCCAAGACCAAGGCCGACCAGGAAAAACTGGGATTAGCCCTGCAACGACTGGCGGAGGAGGATCCCACCTTTAAGGTAAAAGGCGATCCCGAAACCGGCCAGACCATTATTTCCGGGATGGGCGAGCTGCATCTGGAAATTATCGTGGACCGCCTGCTCCGTGAGTTTAAAGTAGAGGCCAACGTGGGCAAGCCGCAGGTGGCTTATAAGGAAACTATTCGCGGAACGGCGGAAGTCGAAGGCAAGTTTATCCGCCAGACCGGAGGGCGCGGGCAGTACGGCCATGTGGAGATAAAGGTGGAGCCGCTTCCGGCCGGCAAGGGTTTTGAATTCGTGAATGAAATCGTGGGGGGGACCATCCCCCGTGAATATATCCCGGCGGTGGAGAACGGCATCAAGGAAGCCATGACCACCGGAATATTGGCTGGTTTTCCGGTAATAGATCTTAGAGCCACTCTCTTTGACGGTTCTTACCATGATGTGGATTCTTCTGAAATCGCTTTTAAGATCGCCGGTTCCATGGCCTTAAAAGAGGGAGTGATGCGCGCCAAGCCGATCCTTTTAGAACCGGTCATGTCGGTGGAGGTGGTAGTGCCGGAGCAGTATTTAGGGGATGTGATAGGGGATTTAAGCAGCCGCCGGGGAAAGATCTCCGGCATGGAAATGCATGCCGGGGTGCAGCAGGTAAAGGCTACCGTGCCGTTATCTGAGATGTTCGGTTACGCCACCGATCTGCGCAGCAAGACCCAGGGGCGCGGCACTTATACCATGGAATTTTCTCATTATGAAGAAGTTCCCAAAAATATCTTGGAGGCCATTAAAGCTAAGGCCTCGGGGAAGGAATAATTATGGCCAGATCTAAGATCAGGATCCGCTTGAAGAGTTATGACTACCGCCTGTTGGACCTATCCGCGGGCAAGATCGTGGATACCGCCCGGCGGGTGGGGGCCTCGGTCACCGGACCGATCCCTCTGCCTACTAGTATTGAAAAATACTGCGTATTGCGCTCCCCGCATGTGGACAAGAAATCGCGGGAGCATTTCGAGATCCGCACGCATAAAAGGTTGATAGACATACTGGACCCGCCCAAAGAAACGGTGGATGCGCTGATGCAGCTCGATCTTCCCGCGGGCGTGGATATTGAGATAAAACTAAAATGATATTAGGCAGGAAATTGGGGATGACGCAGATTGCCACAGAATCGGGAGAGATGGTCCCGGTGACCGTGATTTTGGCCGGGCCCTGCGAGGTTACCGCTTTGCGGACGGCTGACCAGCATCAATACGGCGCCGTGCAGATGAAATTTGGAAAAAAATTAAAGGAATTCAGGGTGGAGAAAACGGATGATTTTAAAGTCGGCCAGGAAATTAAAGTGGATATGTTCAAAGTGGGCGATAAGGTTAAAGTGGCCGGCATAAGTATCGGAAAAGGATTCGCCGGAACGGTGAAGCGCCATCATTTTAGCAGGGGGCCTATGTCCCACGGCAGTAAATCCCATCGTTTGCCGGGTTCATCCGGTGCGGGAACTTCTCCCGGAAGAGTTCTACCCGGGACCCGGCGCGCGGGGCGGATGGGCAATTGCCGGGTTTCCGTGCGCGGATTGACGGTAGTCCTGGTAAATCCCGAAAAAAATCTACTTGGTCTTAAGGGTGCGATACCCGGAGCGGGGAATAATCTGGTAGAAGTGGTTAAATTATGAACTTAGAAATTTTTGATTTACAGGGCGCGAGCCAGGGAACATTGGCGGTTTCAGATGCGGTGTTTGGGGTCAAACCCAAGACTGAAGTGGTGCACTCCGCGCTTAACTGGTTTTTGGCTTCCGAAAGGCGGGGGACCCATTCAACTTTAAAGCGGGGGGAAGTCTCCGGAGGCGGAAAAAAGCCCTGGAAACAGAAGGGCACCGGCCGGGCCAGAGCGGGAACCATCCGCTCGCCGCTGTGGCGGCACGGCGGAGTGATCTTTGGTCCCAAACCCCGGGATTATTCTTTTGCCCTTCCCCGCAAGATCAGGAAATTGGCCGTGGCCATGTTGCTTTCCGACCGGGCCGCTGAGGGCCGGGTCAAGATAATCGCAGAGATCAAATTGGCCGCCCCCCAGACCAAAGAAATGCTTAAGGTTTTGAAAAGTCTGGGGTTTGCCGGACAGAAAACCCTTTTAATATTGCATGAGAAAGAAGAATCATTGGTGAGGGCGGGACGGAATCTTGAAAATTTAAAGATCGTAAAGGATAACGAGGCCAACGTGTACGATCTGGTCAATGCCGCACAGATAATTTTAACCCGTCAGGCGGCGCAGAATCTGGAAGGAATTTTAAAATGAAAGAACCCACGCAGGTGATTTTAAAGCCGATCATAACCGAGAAGTCCATGCTGGTCAAGGAACAGGGCAAATATTTGTTTGCCGTTGATCCCCGAGCTACCAAGGTGGAGATTGCCCAGGCGATAGAAAAACTATTTTCGGTCTCGGTTGAAGCCGTAAATACCGTGCAGGTCAGGGGCAAAAAGCGCCAGTTGCGGGGTTTTAGGGGAAGCACTTCTTCCTTTAAAAAGGCTTATATAACCCTGACCAAAGGTTCGCACATTGAGGAGCTGGAGGTAAAATAAAATGGCGGTAAAGCAGAAAAATCCAACCAGCCCCGGAACGCGTTTCCAGATTTCGGATACTTTTGAGGATATCACCAAAAATTATCCTGAAAAATCATTACTGGTCCCGCTCAAGAAGCATGCGGGCCGGGGCTATAAAGGGCGCATCTCTATGCGGCACCGGGGCGGGGGCTCACGGCGACATTATCGGCTGATAGATTTTAAACGGGATAAGGACGGCCAGAAAGCCCGGGTCCTGGCCATTGAATATGATCCCAATCGCAATGCGCGCATAGCGCTGATCCAGTATGAAGACGGGGTAAAAAGCTATATTCTGGCTCCGTTGAACATAGAGATAGGCGAAGAAGTGGAATCCGGTCCGGAAGCGGAAATCAAGACCGGAAACTGTCTGCCTCTGCGTAACGTTCCCATTGGTACAATTGTGCATAATGTGGAATTAACGATAGGCCGGGGCGGGCAGATCGCCCGCAGTGCCGGGGCGGCGGTCATGCTGCTCGGCAAAGAAGGCGATTATGCCATTTTGAAAATGCCTTCCGGGGAGCAGCGCCTGGTCCATCTTAGTTGCCGGGCCACCATCGGAACGTTAGGCAATTTGGATGCCAAGAACGTGGTGCTGGGCAAGGCGGGTAAAAAGAGATTTTTAGGCCGCCGGCCGGAAGTGCGCGGAGTGGCGATGAATCCCTGCGACCATCCCCACGGCGGGGGAGAGGGAAAATCGGGAATCGGGCGTATACAGCCGGTTTCCAAATGGGGACAGCCGTCCCTGGGTTATAAAACGCGGCGGGGCAAGCGGCCCTCTGATCGGTTCATCTTGACAAGGAGGAAATAATGGGACGTTCGCTAAAGAAAGGTCCATTTATTGATGACCATTTACTTAAAAAGGTGGAGAAAATGATAAAATCCGGGGAGAAACGGGTGATCAAGACCTGGTCACGCCGCTCTACGGTGATCCCGGAGATGGTAGGGTTGACCATCGCCGTGCATAACGGCTTAAAACATATTCCCATATATATAACTGAGAATATGGTGGGGCATAAACTGGGTGAATTTTCGCCTACCCGCCATTTCAGGGGTCACGGCGCACCCACGGAAAAGACCGCCGCATTAACATGACGAAGGTGAAAGCTAAATGCAAGTGGATCCGCAGTTCGGCCTTAAAGGTCCGGCGGATCGTAAATCTGGTTCGGGGCCTGTCGGTGGAAACCGCCCTGGCCAAGCTGAGGTTCACTCCGCATAAAGCGGCGCGAATAATTGAGAAAACCGTCAAGTCCGCGGCTGCCAATGCGAAGCATAATTATAAAATGGAGGCGCGGAATCTCTATATTCTGGAAATTTATGCTGATTCAGCCGGGATGCTTAAAAGGATCAGGCCGCGGGCCCGGGGCCGGGCTTTTCCCATTAAAAAGCGGCTGAGCCATCTTACGGTTATAGTGGGACCTAAACAGGAGGTATTAAGTGGGACAAAAAGTTAATCCGCGGGGATTCCGGCTGGGAATAACTGCAGAGTGGGATGCGGTCTGGTTTGCCGAGGGGCCGGCCTACAGCAAATACCTGTTGGAGGACGTGCAGATCCGCCGCTATTTAAAAGAGCATTTATACAAGGCGGGGATTTCACGCCTTAAGATTTCGAGAAGGGCCAATCAGGTGGAGATAAACATTTTTACCGCTCGTCCCGGACTCATCATTGGAAAAGAGGGCAAGGAGATCAACTCCATCCGGGATGCCATGGCCAAACGCCTGGGAAAGCCGGTGCAGATCAATGTGAATGAGGAGACCCAGCCGGACACTTCAGCCCAGCTGGTGGCGGAATCGGTAGCCGCGCAGCTGGAAAAGCGGATATCGCACAAGCGCGCCATGAAACAATCCATGGCCCGGGTCTTGCGGGCCCATGCCAAGGGGGTAAAGATAAGGTGCGGCGGCCGTCTGGGCGGGTCGGAAATCGCCCGTTCCGAATGGTACCGAATGGGCCGGGTTCCCCTGCATACCCTGAGGGCCATTATCGACTTTGCCGAGGCGGAGGCCATGACCATCTATGGTAAAATTGGGATCAAAGTATGGATCTATAAAGGGGATAAAATCAAGGAGGTAGCTCATGCCCCTAGAACCTAAAAAGACCAAATTCCGTAAGCAGCAGCGACGGCGGAACAGGGGGCCGGCCAGCGCCGGTTGCGAGCTGGCTTTTGGCACTTACGGTTTACAGGCCCTGGAGAATGGATTTTTAAAAACCAACCAGATCGAAGCGGCCCGCAAGGCCTTAACCCATTATTTAAAACGGGGGGGGAAGGTCTGGATCAGGGTTCTGGCCGATCGGCCCTATACTTCCCGGGCGGCGGAGACCCGCATGGGCGGAGGCAAGGGCATGCCGGTGGGATTTAAGGCCTCCATCAAGCGCGGGCATATTATTTTTGAAATAACCGGTATTTCAAGAGAGGAAGCGCAGGCAGGTTTCAGGCTGATCTCTTATAAATTGCCGCTTAAAATGCGGATGGTGGAAAGAACATGATCAAAGCCAACAAGATCAGGGAATGGACCAGCGAAGAGCTGAAAAAGAAAGAGCAGGAATTGCGAAAAGAACAAAAGAACTTGCGCTTTGCTCAAGCCAAAGGCGAGCTTAAGAATCCGCTTAAATTGCGGGAGGTTCGCCGGGATATCGCGCGTTTGTTAACCATAGAGAAGGAACGGGGAAAATCATGAGAAAAAGGAAAGAAGGGATTGTAGTAGCGGCCAAGACCCCAAAAACCATTAAGGTTTTGGTGGAGAAAGTGTATCAGCATCCTCTTTATAAGAAAGTAGTCAAATCCTATAAAAATTTTCTGGTGCATGATGAAGAAAATCAATGCCGGGTAGGGGACCGGGTGATCATCGGGGAGACCCGGCCTATTTCCCGTCTAAAGCATTTTCGTGTAGTAGAGGTGTTGGGTAAGGCGCGGGTTAAAACCCGCGAGCTTCCCGCCAAGATGAAAAAGGAGGAGCCCAGTGATACAGCCGCGCAGCCGGCTGAAGGTAGCCGATAATACCGGGGCCCGGAGCCTCATGTGCATCCGGGTGATGGGTGGCAGTAATCGCCGTTATGCCGGGATCGGGGATATCATTGTGGCAGTGGTCAAGGAAGCCCTGCCCCATACCCAGATCAAGGATGGAGAAGTGGTGTCTGCGGTGGTAGTGCGCACGGTCAAGCCCCTGCGCCGAAAAGACGGGTCCTATGTGCGCTTTGATGACAATGCCGCGGTGATCATCGCCAAAGACGGCAATCCGCGCGGTACGCGGGTTTTTGGCCCGGTGGCCCGGGAGCTGCGCGATAAGAATTATATGAAAATTATTTCTTTGGCGCCTGAGGTAGTATAAATGAAATTGAAAAAGGGAGATCAGGTCCTGGTTTTATCCGGCAAGCATGCCGGTAAAAAGGGAAAGATATTAAGAATGGCGGGGGAGGATAGGATAGTGGTGGAGGGGGTAAACCTGGTTAAAAGGCATCAGCGGGCCACGCAGAAATTCCAGGGGGGAATAGTGGAGAGGCCTGCGGCGCTGCACGTTTCCAAGCTGGCTTTGATCTGTCCGCGCTGCGGCAAGCCCTCCCGGATAGGAAAACGGGAAAGTTCAGAAGGGCGCAGGGTCAGATTCTGCCGGCGCTGTCAGGAGATAGTGGATAAAGTATGAGCAAATTTTCCAAAGAAATAGCGGTCAAAATGATGAAGCAGTATAAATATAAAAATCCCTATGAGGTGCCCCGGATCGAAAAAGTGGTGCTTTCCCGCGGGGTAGCCGAGGGCACGTCCAACGCCAAGGCAGTGGATGCGGCGGCGGCGGAGCTGGCGGAGATCGCCGGACAGCATCCGGTCATCACCTACGGTAAAAAATCCATTGCCAATTTTAAACTCAAGCGGAACGACCCGGTGGGCTGCCGGGTGACCCTGCGGGGCGAACGCATGTATCTCTTTTTAAACAAGCTGGTCAATATCAGCCTGCCCAAAGTGAGGGACTTTAAGGGGTTGAATCCCAGGTCTTTTGACGGGCGCGGAAGCTATTCCTTCGGCATCCGGGAACAGCTGATTTTTCCGGAAGTGGATTATGATAAAGTGGATAAGGTGCGGGGCATGAATATCACTATCGTTACTACGGGTAAAACCGATGCCGAAGCCGAAAAACTGCTGCGGCTAATCGGGATTCCTTTTAGGACTTAGGAGAGAGATTATGGCAAAAAAAGCATGGCTGGAGAGAGTGAGAAAGGGACGAAAATTTGCGGTTCGTCTCCATAACCGGTGTAATCTGTGCGGTCGTTCGCGGGGATACCTCCGCAAATTCGGGGTCTGCCGGATCTGTTTCAGGTCGCTGGCCCACCGGGGGGAACTGCCCGGGGTTTTAAAATCCAGTTGGTAAGGAGTATTTATGACTGATGGAGTGGCCGATTTAATAATCAGGATAAAGAACGCTTTGGGCCGGAAACAAGAGATAGTGGATGCGCCCCATTCGATCTTGAAAGAGGAAGTGGTGAAGGTGCTGCTCAACCACGGCTATCTCGAGAAAAAAGAAGTGTTGACCCGCGGCGGCAAGAAAATACTGCGGATGACGCTTAAGTATAAGAGGGACCAATACGGCAAAAAAGCGCAGGGGGCGATTTTAGATCTAAAGCGTATCAGTCGTCCGGGAAAAAGGATCTATGTTGACGCCCGGAGAATCCCCCGCGTGCAATCGGGCTATGGCCTGGCGGTGCTTTCAACCTCCCGCGGGGTTATCACCGATTCCGAGGCGCGCCAGTTGAAGATTGGCGGAGAGATAATTTGTTATGTGTACTAGGAGAGAAGCATGTCTAGAATAGGTCGCGCACAGATAACTATTCCGGCGGGGGTCACGGTCAAACTGGAGGGCTCGCTGATCATGGTCAAAGGAATGAAAGGCGAATTGCGGCAGGAGCTTAATCCGCAAATTAAAATAAAAATCGATGAGGGAAAGATTATTTTAAGCCGGACGGGGGAGGACTCAAAAGTCCGCGCCCTGCACGGCTTGTACGGGGCCCTGATCGCCAATATGATTGCCGGAGTGTCCGGCGGTTTTGAAAAAAATCTGGAGCTGACGGGCGTGGGGTATCGGGCCGCCCTCCAAGGCAAAAATTTGGTTTTGTCTTTGGGTTATTCCCACCCGATAGAAATTGCGCCCCCGGAGGGAATTGAATTTAAAGTGGAAGGGCAAAATAAAATCAAAATTTCGGGATTTGATCGGGCGCGGGTGGGGCAGGTGGCGGCCAACGTGCGCAACCAGAGACCGGTGGAACCTTATAAGGGCAAAGGCATCAAATATGCGGGTGAAATAGTCAAGCGCAAAGCTGGTAAGGCCGTCAAAGCGGCGACGGGAGGAGCGGCGGCATGAAGAAGAGAAAAATCATAGGCAGCAGCGAGCGTCCGCGGCTGTCGGTTTACCGCAGCCTGAACCATATCTATGCTCAGATCATAGATGATCTGGCCGGAAAAACCCTGGCGGCGGCCTCCTCGCTTAAAATAAAAAAAGGGAAAAAAGCGGAGAAAGCGGAAGCGGTGGGCGCGCAGATCGCCAAGCTGGCCAAGGAAAAAGGCGTTAAAAAAGTGGTTTTTGACCGCGGTGAATTTTTATATCATGGGCGGATAAAGAAACTGGCCGATGCCGCCCGCAAGGAAGGGTTGGAGTTTTAAATGAATGAAGAAAAAGAATTAGAAGAAAAAGTAGTGCAGGTGCGCCGGGTGGCCAAGGTAGTCACCGGCGGCAAGCGCATGGGTTTTCGGGTTTTAGTGGTGGTAGGCGACAGGAAGGGCTCGGTGGGAATTGGCATCGGAAAAGCCCGTGAGGTGTCGGTGGCGGTGCGCAAGGGTGTGGAAGCGGCCAAAAAAGCCCAGATTAAAGTGCCTATCCTGGGCACCACCATTCCCCATGATATTATCGGTAAATTGGGAGCGAGCGAAGTATTGCTGCGGCCAGCGCGTTCGGGGCGCGGGGTAATTGCCGGCGGATCGGTGCGAACGGTTTTGGAGCTGGCGGGCATTCACGATGTGGTGGCTAAATCCATCGGTTCCAGCAATGCCATCAATTCGGCCAAGGCCACCATAGAAGCGTTGTTGGCGCTTAAATCGCCAAACGAGGCAGCTCATGCTTGAAGTGAAAAATTTGAAGCCTAAATTCAGGAAAAGGAAAAGAAGGGTAGGCCGGGGTACCAGCTCCGGATTCGGCAAGACTTGTGGAAGGGGACATAAGGGGCAGAAAAGCCGGGCCGGGGGCACCAAAGGGCCATTTTTTGAAGGGGGACAGACCCCTATCTATCGCCGCCTTCCCAAGAAGCGCGGCTTTAAAAATTATCCCTTTAAATGTGTTTTTGCGGTGATCAATTTGGTTCAGCTGGCCAGATTTGAAGGAGAAGCGGGACTGCCGCAGTTTATTGAGGCGGGTTTAATTTCCGAAGGGGAACAGGTCAAGATCCTGGGGAAAGGGGAGATCAGTAAACCGCTTAAGGTCTCTTCTCATAAGTTTTCCCGCTCCGCCAAGGAAAAAATAGAAAAAGCAGGAGGATCAGCGATTGAATATTCTTAGGGCTTTTTTTAACATACCAGATTTAAGGAAAAAGCTGCTCTTTACCCTGGCGATGCTTATTGTTTTCCGACTGGGGGTGCACATCCCGGTGGCCGGGGTAGATGCGGGAAAATTGGCCACGCTCTTCGGCAAAGGAAATCTCCTGGGCTTTCTGGACCTGTTCACCGGCGGCGCTCTGATGAGATTTTCCATCTTCGCCATGGGGATCGTGCCTTACATCAACGCCAGTATCATCATGCAGCTTTTGGTCGTGGTTATTCCCCAGTTGGAGCAGTTGCACAAAGAGGGAGATGCAGGACGCAAGCAGATCTCCCAATATACCCGTTATTTATCTGTGGCGCTGGCGGCTTTCCAGGCTTTCGGCATGTCCTTTTGGTTGAGAGGGGTTCTGCAGCCCGGCATCAGCTTCCCGGTATTTTTACTGGGAACGGTTATCAGCCTGACCGCGGGCTCCTGTTTGGTTATGTGGTTGGGAGAACTGATCACCGAGAACGGTATCGGCAACGGGGCTTCACTGATCATCTTTTGGGGCATTGTGGCCCGCATTCCTGTTTACATCGGATCTACCGTAACCCTGGTGCGGGGTGGGGCCAGTCTTTTCGGGGTTATAATTCTACTGTTTTCCTTTTTATTGATGGTCATGGCGATCATCTTTGTGCAGGAAGGCCAGAGGAAGATCCCGGTGCAGTACGCCAAGCGGGTGGTGGGCCGTAAAATGTACGGCGGAGGCAGCACCTTTATACCGCTGCGCGTTAATCAGGGAGGGGTGATTCCCATAATCTTTGCCTCTTCGGTCCTGCTTTTTCCGGCCACTATCGCCCAGTTTATTCCCATAGCCCCGCTCCAAAAAATCGTAGAGCTGCTTTCTCCGGGGCGGTTTTTATATATGTTTTTATATTTTGCGCTGATCTTTTTCTTTACTTATTTTTATACCGCCATCTCTTTTAATCCCACCGAGCTGGCGGAAAACATAAAAAAATACGGCGGCTTTGTCACCGGCATCCGGCCGGGGAAAAATACCGCGGATTATTTTGAATACACCATATCGCGGCTGACCCTGGTGGGGGCTTTTTTCCTGGGGGTGATAGCGGTGGTCCCCACTATCATTGAAGGGATGACCCACATCACCAGCTTTCAGGGATTGGGTTCCACGGCGATCTTAATCGTGGTCGGAGTGGCGCTGGACCTGGTGCGCCAGATAGAAACGCATCTGGTCACCCGGCAGTATGAGGGGTTATTGGCTTGATTTTTGTTTTTCTGGGACCTCCCGGATCGGGCAAAGGAACCCAGGCCGAGCGCCTGGCGGATAAATTTAAGATACCGCACATTGCCCTGGGGGATATCTTAAGGGAAACTATCCGGGAAGGGTCGGAGGTCGGGAAAGTAGCCAAGGGATATGTGGAGGCGGGAAAGCTGGTGCCGGATGAGATGACCATAAAGATAGTGGAGGAGAGGATCAAGCGTCCGGACTGTAAAAATGGGTTTATCCTGGACGGCTTTCCCCGGTCGCTGATCCAGGCCGAGGCCTTAAAGGGAGCTTTGGCCGGGCAGGATTATAAAGTAGTTTATATCGATGTGCCTTTGGAGCTGACGCTTATAAGGAATGCCGGCCGGTTGAGTTGCGTCAATTGCGGGGCGGTTTATAACCTGAAAAATAACCCTCCTAAAAAGGCGGGGATTTGTGATAAGTGCGGGGGATCCTTGTACGAACGCAAAGACGACAACCGGGAAGTGATTGCGACGCGGTTTAAGGTGTATAAGGAATCCACCGCGCCTTTGGTCGAATATTATAAAGATAGACTGGTGCGGATTGACGGAAACGGAAGTATAGAAGAGGTATTTATAAGATTGCTTAAGGCCCTGGGGGTATGATCCTGATCAAGACCCCCGAGGAGATTGAAAAAGTAAGAGCGGCCTGTAAAATTGCAGCGCTCACTTTACTGAACCTTGAAAAGCATATAAAGGAAGGCGTCACCACGGAGGAGCTCGACCGGCTGGGTGAAGAGATGATCGTCAAGTGCGGCGGGCAGGCGGCCTTTAAGGGTTACCGGGGTTATAAACACGCCACCTGCATTTCGGTAAATGAGGAAGTGGTGCACGGCATCCCCGGAAAACGGAAAATAAAAGAAGGGGATATCGTGGGGATGGATGTGGGAGTGCTGCTTAGCGGCTTTTACGGAGATGTGGCCCGCACCTACCCGGTGGGGCGGATTTCGAAAAAAGTGGAGCAGCTGCTTAAATGCGGTTGGGAAGCCCTGCAGGCGGGCATAAAGAATGCCCGGACCGGGAATCATCTGGGAGATATCTCGCACGCCATTGAGGAGCGGGCCAGGAAAGAGGGCTTTTCCGTAGTGCGGGATCTGTTCGGTCACGGAGTGGGCAGGAATTTGCATGAAGATCCGCTCATTCCCAATTTTGGCCGTCCGGGCGAAGGTCCCGAGCTTTATGCAGGTATGATCCTGGCGATCGAGCCCATGATCAATCTGGGCGGCAGCCGGATCGTAACGCTTAGCGACGGTTGGACGGTTGTGACCGAGGATCGGAGTTTATCGGTGCATTTTGAAAATACGATTTTAATAACCAAAGGTGAACCGGAGGTTTTAACCAGTGACTCATAAAGATGTAATCGAACTGGAAGGGGAAGTGATCGAGGCCCTGCCCAACGCCCAATTTAGGGTAAAGGTGGAGACCGGATCGCAGGTTTTGGCCCATATTTCCGGCAAGATCCGGAAAAATTTCATCCGTATCCTGCCGGGGGACAAGGTCAGATTGGAGATTTCCCCCTACGACCTGACGCGGGGCCGGATAACTTATAGACTAAAGTGAGGTAAACATGAAAGTAAGAGCGTCCATTAAGAAAATTTGCGACAAGTGCAAGATTATTCGCCGGGGAAAGTACCTGCGGGTAATCTGTGAAAATAAAAAACATAAACAGAGACAGGGTTAGGAGGAAAATATGGCGCGAATTGCAGGGGTAGATTTGCCGCCCAATAAAAGGGTGGAAGTGGGCTTGACCTATATTTTTGGGGTGGGGTCGTCTTTGAGCAAAAAGATCATAAGCTCTGCCCGGATCAATCCCGATACTAAAGTGAAGGACCTAAAAGAAGATGAGGTTCTGCGGCTGAGGGAAGCGATCAAAGACTACCGGGTGGAAGGGGATCTGCGCAAGGATATCTCAACCGATATCAAGCGCTTGATGGATATCGGTACCTATCGGGGAAGCCGGCACCGCAGGGGATTGCCCGCACGGGGCCAGCGCACGCGCACCAATGCCCGCACCAAACGCGGCAAGCGCAAGACCGTGGGAGCCGGCAAAAAAAAGGAGATTAGAGAATAATCATGGCTGAAGCAATAAAAAAGAAGATCAAAAAAGGGGTTACTTACGGGGTGGCGCATATTTCCGCCACCTTCAACAATACCATTGTCACCATTTGTGATCAGGTGGGCAATTCCCTGGTTTCCTCTTCAGCCGGGAGGGTGGGCTTTAAAGGCACTAAAAAAGGGACTCCCTTCGCCGCCCAGTCGGCCGCGGAGGCCGCGGGCCGCAAAGCGCTGGAATGCGGCGTTAAAGAGGTAGATGTTTTGGTCAGGGGCCCCGGCAGCGGAAGAGAAACGGCCATTCGGGCCTTGCAGGGTGCCGGATTGACCATCAATTCTATCAAGGATGTTACCCCTATCCCCCACAACGGCTGCCGGCCTAAAAAGCGGAGGAGGGTCTAATGGGTCGTTTTAAGACTATGTGCAAAATGTGCCGCCGGGAAGGCGTCAAGCTATTTTTGAAGGGAGACCGCTGCACTTCTCCCAAATGTGCGGTGGAGAGAAGAAAATATCCGCCGGGGGCCCATGCTCGGGTTACGGGCGGTCAGTCCCGCCTGACCGAATATGGACGGCGCCTAAGAGAAAAGCAGAAGGCGCGCCGGGTTTACGGATTGACCGAGCGGCAATTCAGGAATTATTTTGAGAAGGCCTCGGCCATGACCGGGGTGACGGGGCAGAAACTGCTGCAGCTGCTCGAGATGCGGCTCGACAACGTGATCTATAGATTGGGCTATGCCATAACCCGTCCGCAGGCCCGGCAGTTGGTGCGCCACGGGCACATTAAGGTGAATAACCGCAAGGTCTCCATTCCTTCCTATCAGGTCAAAGTAGGCAGTGTGATTGAGCTCAGCGAAGAATGGCTTAATAAATCCAAGGAAAAACTGGATCAATACAAACCGCCGGCCTGGTTGAATCTTACGGAAAATTTATCCGGACAGGTGCTCCAGGTTCCCAGCAAAGATGATACCGAGAGACTGATCGAAGAATCTCTCATTGTCGAATATTATTCCAGATAAAGGGGGAATTTTAAGTGATAATGCTTGGTGAAAAGCCCTGGGTTCGTTACGAGGAAGAATCTCCGTCCTATGGCCGGTTTTACGTGGAGCCGCTGGAGCGGGGATATGGGTCCACGCTGGGAAACGCCCTGCGGAGAGTGCTTTTAGCTTCATTGCAGGGAGCCGCCATAACCGCGGTCAAGATCGAAGGCATCTCCCATGAATTTTCGACCATTCCGGGAGTGGCGGAGGACGTTTTGCAGATCATTTTGAACTTGAAGGAAGTGGTGATCAAATCTTACTCTGAAGTGCCCAAGGTCATAACCGTTAAGGCCAAGGGGCGGGGAGAGGTTTTGGCCGGCAACCTGGAACATGACGCTGAAATAGAAATCATTAATCCCGATCATAAGATCGCCACCCTGGAGGCGGGGGGCAAGCTGGAGATGGAAATGATAGTGGAGCGGGGCAAGGGCTATTCCACTTCCGAGCGCAATAAAAAATCCACCCTGCCGATGGGATATATCCCTATAGATTCCATCTTTACCCCGGTGCTTAAAGTAAATGTCTTGACCGAAGAAGTAAGGGTGGGGCAGGAAATCAACTATGACCGCCTGACCTTGTATGTTTGGACCAATAAAGCACTTAAGCCGGATGAAGCGGTAAGGGAGTCCGCCAAGATCCTTTCCCGACATATGGACCTTTTTGTGCACATGGGGGAAGCGGTAGACCTTATGGCCGGACCGGCGGAATCCCAGGCGGAAGTGCAGAGCGGAGTGCTGGAGATGAGCCTGGAAGATTTGGAATTATCCGCCCGTTCCCTGAATTGTCTGAAGAAAGCGGGCATCAAAACGGTAGGGGAGTTGCTTTCCATGAAATATGAGGACCTGATGAAATTGAAGAATTTCGGGGCCAAGTCCTTGGCCGAGGTCAAGGAACGCCTGGCGGAATACAAGATTTCATTGCGGGGCGAGGAGGAGATAAAGGGTGAGGCATAGTGCCAAGTTAAAGAAATTAAGCCGGGCCACCGACCAGCGCCTGGCCATATTAAATTCCGAAGCCGCGGCGCTTTTAAGATACGGCCGTATAAAGCTCACGCTTTCCCGGGCCAAGCAGGTTAGAGGGATAGTGGAGCCCCTAATTTCCCGCGCCAAACGCGGGGACCTTAATGCCCGCCGACAGGTCGGTAGGGTCATAAAGGATAAAAAATTGCTAAAATCCTTATTTGATATGGCTTCCCGGTTTGAAGGCCGTCCGGGCGGTTTTACCCGCATCATACACCTTATGGCCCGCCGGGGAGACGCGGCGCCCATGGCGCTACTGGAGCTGGTATAAAATGAAACAGAATACTTATGTGATCAAACCTAAAGATATAATAAGAAAAAAATATCTGGTAAATGCCGAAGCGGAGATTTTAGGGCGGCTGGCTTCGAAAGTGGCGCAGGTCTTGTGGGGTAAGAACAAACCAATTTTCAGCCCGCATATGGACTGCGGCGATTATGTAACCGTTTATAACGCGGAAAAAGTCAAAGTGACCGGCGGCAAAGAGAAGAAAAAAATGTATTTTTCCCATTCCGGCTATCCCCGGGGGGACAAACTTTTGACCCTGGAAGAGGTGCGGCGGCGGGATCCCCGTCGGGTTATATATCTGGCGGTAAGAGGGATGCTTCCCCGCAACAGTTTGGGGGAGGCCGTTTTGAAGAAATTAAAAATAGTAGTAGGCGGAGTTAAAGAAGAAGGCGAAACCTTAAAGATCGGGAGGAGTGATTAATGGCGGAAGAAAAAAAGAAAGCGACCAGAAAGAAAACAGCGGCCCCGGCCAAGGCGGCGCCCCGTAAGAGGGCTCCCAAGAAAGAAATCCCGGAAGTAATCCCGCCGCAGGCGGCTGCTCCTAAGCCTCCGGAAACGCCGGTGGAAGTGCACAAACCCAAGAAAATAAAGCCGCTTAAAGTCAGCGTTCCCAAGTTTTACGGCACCGGCCGAAGAAAATGCGCGGTAGCTAAAGTCTATCTGTTCCAGGGGAGCGGCAAGATCACGATCAACCGGAGACCATCGGAAGAATATGTCTGCCGACGCCCTTTATTGATTAAGAATATAAATCAGCCCTTGGTCCTGACCAATAACCAGGGGAAATACGATGCCGAGGTGGAGGTTAAAGGTGGAGGCATTGTTTCGCAGGCGGATGCCACCCGCATGGGGATTGCCCGGGCTTTGGTCGTGGCCAGCCCGGAATTAAGACCGCAGCTTCGGACCACGGACATGTTGAAGCGGGATCCGCGGGAGAAAGAGCGCAAGAAATACGGTTTAAAGCGCGCCCGCCGGGCCTTCCAGTATAGTAAGAGGTAAAATCATGAAAGTTGAAAGACATTATGAAGAGTTCATGGAGCCAAAACGGATCGAAGAGGGAGGGGTCATCAGAATGTCCGGTAAATTCCTCCTTGATCACGAAGAAGAGATCGTCAACCTGATCAAGCACGAGGGGAGGATAGCGGAGCAGCGCGATCCGCTCCATAAAGTCACCGCCATAGAGAAGGTTGACGGCGGGATCGTCGCCAAGATCTCCGATCACAACCTGGCACTGCATATCGGCAAAGCTATATTTCACGCCTACCAGGGCACGCATGAGTTCAAATTTCTTAAAGGTGAGAAGTACGTCGAAGTTCTGTGGCAAAGGGATTAGCCCCTCGACGACTCGACTGAGCTCGTCGAAGTCTTCGCTCGGGGCAAGAAAGGAGAAATTTCCATGGCGAGAAAACTGATCAAGTATAATTTGATGATCCCCGGACCCACCCCCATCCCCACCCGCATTTTAGCCGCGATGAATCACGATATGATAGGCCACCGCGGCCCGCTTTTTTCCGCGGTGATGAAAGAGGTTATGGAAGACCTTAAATGGGCCTATGAGACCAAGAACGATATTTTTGTTTATCCCTGCTCGGGCACCGGGGGGATGGAAACTGCGGTGGTCAATACCTTATCTCCGGGGGATAAAGTCATCGTGCTCAATATCGGAAACTTCGGCTCGCGCTTCGCCAAGATCTGCAAGGCCTTTGGCTGTGAAGTCAATGATGTAAAATTCGAGCGCGGCAAACCGGCCGATCCCAAAGTCTTAGAGGCAGAGTTGAAGAAAGGTCCGGTCAAAGCGGTGCTCTTCCAGCAAAACGAAACCTCGACCGGAGTTTTAAACGATGTTGAAACCCTGGCCAAGACAGTCAGAAAGCATCAGCCGGACGCTTTGATCATTGTGGACGCGGTCTCCGGCATGATGGCCGCGCCGCTTAAAACCGACGAGTGGGATCTGGATGTGGTGGTTTCAGGTTCCCAGAAAGCTTTCATGGTTCCTCCAGGAATAGCGGCAGTTTCGATCTCTGCCCGCGCCTGGAAAGCAAATGAATCGTCCAAATGCCCCAAGCATTACTGGGATTTTGCCTTGATGAAGGCCGAAGCTCCCAAGGGGCACACTTATACCACTCCGCCGGAATCGCTGATCTTTGGCATGGCCGAAGGCCTGAAGATGCTGAAAGAGGAAGGCAGAGAGAATGTTCACGCCAGGCACAAACATAATCGCGACTTGGTCAGGACCGCCATGAAGGCGCTGGGGTTGAAACTTTTAGCTGACGATGCCCACGCTTCGCCAGCGGTTACTGCTATTTGCCCGCCCGAAGGCATTGATGGCGAGGCGGTCAGAGCGGCAATGAGAGATGAGTTTAATGTTGAAGTCGCTCCCGGCCAATCAGAACTAAAAGGCAAGATCTTCCGCATTGGCCATCTGGGCTATATTGATTCGCTGGACATCATTGGCGCGCTGGCTGCGGTTGAAGTGCTGTTCAAACGACTGGGGGCCAAGATCAACTTCGGCGCCGGCGTCAAAGCGGCGATGGAGCTGCTCTAAACGATTTGACTCGGTTTCCACCGGATGATATTATGGAGGGTGCGTAATCTAAAACTCACTCTCCAATACGATGGAACCGACTTCTCAGGATTTGCCGCGCAGCCCAAAAAACGAACCGTCCGCCAGGAATTAGAAAAAACCCTCTTAAAACTATTTAAAAAGCCCGTAAAATTTTACGCCGCCTCCCGCACCGATGCCGGGGTCCATGCCTTGGGACAGGTCATTAATTTTAAGTCAAAAATCAAAATTCCAAAGTCAAAATTACCTTATGTTCTTAATAACCTATTGCCTGAAGACATAAGAATAATAAAGGCAGAAATTGTGCCCCCAAAGTTTTCCGCGCGCTTTTCCGCCAAGAGCAAGGAATACGAGTATTTGATCTTTAATGGGCGGGATCTGCCCGTCCATTTGAGAAAGCTGGTCTGGCAGGTGAAGTTTCCGCTCAAATTGTCCGCCATGAGACGGGCCGCAAAGGCACTGATCGGCAGGCATGATTTCTCTTCCTTCTGTGCCGCCGGAGCAAGGGAAGGCAGCAAGGTCAGGACCATTTATAAAATTGCGATACGCAAAATGAATCGTTATGGAATAGGGATGATCAGCCTGCAAATCATTGGCAACGGCTTTCTCTATCGCATGGTCAGGAACATGGTGGGGACGCTGGTTGAGGTGGGGGCGGGGAGGATCGAACCGGATAAGGTAGCGGAGATACTAAAGGCGAAAGACCGGCGCAAAGCGGGACGCTGTGCGCCCCCGCAAGGGCTCTGTTTGATTAGGGTCAATTATTGATGATATAATTAGTCGTAAAGGAAGGAGAAAAACAATGAAAGTTTTAGCTTCAGATAAAATTGCGGAGATCGGGTTAAAGATGCTCAAGGACGCGGGGATCGAGGCCGACATGAAAACCGGCCTGCCGGAGGAGGAACTCATAAAGATCATTCCCGAATACGATGCCTTGGTGGTCCGTTCCGAAACCAAAGTCACGCCCAAAATAATTGAGGCGGGGAAGAATTTGAAGATCATCGGACGGGCGGGGGTGGGAGTGGACAATGTGGACCTTCCTACCGCCACCAAGCGCGGCGTGATCGTGGTCAACTCCCCCGAAGGCAACACCGTGGCGGCGGCTGAGCATACCTGGGCCATGCTGCTGTCCATGGCAAGGTCTATCCCCCAGGCCCATTCCAAATTGAAATCGGGCGTTTGGGACAAGAAATCTTTCAAAGGAGTGGAAGTTTTAAATAAGACGCTGGGAGTGGTCGGCTTGGGGAAGATCGGCCGCCGGGTGGCTTCCTATGCCCTGGGCATGGGGATGAATGTCATTGTTTCAGATCCATTTATCACTGAAGATTATGCCAAAGGATTGGGAGTCAAGCTGGTGAATCTAGAAACCATCTATAAGGAATCCGATTTTATAACCTTCCATATTCCCAAGACCAAAGAGACCCTGAACATGATCAATGCCCAGAGCCTGGCTAAAATGAAAAAGGGCGTGCGGCTGGTTAACGTGGCGCGGGGAGGGATAATCAACGAGGCGGACCTCTATGAGGCTTTAAAATCC
>Ga0315293_10000584_pt1 | contig 34290 bp, 40 predicted proteins | sample YL17G13_20_MG_FD_203071 | JGI IMG/M metagenome (GOLD analysis project Ga0315293, IMG submission 203071) | Sediment microbial communities from Yellowstone Lake, YNP, Wyoming, USA - YL17G13_20 | ecosystem: Environmental > Aquatic > Freshwater > Lake > Sediment | place: USA: Wyoming | collected... | reverse complement strand
CTCGTGAGGGAAGCTCCGGTCCCGGCGGCGGGGCTGGCGGCGCAGAATCGAGCTTTGCCGGCCGCATCCTCTACACCATGCCGGTGGAGATGATCGAGCGCATTGACGTGGTGCGTTCGGCAAACACTATCGTCTACGGTCCGGCCTCAGCGGCGGGCGCGGTCATCAACATCGTGACCAGGGAACCCGCGGCCGGCACGAGCAAGGTCGCCGGAAACGTCGAGTATGGGAGCTTCGATCGCAACCGGGCTGCACTGGACGCAGCCGTCAGCGACGGCCACATCGGCTTCTTCGTGCTGGCCGACGCCGAGCATGCGGAGTCCCATCTGCCACTCGGCGAGAAGCGTTTCAGCGACGTGTTCGGCAAGCTGTTCTTCAACTATCCCGATGGCTCCAAGCTGCTCATTGACGTGTTCTCGCTCGAGGGCCGCCGCACACTCGACCTGAGCCAAGACTTCACCATCGTTCCTGCCCGGTACTGGCGGATCGATCCGTGGAAGGAGCAGTTCGCGAACCTCGTCTACAGCCGGGCGCTGAGCCAGGACGACACACTCGACTTCGTCCTGTACCGCCGCAATCGCGACTTCACGACCAGCCAGTACACCAACGCCACCTTCAACGCCGTCAACACGAACTGGCTGGAGAGCCAGGACGATGCAGGCGTGGACCTCCGCTACAGCCGGCGGCGTGAAGATGGGCGCATGACCCGGTTCGGATTCCAGTGGTATGACCTGACCTCCGATACGCTGCAGACGCAGTACATCGGCCCATCGGGGCCACTGCCGAAGCCCAAGGTCACCTCCGTGTCGCAAGACCGGAACGGCTGGGGCTCGTTCGCAAACCACACCTGGCCGCTGCGCGCGAATCTGCGAGCGACGGTCGGGGCGCGCTATGACGATCTCGACTCGTTCTCCTCGGACATGACGTTCTCGGCGGGAGTAGAGGCGAACGTCTCGCCCAAGACGCTCTGGTACATGAACGTGGGGAGCGGCGCCGAGCATCCCGAGCCGACCGCAGGCGACGTTGACAAGGGCATCGTGCCACCGGAGGCCAACTCGGTCAGCGCAGAGACCGGCTGGACCCTGCGGCCAGATGAGCGGCAGTCCTGGACCTTAGCGTTCTTCTGGGCCAGGACGCGAGACGCGCGGGTGCTCTACAACAGTCCGCCGGGATCAACCGGCCCCCTTGCCTTCCTTAGCAAGCCCGAAGACCTGACGACCTCGGGCGCTGAGGTCGTCTACAACCGACGGGTCAGTGAACGAGTGTCCTGGTTCGCCAATTACACCTACCTGCGGGAGGATCTCGCGAATGACAACCCGCCGGCGATACCGGGGCCGCGGTACCCGTTCGCCCCGAAGCCACCTCACAACATCGGCGCTGCCGGCCTGCGGGCCGACGTCGGCAAGACGCGAGTCGCCCTCAGCCTGAAGACGGCCAGCGACCACTCCGAGCAGAGCCGACTGATGAAGACGGCCTGGCCTGTGGATGGCTATGCCGTGTTCGACCTGAAGGTGAGCCGTGCGCTCGGCCGGGGAGAAATATCCCTGTTCGTGGATAACCTGCTCGACAGCAGCTATGAGACGATGCCCGCCTTCCCGCGGCCGGGGCGCAACTACCTGGTGAGTTACCGTCTCCCGCTGTAGCGCCTCACACGGCATGATGAGAAAGGGCAAGGTGATGAGGACGCTCCGTGTTCGGCACGTGCTGGTCTGGGTCTGCGCGCTGTGCGCGGCCATGCCGCTGGCGACCGCAGCCGCGCAGTTCGATGTGGGCGTGTCCCAGCAGTTCGATGCAGCGATGTGCGAGGCCGCGTCCGTTTTCGCTGCGCAGACCGGCCATCGGGTAGCGGTGCATCGCGTGTCAGGCCCAGTAGGCGCGCAAGAGCTGGCGAAGTCCGGGGGAATGGACGTGATGATTCCGCCCGGCGACAACTCGAGGAAGCTCTACATCGAGAAGGGCTGGGTTCGTCCCGAGACGGGGAAGCCGATTCTCTGGCGACGCATGGCGATCATTCTTCCGCGCGGGGACCCGCGTGGGATCACGGATCTGCAGGACATCCTGCGGCCGGACGTCAAGGTTGCGAGTCTGACGGTGCTGCGGGCGCGCGTTGAGCAGATCGCCCCGTCGTTGTGCGTCGACCCGCACGACAGTGAGAGCACGATGGCGATGTGGTTTCGCGACAGCGATGCGATGCTGAGGGCCTTGGAACAGGGGTGGGTTGATGCGGTGCTTGCGTGGGATACTTTTGCCGCTGGTGACCGCCGGAACTTCGTGGTCATGCGCCTTCCACGGTCGGCGGCGGGCGCAAACGCGGCCGCCCCGGTAACTGGATTCGTGACGCCCAAGAGCGACCAGCCTGAGACGGCACAGCAGTTCGTTGACTTTCTCAGCCAGAGTCTGGCCGCCCAGGACATCTTCCTCAAGCACGCCTACATGACCGACGACGGCGTGGACGCCGCGAGCTATGACAACGAGGCTGCGCCGCGATTCCAGAAGGTGTACGAGAACATCTGCCGGCAACTCGTCGATGACTACTCGATCACACATGGCCGGGCGCTCGACATCGGATGTGGCCCAGGCCAGATGACGCTGGCCCTGGCGGGCATGACCGACCTCCATGTGGTGGGACTGGATATCGAGCCGGAGTGCATCGCAATAGCCCAGCGCCATGCGGCGGAACTGGGACTGGGGTCACGCACGCAGTTCATCTCGGCGGACGCGCACAGTCTGCCCTTCCCGGATAACCACTTCGACCTCGTCGTCTCGCGGGGCACACTTCCCTTCCTGCGCGATCAAGCGCTGGCGGTCCGGGAGATCTATCGTGTGCTGAAGTCCGGCGGGGTCGCGTTTCTGGGTGGCGGGATGGGCCGCTACACCCCTGCTGAGGAGGCGAGGGCACTGTATCCTCGTGGTGTGGCGCCGGCCGCGGCCCTGGACTGGGGCCCGGGGCAGACGCGGCAGGACTCCATCTTCCCCTTCCCGGTGCGGAGTTTCGAGGTGCTCATGACCAGGGCAGGCATTCACGACTACACAGTGATCAACGAGGGCGGCCGGTGGGTGGAGATCCGGAAGTGAGTGCGGCCGAGCCCACACCAGCGGAGGCGACGCAGCCGGCCGCGCAGGACGGCCTCAGCAGCGCGCGTCTGCGCCCCGAGCTCCGGTTGGGAGACTGCGTGCTCCTGGTCGTCGGCAGCATGGTGGGCAGCGGCATCTTCCTCACCACCGGCCAGATTGCGGCAGCTCTTCCAGCCCCCTGGCTGATATTGCTCGCCTGGCTGATCGGCGGAGGCATCGCCCTCTGCGGCGCCCTCACTTACGCTGAGTTGGGGGCCAGCCTCCCGCGGGCTGGCGGCCACTACGTCTACCTGCGGGAGGCCTACGGGCCTTTGGTCGGCTTCCTCGACGGATGGCTCTCCTTCATCGCCTCCTTCCCCGGTTCCATCGCGTTTGTCGCTCTCGGATTGGTAGCCTATCTTCCCTCAGTGTGGACTGGGCATTCTCTACTCAGCGTCCAAGTGCTAGGGCTCGGCTGGGCCCTGCAGTCCAACCACCTGATCGCAATCGGCATCGTTCTCGGCCTATCTCTTGTCAACGCCCTCGGGCTGCGCGCCGGCAGCGGGACCCAGAATTTCCTCACTGCGTTGAAGATCGCCGCTCTCGTGGGCATCGCCGTCTCTGGCCTATTGTCCGGGAGCGGGCAGTGGTCGAACTTCTCCCTCGCTGCTATCCCAGGCTCCGATGGCATGTCTCTCAGAGCGGTGGGAATCGCTCTCATTGGTGTCTCCTTTGCCTACCTCGGTTGGGATGCCTCAACCTACATGGCGGCGGAAGTCAGGCATCCTCAGCGCAACCTCCCGAGGTCCCTCGCGCTGGGCACCCTGTTGGTCGTGGGACTGTACCTGGCGTTCAACCTGGCTCTCCTCTATGGTGTTCCCACTGCACAGATGTCTGGCTCCGAGAACGTCACGCGTGACGCGGTCAGCGTGCTCCTGGGCCCCCGCTTCGCAGGCTTCGTCAGCATTGCCGTCCTCATCTGCATTCTTGGCTCGCTCAATGCGACCATCATGGTGGGCCCGCGTATCTACTATGCGATGGCACGCGACGGGCTCTTCCCTCGCCTCCTGGGCTCGGTAAGCTCCTTGACCAAAGTCCCGGTCGCGGCAATCACCGCGCAGGCCATCTGGGCCTGCATCATAGTCCTGAGCGCCACCCTCGGTCGCATCCTCGCCTTCACCGTACTCGTCATCTGGCTGTTGTCGGCCATCACCGGCGCCGCGATCTTCGTTCTGCGCCGTCGCCCCGCTCTCGACCGGCCCTACCGGACCTGGGGATACCCCTGGGTCCCGGCGGTCTTCTGTCTGTCCTCTCTCGCCTTGGCGGTCAATCATCTGTTTCACACCCCGACGGATCTGCTCTGGCTTGCCGGATTCGTAGCCGCGGGTCTGGGTGTCTATATCGTTTTCCGCCGACGCTGCGGGCGGGGCACGCGCTCCAGCGCGGCGGCGCCTTCACGGGAGGCGTAATGATGTGGGATATGCTTCAGCAGGGCGGCGTAGTGATCTATCCGCTGGGCCTGTGTTCGCTGCTGACCCTGGCCATCTTCCTGGAGCGGCTGGTGAGGTTCTCACGCGCCGATCGCGATCCTGCGGTGGTCTTGCGACAGGCCGAGGCGGCGCTGAAGGCCGCGAACTCGCCGCCCCAGTGGCCCGATGAACCTGCACCCAGCATTCGAGCTGTCGCCGCAGCGTTCGCGGGGCGCGGGCTATCTTCAGAACGCGTGGAGGAGCGAGTACGGGCGGTGCTGTCATCCGAGGCGCTCCGCCTCAGCGCGCACGTCAGCATCGTCGGTACCATCGGGAACATCGCTCCCTTCATCGGGCTGTTCGGCACCGTGCTGGGAATCATCCGAGCCTTCCGGGACATCGGGCAGGTGGGAGCGGCCGGGCCAGCGGTAGTCGCCACTGGCATCTCAGAGGCGCTGGTGGCCACGGCGGCTGGGTTGTTCGTGGCCATCTCGTCGGTGATCGCCTACAACCTGCTCATCACCTGGCAGTCGCGGATTCTGCGCCGCGCCGAGATCGCGGCCACCCAGGTGGTGGACATGGTGGCGGAACACTGACATGGCGATAAAGGGCCTCGCGGACAACGACGGCATTATCTCTGAGATCAACATCACTCCGCTGACGGATGTGATGCTGGTGTTGCTCATCATCTTCATGGTGACTGCGACGTTCTTCGTGGCCGAGCCGGCGATGCAGGTGGAGCTTCCGCCTGCGGTGACGAGTGAGCTGGTGCCCAAGGAGGAGGGCGAGATCACGGTCATCGTGAAACAGGATGGCAGCATGACTGTGAACGACAAGCCAACGACCGAATCCGATCTCACCAATGCCTTGCTTGATGCCGCGCGAAGCATCCATGCCGACAAGAAAGTGGTCGTGGTTCGCGGCGACCGTGAGGCCGCCTACGGCCGTGTGATCTGGATCATGGACGCGGCGCGGTTGGTGGGCCTGCGCAACGTCTCCCTCGCCACCGAGAAACCCGGTGGCAAGGCAGAAGAAGGGAAATAGGTGGGGAGGCAATGGGCGCAATCAGGTTGTCGCCCAGCGTGAGACAGCGTTCGGATGGGTTGTTGTTGCTCATGTTGGGTGTCTCTGCGCTCCTCCACGGCGGCGCGTTGTATGCCGGCTACCGATGGGGCGACTGCCTCTGTCGCATCGGAAAGGTAGTCTGCCCCAAGATCTGTTTCGAATCCGAGGCCCGCATTGACCTCGAGCTGAAACCGCTGCCTCCCCCTCCGCCTGCAAAGCCAATCGAGAAGCGCGATCCGATTGTGATCGCGAAGGCTACGTCCGACCGTCCACTCGCTGCTCCGAAACGCGGTCGGGTGGTGCTGCCGGACGAGGCCTTGCAGCCGCGAACAGAGCCGCCCAAGGAGACGACGGCGCGGCTGCCCAGCCTCCCCGAGGATGTCGTCGTCAGGCAATCCGACGCGCAGTCTCCCGTGGTGGCGACCCCGGAGATCTTCGGACGCGCCGGCGAACTCTCCGCCGGCCCGCCTGGCGAGTTCGGCCTTGGCGGCACGGGTAAAGCAACCGGAGCGGGCCCGTTCGGCACGACCGAAGACGGAGGCGGCTCTGCCGGCACATCGCCCGTAGCGCCTTCCCCGCCCCCTCCTCCTAACCTGGAGCCTCCACCCAAGCCCAGGGGCCCCTCCCGCCCCCCGAAGGTGCTGAACTGGACTGACCCGCCGTACCCGGAGCAGGCGCGGCAGCAGGGCGTCGAGGGCACGGTTGTGCTAAAGCTGACCGTGAGAGTGGACGGTGTGCCCGGCGATGTTCGGGTGTCGAGATCATCCGGCCATGCCGCCTTAGATGAAGCAGCCCTCGCTCATGTGCGTAGGGCGCGATTCTCCCCGGCATTGAAGGACGGCAAGCCGGTAGCGACATCCATCACGTTCAGAGTGAAGTTCCGCTTGGTCAACACATGATCTCAGTCACTCAACGAGCCGAGACTCTGGGGCGCCTTGCGAAGGAGCACCCGTGCTATACCGAACAGGCGAGACTCAACCGCGGCAGGATGCACCTAGCGGTGGCTCCCGCCTGCAACCTCGGGTGCAACTACTGCGAGCGAATGGTTGGATCGCGAGCGCGGCTGGTGAGGGGGCCGGGCACGGCCGCCCGCGTGCTCTCCCCGGAGGAGGCCGCCCTGCTCGTGGACCGAGTGGCGGCAGAGGGATGGCTGTCGATCGTTGGCATTGCCGGCCCTGGGGAGCCGCTGTTTAGCCCTCAGACCTTCGGTACTCTCCGCCTCGTCAAACGCAGTCACCCAGAGCTGCTGCTGTGCGTGAGCACGAATGGTCTTCTGCTGTCGGGAAAGCTCAATGATCTCCTCGCTTGCGGTGTCACCGCGCTAACGGTGACCATCAACGCGGTGACGCGCGCGGTCGCGGAACAGCTCTACGCTTGGGCCTTACTGCACGGCCGGCACGAGCCTGGTCACATCGCCGCACCGCTGATCCTCGAGCGACAGTGGGCCGGGTTAGCGGAGGCGATCCAGACAGGGTTGCTCGTCAAGGTGAACTCCGTCCTTGTGCCGGGGGTCAATGATAGGGAGTTGGCGGAGGTGGCACGGCGCGCCGGTCAGCTCGGTGCTGCCCGGCACAACATAATGCCACTCATTCCGCGGGGGCGGATGCAGCACATCCCGCCGCCTGACTTTACTATGGTGGAGCGGGTTCGCGCCGAGTGCGAGCGCTACCTCGTTCAGTTCCGCGGGTGTCAGCAATGCCAAGCTGATGTCGTCGCACCCCCGACGAGTTTGGCGCAAGGAGTTTGCCGTGCGAAAGCCTTCGCCGCGAAAACCTGACCATTCGCCTGCGGCCTGCCGCGGGGAGGTGAGCCGGCGTGATTTCCTGCGGCTGGCAACGGGCGGCGCGGCCGCGTCGCTTCTCGCCGGCTGCGGCGCACTCGGCCTCTCTGCCGCGGGCCGGACGCTCCGTGTCTGGTCCTGCGGCGGGAACTACGACCTGCTGCTCGACTTCAACGAGTGGTTCGAACACGAGAACACTTGTCGCATCACCTATTCGTCGGCCCCGGTCGAGCGGCTCGTGTCGTTGGTTTCGGCCCATCCCAGGGGCGTTGATCTCCTGGTCGGTCGGTCGGGTCCGGGATGGAACGAGTTGAGCGAGAAGGGCCGCCTGGCAGGACCACCGGAGGTATTCGCGTTGGACACCTATGTCATCATCGTGCCCCCGGGCAATCCCGGTAAGGTGCGCGGAGTCGCCGACCTCAAACGCCCGGGCCTACGCACGGTCTACTCGCCCCGCGCCTCCGGGCCCTCCGGCACGGCGGTGCAAGCGGTCCTCGAAGCCGCGGACGAGGTCATTGAGCCCGGGATCTGGGAAGGCTACGTCCGCAATGCGGTCGCCTCCTATGACTGCGGCTGGAAGGTCTTCGATGCCGTCATTGAGGGGCTCGCCGACGCGACGGTAGCCCGGCTCAGCATGACCACCGCGCCGGAGACCCGCGGCAAGATCGAGGTTATCCCGATCCCGGTCAAGGTAATGGCGGCGATGCGGACGGCGCATGGCGCGATTCCGCAGCGTGCGACGGCCCTCGCGGATGCTCCGAAGCCCGAGTTGGCTGCGTCCTATCTCCGGTCGCTGTGTGGAGAGGCCGGTCGGAGGTTCTGCGAGCAGCACGGCTACGTCCACCGGCTGTCACCCAATGCAGACGAGTACCGGCCGCTCTTCGAGATGGGGGTGGGGAAGGGAGGGGCGCGCAGAGGGCGCGCTGAGCGAGGCTCGGGAGAACCTGAGGTGCAGTCGGACGGTCGCGGGAGTGGGCGCGGCCTGGGGCGACGCGGAGGCCGAGGAAGAGCGGCCGGTGCCCGGGGAAGGAGATCGGAGGAATGAGTAACGTCCCAGGCATGACGCACTGGCGGGTGGTGGTTGTGCTGCTCGTGGCCGTCGCGCTGGGGCTGCAGGGCCAAGCGCGGGCCGTTGCCGGTCAGCCGCTGACACCCAAGTCGGTGCCCGTTCAGGTCAAGCTTGCTGAGGCGATGGCGGAGAATCAGGACTGGGATGAGGCGATCCGGAGGTGGATTGATGTTCTCTACTACTTCGGTCCCTCGGACGCCGACGCACGTGCGCATTTCGAGATCGGCGGACTGCTGCTGAGACGGGGTCGCTCCGACATGGCCGCCGCGCAGTGGGAGAAGACAGTTCGCCTTCACCCGGAGAGCGAGTACGCGGACAGAGCGCGCGACGCGCTTCGATTGCTCGGGAAGGAACCTCCCTCAGGCCCATTCGAGGCCACACCGCCGCCGGTCACGAAGGACACGCCGGAGGATGAGCGGCAGTTCGTTGTCGCCGAGGCTGACCTGGGCGTCGGACTGCTGCAGTTCGCAATCCGGGACTACCTGAAAGTGCCGAATCTCTACCCCGCAAGCACGCGGGCACCGCAGGCGCGGTACCAGGCCGGAATCTGCCAGTCGCTACTCGGCAAGCCGGAACTGGCCATCGCCCAGTGGCAGCGGCTCCAGAAGGACTACCCGACAGCACCCGAGACGAAGAAGGTGGCCGGTGCGATTGCCGCGTGGGAGGCCGTGCTGAAGGAAGCCGGGACCCAGCCGACTTTGGCAACTGATGGCCAGTGGCGGCGCTTTACCGCGTTTGAAACGGACCCGGACCGAGGCCTGAGCTATGCCGAGGACCTGTACGAGAACGGCATTCTCGACTACGCGCTCCAAGAGTACGCGAAGGTGCTTTGCGATGTCTACACGCCGAAAAGTGAAGGCAATCCCCACCGAGCCTACTCCCGCTACCGGATGGGCGTCTGCGCCTACGAACTCGGTAACCCGACACTGGCCGTCCGCCAATGGCAGCGATTGATCGCCGAAGCGCCCGACTCGCCGTGGAGCGGTCGGGCCGATCGGGCGCTGTCAGTCCTGCGCGCTGAGGGCCTCGATGTCACCTCTCTCGGTATGGCACCCGCGCTCCCTGGCGACCTATCTTCCTCGCTGGTGTCACGCCATGCGCTCGCCGAGCAGTTGCTCGACTGCGGCCTGCCACTCATAGCCAGCAAGGAGTACCTGAAGGTGATCCACGTGGTGACGGCGGGCCGGCCAAACCAACTGCAAGCCGAGGCGATGTACCAGCTCGGGGTATGCCACCAGCGTCTGGGCCGGTTGGAGCTAGCGAAGACTGCTTGGCAGCGTACGGTGGACCAGTTCCCTGATAGCCCCTCTGCCGGGCGAGCCCGCCTTGCCCTCGCTCGCGCTGACAAGTTGGGCGATACACTTGCGGCGCCTTACGATCCAATGGAAGGTCTGGTGCGGTGAGCCAATCCGGGAGACAGCGCCCTATCATCGGGCCAATCCGCCAAGTAGTCCAGCTTGGCGCGCTGGCTCTTACCGGCGAATGGCTCTGGGTCGGGGCGCTGCGATGCCCCTACGGTATCCCATTCATGTCCTGCGGCTCCTGCCCCATGCGCGTCTGCCCGGGGACCTGGCTCCAGACATGGGTGATCGGATTCCTTGTTGTCTCAGGGATCGTCGTCGGCCGCTTGTTCTGCGGCTGGGCCTGCCCGATGGGCGTCCTTCAGGACCTGCTCGGCCGCGTGCCCAAGTTGCGCGCTCTGAGGCGACCGCGGTTCGATCGTGTGGACCGCTGGCTCAAAGGCCTCAAGTATCTCATGCTGGCGGTCACGGTCGCGGCCTTCTACCTGGTGAACGAGCGCTTCGCGGTGCCGGTGCGGGGGCACAGCAACTGGAGCCTGGACGCGATCCGTGTCTCCTGGCTAACCTATGACGCCGCCTCTCGGATCAGAGTGGTTCTGATGGTCGCCGGTGTCGTCCTCGGTCTGGTGCTGACTCGCGTCTGGTGCCGCTACCTCTGTCCGCTCGGGGCGCTGCTCACCATTGGGAATCGGATCAGCCTCTTCCGGCTCCGGCGGACCTTCTCTCTCTGCGTGAACTGCGGCAAGTACCCGCGGGAGTGCCGCACCTACACCACCCCCGGCACGGCGGACTGCGTGCTCTGCGGGGACTGCATTGAGGGATGCGCGCGCGGCGCCGTCGGCTTCCGGACCCGGTTGCCAGCGCGCACGGAATCCCGCGAAGTCGAAGTGCGCCGGAGAAAAGTGGCAACGAGCAACCAGATAGAGGGTTGACAGACCATGATTCCGTGGTATGATAGGTGCAGGTTACAGGTAACGGACATGCGAAACCGACAACGACACTGCCACCGAGAACACCCGGACGGGTCGCCCTGCTCCTGCGAGATGGGGAACCTGTATCGCTTCTGTGAGCCGATCGTGCTCCTCACACTCGCCCGGCTGGGCGAAGCCCACGGCTACCAGATCGTCAGCGAGGCGGAGCAGTTCGCGGTCACCCACGCGGGGGTGGACAGCGCCGCGGTGTACCGCGCCCTCCGCCGGCTGGAGGCGAACGGATATGTCACCTCCTCGTGGGATACCACCGGGTCAGGGCCTGCTCGCCGGCTCTGCAAGCTGACCCCCTCCGGCTATGAACACCTCGCCGAGTGGGTGGATGTCATGGGAGAGATCGCCTCTTCGCTCGGCAGTCTCGTGAAGGCCTCGCGCCGCGCCTTGAGCGGCAGCAAAGCTGCGGCGCTGGCGTAGCTTCCCGTACCTTTCCTGTTGAAGTTCGGATCGCGCTCTCAATTGCGACTAAAGCTGCAAGTTACATATAGAGGAAATCAGCATGGCGGCGAACCGGCGGAGCAACCAAAGATGAGTGAGAAGGCCGAACGAACAGAACAGACCAAGCCGGACCTTGGGGCGTGCCTGCCGCCAGGGGCCGCCTGCATCGGTGTCCTGAGCGGCAAGGGCGGAGTCGGCAAGTCTGTGGTGACGGCGCTTCTCGCCACAGCGCTCGCGGAGGCGGGGCATGAGGTCGGCATTCTTGACGCCGACATCACCGGACCGAGCATCCCGCGAATGTTCGGCATCAACGGAGGGGCGGGGCATGAGGGCGAGCAGCTTGTCCCGGCCCGGACGCCCCATCTCGGTATCCGAGTCATGTCCATCAACCTACTGATGGAGCACGACGATGATCCGGTGATCTGGCGCGGCCCTCTGATGGCGAACACGGTCGCCCAGTTCGTCTCTGAAGTGGATTGGGATGGCATCGCCTACCTCCTGGTGGACCTCCCGCCAGGCACCTCAGATATCCCGCTAACGATAATGCAGCGGCTGCCGCTGGCTGGGGTGGTGGTGGTCACAACGCCGCAGGAACTGGCCGGGATGATCGTGCGCAAGGCCATCCGGATGACTTCCATGCTCGACGTTCGAGTGCTGGGCCTCGTCGAAAACATGGTCCACGCGGTCTGCCCCCACTGCAATCGGCGATTCGACCTGTTCGGCGCCGAGCGCGCGCCGCAGGCAGCCGGGACCTCCGGTCTCCCCGTGCTTTGCAGCCTACCGCTCGACCCTGTTCTGGCGGCCCTATGCGATTCCGGCGAGGTAGAGTCATACCGCCCCAACCCCCTCGCCGGGGCGGTGACCGAACTCATCCGGGCGATCCACGGCGGAGGAGCCTGATGCCGGGACTGGTCTGGAGATTGGCAGTGACGATCCTATGCGACAACTCCGTGGCCAGCCCGGGTGGCCTGCCCACCCTCCTGTCGGCATATGGCCACCGGGAGGTGATCGGACACCCGGAGGTGTTCGCGGCGAAGTACTCCCGACAGCGGTCGCGGCCTGCACGTGCGATCGGATCTCCGCAAAGTCAACGTCGGCTTTCCCGTCTGGGTACGACCTTCAAGCTCAGCACCGAGCCGCAGGAAATCGCGCTCGGGGTGATCACGACCGGCGTGATCCCTCGCACCACAGACTTCGAGCACATCCATCCTCATTTCATGGCCAAGCGCGGAGGGCAGCTTGCGCGGGATTCCTTTGACGACGAGCAAGCGGTCGTCGTGCGCACGCGGCGCGGTCTCGTTGTGATTGTCGGCTGCGCTCATCGGGGGCTCATCAACACCATCCGGCGCTCCATCGAAGTGACGGGAGACGGCCACGTGCGGACTGTGATCGGAGGCACGCACTTGGCGGCCGCGGCCCCGCCACAGGTAGAGCGCACTGTCAAGGAGCTCCGAGCTTTGGGGGTGGGCCGGCTTGTGGCCTGCCACTGCACCGGCTTTGGACCAAGCGCAGAGCTGAGGTCGGCTTTTGGCGAGAGCTTCAGCCCCGGCGGAGTCGGGGCAACCTTTACATTGTGAGAAAGGAAGGCGCACATGCGAGTTGCCATTTCGACAGATGGAGACATGGTCGCCGCCCACTTCGGGCGGTGCGAGGCGTACACGCTCGCCGACATCCAGGACGCGAAGGTGGTGAAGAGCGAGACCATCGCTAACCCCGGGCACGAGCCCGGCTTCCTGCCTGGCTACCTGGCCGAGCGCGGGGTGGAGTGCATCGTGGCAGGCGGCATGGGGCCGAGGGCGCACGGGCTCTTCGCCGAGCGCGGCATCCAGACGATTGTGGGGGTGACGGGAAGCATCGCCGATGCGCTGAATGCGCTCGCGAAAGGTGAGCTGGAGAGCGGCGAGAGCACATGCTGCCATTGAGGAGCCCCTCATTGGTGTAGAGAGTGAAGGGGGTGACATAACGATGCCACGTGGAGATGGAACCGGACCCATGGGAATGGGTCCCATGACAGGACGAGCAGCCGGCTACTGTGCCGGCTATCCGGCGCCGGGGTTCGTGAACCCGGTGAGCGGCCGGGGACGGGGCCGGGCCTGGGGCCGCGGAGGCGGCCTCGGCAGGGGCCTGGCGATGCGGCGCGGCCGGGGCCGAGCGTTCGGCTTTGCGCCGGCTCCCTTCTCCCCCGCGCCCACGCGCGAGCAGGAACTGGACATGCTCCGCGGCCAGGCAGACTGGCTGAAGGAGCAGATGGACGCCATCAACCAGCGGATCGGCGAGCTCGATCAGCAGAAGAGCTGACAGCACCGCATCTCGCCGGAGCAAGGACAGAGTGCGACAGCGCGCGGCTGCGCCGTGCGCATAACCGGCGCAGTCGCGCAATCGTGCAAGAGAGTGGAGAGAAGACAATGAAAGTCGCAGTGACGAGTACCGGACCGGGTCTGGACGCGCCAGTAGACCCACGGTTCGGTCGGGCGCAGTATATCCTGGTCGTTGACCTGGAGTCCATGGCAGTTGAGCCAATCGAGAACCCCAGCGTGCAGGCATCGGGAGGAGCAGGCGTACAAACGGCCCAGATGGTCGCAACCACGGGAGCTCAGGCTGTGCTCACTGGGAACGTCGGGCCGAACGCCTACTACGCGCTGTCGGCCGCGGGCATAAAGGTGCACGTCGGCGTAGCCGGCACAGTGCGCCAGGCCATTGAGGCCTATTCGCGGGGCGAGTTGCAGGAGACTTCAGAGCCATCGGTCGGCTCCCACTTCGGTGTGAAACAGACCCCCAGCTAGCCGCACCCGGCGGGCAGTCGAAAGGGAGGACTTGAGTCGCAGGTCAGAGGCACGGCACATGATCTACTCGGCCAAGGTGCTTGAGTACTTCTTGAACCCCAGGCACGCCTACCGGATGGAACAGCCGGACGGAATCGGCGTGGCAGGAGACCTGAGCTGCGGTGACTTCTTCGTGATGTACATCAGCGTTCGCGGTGAACGCCTGACAGAGGTCAGCTACCAGATCTTCGGCTGCCCGGCGGCCATCGCCACGTGCGAAGCCGCGGCAGAGATGGCGACCGGGAAGACTCTCGATGAAGCGCGGCGCATCACCGATGACTCTGTCGCCGAGTTCCTCGGGGGACTGCCGGAGATGAAACTGCATTGTTCGAATTCGGCCGCGGATGCTCTGCATTGCGCTATCGCTGACTACTATGCCGAAGGCCAACGCGGAGGGGATCAGATGACAACGGAGGTGATCGAAGATGCCACGAGGTGATGGAACCGGACCAACCGGACAGGGGCCGGGCACAGGACGCGGCCGCGGTCTGGGCCGTGGAGGACGCGGTCGCGGAGGTGGGTTCGCGATGGGACCGGGCGGCAACTGCATCTGCCCGAGTTGCGGACACACCGTGGCGCATCGGGTCGGAGTGCCCTGCAACCAACTCCAGTGCCCCAAGTGCGGCCAGCCGATGACGCGTCAGCGACAGTGAAGAAGAGGTGCATCGTGCCGATCCATGAGTACCGATGCCGGAGCTGTGGGCAGGTCACGGAGGCTCTCATCAGGAAGCCGGACGAAGCTAGCGCCCAATGCTGCTCACACTGCGGTGACAACCGACTGGAGCGAGTATACCTCACAGCTATTGCACCAGTGCGGACCGGACAGGGCGACCGGACGCCCTGCTGCGGGGAGACCGAAGGCTGCTCCGATCCCAAGCGGTGCTGTCAGCGGTGATCGCCCAACTCAACAGCAACACAGGAGATGCAACATGCCGAGTCTGGTGGTGAAACACGAAGGCGGGATGAGTTCGAGCATCAACGTTCGAGGCCATCGGGTTATGGTAGACGTTCCCCCGGAGATGGGAGGGGAGGACCGGGGACCCACGCCAGTGGACCTGCTCGCCGGGTCGCTGGGAACCTGCATTGCCTTCTACGTCGCTCGCTGGTGCAAGGAGGCCCAGATCCCCTGCGATGGCTTCCAGGTGATGGTGGAATACGTGCATGATCGAGAGAAGCACTGTGTCCCCGTGCTGCGAGTGGAGCTCTCCATGCCCGAGGGATTCCCGGAGAAAAGGCGGTTAGCGCTCCTGAAGGTTGCGAGAGAATGCACGGTCCACAACACGCTCTGCCTCCTCCCGCAGATTGAAGTCGCCTGCGCCTAGCAGGCGCAGGCCTTGCGTAAGAGGTATCAGTCATGCCAGTTGACCGGCAAGACAACAGCAGGGATCGGCAGCAGATCATGCTGCGTGCGATCGGGCGCGTCATCTCGCCGGATGCGGTGGAGCCGAAGGAGATCGAGATCGCGCCCGGGTTCGCCAACGGCCTCGACGGCGTGGAGGAGCATGAGCACCTCTGGATACTCTACTGGATGCACCGGCTCGCTGACGCTGACCGCCGGATGCTGCAGGCCCACGCCAGGGGCGACACCACTCAGCCCGAGCGCGGCGTCTTTGCCCTGCATAGCCCGATGCGCCCCAATCCGATCGGAATGACGCGTGTGCGCCTGGTAAACCGGGAAGGAAACCGCCTGCTGGTGGAAGGGCTGGATGCGCTGGAAGGCAGCCCCGTGCTAGACATCAAGTCAGGGTAGCTCATGGTTATCGCGGTAGCGAGTGGCAAAGGTGGGACCGGGAAGACAACGGTGGCGCTCAGCTTGGCTCTCGCGCTCGGCGATGCCCAGTTCGTGGATGCCGACGCAGAGGAGCCGAACGCCCATCTGTTCCTTCATCCGGCCATCACGGAGACCATCCCCGTCGAGATGATGGTGCCGGAGGTCGAGCTGTCTCAGTGCACATTCTGCGGGAAGTGCGCAGGGTTCTGTCAGTTCAACGCGCTGGCAGTGGTCAACGAGCAGGTGCTAGTCTTCCCCGAGATCTGCCATGGGTGCGGAGGCTGTGTGCTCGCTTGCCCTGCCGGAGCGATTCGCTCCGCAGAACGGCAGATCGGGGAGGTGGAGATCGGAACCGCTAGAGGCCTTCAGTTCGTTCAGGGGCGGCTGATGCCGGGGGAGCCCTCTGCCGTACGAATCGTGCGCAGGGAGCTGGCCGGAGTCACGCGCGACACTACCGCTATCGTGGATGCGCCGCCGGGCACGGCCTGTGCGGTGCAAGAGGTCATTGGGCAGTCCGACTTCTGTCTCCTGGTCACGGAGCCTACACCCTTCGGCATTCATGACCTCCGCATGGCAATGGACCTCGCCGATGAGCTTGCAGTGCCATATGGCATTGTCATCAACCGTAGCGGCGCGAGCGACTATCTCATCGAGGACGAGTGCCTGCGGCGCGGCGTCCCGATGCTCTTGAAGATCCCGTTTGACCGACGTATCGCGGAGGCCTACTCGCGAGGCGCTTGTCTGGTGGACGCACTGCCGGAGTGGCGGCCCGCATTCGAGCGGCTCTTTGAGGATATCCGTGAGAGAGCTGGCCGATGAAGGAGCTGGTCGTCATCAGCGGCAAGGGCGGCACTGGCAAGACCACGGTCGTCGGCTCCTTCGCGGTGCTTGCCAGGGACAAGGTGCTTGCCGACGCAGACGTGGACGCCCCCAATCTGCATCTGCTGCTTTCCCCATCGGTCGTGAGAAATGAGGAGTACCAGGGGGCGAAGCTCGCGCTGACAGACGAGGACCGCTGCACCCTATGCGGGCGCTGCCAGGAGGTCTGCGCCTTCGGAGCGATCGAGGACCTGCGCGTTATCGCGCGTCGCTGCGAGGGATGCGGCACATGCGCTCTCGTCTGCCCGGTCCAAGCGATCACCATGCAGGAGCAAGTCACCGGGCGGGTCTTCGTCAGCGACACTCGATACGGGCCGCTCGTGTACGCCCGCCTTTCCCCAGGGGCCGAGGCTTCGGGCAGACTCGTCACCCAGGTGAGACGAACGGCGCAAGCGATCGCGGCAGAACAGCAGGCAAGCATTGTGCTAGTGGACGGATCGCCGGGCATAGGCTGTCCGGTGATAGCGTCGCTGACTGGAGCAGACGCGGCGCTAGTGGTGACTGAGCCCACACCGTCAGGCTTGCACGATCTCACGCGTGTGCTCCAAGTGGCCGCGCACTTTCGGGTGCCCGCCGGCGTCTGCGTGAACAAGTGGGATATCAACGAGGAGATGGCCATCACCATTGAGGATGCCGGGAGGCGATTCGGGGCGACGCCAGTGGGCCGAGTGCCCTTCGACGAGTCTGTGGTGGAGGCGGTGGCGAAGGGTGTCCCGGTTGTGGAGTTCAGCGACGGTCTGGCGGCGCGAGCGATCCGCGAGCTCTGGCGGAACCTGTCTGTTCAGTGAAGATGGAGTAGACGGAGGTATCCGGATGACCGACGTTCCCAAGGCTGCAACCCCGGCGGCCGCGGCCAGCCTTCTTCAACTCGCCGGCGTCATGCTGAAGGTCGGAGCGACAGGCTTCGGCATGGGGATGGTAGGAGTGCTCCAGCAAGAGGCGGTGACGCGCCGCGCGTGGCTGAGCCAGCAGGAGTTCGCAGACGGACTCGCCCTGGCCAACCTGCTTCCTGGCCCGATCGCGGTCGACGCGGCGGTCTATGTTGGCTACAGGCTACGCGGCTGGCTTGGGGCGACGGTCTGCCTGTTGGCGCTCCTGGTTCCCGCGTTCCTGATCATGTTGGGGCTGACCATTGCCTACCTGCGCTATGGCCAGGTGCCCCAACTTCACGGTGTTTTCCGCGGGCTGAACGCCGCGGTGGTGGCGCTCGTGCTCGCGGTGGCCTATCGCCTCGGGAAGTCCTCCCTCAAGAGCACATCGCAGGCCGCGCTGGCGGTAGCAGCGCTGGGTGCGACCCTCCTGCACACGAACCCCGTCACGGTGGTTCTCACCTGCGGTATCATCGGAGCGCTGCTCCTCGCCCCACACCCGAAAGTGGCCCCATGAACCTGCTGCAGCTCTTTCTCGTGTTTGCCAAGATCGGGGCCGTCGTCTTTGGCGGCGGCTTCGTGATGATCCCCTTCATTCAGCGGGAGGTGGTGCAGCACTACGGCTGGCTCACCCAGCAGCAGTTCGTCGATGCCATCGCCCTGGGCCAGATCACCCCGGGGCCGATCCTGATCTCGGCCACCTTCGTGGGCTACAAGGTGCAGGGGCTGGCGGGAGCCGTGGTGGCGACGCTGGCCGTTTTCTTGCCCTCCTTCCTTATGACCGCGCTGGCGGCGAGGCAGATGATGCGGCTGCGCAGGAATCCCCGCGTCGCCGGCTTCATCCGCGGCGTGCTACCGGCAGTGGTGGCGATGCTGCTGGTGGCCGCCATCACCATCGCCCGATCCACGGTCTGGCTCGATTGGCGGCTCCTGCTCCTGGTGGTCGTAGCCCTCATCCTCCTGGTAAGATGCAAGGTGGATGCGGTGTACGTGGTTGTCGGGAGCGGCATAGCCGGATTCCTGCTGGAGCGCTGATGCCTGACCAGACGAGGATACTGATAGCAGAGGACGATCACGAGGTCGTGGAACTGGTCCGCGTCTACCTCGAGAAAGAAGGCTTCCAGGTGGCGGCCGCCGGCGACGGTGCTGGTGGAACGCTGGAGAAGACACTACAACACGATCCGGCCGCACAGCGCGTTGGGCTACCGACCGCCGGCCCCGGAGGCGATCCTGCCCGAGTACTAGGGCCTCGGATCAACGGCCGCGTATGTGGGACTGACATAGCGCGTGGTATCATTGACGGGGGCAGGTCACGAGATGGCTCAAGCTGTACCGGCGATCACAGAGATACTACGAGAGAGGCATCGTCTCCGCTCCGGCATCGCGGATGATTTCACCGTGCAGAGCCAGTCGGCCGTGCTTGAGGCGCAGGCGGCGGCGTCGGGGACGTTTACCTTGCTCCTGGGGAGCATCGGCGGGATATCGCTGCTGGTGGGTGGCATTGGTATCCTCGCCATCATGCTCATCGCGGTGCGGGAGCGAACCCGAGAGATCGGGTTGCGGCGCGCGGTGGGAGCGCGCAGGCGCGATATCCTGCTCCAGTTCCTGATCGAGACCGGCCTGCTGAGCGTGCTCGGGGGTGTCATCGGGGTCGTGATCGGGGTTGCGGCAGGCAAGATCGTATCGCTGGTGACAGGCTGGCCCATGCTGATCCCGTGGGCGGTTGCCCTGGTGGCAGTCGTGTTCTCGGCTCTGCTCGGCCTGGTGTTTGGAGTGTATCCGGCGCGCAAAGCCGCCGCGCTCGATCCCATCGTGGCGCTGCGCATGGAGTGATACCGGACAGCCGAAGGCGCGAGGGGCGAGAACCCGAAGCGCGGTCGAGGCACAGCAGGTGAGTGCGAATGTCATCGGTCAGGGCTGCTGCCCTACTACTCTGGTGGAGGTATGGAGAGATGCAGACGAGATGGTGGACAGTCGTACTGGCGCTCCTCTGGCTCCCGGCTGCCATGGCCTGGGGGCAGCCGAAGCAGGCGCAATCCACGAACGCGTGGCAACTGCCACCCACGCCCTGTTCGAGTGCGTCGCTCTCGGTGACCGAGGCGTCGGTGTTCGTCGGGGTGAACACACCGGACCGGGATCATTGGCAGGTGTTGCGGTGTCGCGCCGATGGCGCCACAGAGGTCGTGCTGAAGGGGAAGGGACGCTGGGGCGGCCTTTCCGTCTCTCCGGACGGCACCCAGGTTCTGGTGCAGGCGGATCAGGCAGACTGCAAGAGGCACGTGCAGTGGTATGACGTGGCCAGCGGTGGCCTCAAGCTGGTCGGAACGTTCAAGGGCGAGTCGATCCGCAGATACGCGTGGAGCGAGGATGGGAAACGGTGGCTCGGTATGGGCTCCCGATCCTGCGGAGCCGCGCGCGACGAGTTGGTCATCCATTCCCGCGATGGCAATGAGCACCGGCTGAAGTGGCCTGGTTTGCCCCTCCAAGGGCAGCCCGTTGAATACTGGCTGGCCGATGATACCTCCTCTGTCTACGCGGTGCTGGGCGACGGCAGCCTCTACCGCACCGGGCCGACTGGACACAAGCTGCTACTTCGGATTCCTGTGGGCAAGAGCAAGTGCTTGAGGCATCGGACCAGCCGCATGGGCACCATCCTCTACGCGCTCTCGGGGACAACTCTGTTCCGCGTCGACGTGAAGCAGGGGACCACCACCAAGAAGAACTTGCGGCCGTTGAGAGGGACGCTCCATCTCGACGTATGCGACCCGCGCCTCCTGGCACTCGGCCCCGACCGGGTGGGCCTGATCGTGTCGGGCAAGCCGATCACGAGTCCGCAGTCTATGTACGTGATGCGCTATTCCACCCTCAAGCCGAGGCGACTGACGACGCTGGCCGAAGGCTCATCGCCCGCGTGTAGCGGCACCGAAGGAGGCCTCTCGGCCGGCCAGGGGCGAACCTGGATGCTCTGGAGCGATGAAGCACGAGAGCGCATGGTGCTAGAGTCGCGGCAGATGGGCGACTGAGCGCGGTCGTGCGATGAGGGCACTCACACTACAAGCCGATAGGCACCATCGCACCAATGACATCGAGGAGTTGGCCTTACCCCAGCAAGTCGATCCCGTCTCGAATATCGGCGAGCACGTGCCGGACTCGCTCTTCGAGCATTTCGGCATCCGACTCGCCGACCTCGCCGTAGTGTTTCCCTATCTGCTTCGGCTCCAGGTCCTCCACGAGTTCCTCGACGGTCCGCAGCAGGATAGCAGTCCACATCTTCGTGGCCGCAAGGCCTCCCGTCTCCGTAGCGGTGCGCTCCCAGTCGGGGACGAGACGGCGCACCAGTTCCTCAAGGCCGGCGGCAATGCGGTCGATGCGATCCAGCAACTGGTCGCGGAGTGGCTCAGGAAGTGGGGTGAGGAGGGCGCCGCCCGGGGACTTGCCGGCGGTTATGGCCTGGCGGATCTCGCCGAGGTGCTGGAGCACCGTTGTGTAGGTGGAGACCAGATGTGACCTGTGACGATCAAGCATGGGACCCCCTTGCTGGTCAGCAGTCACTGCTTCTCGCCCCAGGGAGCGACGACGTTCTCCGCCCCTACGAGATGCACAAGCGCGCGAATATGCGCGTCCTTCTCGTCGGCATTCGTTAGCGCGCGCCTGACCGCGTCGAACTTGAGGGCGCAGGTCTGCATGTCTTCCGCCGTCTCGCCGAAATGCCGAGCTTGCTCCAATACCAGGAAGCTCGCGGTCTCGTCCGATGGGCCGGCAGCGAGAAGCGCCACGAGGTGCCGCATGCAGACGCCCCGGGACCGTCCGTAGGCATCGCGGCCATCGGCGGTTTCCAGGAACGCAACAAGTCGTCTAACGGAAGTCGCCTCGATGTCTCTGAGGACTTCGCAGGCAAGGCAGTCGGCCGAGCTGGGGGTCATCTTGGCCACACGGGTGACCACCTCTTCAGGTGACACAGAGGCCAGCGCCGCCAGTTCCGTCTCCATCGTCTGAAGGAGAGACGGGTAACTCTTGTCCAGCCCCTGGGGCGAGGCGATGGCAGCGAATTGCCAGGTGTGGAGCGGACAGAAGCCCCGCGTCGCCGCGTGCGCCCGCTGCGCGCTCTCGTCATTTGCGATCGCATACTGCCACTTGGCGTAGAAGTCGAAGGCCGCGTGCGCGATCCGGTCGCAGATCGGACACCCTCGCGTAGCCAGGTCCTTGAGGAGGCTGGTGGTGGTGGCGCGAGCCGCGGCTTTCTGCGCGACAGAAAGGGCTGAGGCGATCTCCTCTCGCTGCATGGCTGGTGCTCCGCTCGCCGACACAGACCTCGGTTCAGTCACGAGCAACTCGTCGCGGAGAGCCGCCAACTCAACCCTCACCCCGCCCAAAGACGATTCCAGGTCAGCGAGATCGCTTGTGGATAGGGCACGGGTGGTACCAGCGACCTGCCCCATCGGGCGATGTGTGCCGCTAACCGCGGCCAGCCGCTGCCTCACCTCAGCGATGTGATGCTGGTACTGCTTCCCCAGCCCATCCACACTCGCACCGATCGCCCCGAGTGTGGCGTCCACTGCCATCTCCCGCGCTGCGTCTGCCACCTCCTCGAGGGCCGCGTCGAGTCGCCGCCGAAGCGACGAACGCACGAGCCTCGCCGGCATCATGTACAGCCAGACAGGCGCGGCCGACGGGGAGCGCTGCCAGTCGGGCGTGGGGATATCCGGCGCGAAGTCGGTGAACACGCTCACGGTTTCCTCTCCCACAGTCACACCAGAAGCGGCGAGTGCGGCCTGCAACACAGCGCTGAGGGCCTGCTCGAACCTGGGCCGCGCACGCGCCTCGGCCGACTGGAGTTGGCTCTTCACATCGCGCATCTTGGCGTGCAGCCACTCCTCAAGCGCCTGCACGAGCCGCTCTTGCGCTTCGTCGAACACGCGCTGAAGCGACTGGCCGGCCGATGACCACCTCAGCCGTTCGAGCGCCGGCCCGTATTCGGCGACCAGGCTCTGCCTGGTGTCGGCCAGGAAGGCGGTGATGTCGCTCTGCGCCGCGGTCTGAACCCACTCGACCAACTGCGATCGCAGATCGCCGACGATCTCCCGTTCCCGGCGCTCCAGGTCGTCGAGCCTGTCGGCGATAGCCGCGCGGTGTTCCTTCCTCGTCTCCTCCGGGATAGCGGCAATGCTCGCCTGCGCCCTCACCTCGGCGAGTTCCTCGTTCACGACGCGCAGCGCTCGGTCGAGGACCGCAAGCAGGAGCGCCTTGCTCTTCTCGGCGGAAAGGAAGGAGGCGAGCGCATCCTCGAGGTCCGTTATCCCGCTTCCCGCCAGGCGCTCCTGGTCGCCGGTCTGCTTGGCCGCCAACGCCTCTCGGGCAGACATCGGGAAGAGGCGCACTTCCTCGTTGTCCGTTACCTCACGCAGCCCATCGCGAATGAACCCCAGCACCTCCTCTCGCTCATCGGCAGAGAGGAGGTCGGTCTTGTTGACGACGAAGAAGACCTTGCGGGCGTGCTGGCGGATGGCTCGCAGGAAGTCGAGTTCGAGTTCCGTCAGGGGCGTCTCGACACTGGTCACCAGGATAGCGGCGTCGCACTGGGGCAAGAATGAGTAGGTGGTGGCCGTGTTCTCCTCACGGGAGGAGCCGATCCCGGGGGTATCCACGAAATGCAGACCGCGGCGCAGCAGGCTCAGGGGGAGGTCGAGGTAGGCAGCGCGAATCTTCCTGACGTTTCCGGGGTTGCCTCGCTCGGTGACATAGTCGGCCAGCCGCGAGATCGGGGCCTCTTCCACCCATGACTCGTCTCGCGTCAACAGCAGCCGCTCGGTCGGGCCGAACCGCAGCATGGTGACGAGGGAGGTTAGCGGAAGCAGCCCCGTGGGCAGCAACTCGCGGCCGATGATGGCGTTCATGAGGGAACTCTTGCCGCGCTTGAACTGCCCCAGCACTACCAGGTTGAACCTGTCCTCGGCCAGCTTGACCAGCAGCTCCTGGCACCGGTCTATCCTGCCCTTGGCGCCGCGCACTCTCAGCAGCCCGAGTGCAGAGCGCACCCGCGCAGCCACTTCCTGCTTGGCCTGAAGGTAGGCCCGGAGCGCGTCCTCGGCCCTCCGCGTCTGAGCGGAACCGTCGTGCTGTGCCCCGTTCACAGTCGTCCCTGGTAGCTGTTCGGTACCGGCCCATCGTGCGTTACCATTCGCGACCATTAGGATTCCCCAGTTGCTTGCTGCCGAAGCCGCCAGGGTGATGAAGGCAGGGCTCCGTTCGGACCACCGATGCCACCTACCGCGGCCGCAAGCGCCGTCTCCTGTGCGGCCAGCTCCTGCTGGCGAGAGGAGATGCTCTCTCCGGCCGTGCGCTTCTGTGTCACCGCGCGGCTGATGGCTTCCTCGATCCCGGCGATGGTCAGATCCATGGCGCCGATGATGCGCCGCTCGAAATCGCGCAAGCTCTCTTCGAGGCGACGCACGAAGTCGTAGCGCACACGACCGCCGTGCATATCCAACTGCTCAAGGAGCTTCGCCCGCACCGCTTTGAGGAGCCCGTCGCGGACCCAACGCCCCCGCAGCACATGTAAGAGTGACCCGGACAGAGTGTCTGGCGACACCTGCATCTGCCAGGGAGCGAAGTAGAACTCGCTCCCGCCACTCAGCTCCGCGCTGACCGCAAGTTCGCCGATTTCGGCGCGGAAGAGCTCCTGGGAGACGCGAGCAAGGTCACGCAGCGCCTGGTTGACCTGCCCGGCGAACCGTTCGACTGCCTCCCGCAAGGCCTCGCCGACGCGGCGTTCCTCCTGCTCGATCCATTCGGCATACACCTGCTCGATGGCCGTTCGCATGTAGGCGTTCAGCCTGCCGAGAAGCTCGCGGCCGGAAACGTCCCCGGCGGCGTCCGCTGCCTTCTCCAGCCCGCGCAGCAGACCGGGCCTCACCCGTTCCTGGAGGCTCCCGAGATCGGCATTGATGACTTCGTTGACCATGCGCTCTCCGGCTGCTCTGAGCAGGTGTCGGTTGTCGTCCCGCGCCTGGCGCATCTGCTTGAGGTGGGCCTCGAACTGGACGCTCTTTTGCTCCAGCTCCTCGAGGGGTATGGCCAGCGCTGCCTTCTCCATGGCGATGGCGGCCATCTGCTGCCTGGCGAGGCGTTCGGCCGTTCGCAGCCCGGTCGTGATCGCCACCTCCGCCTTCTCCGAGCGCACGAAATCCGCCAGCGCTGCTTCCAGTTCGGTGAGGCCGCTCTCCCGCAGTCGCCGCTCATCGCCGGCAAGCTTCGCCTTCAGCGCCTCTCTTGCGGACAGCGAAAACATCATGATGCTGTCCTCGCCAGCCACCGCGGCCAACTGAGAACGAGAGAACTCCAATGACTCACGCCTCTCGCCGGCCGGCACCTGGTCCGCCTTATTCTGCACGAAGAACACCCGCTGCACTTCCTGGCGGAGGTCCTTGAGGAACTGAAGCTCGGCCTCGCTCACTGGAGGATCGGCAGTGACAAGAAAGATGGCGCCGTCCACATGAGGGATGAAGGCATAGGCGGTCTCGGTATTGTGGGCGTGCACCGACCCCACGCCCGGGGTGTCGATGATGCGAAGCCCGCTGTTCAGAATCTCGGACGGAAGCTGGATCACTGCCACTGCCGCTCCGAGCCGGTTCGACGGGTTGCCCCGCTCGGTCACATAGTCGGAAAGGTCTGATGCCTCGATCTCCCGACTCGACCCGTCGAGGAAGCGAAGTGAGACCCTTTCCTGCGGGCCATGCTCGATGATAGTCACGACCGAGGTCAAGGGCACCACAGCCGCAGGTAGGATGTCCCGGCCCAGCAGAGCATTGATGAGCGTGGTCTTGCCGCGTTTGAACTGCCCGACCACCGCCAGGTTGAAGACGTCCGCGCGCAGCCTGCCGGCGAGCGTGCGGGCGCGCCCAGCCGTCGCGTGGTCGCTCCGCTCATCGGCCAGGCTCGCCAGTTGTTCCAACGCGATGACCACGCGCTGGCGCGACTCGCTTTGCTCCGCTGTCGTTGCCTTCATCTGTCTACTTGACGACGAGCACGCTGCATGGGGCGAGACGCGTCAGCGTCTGCGAAGTGCTTCCCCAGATGCGCTCGTAGATGCGAGAGTGGCCCATGAAGCCGAGCACCAACAGATCGAAGCCGCCCTCCTTGCAGAAGGTGATTATCGTCTCGACCTCGTGACCAGCCAGGACATGGGTCTCCAGGCTGACATTGTGCTCCGCCGCGATCAAGTGAGCAGCGGCGTTCACCTGCTCGAAGTAGTGATTCCTCTGCTCTTTTGCGGCATCAACCTCGTCAATGGTCGCGGCGTACTTGGGCAGGTCCTCCTCTACCGAGATCGAGTGGAGCTCGGCCCCATAGCAGGCTGCGACATCGGCAGCCACCTCCAGGGCGCGACGGGCGCCGGCTGAACCGTCATTGGCGATCAGGATCTTCCTAAACATGCTCTTCGACCTCCGCAAGATGATGAGCGGCCTGCGCCTGTTCAGCAGACGGCGCGACCTTCGGCGCGAACCAGGCCTGCGCGATCAGCGTGGGCATCACCGCGCTTCCGATGACTACCGTAACCAGCACGGTATACTGGCTCTGCGTGATGAACCCGCGCTGGTAACCGAACAGCGCCGAGATGGTCCCGAACGTCAGCCCTGTAGACATGAGCAGCGTCGTGTAGATGCCCTCCCGACTGGGCAGCCGAAAGACCCGCGTCAACGGGTACACCCCGATCACCTTGGTGACGAGCTTCGCCACAAGGAGCATTCCGATCAGGCCCGCGCCCGCCCACACCGCCGGCAATGAGACCAGCATCCCCGCCTTCAGAAAGTAGAAGGGGGTGAGTAGCCCGAAGACTGAGGTCCGGAGCCGACGCACCAGGTCCTTCTGCTGGCCGAACTGCGCCGCCAGTGCCAGTCCCAGGAGATAGGCCGGCAGCACCGCCTCGCTGCTTGCCGTTGCCGCCAGCCCGCCCAACCCGAGGAGCAGCACCACGATGAACTTGGTCTCCAACTCGCTGACGCGGCCGCCGTAGCTGCGGAAGAACCAGGCTGCGGTCCGCGGCAGGATCGTCAACACCGCCACAGTCACGCCGGCGAACAGTGCCAGCCAGAGATTGTAGTTGGCGAAGAGCACGCCCAGCGCCAGCACCGTACCCAGATCGGTGATGAAGCAGGCGGCGAGGATGAGCTTGCCGAGCTCGGTGCGGTTGAGGCCGGTCTCCACCATCACTGCATAGACGACCGCGACCGAGGTCGTGGAGAGGGCGATGCCCGCGATCTGGGCCGCCCGCGAGTCCCAGCCCGAGACGTAACGAGCGAAGGCCATCGCGCCGGCGAAGGGCAACAGGAAGGAGACGAAGCCGATGGCGAGGCTGGACTTGAGGTGCTTGCGCAATGCCTCCGGGTCGATCTCGGCGCCGGCCAAGAAGGTGAGCAGGATCGCGCCAAAGCCAGCGAGGAAGTTCACCCAGTCGGTGGTGTGGAGGCCGAGGAAATTGCCTCCAATCACTCCGATCGCGATCTCCAGCAGCGACACCGAGATGGCGATCCTGACCGATACTATGCCCGCGATCAGCGCGAGCGACAACCACATGAATGCGACGAGCCACTGATTCACCTCTTGTCCTCCCCGTCCGAACTCGACTCGTATACACGAGTCGTGGCTGTGACACAGCACGGTACAGGAGTCATCAGCGCTTGCGGTTCGGACGAGGACAAGCTCGTCTCGGGCGGCACTCCATCGCCCTGCATCAGCCTATGTGTCCGGCTTCTCTCCTTTGAGCTTCCCGGTCGCTCTCACCCAGGCATCGCGCTCCGCTCCCCAGGGCTCATCCCGGAAACGGTAGTCGTTCTTCCGGATGATCTCCGAGAGTTCGCCCAGGAGACGGTTGAGCTTCTCGGACTCAGCCTCGACCAGGAAGCGATGCGCCTGGGGTGGAGCGCTTCTCAGCGCTCTCTCAATGTGCGGCAGGCAGAGGCCCGATGAGTCCGTGTATTCACCTCGCAGCTCACCTGCCTCCAGGTGCTCGAGAAGCGTCTCCAGGAACCGCCGCTCGGCCTCATCTCGCTGTGCGCAGGCCGGGCATTCTCCCCGCGGCGCGAGTCTTCGTCGCCTCAGTTCGACGCCAGGCCGCTGCAGCTCGACGACCTCCCGGGTGAGCAGGTCGCGCCAGAGAATCGCGACGCCCAGCGGGCTGCCCATCGACTGCGCCTGCCAGGAGTGCTCTCGACAGAACCCTCGGGCGGCTCGCAGCTTCTCCCGCACACCGGGGTCGTTCACAGACTCCCACAGCAGGGATCCCAGATACCGCCTCACGGCGTAGTCAGCCAAGCGGCAGATGCAGCATCCGCTCTGCGCGAGCGCCTCACTCACGTCGTGGTACGTCATGTGCTTGCTGGGTTGGCCGCTCGCCATCGCTTCCACCGGCCCAGAAACGCAGAAAGCTCCTGACTCACGCACCCAACTGGTGCGGATCAGGAGCCATTAGCCTTGACGGCTGTTCAGGTCAGGGACCTGACCTTGGCGGCCTCCATCGCCATGCTCAGTATACCCTATCCCGACTCCGCCGGTCAACAGACTGAGGACGTCCTGGCAGCCGGCAGAGACAGTGTTTGTCATAAGCGGAATCGGTCCCCCAGGTAGAACCGCCTGGCCAAGGGACTGGCAGCGATCTGCGCTGGTGTGCCCTGGACGAGCACTCTGCCCTCATACATGACATAGGCCCGGTCCGTGATGCGGAGCGTATCCCAGACGTTGTGATCGGTGAGGATCACCCCGATGCCTCTGCCTGTCAGCCCCGAGATGATCTCCTGAATTTCAACCACCGTGATCGGGTCTACGCCAAGGAAAGGCTCATCGAGGAGCAGGTAGCGCGGTCTTGAGCACAGGGCGCGGGCGACCTCGACCCGTCGCCTCTCTCCCCCCGAAATCTGGTAGCCCTTGGAGCCGCGAATGCGTCCAATAGCGAACTCATCGAGCAGTTGCTCGACACGCTGGCGTTGCTCCCGTCGGCTAAGGCCAAGCATCTCCAGTATTGCGAGCAGATTCTGCTCCACGGTCATCTTGCGGAAGATCGATGCCTCCTGGGGAAGATAGCCCAGCCCCAGACGCGATCGCCGGTGCATCGGGAGCGAGGTGATATCGCGACCGTCCAGGTGCACGCGCCCGGCGCCCGCACTTACCAGCCCGGTAAGCAGGTAGAACGTAGTGGTCTTGCCCGCCCCGTTGGGGCCGAGCAACCCCACCACTTCTCCTGGACGGACCGAGATGTCAACCCCGTCAACTACCCGCCGCCTGCCGTAGGCCCGTACCAAGCCCTGTCCATGCAGTCCTGTCCCCCTCGCACGGGCTGGTCCTGCAGCTGACGACTCCCCTTCGGTCGCCTGCATCGCCGCCCTGTCCGGCATGAGTGGCTCTTCGCGGCGGCTGATATGCTCAGAAGTCACCGACATCCCGTTCCATGCGGCGCAGGTGACAGGTATCGTTCATCAACAGCACTACCCTCTGGTCTCCATCGCGCTCAATGGTGTTCAAGCAGCCTGTGTCCTGGCGGATGCGCCAGAACGCGTCATCGCCCAGGCCGAAGAAGGCGCACAGCACGACCTTGTTAACCACGCGGTGCGCGACCACTGCGACCGTATTGCCGCTGTGCCGCGTGACGATGTCGTCGAGCGCGGCCGTCGCCCTCTGACGGACTTCGGCGAGAGTCTCGCCATCAGGCAGCCTGACCAGGTGTGGTTGCGATTGCCACCGCGCATACAGCTCGCCGTCCTCTTGCCTTACGTCTTCGTGTGGCCGCCCCTCCCAGGCGCCGAAGGTGATGTCAGTCAACCCCTCGACCCGGTGGGGCTGGAGGCCGTGCGGTCTTGCCACGTGTTCGGCCGTAACCAGAGCTCTGGCTAGCGGACTCGAGTACACCGCGGCAATCGGCTCGTCCGCAAGTCGCTCGGCGAGGGCTATCGCTTGCTCAATGCCGACCTTGCTCAGTGGGATATCCGCTCGGCCTCGGAAGACCTTTTGGCGGTTCCACTCGGTCTGGCCGTGTCGGATCAGCAGCATCCTCGTCATCGTGCCTCCTCAGTCGCTGCTGGCTGCGTCTTGCCGTTCGCCTGTCCCCCGTGAATCGCCAACAGCAGGCGGCGCCGGTGGGCGTCGTTGAGGTCGGACAGCCTTACTACCACCGCGTCTGCGCCTTCCTCGGCGTAGCGGACGGCCCGCAAGAGAGTCCTGAGCGCGGGCAGACGAAGATCCGGCAACGCGCCGAGAATAGCGATGCGGAGCGCCTGCTCCTGCTCCGCCACCTCCGGCGTAACGGACGGGTCGGGTATTGGATTCCGCAGTCGCGGCCTTCGCATATCGGGCCTCCTGCCTAACGCCCGTTCTCTGACTCCGGCACCCAGACGTTGCCCAGGTAGATCGCACCGTCCGGGAATCCCTGAGCCGCGCCGTCACAGATGCGGCGAGCGACCGGCGGGTAGAAGACCGGCATATTGTCGAGCGGGAACCAGTGCGGCTCGTCCAGGTATTCGCCGAGCGTCTTTCTCGGAGTCACGCCGAACTCGCCCCCCCTGATCTCCGCCAGGAAGATCAGGTTCACCGTATGCTTGCGCCGATCCGGCGAGATCACATCGGCGACATAGAGGAGCTTGCCCAACTGCATCTCAAGCCCCGTTTCCTCGAGGAGCTCGCGGCGCGCACAGTCAGACAGCGTCTCTCCTTCTTGCACTGCGCCGCCAGGCAGCGCCCAGTGGAACAAGCCTCGCCTCCTGTGCTTCATGAGGAGGATCTCGCTATCTCGGAGGATGACCGTCACCACGCGCACGTTCATGTCGGCATACTCCCTCTAACGGACTGTATGGAGAATGGCGGCGCCGATCAGCATGAGCACGGCCGCATAGCCAAAACCGACGACCGGGGATACGCCGGTCCACAGCAACCCGACGGCAGCGCTCGCCACGAAGTCGCCGACACCGTTCACCGTGGCGAGCAGCCCGTAGGCCGTACCCCGCACCTCGGGAGCCGTGTAGTCGGCCGTCATCACCCCCTCCAGCGCATCCTCGGCGGCGATGTAGACCCCGGCGAGTACGAACAGCACTAGCAGATAGGCCATGCTGTGCAGATAGAACATGAACGCGAGCCCGAACCCCGCCGCGACTACGGCGCCCACCAGATACCCCAGGACCAGCAGTCCGCGCCGCCCCACACGGTCGCTGAGCGCGCCGATGGGGAACGAGGCCCCGGCATAGGCGATGTTACGGACCATGTACAGCAGGCCCGCGATCTGCGCCGCATGGACCACACCATGTCCTGGGGTCAGGAGCTGCGTCGCGGCCAGGATCATCAGCGTCGGGGCGAAGTCGGCCAGTCCGAACACGCCAACGCCGACAAGTAGCCTGCGGTAGGATGAGGGTAGCGATCTGAGGGCGCCCCAGAACCGGAGCTCATGGCTCGGCACCCTCCGGCGCTCGGTGACCAGAGCAGCGAAGGCCACCGCGGAACTGACTCCTGGGATGAGTGTGAGCCAGAAGATCAGGCGGAAGGGGGCGGAGGGATCGGCGGCGGCATGAGGTTGCAGCCACGCCAGCAGCGCCACCGCAATCGCTGGGCCGACAATCGCTCCCAGCGTGTCTCCCGCCCGGTGGAATCCGAAGGCTCGCCCGCGGCTCTCGGCCGGCACTGACTCGGCGAGGATTGCATCGCGCAGGGGACCCCGTACGCCTCGGCCCAGCCACGCCGCGGTGCGCCCTACCAGCACCAGCGGCCAGGCATAGGCGAACGCGAAAAGCGCCTTGGCGACGCCGGTGACGAAGTAACCGCCGACGGTGATCGCCTTGCGGTGACCAATGCGGTCGGTGTACCACCCGGCGGCCAGCTTCACAAAGCTCGACGCCGCGTCCGCCACGCCCTCAATCAGGCCGAGCGCGGCCGCAGGCGCCCCGATCACCGCCAGGAAGCCCGGCAGAACAGCCGTCGCCATCTCATGGCTCGCATCGGAGAGGAAACTCGTCAGGCCCATCCCGATGACGTTGCGGTTCAGCCACTTCTGCGGCTGCGTTGAGGTACTCTGCGTCTCCACTGTTCCTGGCCTCCTGCACGGTATGGCGGTCTACGTCAGCGGATTGCCGAAGACCGCGCTCTTGCCCAGCTCCTGCTCGATCCTCAGCAGGCGGTTGTACTTTGCGACACGTTCACTGCGGCAGGCCGACCCGGTCTTGATCTGGCCGCCGCCCATGGCCACCGCGAAGTCGGCTAGGAAGGTGTCCTCAGTCTCGCCTGATCTATGGGAGATCACGAACCCCCATCCGGCCTTCCGGCACAAGGAGATGGCATCCATCGTCTCCGTGACCGTCCCGATCTGGTTGAGCTTGATCAGGACGGCGTTGGTGCTTCTTTCCGCGATGCCGCGAGAAATGAACTTGGTGTTCGTCACATAAAGGTCATCGCCCACGATCTGCACACGACCGCCCAACGCCCTGGTCTGCTCCGAGAATCCCTGCCAGTCGTTCTCGGCCAGGCCATCTTCGATGGAGACGATTGGGAAGCGAGCGATCCACTCGCCGTACAGTGCCGTCATCTCGGCGCTGGTCTTTGTGCCTCCTCCTGACTTCGACAGGTTGTAGACCCCCCTATCGAAGAAGGAGCTTGCCGCTGGGTCGAGAGCGATGGCGACATCCACGCCGGGCCTGTACCCGGCAGCCTGGATCGCCTCCACGATGACCTCGCAGGCTTCGTCGTTGCTCTTCAGGTTGGGGGCGAACCCGCCCTCATCGCCCACCGCAGTGGCATAGCCCTTCTTCTTGAGGATGGACTTCAGCGAGTGGAAGGTCTCGGCCCCGTAGCGCAGCGCCTCGGCGAAGGTGGGGGCGCCGATCGGCATGACCATGAACTCCTGGAAGTCAACGCTGTTGTCGGCATGCTTGCCCCCGTTCAGGATGTTCATCATGGGGACCGGAAGGCGAGTGGCCCCGCAGCCGCCCAGGTACTGATAGAGGGGCAGTCGGCAGACTTGCGCGGCCGCCCGCGCGACCGCCATTGACACTCCCAGAACGGCATTCGCCCCGAGTCTGGCCTTGTTCGGCGTTCCGTCGAGTTCGATCATCAGGTGATCAATCTCGGCCTGCTTCGTCGGATCGTACCCGACCAGCTTCGGCGCGATGACATCGCCCACGTTGGCGACTGCTTTCAGCACGCCTCTGCCACCGTACCGCTTGGCGTCACCGTCCCGCAGCTCAACGGCTTCGTTCTCGCCGGTTGAGGCACCCGAGGGCACGGCGGCAGACCCGCGTATACCGTCGTCCAGGCTCACTGTGACTTCGAGCGTGGGGTTGCCCCGCGAATCGAGCACCTCCAGCGCCGTCACCGAATCGATAGCAGATCGCATCTTCGCCTCCTGTTCATCGGATCTCCGCACGGTCGCGCTATCACATCCTCACCGCGTTTCCCGCTTCCTCGTTACCGCAATCAACCGCTCCAGATTTGGCCCGGTGGGCCAATGCCCTGCCAGCTTGCGCGCGGCTCGCGCCCAGGCGTCGATATCATCACCAAACGGCTCCTGGTGGTAGCGATGCTCGTGCTTTCGCGCGTAGTCGATTACCTCCGCGGCCAGCAAGCGCCATTTGGGCCGTTCCAAGTCGAGTAGCTCCGCTGCCTGCTCAGGGCTGGCACACCGCTGCAGACAGCCGACCAGATGGCGGTAGCACAGCCCCTCTGAGTTCTCATAGAGCTGCTTCAGCTCTGGTCCCAGTTCGGGATCGAACAGCGTCTCCACGAGGAAACCGGCCTCCGCGTCTTCCCGCTGCGCCTCCGATTCGCAGGCCGGACATTGGCTGCGCGGGAGGAGCGAATCCGCGACGCGCAGCGTGATCTGGCGCCTCCTGCGAGCACTCGGCGGCGAGACAGACTTCCGCAGATCACGGCGTGCCTCGTCGAGTCGACGTTGGACTGCCTCGAGGAGGCTCTCGTAGACCGTGGCTGACCCCAGGTGGTCTGGATGCTGCTCCTGCTCGACGGTGAGGAGCAGGAGCGTGTGGCGCGGACACCAGCCGTTGCTCTCGATGAGCCGCAGCCGCATCTCTGGGTCGAGCACGCCCTCGTCAAGGAAGTAGGAGAAGTTGCGCCGGGTCCCGTCAGCAAGGATGTTGCAGATCGGACACCCCGGCTCTTCCAGGCCCTGCCTGAGAGTGATCCAGGTCAATCCCTTGTTCATGGCGATCTCAATGCAAATGGCTCCTGACCCGCGCAGTCGCGGAACAGGAGCCATTAGCCCGGTGGGCTGTTCAGGCCGGCACTTCCAGCCTGGGCGGCCTCCATCGCCTTGCGAGGATACTACTCGTACCGCGCTCAGTCGTCAACACCTATTGAGTCCCGCGTAATAGAGTTACACCGCGAATGCCCCTCAGACGCCCTGTAAGGGGCTTCAGAAGTCTCACTGCTGTAACCATATAACGCGAGGTTCAATAAGGCGAGAGCTCGGGGTCATACCATGTCTTGTTTCGCGCTCGCTGCGAGCACTTCGGCGGCATGATCTTCCCGTGGTGGCAGCTCACACCAAAGCTGCATGGCTGTGTCCCCATCCAGGGTTGACAAGAGCCTTGCTCTGGGTAATAATACGTCAGTTGTCGAACTGTCGAGGTGATGGACTATGCTCCGAGACTACGAGGCAGTGTTGAAGGCGGCCGCCGATCCGAATCGGGCGCGCATTCTGAAGATGCTCGAAGGCGGGGAGCTGTGTGTCTGCCAGATCGTGGCGGTGCTCGGGCTCTCGATGTCGACCGTGTCGAAGCACCTGTCACTGCTGCGCGCGGCCG
>Ga0315293_10000583_pt1 | contig 34304 bp, 22 predicted proteins | sample YL17G13_20_MG_FD_203071 | JGI IMG/M metagenome (GOLD analysis project Ga0315293, IMG submission 203071) | Sediment microbial communities from Yellowstone Lake, YNP, Wyoming, USA - YL17G13_20 | ecosystem: Environmental > Aquatic > Freshwater > Lake > Sediment | place: USA: Wyoming | collected... | reverse complement strand
CGCCATGTTCTTAGTATACACGAAACGTATACACATTTGCTCGGCGCACGTGGATACCTACGGAAACTGGGGGAAATTGGGGGAGAACACGGCATCGTTATTAACGCGCCTCCCGGAGGGATGCGCCGGCCCCCGTTTGGCCTCCCGTCATCGGCGTTGTACGTGCAACCCACGCAGTTTCAGGCGAGAAGGCGCTCACCGGCGACGTCTCCGCGCTGCGCCTTTGCCTGGACCGCATGATGCCGGTGCGCAGGGAGCGCTCCCTGACGTTGCAGCTTCCCGCGCCGGCAACGGCCCAGGACATTACGGCCGGGTTCGCCAGCGTGGTCGAAGCGCTGGCCCACGGCGAGTTGACGCCCTCGGAAACGGGTCGTTGTACCGCTGCCGTCGGCGGCATTTGGTTTGTACGGTGCAGCCTGAAGAAGTCGCCGCGGCGACCGGGCCCCCAGCGGCACAGCGCGCGAGATGCCCGACCCGCGTCCCGGATGGAAGTTCCGCGGCGTTTGAATCGGCCTGTGTTTGAACCACAACTGGCCTGGGCCGGCCGGCGGGACGCCAGCGGTACAACTGCAAGGCTCGGCTTTCGCTACAATGTGGTATGAATAAAGGGACAGCCGGGAAATCACGACATGCAGGAATTGTTGGGCACAGACGACCGCCAGGAAGCAGCGCCGGCCGGGGCGGCGCCCGTGTCCTTCTCTCATCTGCGGATGTGGCTGCGCGATCTGGCCATCTCCATGGTGATCGCCGGCCTGACCATCGTCTTCCTCTATCAGCCGGTCAAGGTGGAAGGCACCAGCATGATGCCTGGGCTGACCGACCAGGAACGGATTTTTATCAACAAATTCGTGTACCGGTTTGAAAGCATCAAGCGCGGCGACGTGGTGGTGTTCTGGTACCCGATCGATCCCAGCAAGTCGTACATCAAGCGCGTCATCGGCCTCCCGGGAGAGGTGGTACGCATTACCGGCGGCAGCGTTTACATCAACGGCCAATTGTTAAGCGAGCCCTACATCCTTTCCGACTACCTGGATCATCAAAGCTACCCGTCGGCGCTGGTCGAGCCCGATCATTATTTCGTCCTGGGGGACCACCGCAATTCCTCGAACGACAGCCGGTCCTGGGGCACGGTGGCGCGGGAACAGATCTACGGCAAGGCCGTCCTCGTGTACTGGCCGGTGGACAAGTTCCAAGTCCTCAAGTAAAAATCAGGTGTTAGGTTTTAGGTGTTAGGTGCCAGGGGGGCGTGATCGGCTGCCATCCCGCTTCTGACACCTAACACCTGGCACCTAACACCTGTCACCTATGCATGCATTTCTTGCGCTGGAAGACGGCAGCGTTTTCCAGGGAATCGGCCACGGAGCGAAGGGCGAGTGCTACGGCGAAGTGGTCTTTAACACGGCGATCACCGGCTACCAGGAGATCTTCACCGATCCCTCCTACGCGGGCCAGATCGTGATCCTCACCAATCCGGAAATCGGCAACTACGGGACCAACCCGGAGGACAACGAGGCCACGCGACCGTACATCGAGGGGCTGGTGGTGCGGGAATTCAGCGCGGTGGCCAGCAACTGGCGCAGCCGCGACAACGCCGAGCAGTTCCTGGCCCGCTACCGCATCCCGGTCATCGCCGGGCTCGACACCCGGCTGCTGGTGCGGCATCTGCGCAGCCGGGGCGTGATGCGCGGCGTCATCTCCACGCTGGAAGCCGACCCGGAGAAACTGGTGGCCAAGGCGCGCTCCATCCCCTCGATGGCCGGCCTGGACCTAGCCACCTCGGTGTCCACCAAGCAGCGCTACGTCTGGAGCGAGGCGCCCAGGCCGCTGGCGCCCGGTCCGGGGGGCGAGTGGCCGGCGGCGCCGGAACCGCGCTATCACGTGGTGGCCTACGATTACGGCATCAAGCACAACATCCTGAGGCGGCTGGTGGCCTGCGGCTGCCGCGTCACCGTCGTTCCTTCGCTCACTTCGGCCGAAGACGCGCTGGCGCTCAAGCCCGACGGCGTCTTCCTCTCCAATGGCCCGGGCGACCCCGAGCCCTTGCGCGCGCAGATCGCCGAGGTGCGCAAGCTGCTCGGCAGGACGCCGATCTTCGGCATCTGCCTGGGGCACCAGATCCTGGGGCTGGCGCTGGGCGGCCGCACCTACAAGCTGAAATTCGGGCACCGCGGCGCCAACCACCCGGTGAAGAACCTGGTGACCGGCCGGGTCGAGATCACCTCGCACAACCATGGTTTCGCCGTCGATCCGGATTCCCTGAACCTGAATGAACTCGAGCCCACGCACAAGAACCTGAACGACCAGACATTGGAAGGGTTCCGGCACCGCTCGCAGCCGGTTTTCTGCGTGCAATACCACCCGGAAGCGGCGCCCGGCCCGCACGATTCGCTGTACTTGTTCGACGATTTCGTGAAGCTCATGGAGCAATTCAAGAATTGAAGCTATCAGCTTTCAGCCAGAAGGCTGATAGCTGATAGCTGACAACTGATAGCTGATAGCTGAGAAACGTGCCGAAGAGAACCGACATCAAGCGCATCCTGATCGTTGGCTCCGGCCCGATCATCATCGGGCAGGCGTGTGAGTTCGACTACTCGGGCACGCAGGCCTGCAAGGCGCTGCGCTCGGAAGGCTACCAGGTGATCCTGGTCAACTCCAATCCGGCCACCATCATGACCGACCCGGAGCTGGCCGACCGCACCTTTATCGAGCCGCTGGAGGTGGAATACGTCGAAGCCATCATCGCCCGCGAGCGGCCCGACGCGCTGCTGTCGACCGTCGGGGGGCAGACGGCATTGAACCTGTCGGTGCAGCTCGCCGAGGCGGGGGTGCTGGAGAAATACGGAGTGGAGCTGATCGGCGCCGGCCTGCGCTCCATCAAGATGGCTGAGGACCGGCTGATGTTCAAGGACGCCATGCGGCGCATCGGCCTGGACGTCCCGAAGAGCGGCCTGGTGAACAACCTCAAGGACGGGCTGGATCTGGCCGCGCGCATCGGCTACCCCGTCATCCTGAGGCCCTCGTTCACGCTGGGCGGCACCGGCGGCGGCATCGGCTACAACCGCGAGGAATTGGTCCACATGCTGGGCCGCGGGCTGGACATCAGTCCCGTCCACGAGGTGCTGATCGAGGAAAGCGTGCTGGGCTGGAAGGAGTTCGAGCTGGAGGTGATGCGCGACCTGGCCGACAACGTCATCATCATCTGCTCGATCGAGAACTTCGACCCCATGGGGGTGCACACCGGCGATTCGATCACCGTGGCCCCGGTGCAGACGCTGACCGACCGCGAATACCAGAACATGCGCGATGCGGCCATTGCCGTGATCCGCGAGGTGGGCGTGGAAACGGGCGGCTCGAACATCCAGTTCGCCATCCATCCGGAGACCGGCCGCATGGTGGTGATCGAGATGAACCCGCGCGTGTCGCGCAGCTCGGCGCTGGCATCGAAGGCCACCGGCTTCCCCATCGCCAAGATTGCCGCCAAGCTGGCGGTCGGGTACACGCTGGAGGAAATCCCCAACGACATCACCCGCAAGACGCCTTCCTGCTTCGAGCCCACTCTGGACTACGTGGTGGTCAAGATTCCGAAGTGGCAGTTCGAGAAGTTCCAGGGCGCCGATGACACCCTTGGAACGCAGATGAAATCGGTGGGGGAGGTGATGGCCATTGGCCGCACCTTCAAGGAAGCGCTGATGAAGGGCATCCGGTCGCTGGAAACCGGGCGGCGGCCGGGCAGCGACCCGGTCGATCCCAAGCGGCTCACCCAGCGCCTGGTCACGCCCCACCCCGACCGGCTCTCCTACCTGCGCTACGCCCTGGCCCACGGCTACTCGGTCAAGCAACTGGCCCAGATGACGGCCATCGATCCCTGGTTCCTCGAGCAGTTGCGCGAGGTTGCCGAGATGCTGAAGCAACTGGAGGGCGCCGGCGGCCCCGATGGCGTGCCCGCCGACCTGCTGCGCGAGGCCAAGCGCATGGGCGTGAGCGACGCCCGCCTGGCGGTCACCTGGGGATGCGATCCGCTCCGCGTCCGCGAACGCCGCCGGCGCGAGGGCATCCGGGCCGTCTTCAAGCGCGTCGATACCTGCTCGGCCGAATTCGAGTCCTACACGCCCTACCTCTACTCGACCTATGAAACGGAATGCGAGGCCGATCCCAGCGACCGCCAGAAGGTGATGATCCTGGGCAGCGGCCCCAACCGCATCGGCCAGGGAATCGAATTCGATTACTGCTGCTGCCACGCTTCTTTCGCCCTGCACGAGGACGGCTACGAGACCATCATGGTGAACTGCAACCCGGAAACCGTCTCGACCGACTACGACACCAGCGACCGCCTCTACTTCGAGCCGCTGACCTTCGAGGACGTGATGAACATCTTCGAGCGCGAGCAGCCCATGGGCGTCATCGTGCAGTTCGGCGGGCAGACGCCGCTGAACCTGGCGCTGGACTTGAAGCGCGCCGGGGTGCCGATTGTCGGCACCTCGCCGGAGTCCATCGACCTGGCCGAGGACCGCAAGCGGTTCGGGAAGCTGCTGGCCGACCTGGACATTCCGCAGCCGGAAAACGGGACGGCCACCAGCGTGCCCGAAGCGCTGCGGGTGGCCAACGACATCGGTTTCCCCGTGCTGGTGCGGCCCAGCTACGTGCTCGGCGGCCGCGCCATGGTGATCGCCTACGACGAAGACACCGTCGAGCAGTACATGAAGCAGGCGGTGGAGTACTCGCAGTCGCGGCCGGTGCTCATCGACCGCTTCCTGGAGGACGCCACCGAGATCGATGTCGATGCCCTGGCCGACGGCGACGACGTGCTGATCGCCGGCATTATGGAGCACATCGAAGAGGCCGGCATCCACTCCGGGGACAGTTCCTGCGTGCTGCCCACGATTTCATTGAAGCCGGAGACGCTCGGCACGCTGCGCGATTACACCATCCGGCTGGCCAGGGCTTTGAGCGTGGTGGGGCTGATGAACGTGCAGTACGCCATCCGCAACGGCAAGGTGTACGTTCTGGAGGTCAACCCGCGCGCCTCGCGCACCGTTCCCTACGTCAGCAAATCCACCGGCGTCCCTTTGGCCAAGCTGGCCGCGCGGCTGATGATGGGCCGCAAGCTGCGCGAATTCGGTTTCACCAGCGGCGAGTTGCCCTGCCGGCCGGCGTTTGTCAAGTCGCCGGTCTTTCCCTTCGAAAAGTTCCCGGGCGTGGACGTGAGCCTGGGGCCGGAAATGAAATCCACCGGCGAGGTGATGGGGGTGGGGGCGGACTTCGGCGAGGCCTTTGCCAAGGCCCAGCTCAGCGCCGGCCAGCGCCTGCCGCTGAAGGGCAAGGTGTTCCTGAGCGTCGCCGACAAGGACAAGTCGGAAGTCGCCGGCCTGGCCCGCCGCCTTCAGCAGGCCGGCTTCCAGGTGCTGGCCACCCGCGGCACGGCGGGCGTCATTTCCGAGGCCGGCGTGCCGGTGAAGATCATCTTCAAGCTGAGCGAAGGCCGGCCCAACGCCATTGATCTGCTGAAGGGCGGGGAGATTTCGCTGGTCATCAACACGCCGGTCGGCGCCCATTCCTACTTCGATGAACAATCCATTCGCCGCGTGGCCGCCCAGCGGCGCATCCCCTGCATCACCACGCTGTCCGGCGCCAAGGCCGCTGTGGCCGGCATCGAAGCGCTGCAGCGCGGTGAAATCCGCGTCTCCGCGCTGCAGGACCTGCACGGCGCAGCCGTTCAAACTTCAGCGTTCAACGTTCAACGATAGTGTGGGAGGGGGGGGCGAACTAAAACTCGTCGTCTTCACGGGCGGGCATAATCTTCTGGACGACCAGTTCCTTCCAGGCAGCAAGAACGCCGGCGCCGGCGCCCGCGGCTTTGAGACTTTGTTCCACCGCTCCATGTTGCTGCTTCAGTTGCGGGAAGGCGAGCAGGAGCACAGCCAGGTCGCGCCAGTCGGTGCCGGATTTGGGCTGGCCGCGGCGCTGGTGCCAGGCAAGCACCTTGTGGGCAACCAGTTCCTCCGGTGTGATGACCGGCACGCTCCGGATTTTCCGGGACGGCGGCAGAACGGCAACCGGGCGCACGTCAACCAGGTGCCGGTTGGCCGGCTTGCGCACCTGGAAAAGCCGGTAACCGCGCCCTTTGCCGACCTGCCGCACGCGCACGGCAATATGGAAGTGAGCCGCCAGGTGATCGCGCAACTCGTTGGCCAGTTCCTCGGCTCGCGTGGAGAGAACGTCGACGACATCGGTCATCCGGGCCTCGTCCACGTAGGCGTTTACTGCCAGCGCACCAGACAGGGCCGCATCTTTGCGTTCGCGTAGGAAATCGAGCACGGCGTCGTGCACCACGGCCAGGGGCAGTCGCTCGCGCCTGGCGTACTCCCGAAATGCGAGCGGCCCATCACCGAACATTTTGACCTGCTGATGTGATTCTACCTGATTGCGACGAGTGCGGCGGCACTCTTGTGCCAAGCGTCGGCTTGGTGTCTTGGCACCTTTGTGCTGAAATGACGCCATGTGCTGGGTGCTGCACGTTGTGTTTGTGATGTTGCTGCTCGCGGCCAATGCGGCGTGCGCCGAGCACGTCGTTCGCATGACGCCGAGCGTCAGCTTGGTCCGCGGGCCGGTGAACGGCGTGCTGGTGAGCCGGCACGGCAAGACGCTGGTCGTTTACGGAGACCCGCGTCAGCGCGCGGCAGCAGCGGATAAGGTGTTGTTCACGCATCACCGGCGCGACGTTGTCTGGGCCGGCGCCGCGCTGGTCAAGGGCGGCGCCGAGGCTGTTGTACCGGCCGCCGAAGAGCAGTTTTTTACCGGCGTCAGGCGCTACTGGGAAAGCTTCCCCACCTCGCGCTTCAAGGATCAGAGCCAGCAGACAAGCAGGATACTTGCCGAGCCGTTTGCGAAGGTGACCACGGTTCGCGGCGGGGAGACCATCGACTGGGAAGGGATTCAGATTCGCGTGCTCGACACGCCCGGCTATACGCGCGGCGCTGTCTCTTATCTGCTCGAAATTGATGGCAAGCGCATGGCTTTCACCGGAGACCTGATTTACGGCGACGGCCGCATCCTCGATCTCTACAGCCTCCAGGACGCGATTCCTGAGGCCAAGGAAGACGCCTACCACGGATATGCGGCCCGCGCAGCCGACGTCATCCGCAGCCTGCACGCGGTCGCGCAGTGGAAACCGGATCTCGTGGTTCCCGCTCGCGGCCCGGTGATCGAAGACCCGCAGGCGGCAATCAACAGGCTGGTCGAGCGCCTGCAGGCCGTGTTCGCCAGCCATTTCACCATCGATGCATTGCGCTGGTACCGGGGCGACGACAGCATCCGCATCCAGGCCGCCCGGGTGCTGGGCGAGCAACCCCTGGGTTGGATGCCGCCGGCGGAAACGGCCGAGAAGCTGCCCGACTGGATTATTCCAATTGGCAACTCCCGCCTGATCGTCTCCCGATCGGGCACGGCATTCCTCATTGATTGCGGCAGCAAGCGCATCATCCAGGAGTTGCAGAAGCTGCAGCAGGGCGGCCGATTCAGGAAAATCGACGGCATCTACGTTACGCATTACCACAGCGACCACACCGACCAGGTGCAGGCCGCGGCCGAGGAATTTCATTGCCCGGTGATCGCCTGCGCGGAAATGCGAGACATCCTGGAGCACCCCTCGGCGTACCACATGACGGTGCAAACGGCCAACGCCATTCACAGCATCCGCCCGACTCGCGACAGCGAGAAGCAGCAGTGGAATGAATTTGAATTTACCTATTACTATTTGCCCGGCCAAACGCTCTACCACGGCGGCCTGCTGGTGGAAAAGAGGTCCAAGGTCGCTGATCGCCATAACGCCGAGCCCGTTTTTTTCATCGGCGATTCGTTCACGCCGACCGGAATCGACGATTATTGCCTGCTGAACCGCAATTTCATGGAGCCGGAAAAAGGCTTTGCGTACTGCCTGCGGCTGCTCAAGCGGCTGCCTCCCCGGACCATGCTCATTAATCAGCACGTCGGGCCGGCATTCCGATTCAGTGAGAAGCAGATTGAGCAAATGCTAGGCAACCTGGAACGGCGGCGCCGCTTGCTTCGTGACTTGTTCCCGTGGGACGACCCGAACTTCGGCCTCGACGAGCATTGGGTGCGCTTCTGTCCTTACCAGGCGGAAACGCAGGCGGGCAAAGCAATCGAGCTGCAAGTGGCGGTTCTGAATCACTCTGGACGCAGCCAGGAGTTCAGGATCACGGCACATGCGCCGGCGGGCTGGAAACCGCCGGCGGCTGCTCTTCGGGTCTCAGTACCGGCGCGCCAGCAGCGTGCCCTGCGCTTTTCGGTGACGCCGCCGGCGGATGCCTCCGGCCTCGCGATCATCACCGCCGATGTGGCATTCGATCAATGGAACCTGCGGGAATGGACTGAGGCCATTGTGAGTGTGAACGAACCGCGGGGACGCTGAGGCGGATGGCTCACTGACTTTGGACCTTGGACCTGGGACCTTGGAGCACGGATTGGGGCATGCCGCACACGCCTACCATGCCCGCCGCCAGGTCCTGAACCAGTTGCTGGAAGAGCATCAGCAGCGAGGTCTCACAGGCGCCTTGGGGATACTTCCGTGCCACGTCCCAGCGCACTTCGGTGGCCAGGCGGATCCGCACTCCCGGGCCCGCCAGCGATTCCAGGACAAAGGGCGTGTTATAAACGGCGCCGCTCACGCCGTTGATGAAGGTACGGCCGGCGGCCAGCCGCCCGGTCTGCCGGGTATCGGCAGCGTCGAAGAACATCTGCTTGCGCACCTGGGGCGCCAGCGAAATCAGGCACACCCGCTCCTGCTTCTCGATCTGGACGCGAAAGCCGGCCTCGATGGCGATCTTCGCCAGGGCCTCCTCGTCCGGCTCGAACAGCACGTAGTTGGTGTTATTAACCGATATATGCCGCATTCGAGGTAACAGGCTGCAGGCTACAGGTCCAGCGAGCGGGCCTTGGCCAACAGAGTCTTGTAAGCGATACCGAGCTTTTCGGCGGCCCGGGCCTTGTTCCAGTGCGCTTCCTTGAGCACCTGGAGGATTTTTGTACGCTCCACCAGGGTCACCGCCCGCCCCGTGACCTCCTCCAATGAGCCCTCCCAATCGAAGGGTTCGGGGCCGATCTCCGGCACCTTCGCCGGGACGGACGGCAGGCGCAGGTTCAAGTCCTCGGGCCGGATGCAATCGTGATCGGCCAGTATCACGGCGCGCTCAATCGTGTTCTGCAACTCGCGAACGTTGCCCGGCCACTCGTAAGCCAGCAGCGCCTCCTCCGCTTCCGGGGACAGCACGCTTCGCGGCTTGTGAAATTCGTGCCCGAACTGCTGGACGAAGCGGCGGGCCAATTCCAAAATATCATCGCCCCGCTCGCGAAGCGGGGGAATCTCGATGGGCAGAGCGGCGATCCGGAAATACAGATCTTCGCGAAACAGCTTGCGCGCCACCGCCTGGCGCAGGTCGCAGTTGGTGGCGGCCAGCACCCGCACGTCCACTTCGATGGTCTGCAGCCCGCCAACGCGCTCGAACTTCCGCTCCTCGAGCACCCGCAGGATCTTGGACTGCATGGACGGCGGGAGATCGCCGATTTCGTCCAGGAAAATGGTGCCGCGGTGCGCCAGCTCAAACTTCCCGATCTTGCGCGCGCCGGCGCCCGTGTAGGCGCCCTTTTCGTGTCCGAACAGCTCGTTCTCGACCAGCCCTTCGGGAATGGCGGCGGAGTTGATAGCCACGAAGGGCTGGGCCTGGCGGGGGCTGAGCTGATGGATGGCGCGGGCAAACAGCTCTTTACCCGTCCCGCTCTCTCCCAGCAGCAGCACGGTGGTCTCCGTGGGCGCCACGCGCTGCACATCGCGCGCCACTGCTTCCATCGAGGCGTGCCTGGCGATAATGCGCGGAAAGCCGTACCGCGCCGCGGCCTCCTCTTTGAGCAGCAGGTTCTCGCGTACCAGCTTCTGCTGGAGCAAGGCCCGCTCCAGCAGCATCTTCAGGTGCTCCAGATCGATGGGCTTCTGGATGAAATCGAAGGCCCCCTCTTTCATGGCCCGCACGGCTTCCTCGATGGAGCCGTAGGCGGTCATCAGGACGACCGGAACGCCGGGATCGACTTCCTGGACCTGCCGAAGCAGATCCAGCCCCGTACAGCCGGGCAACCTCAGGTCCGTCAGGACGAGGGAAAAGGGCTGGGAATGGATCAGGCGGGACGCTTCGGCACCGTCGGCGGCTTCCTGCACCTGGAAGCCGGCCTTCTGCAGCGCCAGCTTCAGCATCTGGCGCAACTCGGCTTTGTCCTCCACCAGGAGGAGGCGTTCAGACATCAACGCGCCCATCCGGGAGGCAGATTCTTCTTGCGCAACTCGTCTTCGAGATTGGAAATGGCCCGCCGGGCCGCTTCGACCGTGGCCTTCTGCTTGTCGATCTCCGCCTGGCGGGTATTCAACTCATTGCGCGAGTATTGCTCATTCATCGCCCGATTGGGGTCGGAGTAGTACTGGATGCTGGCCAGGTTGCTCTCACGCTGCAGGACATCGAGCTTTCTCTCTTCGGTGGCCAGCGCATCCCGCAACTTGGCCGCTTTTTCGCGGTACTCCTTCTCCGCTTCGGCGCCGGGTTTGGCGGCCGCGCTTTCGGTCTTCTTTTCGCCCTCTTTGCCTTCGGCCTTGGCCTCGCCTTCCTTGGCCTCGCCCTCCTTGGCCGCGCCCTCTTTGGCCTCGCCGGCCTTGGCCGTGGGCGCGGCGCCCGTGTCGCTGGTGCTCAGTCCGCCTTCGCGCGGAAGGTTCTCGTTGGTAAAAACGCGGGAAGCCTTCGCGGGCGCGGCCGCTCCCTTCTTGGCCCGCTCCTGCCGCGCGATCTCGCCCAGTGACTGGGCGCACACCACGGCGGCCAGCAGCAAGACCGCGGCGACGAGCCCCGCAACTTTAAGTAGTCGAATCCGCTTCGTGTACATAGAAGCCACCTGCTTTACAAGAGTGTATCGCCGCAGGCGAAGGCAAATCAAGCGCGCCGCTCGGTTCATGTTCCATGCCAGTACCTTGACCCGCCCGGCAACGGCGCCACCGCCGCCCTTCGGGGCGGCGCTGTGGAGTGCACGGCGCCGGGATTGGGCCCGCCCTGGGCGGCGGACCGCCGCAAACCGCACTTTAGCCTTTTCGTACTATCGGTTACCTCCGTACCATTGACCACCATTTCGGCTGCTGAGAGACTGGCGCCCCGCTCGATAAGCGGGAAAGAATTTCTCGGCCCTATACTTTCGTGGCGCGGAGGGGCCCTTTATGGGTTGGGGATACGGAAACCCAGTTTTGGAGACACGAGAAAGTCCATGAAAGAGCGCCATTTCTCACTGACGGAGTTTGTGCTTTATCAACTCGGCAGATTTCCCATGCGGATGGCCGAGCGGTTGGAAGCGCACGTGAGCGAGGGCTGCGCGGCCTGCCAACGAGGCCTCGCGTTCGCACAACAACTGGCGGGAGTGACCCGGCGCGACCGGGAAGCGACTCCGCCGGCTGAGGTGCAACAGCGGGCGCGCGCCATGTTCCGGGCGGTTCGTCAACCGGAAGTCCGTCCGCTGGCGGGCCTGGCCCAGGTCGCCCGCCTGGTCTTCGATAGCTGCCTGCAGCCGCTTCCGGCCGGCGTGCGCGGCGCCTTGCGCTTGGACCGGCACCTGGTTTTCGCCGAGCGCGAACTTCTGCTGGACATGCACATTGAGCCCCTGGAAGACCCGGCGGCGCAATCGATCACCGGACAAGTACAGGGCAAGAACGTAAGTCAGGAGCAATTGAGCGGCCTGCCCGTCCTGCTGCTGGAGGGCGGCCGTGTCGTTATGGGCACCCATACCAACCGGCAAGGTGAATTCCTGTTCCAGAGTGCGCCGCGCCGGGAAATGACGGTGTGCCTGCTTTGCCCGGACCGGCAGGTCCGGATTGAGTGTCCCCCCTCCGCCACCACGGTTGACTGACGGAAGAAGCTGACAGCGCGCAGGGAGTTGCATTATGTCTACGCAACGGACTTTCTGGCCGATTCTGGTGCTTTTGGCGGCCGTGCTGATCGCGGTCGGCGGGGCAAGGGCCCAGGACGAGTTGGTGGTGCGGACGTCGTCGGCGATCGACAGCAGCCTGCTGGCACGACACCACCTCAGCGTTCTCGCTGTCGACGGGAAGCGCAATCTCTATCGGTTGCGAACCGCTCCCGGCGCTTCCGGCGCGGCCTTGTCCGCCGCATTGGGCGGCGAGTCCTCCGTGGTTACGGCCGAGCTGAATAGCCGCACCTCTCTGCCCGCGCCGGTCAAGCTGGACCAGTCCACGGTCTCCGTTCTCAACCAGAGCACCGTGTCGGTGCTGAACCAGAGGGCCGTTTCCGGCCTCAGTCAATCCACGGTATCGGTTTTGAATGCCCTGGTGGACATGCGGTCGGCCCAGTTCTACGGCAGCACGGTGATCAGCGGATACGTGAATCAGCCGGCCATGCGCATCATCCAGAATGACGCCGCCCATAAGATCTCGACCGGAATCGGCGTGGTGATCGCCGACATCAGCAACGGGGTGGATCCGAACCACCCGGTGCTGCGCGGCGCCCTGATGCCGGGTTTCAACTTCCTCAGCAACAGCAACGACATTTCGGTCTTCGCGGGCCTGAACCAATCCACGGTTTCGGTCCTGAATGAAAACGCCGATCTGAACCAATCGACCGTGTCGGTCCTGAACCAATCGACGGTTTCGGTGCTGAACCAATCGACGGTCTCGGTTCTGAACGGCCTGCCGGCCATGTTCGGGCACGGGACGGGGGTGGCCGGCATCCTGCGGCTGGTGGCCCCGCAAGCCAAGATCATGCCGCTCAGGGCCTTCAGCCTGGACGGAAACGGCCAGATGTATGACGTGATCCGCGCCATTTATTATGCGGCCGATCAGGGCGCCGACGTCATCAACATGAGCTTCAGTTGCGACTGCGACAGCAAGGGGCTGAGGGATGCCATCGCCTACGCAGACAGGCAGGGCGTGGTGATGGTGGCGTCGGTCGGGAACGACAGTAGCCGCGTGCCGCTGTTTCCGGCAGCCTATCTGACAGTGCTGGGCGTCGCCGCCACCAATTTCGACGATAGCCGCGCGGCCTTCAGCAACTATGGCAGCGCGGTATCTGTGGCGGCCCCTGGCACCGGCATCATCACCGCGTTCCCGGGCGGCAAGTACGCCGCGTTCTGGGGGACTTCGTTCAGTACCCCGCAGGTGGCCGGCGAAGCGGCTTTGTTGATGCAGCGGGGCTTCCGGGGATACTGGGTGGACTGGAGCATCCTGCGATCGGCGGACGAGGTCGAAAGTAAAGGAGCCGGTCTCGGTTATGGGCGCATCGATCTCTTGCAGGCTCTTTCGGGCAACTGATCCGGTCCTGGCCCGGTTCCCACAGGGCTGGACCCGGATCGAGCGCCGCGTGGACGAATATGCCGACAGTGTGCGCCGCGGCTGTGTCCTGGGATTGGTCCAGTTGCTGGATCTGAAGGACCTCTACACCGGCGTGCACAGCACCCAACTGGTGCAATTGGCGCTGGCCGTGGCTCAGCGCCTGGGCATGCCGAACCGCGAGATGGAGGACCTGGAGATCGGCGCCACCCTGCACGACATCGGCAAGGTAGGCGTCCCCGACACCATCCTGCACAAGCCCTCGCGGCTGAGCGAAGAAGAACGGGCCATCGTGCGGCGGCATCCGGAATTCGGCTGGCAGGTCACGCACGTCATTCCCGGCCTGGAGCGCGCCAGCCTATATATCCTGCATCATCACGAACGTTGGGACGGCCAGGGGTACCCCGGCGCCTTGCGCGGCCCGCAAATCCCCTTGGGCGCCCGCATCGTGGCCGCCGTCGATGCCTTTGCCGCCATGACCACCTCCCGTTCCTACCGCGCGGCCCTGCCGCTGGAAGAGGGCCTGCGCCGCCTCCAGGCCGACTCCGGCCGCCAATTCGATCCCCAGGTGGTCAACTGCTTCGTCGAACTCGCCACCCTGCTCGGTTAACGAGGCCTCATCCGCAGATTGCGCAGATTGCACGGATGCAGAACAGATGAAATCAATCTGTGCCAGGCGGTTGACTGCGTGAGTGCCGGCGCCAGAGCAGATACACCACCAGCGCGACGGCAACCAGAATGCCGATGTTCACGCTCTTGATGATGTGGATCAGGCGTTCCCACTGGCTGCCGAAAAAATACCCTGCCAGGGAGATGGCGATCGACCAGATAACAGCGCCCGAGAAATTGAAAAACAGGAAGCGGGGCCAGGGCATGTGCAGCGCGCCGGCCAGGGGCCCCGCGAAGACACGCAGCCCGGTCACGAAGCGCGCGATGAATACCGTCCAGCTTCCATGCCGCCGGAAGAAGCCTTCGGCTTGCACCAGCCGCTTGTGGAGATGCTTGGACCTGCGGGTGTAGCGCTCGAGCAGTGGCCGGCCGCCGCGCCGCCCGATGGCAAACCCGATGTTGTCGCCCAGCGTCGCGCCACAGCAGGCGATGAGAATTACCAACGCCAGGCGAAAATCGCCTCGCCAGGCCAGGAAACTGGCAAACAGCAGAATCGTTTCGCCGGGCACCGGCAGCCCGGCATTCTCCAGCATCACGCCGAAAAAAACCGCCCAATAGCCGAAGTGGCTAAATAATTCCAGGAATTTCGCGGCAATCCATTCCATCGATAAGGTCCAAGGTCGGCTCTGCTTACTGCCTTCTGCCTTCTGCCTTCTGCCTTCTGCCTTCTGCCTACTGCCTACTGCCTACTGCTTACTGCCTTCCGCCTTCCGGCCTGTCCCCAACCGCCGCCGCCGGGCGTTTCGATGCGCACGGCGTCGCCTGCCGCCGCTTCAAAACTGCATTTGCCCGGAAGTTCCTTGATGCGGCCTCCGGCCCGGAGGATCAGGCTGCGGCCGGTCTTGCCGGGCCGGCCGCCGGCGAGCCCGTAGGGCGCGGTGCGGCGGCGGTCGGCAAGAATGGTGCCCCGGACGGGTGCCAGGAACTCGATCTCCCGCACCAGGCCGTCGCCGCCGCGGTATCTCCCCGCGCCGCCCGAACCGCGGCGATAGGCGTAACGCCGCACGCGAAAGGGATAAAAGTACTCCAGCGCCTCCACCGGGGTATTGAGCGAGTTGGTCATGTGTGTATGAATGCCGCTGGCGCCGTCAATGCCCGGGCGTGCTCCCATTCCCCCCGCGATGGTCTCATAGTAAGCGAACGCTTTGCCGTTGCGGGGATCAATTCCTCCGATGGACAGATTGTTCATGGTGCCGGAGCTCGCCGCCGGAACCAAGCCGGGCAGGACCGGCGCCAGCGCCCGAAAGACAACGTCCACGATTCTCTGGGACGTCTCGACGTTTCCGCCGGCCACCGCCGCCGGCGGCCGAGCGTTGACCACCGAGCCTTCGGGAGCATGAACGGTAATCGGGGCCATCAATCCCGCGGTGGCCGGAACGTCTTCGGCCGCCGGGCCGGAGGCCATCAGGCAACGAAACACGTAAAAGACCGCCGAGTAGGTGACAGCGTAGACGGCGTTGATGCTGCCGGCAGTCTGCGGGCTGCTTCCCGAAAAATCGAGGCGCGCGGTCCCCCGGCCGGGACTGAGCGTGATGGCCACGCGGATGCGAACAGGCGCCGGACTGACGCCGTCATCGTCGAGAAAGTCCTCGCCGGTGAAGGTCCCTGCCGGCAGCCGCCGGAGCAGCGCGCGCATCATCCGTTCCGAGTAGGCCAGCAGGTGCGAAGTGTAAGCCCGCACCTCGCCGGCGCCGTACTTGGCGACCAGCTCTTCCAGCCGGCGCGCGCCGGTGCGGCAGGCGGCAACCTGGGCCATCAGGTCGCCCTCGCGCTCGGCCGGTGTGCGGACGTTGGCCAGAAAGAATCTGAGCTTGTCCCCGTCGATCTCGCCCCGATGGCAGAGTTTCACCGGAGGGATACGCAGGCCCTCTTGATAAACCTCACGACACAATCCCATGGAGCCGGGATAGGCGCCGCCGACATCCGCATGGTGGGCACGGGATGCCACGTAGAACATTGCGGATTGCGGAATGCTGATCGCGGATTTCAAGATGCGGGCGCGCAATCCGCAATCCGCGTTCCGCAATCCGCAATTCGGGTACACCGGCATCACCAAGGTGATGTCGGGCAGGTGGGTGCCCCCGGCAAATGGATCGTTGAGCACCGCGATGTCGCCCGGCTCCAGCCGGAGCTGATCGAGGGCCGCGCGCACCGACATGGGCATCGATCCCAGGTGCACGGGCATGTGGTCGCCCATGGCCAGCACCCGCCCCGCGCCATCGAACACGGCGCAGGAATAATCGCGGCGCTCCTTGATGTTGGGGGAGAACGCCGTGCGGCGCAGCGCCGCGCCCATCTCCTCGGCAATGGAGTGGAACGCGCTCTTATAAATCTCCAACAGAACCGGATCGAAAGAATTGCGGAGTGCGGATTGCGGATTGCGGATTGCCCCCCGCCTGGTCAGTCGCCGTCGTGCGTCGCGCTTGGTCTTATTCCGCATTCCGCAATCCGAAATCCGCAATTACCAAGTTCTGCCGTTTGTCCACGCGGGCGGCGAACCCGGGAGGCAAGAACGTTGTCGCGCTGTACTCGGTGATGACCGCGGGCCCCGACACGCGGTCGCCGGGGCGGAGGCGGTCGCGGCGGAAAATGGGATGACAGCCGCGGGCTTGCATCACCGGCGCGGCTCGGCTGCTCCCCACTCTCCGCTGTGCCCGCTCCCGCGCCGCCCATACCGAAGGCTGCGGAATGGTCAACCGCACCCGCACGTTCACGATCTCCACCGGCCGGCTGCTATCCGAGTAGCCGTAGCGCAACTGGTGAGCGCGGTGGAAGGCTTCCACGGCCTGGGCGGCAGACTCCCAGGGCACGTTGAACTCATATCCCTGCCCGGCATAGCGGAGGTCGGCTGAGCGGATGATGGAACACCGCGGTCGCCGCGGCGACCTGCCCGCAGGGGTCAGTAGGCCTTCGCTCGCCAAGTCTCCTCGTCCCCGCCGCTCCAGCTCCACGAAGTGCCTGGCCAGCCGGGCCGTATCGCCCGGCTGCAGCATCACGGTGCGCGAATAGTCCTTCACCGCGTCGGAAAGCAGAATGCCGAGCGCCGAGAGTGCGCCCGGATGCTGTGGCACAAGCACGCGCGGAATGCGCAGCGCGGCCGCCAGGGCGCAGGCGTGCAGGCCGCCGGCGCCGCCGAACGAAACCAGCGTAAACTCACGCGGATCGTGGCCCCGCTCGATGGAGATCACCCGGATGGCCTTCTCCATCGAGGCGTTGGCCACTCGCACGATGCCTTCGGTCAGCGCCTGTACCCCGGCAGGGCCGGAGCGGCTGAAGCCGGTCCCGGCCCGCTTCAAGAACTGCCGGAAGAAGCGGCGGGTCCGCTCCAGGTCCAGGCGCATTTCGCCGCCCAGGAAGAATTCCGGATCCAGGCGCCCCAGCAGCAGGTTGGCGTCGGTCACCGTGGGTAGCTCGCCGCGCCCGTAGCAGATAGGGCCGGGGTCGGCGCCGGCCGACTCCGGGCCCACGCGCAGCGCGCCGCCGGCGTCGATGCGGGCAAGGGAGCCGCCGCCCGCGCCGACGGTGTGAATGTCGAGCATGGGAACGCCGACCGGGAAGCCGGCCACCACCGATTCGCCCGTAATGCGCAGCGCATCCTCGACCAGGGAGACGTCGGTCGAGGTGCCGCCCATGTCGAAGCTGATAATGGGGGCGATGCCGGCGCGCCGGGCCACGGCGTGCGCACCCACCACCCCGCCCGCCGGCCCGGAAAGCACCGTGCGCACGGGCTCGCGAGCGGCCACGCCCGCCCTGGTGATTCCCCCGCTCGATTGCATGACATACACCGCGCCGCCGGCGGCCCGCACCTTCGCCCAGCGCTCCAGGCCCCCCAAATAGCCGGCCATGCGCGGAGCCAGGTAAGCGTTCACCACCACCGTCGAGGCGCGCTCGTATTCGCGGAATTCGGGGAGCACCCGGTGCGAGGCCGAAATGGGCACGCCCAGGCGCTCCAGCGCGCCGGCGATGGCCCGTTCATGCACCGGGTTGGCAAAGGAAAACAGCAGCGAAATGGCCATCGATTCCGGCCCGGCCGCGGCCGCCGCTTTGACCAGGCGGGCCAGCTCGCGCGCGCTCAGGCGGAGGAGTATGGAACCGTCGGGGGCGGTCCGTTCGACAACGCCGAGACGCCGCTCGGACGGCACCAGCGGCTCGGGCGGCGACGCCAGCAGGTCGTACAGCCGCGGCCGCGCCTGCCGGCCAATCGCCAGCGTGTCTTCAAACCCGGCCGTGGTCACGAACACCACCCTGGCGCCTTTTCGCTCCAGCAGCGTGTTGGTGCCCACCGTGGTTCCGTGCAGGATCTCGACCGGCGCGCCCGCCGCGGCCACTTCCTCAACCGCCCGCACGATGGCGCGCGACGGATCGCGCGGGGTGGAAAACACCTTCTTCACGCGCAGTGCGCCATCCTGCAGGTAGACGCAGTCGGTGAACGTGCCGCCGCTGTCAACTCCTATTCGCATCGGCTGAGGCTACAAATTTACAGGAAAATCTTTTCGACCGGGATGGAAAAGCCGGGGAGCACGTCGTTGCCCGAGAGTGTTTCGGAGGCCTCCAGTACCCGCACCTCCCTGGCATTGTGAAAGACGTGGATGCGTTTCTTACGGGGATACACCACCCAGACCAGCCGGGTGCCCGCGCGGAAGTATTCCTCGATCTTGCGTTCGAGATCGGCAGCATCATCTCCCGGAGACACCACTTCAACAGCGAGATCAGGCGCGCCCGGCCAGAAGGCTTCCGGTGAACCTCGCTCCTGGATCCGCGCCCGCGAGACGAAGGCCGCATCCGGAGATCGAACCGTCTGCTCATCCAACCGGAAGCCCGCTTCCGAACCGACCACGGTTCCCAGATTGTGTTCCAAAGCGAACACACGAAGGAACGAGCCTATGTTGAGGCCCACTCGGCCGTGCTCAAATCCTGCAGGCGCCATGCGGATCAGCTCTCCTTCAGACAGCTCGACGCGCTCGTCGGGAAACGACATAGGAAACAACTGGTCGGCCGTGATGAGGATCTTCGTATCGGCCATGGGCCAAGCATAACACACGGCGCTGAATACCATGGCCCGCAACGGCCGCTCTCGGCTCTATTGAAAGCGGCCGGTTTAGGAGTAAAATGCGCCCCTATGCGCAACATCCGGTTTCTGCTCATCGCTCTCCTGGTTGTCTTTGTCTGTTTCAGCGTGGCTGAAGAGAAATACCAGAAGCCGCCGAAAGCGGTGCTGGACGTGCTGAACGCCCCGCCCACCCCGCTGGTCGAGATCAGCCCGACGCGCGACACCATGGTGCTGATGGAATGGCAGCGCTATCCCTCGATTGCCGAGCTGGCCCAGCCCATGCTGCGCCTGGCCGGTCTGCGGATCAATCCGAAGACCAACGGACCGCATCGCCGCTTAACGGCCATCACCGGCCTGATGTTGAAAAAACTGCCGAACGGCAAGGAAGTCAAGCTGGCAACGCCGGCCGGCGGCCGCCTGGGCGCGCCCGAATTCAGCTACGACGGGAAGCAGTTTGCGTTCATAAACACCACGCCGGCGGGCATCGAGTTGTGGGTCGGCAATACGGCGACGGCCTCTGTCCGCAAGCTGGCCGGCATCCGCCTGAATGGCGCCTATGGCGATGCGGTACGCTGGATGCCGGACAACAAGACCCTGCTGGTGCAGACGATTCCGGCCGGGCGGGGCGCTCCGCCGGCCGCGCCCACCGTCCCCGCTGGTCCGAACGCGCAGGAAAGCGTGGGCGTGAAGGCCGGCGCCTGGACCTTCCAGGACCTGCTGAAGACGCCGCACGACGAGAAACTGTTCGAGTACTACACCACGTCGCAGCTCGTGCTGCTGGACACAGCGACCGGCGCCGCGACTCCCATCGGCAAGCCGGGCATCTATCAGGCGGCGGTGCCCTCGCCCGACGGCAAATTGCTGCTGACGGCCCGCATCCACCGTCCCTACTCCTACCTGTATCCGCTGACGAGCTTTCCCAAGGAAGTCGAGGTATGGGACCGCGCCGGCAAAATGGTGCACAAAGTGGCCAGCCTCCCGCTCGCTGACAGCGTTCCGCAGGACGGCGTTCCCACCGGGCCACGCAATTACGGCTGGCGTCCCACGGAGCCGGCTACGCTGGCGTGGGTGGAGGCGCTGGACGGGGGCGACCCGAAAAACAAGGTGCCGCACCGCGACCGCGTGCTGATGCTGAAGGCCCCGTTCAGCGGCGCACCTGTTGAGGTGGTCAAGACCGAGCACCGGCTGATGGGCGGCTTCGGCGGAGGACGTGGCGGCGGAGGGCGCGGCGGCGCCATCGAGTGGGGCGAGAAGAGCGGCGTCGCCATCGTCCGCGACTACGACCGCGAGAAACGGTGGACCCGCTCCTTCCTGATCAACGTGGATAACCCGGCCGAGACGCCCAAGCTGCTGTGGAGCCTGGACTCCCGCGACCGCTACAGGAACCCCGGCAGCCCCGTCATGCGCACCTTGCCCACCGGCCAGCGCGTGCTGCTGCAAAAGGGCGACTTCATTTACCTGGAAGGCCAGGGCTCCTCTCCGGAAGGCGACCGCCCCTTCCTCGATCGCTTCAACCTGAAGACCGCGAAGCCGGAGCGGCTGTTCCGCTGCGACGCGGACAGCTACGAGTCGGTGATCGCGCTGCTGGACGACGAGGCATCGCGGGTCATCACCCGGCGCGAATCACCCATCCTGCCGCCCAACTACCACATTCGGGGCGGCAGCGGCGACCCCAAGCCCATCACCCGCTTCCCCGATCCCGCGCCGCAGTTGCGCGGCATCAAGAAAGAGCTGGTGAAGTACAAGCGCGATGACGGCGTACAGCTTTCGTTCACCCTGTACCTGCCGCCCGACTATAAGCCCGGCACGCGGCTGCCGACCGTCATGTGGGCCTATCCGCTGGAATACAACGACCCGGACACGGCCGGTCAAATCGTCGGCTCCCGGCAACGCTTCACCTCGATATCCGGCATGTCGCACCTGTTCTTCCTGTTCGAGGGTTACGCGATCATGGATGGGGCCACGCTGCCGGTGATCGGCGATCTCAAGACCATGAACGACACTTATCTGGAGCAGGTCGTGGGCGGCGCGCGGGCCGCCATCCAGAAGGCCTCCGAGATGGGTGTGGGCGATCCGGAGCGGGTGGGTGTCGGCGGACACAGCTATGGGGCCTTCATGACCGCCAACCTGCTGGCCCATTCCAAACTCTTCCGGGCCGGCATCGCCCGCAGCGGCGCCTACAACCGCACCCTCACGCCCTTTGGCTTCCAGAGTGAGCGGCGCGCGCTTTGGGAAGCCCCCGATACGTATCTGAAGATGTCCCCGTTCATGTACGCCGACAAGATCAAGGACCCCATCCTGCTGATCCACGGCGAGGCCGACGACAATACCGGCACTCACCCCATCCAGTCCGACCGCATGTACCAGGCCATCCGCGGCAACGGCGGCACGGTGCGGCTGGTAACGCTACCGCACGAGGCGCACGGCTACACGGCGCGCGAGTCCATCGAGCACACGCTCTACGAGATGATGGCTTGGTTCGACAAGTACGTGAAGAACGCCGCCCCCCGCGCGGAGACGAAAGCGGCGGCGCTGCAGTAGATCACGAAGGCGCGGGAGCTTCCTGCCTTGGTGTTCTCGCAGCAGGGCGGGCGTTGATCGCTTTGGCCTTCTGCGGTATAATCAACTAGTCAGACTAGTATGAAAGCGACGAAGCGCAAGCACCAACAGCCAACCGCCCCGCGAGGCGCCGTGCAAGGCTCCTGGCAATTGCAGACGGCGAAAGCGCGGTTCAGCGAGGTATTCCGCATGGCGCTTACCAAGGGCCCGCAACGAGTGACGCGGCACGGCAAGGAAGCCGTGGTTGTCGTCCCGGCCCAGCAATACGAACAATTGGTCGCGCGCGCGCGTCAACCCAGAAGTCTCGTCCGGTTCCTTGCCGAGTCACCGCTTGCCCGCGCCGGGCTTACGCTCGAGCGGGAGCCCGACTACGGTCGCCGAATCGATCTATGAACGGCTTTCTCCTCGACACCAACGTGATCTCCGAGTTGATTAAGCCCAGGCCGGCAGCGAGTGTGGCCGCATGGGTGGATTCGAACAACGAGGAACTCTTTTTCCTCAGTGTTCTCACCCTGGGAGAGATCAGAAAAGGGATTGCGGCGCTGCCGGGGACGGCGCGGCGCGCGGCACTGGATGCCTGGCTGGAGAACGCGTTGCGGCCGCGGTTTGCGGGACGGATACTACCGGTCGACGAAGCTGTAGCCGACCGATGGGGCCTGATCGCGGCGGTTGCCTCGTCAAGCGGGCGTCCCCTGCCGGTTATCGATGGGTTACTGGCGGCCACGGCGCTGGAGCGCGGCTTGGTTTTGGTTACGCGCAACCTTGCCGATATCGCCGCGACCGGCGTGGCGGTCTTCAACCCCTGGGAGCAGCCCGACGGCTAACGCTTCAGCATGGGCGGGCGCCAGGCCTCCAGGCGCTTTTCCAGTTCTGTCTGAACCGCCGCGGCGGCCGGATTCCCGGCCAGGTTCTTTGTCTCGTGCGGGTCGTTGGCCAGGTCGTAGAGTTCCTTATTGCCGCGGTCGTACCAGTTCAGCTTCCACTTCCTGGTTCGGATGGTGCGGATCGGGTTGATCCACTTCTGCTTGGCGTAGTATTCGAGGAAGACGGCGTCGCGCTCCGGCGCTTTCTTGCTCAGATCGCGGCCTGTGACGGCGCTGGGCCACTGAAGGCCTGCCAGCGCCGCCAGCGTGGGCGCCAGGTCCGCCTGCGTAACTAGGTCGTCGCGCTGGCCCCGGCCGAATGTGCCCGCCGCCGCAATCACCAGCGGGATGTGAATGTTCTCCTCGTACATGAACGGGCCTTTGAACGCCAGTCCGTGCTCGCCCAACGCATCGCCGTGGTCGGAGGTATAGACGATGATGGTGGAGTTCAGGTCGGGGACCGCGCCCAGCACCGTGCCCAGGTTCGCGTCGGCTTTCTCCAGCAGGTCGAGGTAGTAGCTACGGTAGCGAATCCAATCTTGCGGAGTGAATGACGCTGCTGCTTTCCCCTGGTCCTTGTCGACGTACTCGCGTTGCTCGCTCGGCTTTCCTTCCAGGTTGCGAATATCGGTGTTCGGCGGCTTGACTCCCGGCCGCAGGCGGATCCGTTCCCATTCTTTGCCCACCGAATAGATGTCATGCGGGTTGACGACGGAAACCCAGGCGAGCCACGGCGCCTTCTGCCGGCCGATCCATTCAGCGGCCTGGCGCGCCGCCTCATCGTCTCCGCCGCGTTCGCCCGGATAGGCGTCAAATCCGAACTCGCCCAGGCCGGCGCGGGCATTGCCGAGGTGCCATTTTCCAAAATATCCGGTGCTGTAACCGGCGGAACGGAAAACGCTTCCGACGGTGGGCAAGGAAGGCGAAAGCGGCTTGCCCAACGAGCTGCCGTCGACGTTGGTGAGTACGCCCGTCTGGTGCGGCTCCAGACCGGTTAGCAGCGATGATCGCGCCGCCGAGCATTGCGGGGTGTTGCAGAAGGCGGAAGTGAAGCGGGTGCCGATCTGATCGATGCGGCGGCGGTTCGGCGTATCGGCCGGACCGGGCAGGTCGCCGCGGTGACCCGACTCCTGGTCGGTCATGAAGACGAGCACGTTAGGCCGGCGGCGCGGTTGCGCCAGCAACGCCGCGCTGCTGGTAGCGAGGAATTGGCGTCGGGTCAGCATCGCGCCCTACATTTCACCACAAAGACACCAAGGACACAAAGACCACAAAATGGCGGTCTTTGTGTCCTTCGTGTTCTTAGCGACTTTGTGGTGAAACGAACCCCTGGACGTAGAGAGCCTTCTGGCCGTCGACGGTGGTGCGGGTGCCGGTGACCTGGACGACCTGGGCGAAATGCTCGATGGCCGCGTCGCGCAGGCTGGTCTTGCCGTCGCGCCGCGGGTCGTGCTCCTCTTCCATCAGCACATACACCGAGCCGTCCTGGGTCAGCAGCGCGATGGGCTGGCCGGCGCGAAGGCACTTGATGCCGCAATCCTTGTGCTTCGCTCCGTGCTTGCCGAGCTGCAGGTAGCAGGAGAAATCAATCACCTCGCCGGTCACGGTCACGATCTCGCCCTTGAGCGGCTGCTTGTTCACGCCGGAATTGATGGTGGTTTCGGTCCACGGCTGCGCGGGCTTCTCTCCCAGCGTGGCCGCCGGCTGGTCGTAGGTTCCCTTCTCCGGCGTCCAGTCGGGGTTGAGCATTTTCGAAACGCGCTTGGCCACCCGCTTGCCGCCTTCGGTCTGCGCCGCAACCACAACGGTCAAGACCAGAAAAGCGGCAACCAGTATTGCAGTCCACTGCTTCCTTCGGGACATTCTTCCCCCCTGATGAATCAACGGGCTTTTACATCAGACAAGCGAACAGCCCATTCCGATTCGCCTTTCTTAAACTCCTATCCCAAAAGTGCAGAGGCCGAGGGTGGTTCAGAAGTACTTTTCCTTCAACGAATTCAGCCCTTGGCCCAGGAAGGGAACCAGCGCGTTGCTTCGAGACTCGGCCTGCTTTGATGGCGAAGCCGGAGAAGGCCCTTGGTGAGTGGCGGTTCTGCGAGGAGGCCGGGGCGCCAGCCCGCGAAGCGGGCCAAAGATGAAAGCCCATGGCGCCAGCCGTGGGGAGCACGCGGTTAAGGGGAGGAAGCCCGCGAAGCGGGCGAAACAGTGAGGCCCAGGGCGTTGGGTGTCGGTGGGTAGCGCGGAGGGGCGGCATGGAGTGCGTTCCGTCCCCAGGACAACACTTTTTAGTGCGGGCGTCTTGAAGGCAAACGTGCCCGCAATAGGACCATCGTCCTAGTGACGCGGGAACCAAGCCACCCGGCCCGCCACGGACAGTTGTGCTAAACTCTGTCCAGGATATCCCAGGTAGGGCCCCTCGATACTGATGTCGATCGGAGTGTAAGCCATGGCAAGAGCGGCTGCCTTTCTACTGCTGCATGTTTTCGTGTGCGTCTCGTTGTGCTTTGCGCAGGGCACGACCACTTGGGTGATTGACACGGTGGCGGGCGGGGCCATTTACGACAGCCTGCCGGCTACGCAAACCCCGCTGAACATGCCCAACGGCCTGTGGATCGACCGCGACGGCGCCTTGTATGTGGCTGAGATGGGCAACCATGTGATCCGCCGCATGGACCCGGCCACCGGCGTCATGCGCGTGGTGGTGGGCGGCGGCACGATACTGGATGACGCCATTCCCGTTCCCGCGTTATCGGTGCGGCTGGAACGCCCGATGTTCCTGACGGGCGACTCGGCCGGCAACATCTACTTCACCGACTCGGCAAACAATCGCGTGCGCAAGCTGACGCCGGACGGGCTGGTCACCACGGTGGTGGGAACAGGGCAGGCGGGTTTTTCAGGGGACGGCGGTTCGGCACGCTTCGGCCGTCTCAATGCCCCTACCGGCCTGGCGTTCGACGCGACCGGTAATCTCTTCGTCGCGGACGCCGGCAACTGCCGCATCCGCCGCGTGGACACCGCCGGCGTCATCAGCACTTACGCCGGCAGCGGCCAGTGCCAGCACTCGGGTGACGGCGGCCCGGCGCTGAATGCCGGTCTAACGAAGGCATCTTTTCCGTGGGGGCTGAATGGGTTGGCCCTTGATTCTAGGGGCAATCTCTATCTGGCGTCTAACGAGACGATTCGCCGCATTGACCGCGCGAGCGGGGGCATCACCAGCGTCGTTGGGATTGCCAACCAGCGAAACTGCTTGCCAATTCCTGATGGAGCACTTGCTGCTGCTAGCGCCATGTGCGCCGCCGTGGGCTTGCTTCTCGACCCGGACGACAACCTTTACTTCACATATAGCAACGGCTTGGCAAAGGTTACAGCAACTACCGGCTTGGTTGCCAACATGGGAGGGTGGTATGCCGGGGGGCTGGCCCGCGACAACACAGGGAACTTGGTATTCACTGACTATTACAGCGGGGGAGTCGTGCGAACTGGCACGGCCCCAGGGACACTTACGACCGTCGCTGGGTCTGAGGAACCCTTCGACGGTCTGGCGCGGCTTGCCGCTGTTAGTTCGCCTGGTGGCGTCGCGACTGACACTCAGGGCAATGTCTACTTTGCGGAACACACGCGCGGCCGTGTCCGTCGCCTGGATCCTGTGAGCGGGGAGGTTAAAACGGTAGTCGGTGGCGGCTCGGCCCAATTGGCCGATGGGCTTCCGGCTGCAACAGTGCGGCTGAACCACATGGACTCCGTCCACCTGGATGCCCAGGGCAACATCTTTTTCGATCAGGTTTTCTCAATATGGAAGGTGGACGCGCGAACTGGGAGGGTCGCCCGCATCGCCGGGCCACTGTCTTGGACCAGCGGATACTCGGGGGACGGGGGACCAGCAGTACAGGCAACCTTCGGCAACATATACGGATTCGTTACCGACGCGGCGGGTAACATTTTTGTAAGCGACAGCCCAAATAACCGAGTAAGACGGGTGGATGCAGCCACCGGTGTGGTCACAACCGTCGCTGGCAATGGCAGTCCCGGCTCCTCCGGTGACGGTGGTCCGGCCACTGCCGCAGCCGTGGGGTACCCGATGGGTTTGGTTTTTGATCGCCAAGGGCAACTGTTGATAGCAGCCGGTACGCTTCGTCGACTCAATCTCTCCACGGGGATGATCACGACGGTTCAGGCGCGCAAGCGGCCGGATGAACCCCTCGGCAATGCTCCGATGGCGTCCTATGTCGACGGCGTGGCGGTGGACAAGGACAACAACATCTTTGTGACGGAAGGGGGGTCGGCCATTCGGGAAATACGGGCATCAGACAGTGTGCTTCTGACTGTGGCGGGTGCCTCTAGCGAAGGGTTCTTTGGCGATGGCGGCCCAGCCGCACTTGCACGACTGAGCCTGGGCTGGGGAGGTCTCACCATCGATGCTGCCGGGAACATTTACGTAACCGACGCATTGAACGGTCGTGTGCGTAAGCTGAGCCAGGCGGTGGTGCAGCCGGAGATGGCCGTCTCGCCGACGACGCTATTCTTCAACGCCACGCAGGGCAGCACGTTTGTCACCGCGCAGCAGTTCAATATCGCGACTGCCAACAGCCTGCCCTTCAACTGGACGCTGGAGATCACGACCAGCGCCGGTGGGAACTGGTTGAATGCCAGCAAGACCTCGGGCGCGGCGCCCGCCACGATCTTCCTGACGGTGGATGCCTCTAAGCTGGGCGCCGGAAGCTACCGCGGCACAGTCACAGTGAAGAGCGCGGTCACCAGCAATCCGCAACAAACGGTGGACGTGCTGCTGACGGTGCAGGGAGCCGTCGGGGCCTCTTTGGGCCTGTCGCAGCAGTACCTGAACTTCCAGGCCGTGCAGGGCGGGGCGAATCCGGCGCCGCAAATGCTGTCGATTTCGAATGTGGGCAGCGGCACGCTGAGTTGGACCGCCACGACCGAAACTTCCAGCGGCGGGCAGTGGCTGCGCATCTCTCCCATCCTGGGCACCGCGCCTTCCACACTGACTGTTTCCGCCGACATTGCCGGATTGGCGCAAGGCGTCTACCAGGGCCAGGTTGTGCTGCGGAACCTGACCCTATCGGAGACGAAGATCATTTCCGTCGTCCTGACGGTCACGAAGACGCAGCCAATTCTGCTGCCCACGCAGATGGGCTTTTTGTTTACCGGCGTGGAAGGCAGCCTGGTAATCGGGCCGCAAAGCTTCGCCATCCAGAATGCCGGGCAGGGGAAGCTCGATTGGCAGATCGGCGTGAACATGCCGGGGGGAGGCGACTGGCTGCGCATCAGCCCCCTGAGCGGGACCAGCGATGCGACTCAGCCTTTATCCGCGCTGACGCCGGTAACGCTGCAGGTAGATCCGGGGCGGCTGAAGGCGGGCGTATCGGTGGCGCTGCTGACGATCAGCGCCAGCGGGGCGTTGAACTCCCCGCAGACCGCGATCGTGCTAGTGAACATGCTGCCGCGGGGGACGCCGCCGCTGGCGATGATCAACCCGCTGGGGCTGATCTTTACGGCCGGCAGCGGCACTACGACGGCGCTGGCGCAGGGCATCACCATCGCCAGCACCGGCGGGCAGGCGCTGCAGTTCCTGGCGCGGACGCGGACGCAGGCCGGGGGCGGTTGGCTGTCGGTGACGCCGGAGCAGGGGGTGCTGCTCAGCTCGGCTGAGAGCGTGAACCTGTCGGTGCAGGCCAGCGCGACGGGGTTGGCGCCGGGCGTTTACTTCGGCACGGTCACGTTGAGCTTCGGCACCGGCGCCTCGCAGGAAGTCGCCGTCGCCCTGGTGGTTTCTCCCGCTGCGACATCTACCGGTTCACCTGGACCTTGGACCTTGGACCTTGGACCTTGGACCTCTTCGGCGGCCTGCGCGCCGCGCCGCATGGTGATCGTGGAGACCAAGCTGGGCAACCGTTTCTCGCTGCAGACCGGCTGGCCCATTCCCATGCTGGTACAGGCCGCCGACGACTGCGGCATGACGGTCACTAACGCCACGGTGGTGGCCAGCTTCACCAGCGGTGATCCGCCGGTGGTATTCCAGAACCTGAAGAACGGGCAGTACACGGCGACCTGGGTGCCGGCCACCCAAGGCTCGGTGGGGGTAACGGTTCGCGCGGTCAGCAGCGGGCTGGAGGACGGGGTGTTCCAGTTCGCCGGCACGCTGGGCCAGGCCAGCAAGCTGCCCCTGCTGTACCGCGACGGCTGGGTGAACGCGGCCAGTTTCGCGCCGTACAAGCCGCTGGCGCCGGGGATGATCTTCTCGCTGTTTGGGAGCAACCTGGCGGAAGGCAAGAACCTGGCTTCGCAGATACCGCTGCCGCGCTTGCTGGGCAGCATCAAGGCCACGCTGGGCGGGTACGATGTGCCGCTGTTCTACGCCGATGGCGGGCAGGTGAACGCGCAGGTGCCGTTCGAGGTGGCGCCCGGAGTGGCCACGCTGGTGGTGACGGGCAAGGACTCGGCGGGGGCGCCGGGCACGGTGACCATCGTGAGCGCGCAGCCTGGCGTCTTCACGGTGAGCCAGAGCGGGACGGGGCAGGGGGTGGTACTGGACGGGCTGAACAACCTGGTGGACAGCAGCCACGCGGTGAAGGCGGGGGAGGCGGTGGTGATATACGCCACGGGCTTGGGGGCCACCAGTCCGGCGGTGGCCACGGGGCAGGCGGCGCCGGCGGTGCCGCCGCTGGCGCTGGTGACGACGACGCCGAAGGTGACGATCGGGGGCGTGGAAGCGGCGGTGGAGTTTGCGGGGCTGGCGCCGGGCTTTGTGGGGCTGTACCAGGTGAACGCGCGGGTGCCGGCCGGCGTGGCGGCGGGCAACGCCGTCCCGCTGGTCATCACCCAGAACGGCGTGGCCAGCAACACCGTGACCATCGCCGTGAAATGAGCTGTTTTCTCACCACAAAGACACAAAGGACACAAAGCCTCACAAAGAAGGACCGTTGTAACGCTGGCGTCGCGCCGGCAGGTCCTGGCGTGTGAGCACCGATCCACGCAGTGAAATGGTGCGCCCTGCCGGCGCTACAGCGACCATCCGGGCTAGCGCTTCCGTGTTAGACTGCCAGCGGTTCTCCTTGCACATTTGGGCCCTTGGAGGCGTGTATATGCGAAGGGGCTCGTGCCTGCTTCTCTCCCTGCTGTTTTCGGTGAGTGTCTGCGTCGCGCAGTCAGCCAAGGTTTACACAATCGACACCGTGGTGGGTGGCGCCGTCTATGACGGGTTGCCCGCCACTTCCACGCCGCTCAGCTACCCATGGGGGTTGTGGATGGACCGCAGCGGCAGCGTCTGGCTCGCCGACAAGGGGAACAACGTCATCCGCAGGTTCGATCCGGCGACGGGCACGATGCGGGTGATCGTCGGCGCGGGAACCGCACGCGAGAACTCGACGCCGGTGCCCGGCACATCGATGCAACTGGAACAGCCGTCGCACATCACCGGGGATTCAGCCGGAAACATCTTCTTCACCGAGGCCGGGGGCCACCGCGTTCACAAGCTGACGCCGGACGGGAACGTCGTCACCATCGTGGGCACGGGTGAGGCGGGCTTCTCGGGCGATGGCGGCCCGGCGCAGCTCGCCAAACTGAGCGGCCCAACGGGCATTGCCATCGGCGCCGCCGGCGATCTGTACATAACGGACGCGAACAACTGCCGCATCCGCCGCGTAGATGCTGCGGGCACGATTACCACCTTTGCGGGCAACGGCGACTGCTCAATGTCGGCCGACGGCAGTCCGGCGACGCAGACGGCGCTGGGAGGCGGTCTGTCGGGATTGGGGTTCGACGCCCAGGGCAACCTCTATGCCGGCGCCCTGTCGGCCATGCGCAAGATCGACGCCGGTACCCGCATCGTAACGACGTTTGCGGGAGGGCTGGGGGGCACCTGCCGGGAGGTCCCCACGGTGGCGCCCGTGCCGGCCACCTCGCAGGATCTGTGCCGGCCCAACAGCATCGTCTTCGACACGCAGGGGAATGCTTACTTTACCAACAACGGCGGAGTTGCGAAGCGCACCCCCGATGGCCTGATGAGCTACGTCGGCGGGTACGGCGTGGACCACGCAGGGCTGGTGCGCGACGCCAGCGGCAACCTGATCGCGGCGGCCGGCTCCAACGGATTTGTGATTCAGATCGAACCATCGAAGCCGGGCCGGATGACCATGGTGGCGGGGACCAACGACGTATTTGACGGGCCCGGCCGCCGGGCGGTGCTGGCTCAGCCCAATGGCGCTTACATGGATGCGGCCGGCATCCTGTACGTGGCCGACAGCTCTCGCGGCCGTATTCGCCGGTACGACCCCGCCTCCGGCATGGTGACCACGGTCGTCGGAGGCGGGAGTACGCAAGTGGCCGACGGCGTAGCCGCCACCGCCGCCCAGTTCTTCTGGGGAATCACGGCGGTCTACGTCGATGCTCAGGGGAACATCTTCTTTCCCGCCAATGACGCAATCTGGAAGGCGGACGCCAAGACGGGCCTCCTGGCCCGCATCGCCGGCCAGCAGGGCAAGTTCTGCGGGACCTTGGGCGATGGCGGTCCCGCGGTGAATGCGACGCTGTGCTATGTGTGGGGCCTGATCGGCGATTCCGCCGGCAACATCTACCTGAGCGACATGAGGAACAACCGTGTCCGCCGCGTCGATGCCGCCACCGGCATCATCACCACGATCGCGGGCAACGGAACTCCGGACAACTCGGGTGACGGCGGGCCGGCCACCGCCGCCGGCGTAAGCAGTCCGATAGGGCTGGCCTTCGACAAGCAGGGCGCTATGCTGATCGCTGGCCCCGGCGGCCTGCGCCGCCTGGACCTCTCTACGGGCGTCATTACGAGCGTCATGGTGCGCTCCAGGCCTGGTGACGCGCTCTCTCGTTTGGGCGGCGGCGGCGACCATGTCGGCGTAGACAACGCGGGCAACATCTACATCAATCGCGGAGGAATGGTCAGTCAGATTTCGGCCTCCGACAGTGTCATTAAAGGGATTGCCGGAACACCGGGCGGCTCCGGGTTCTTCGGTGATGGCGGCCTCGCCAACCTCGCGCGCCTTTCCTCCTGGCCCGGCGGAATCGCACCGGACGCTTCCGGCAACGTCTACATTGTCGATACGGGCAACAACCGTGTTCGCAAGCTGACCGCGACGGTGCTGCAGCCGTCCCTGGCCGTCTCGCCCGGCACCGTCTTCTTCACCGCTCTGCAAGGCAGTTCCTTGATTTCCGCCCAGCAGGTCACCATCAGCAGCTCCAATTCATTGTCGTTCAACTGGACGCTCACCGTTTCGACCAGCGCCGGAGGCAACTGGCTGATGGCGACGACGACATCGGGCGCGGTCTCGGGCTCAGCTCAGTCTGCGGTCATCCTGACGGTCGATGCCTCTCGGTTGGGCGCCGGCACCTACCGGGGGACCGTAACAATTAGCGCGGTGGGCGCGACCAATTCGCCGCAAACGGTGGACGTGGTGCTGACGGTGGTGGGGGCCGCCGGGGCGGCGCTGGGGCTATCCCAGCAGTACCTCAACTTCCAGGCGGTGCAGGGGGGTGCGAATCCTGCGCCGCAGACACTTTCCATTACCAACGCCGGCACCGGCACGCTGAGCTGGAGCGCGACGGCTGAAACTTCGAGCGGCGGGCAGTGGCTGCGCATCTCGTCCGGGCTGGGAACCGCGCCTTCCTCGCTGACCATCTCGGCCGACATCACCGGCCTGGCCCAGAGTGTCTACCAGGGCCAGGTCACCCTGCGGAACCTGACGGCCAACGAGACACGCATCATCTCCGTGGTGCTGACGGTTTCCAAGACGCAGCCGATCCTGCTGCCCACGCAAACCGGCTTCCTGTTCGTCGGAGTGGAAGGCAGCCTAGTGATCGGGCCGCAGAGCTTTGCCATCCAGAATGCCGGGCAAGGCAAGATGGACTGGCAGATCCAGGTGAACCTGCCGGCCGGCGGCGACTGGCTGCGCGTCAGCCCCACCAGCGGGACCAGCGATGCCGCGGTGTCGGTCGCGCCGACCGTGACGCTGCTGGTGGACCCCTCGAAGCTGCGGGCCGGCGTCAGCGTGGGCCTGCTGACCATTACGGCCAGCGGGGCGCTGAATGCTCCGCAGACGGGGATCGTGCTGGTCAACATGCTGGCGCGGGGCTCCTTGCCGGTGGGAACGATCAATCCGCTGGGGGTGATTTTCACGGCGGCCAGCGGGGCCAGCGGGGCGTTGACACAGGGCATTTCCATCGCCAGCACAGGCGGGCAGGCGCTGCAGTACCTGGCGCGAACGCAGACGCAGGCCGGGGGCAGTTGGCTGTCGGTGACGCCGGAGCAGGGGGTGCTGCTGAGCTCGGCGGAGACGGCGGGGCTGAGCGTGCAGGCGCAGCCCACGGGCCTGAGTGCCGGCGTCTATGTCGGCTCGGTGATTCTGACCTTCGGCACCGGCGTGACGCAGGAGGTAGCCGTGGCCCTAGTGGTCTCGCCGGTCGCCACGTCACAAACAGCGGGCCCCCAACTTGAAACCTGGAACCTGGAACCTGGAACTTCTGCGGCAGCTTGCACCGCCCGCCGCATGGTGATCGTCGAGACCAAGCTGGGCAACCGCTTCTCGCTCCAGAGCGGGTGGCCGATTCCCATGCTGGTGCAGGCGGTGGACGACTGCGGGTCGGCGGTCAGCTCGGCTACGGTGGCCGCCGGCTTCACCGGCAACGAACCGCCGCTGGTCTTCCAGAACCTGCGCAACGGCAACTACATGGCCACCTGGGTGCCGGCCACCAAGGGCTCGATCGGGGTGACGATCCGGGCGGTGGCCAGCGGGCTGGAAGACGGGGTGTTCCAATTCTCGGGGACCCTGGGGGAGGCCAGCAAGCTGCCGCTGGTGTTCCGCGACGGCTGGGTGAACGCCGCCAGTTTCGACCGCTACAAGCCGCTGGCGCCGGGGATGATCTTCTCGCTGTTCGGGAGCAACCTGGCGGAGGGCAGGAACCTGGCCGCGCAGATTCCGCTGCCGCGCACACTGGGGAACATCCGGGCCACGCTGAGCGGCTACGAGGCGCCGCTGTTCTACGCCGACGGTGGGCAGGTGAACGCGCAGGTGCCGTTCGAGCTGACGCCGGGGGTAGCCACGCTGGTGGTGACGGGGAAGGAGGCGGCGGGGGCGCCGGGCACGGTGACCATCGTCAACGCGCAGCCGGGGGTGTTCACGGTGAGCCAGAGCGGGACGGGGCAGGGGGTGGTACTGGACGGGCTGAACAACCTGGTGGACAGCAGCCACGCGGTGAAGGCGGGGGAGGCGGTGGTGATATACGCCACGGGCCTGGGGGCCACCAGTCCGGCGGTGGCCACGGGGCAGGCGGCGCCGGCCGTACCGCCGCTGGCGCTGGTGACGACGCCGGTGAAGGTGACGATTGGGGGCGTGGAAGCGGCGGTGGAGTTTGCGGGGCTGGCGCCGGGCTTTGTGGGGTTGCACCAGGTGAACGCGCGGGTGCCGGCCGGGGTGACGCCGGGCAATTCCGTCGCGCTGGTGCTCACCCAGAACGGCGTGGCCAGCAACACCGTGACGATTGCCGTGAGATGATCTGTTTTCTCACCACAAAGACGCGACGCAGCTGTCGCCGCAACCCAACTGAGACAGAGCCGCGAGCGTGAGCGAGCGGGTGCCAGCGCAGTGCCGCGTTTGCCTGCCGGCGCTACAGCGACTGTTCGTAGCAAGTCAAGATGTCCGGTTTTAGTAGCACACGATCTGTCCGGTTTTGGGTTTCTGGTGTTTGGTTTCAAGAGAGAAAACCAGTAGTAGTAGGGGCTGTGGGAAAGTGGGAATCC
>Ga0315293_10000582_pt1 | contig 34322 bp, 29 predicted proteins | sample YL17G13_20_MG_FD_203071 | JGI IMG/M metagenome (GOLD analysis project Ga0315293, IMG submission 203071) | Sediment microbial communities from Yellowstone Lake, YNP, Wyoming, USA - YL17G13_20 | ecosystem: Environmental > Aquatic > Freshwater > Lake > Sediment | place: USA: Wyoming | collected... | reverse complement strand
ATCCGCGAGTGCCTGCGCCGGACACCTGGCCGCCTGCTCGATTGGGCGCCACAGCCGGGCATGCGCACATTTGGCCAGCTCCATGTCCATTTCGCATCGCCCCTGGATTGGTGGCTAACCAACAGCTTTAAGGATGGCGGCCAGTGGATACCATCAATACAGCGCCCGACAGACAATAAGGCGAAGCTCGATAGCGATATCGTAGTATCATTTGGGCGAATGGAGCAGTATATAAAATCGGCGGACCTGACAAGGATGTATGAATTTAAAGGAGAGCAGGTCAGCGGCTTTTGGATAATTCTGCATCTTTTTGAGCATGATACGCATCATCGCGGCCAGATGATGACCTATCTCAGGATAAATGGCATCGACCCTCCCGAGGTTTAGGCCCGGAGCAGGATTTGCGGGCGCTTTTTCCGACACAAATTCGGTTGCATTGGACATAAAATATCGTATATTTTTGCATTGATTTGTCGGCTCTTTTTAAGGTGGTGCTAATGAAGAAAATCACAAGCCTGACATTGGTCGCTGTTGTTGGGTTAGGGCTTGCCTGCGGAGGCCCCGCAAAATCGAATGAAGAAAAGTCCTCATCTTATTATGCGTTGGCTCACGAATATCTTCAGCAAAACCAGCCCGCAAAAGCGATCCCGCTTTATAAGAAAGCGATAAAAGCTAAGGTCAATTTCGCTCAGGCCTACCATGAAATTGCCGTCTGCTACCAGCAGATAGGTGATGACAAGAAGGCTATCGAAAATTATGAGGGCGCGATCGTATACAATTCCGGGGATGTCGATGCTTACCAGTCGATCGGCAATATCTACTTCATGCAAGATAACTACGATGATGCCCTGAGCTGGTATGAGCGCGGCGCCGAGGTCGATTTCCTCTATCCCCGGACCTACAATAATATAGCGACCATCTATTACATGCGCGGCGATTATGTCAATGCCAGGAAGTATTATGGGCAGGCGATCGCTGTCGATCCGACATATTCCCGCGCCTATTACGGACTGGGCCTGCTCGCATTCATAGAGGGGGATACTGCCGAGGCAGAGGCAAAATTCCTCGATGCCATCCGGGTAGGCAGCATGCCGGAGGCAATCTACATGCTGGGCACCCTCTACTACGAGCGCGGCGATTATGTCCAGGCCGAGGACTGGTTCGACCGTTACCTGGAAAAAGAGCCGAACGGCCAATGGGCCGATAAGGTTCGCGATACGCTGGTGATGATAGAGCAGAAGAAAGGGAAATGAATAAGGTGGTTTAAGGCCTCAGGATGTCGCTGAAAAGATGCTTTCATCCTGAGGCATAGAAAATTGTGGAAGGAGAAATTTCTATGCCAAACCAATCAGTCATTTTGTCGGCCACGCGGTCGGCTATAGGGACATACCAGGGTTCGCTGGCGTCGTTTACGGCGCCGCAGCTGGGCGCACTTGCCATTAAGGAGGCGGTTAAACGCGCCAGCATAAATCCTGATGATATCGACGAGGTCATCGTGGGGCAGGTGGTCCAGGGCGGATCGGGCCAGGCCCCGGGACGTCAGGCCGCAATCCACGGTGGGGTGCCGTCAAAGGTGCCCGTGGTCACTATCAACAAAGTCTGCGGTTCGGGCCTTAAGGCGGTCATGCTCGCGGCCCAGGCGATCAAGGCCGGCGACGGCCACCTGTATGTTGCCGGCGGGCAAGAGTCGATGTCGAATACTCCGTACGTGCTGCACGGGGCCAAAACCGGACTGAAATTCGGGCACAAGCAGATTCAGGATATGATGATTCTCGACGGCCTTTGGGATTCGTTCAGCGATTTCCACATGGGCAACGCCGCCGAGTACACTGCCACCAAGGCCTGCCTCACACGCGAGATGCTCGACGAGTACGCGCTTAATTCACAGCAGAAGGCCGCCCGGGCAATCAAGGAGGGTAAGTTTAAGAATGAGATCTTCCCTATCGAGATCAAGCAGGCCAAAGGCGACCCCAGGATATTCGACACCGACGAGGGGCCACGCGCCGACACCACGATCGAGAAGCTGGCCAAGCTTAAGGCCGCGTTCCAAAAGGACGGCATGGTCACAGCTGGTAACGCGCCCGGCCTCAACGACGGCTCCGCCGCGCTGGTAGTTTGTTCGATGGAATATGCTGAAAAACACGGCCACAAGCCGATTGCCAAGATTATCGACTATACCGCGGCCGGAACCGATCCAAAGGAGATCTTTTTCGCTCCCATCTTTGCGGTGCGCAAGATGATGGCCAAGCTCAATGTCGGAATCAACCACTGGGACCTGATAGAGGCCAATGAGGCGTTCGCGGCCCAGTGCCTGGCCGACGGCAACGAGCTCGGCTGGGATTGGTCGCGGGTGAATGTCAACGGCGGCGCGATTGCGTTGGGGCATCCGATTGGGGCCTCCGGCGCGCGTATCCTGACGACCCTGATTTATGCGCTCAAGGATCGCGGCCTGAAAAAGGGCCTGGCGACGCTCTGTCTTGGCGGCGGCAATGCCGTGGCGATGGCGATCGAGGTGATGTAGGCATTGGTGTGTGGCATCGGGTCAGGCGACCCGACGCCACATTGAATGAAAACGATGAAAGGGAATTGTTTTATGCAGATCAAGAACGTGGCGGTAATAGGTGGCGGAACGATGGGCAATGGTATCGCCCATGTGTTCGCCCAGAGCAGTTTCGATGTGGTGCTGATCGAAACAAAACAGGAGTATCTCGACCGGGCAATTAATACAATCAAGAAGAACCTGGATCGTCAGGCGCAGAAAGGCACGATAACGCCGGATGTGGTGACCGCCACCCTGGCTCATATCCGGCCATCCCTGAAAATCGAGGATGCTTCTTTTGCCGAGCTGGTGATCGAAGCCGTTTTCGAGAATATGGCTGTGAAGGAGGAGATCTTCGGCAAGCTCGATAAAATCTGCAGGCCCGAAACGATTCTGGCCTCCAACACCTCCTCCCTGCCGATCACGGCGATCGCCGCCAAGACAAAGAGGCCCGACAAAGTTATTGGCATGCATTTCATGAATCCGGTGCCAATGATGAAGCTGGTCGAGCTCATCCGCGGAATTGCCACATCCGATGACACTTTCGCGGCAGTCAATGAAACGTGCCTTAAGCTTGGCAAGACGCCGGTGGAGGTCAACGATTTCCCCGGTTTCATTTCGAACAGGGTTTTGGTTCCGATGTTAAACGAGGCCATGTATTGCCTCATGGAGGGCGTGGCAACCAAAGAGGCGATCGATATGGTTATGAAACTGGGGATGAATCATCCCATGGGGCCGCTGACCCTGGCCGATTTTATCGGCCTTGACATCTGCCTGGATATCATGAATGTTCTCTACGAGGGTTACAATGACTCCAAGTATCGCCCCTGCCCTCTGCTCAAGAAGATGGTCCAGGCCGGTTATCTCGGCCGCAAGACCGGGCGCGGTTTCTATACGTATGAGAGTAAATGATTCGGCCTTATTGAGGCGCTTAGAGAAAAGGAAGATTTATGGATTTTGAACTTGGTGAAGATCAGCTTTTGATGAAAGAAGCGGCACGAGAGTTCGCCGAGAAAAAGCTGATGCCGATAGCCGAGAAAATGGACGAGGAGGAAACAATCCCCAAGGAGATATTCCGTGAGCTGGCGGAACTGGGGTATTACGGCATGCTCCTTCCCGAAAAATACGGCGGGCTCGGCCTCGATACCCTTTCATATGCCTGCGCAATGGAGGAACTGGCCCGTGGTTCGGCGGCCGTGATGGTCGGTCTTTCCGTGCACAATTCCCTTGTGTGCAGGGCGATCATGGATTGGGCATCAGACTGCATCAAGGATAAGTACCTTGCGCGCCTGGCCTCCGGTGAGCTTATGGGCGCTTATTGCCTTTCAGAGCCCGGTGCCGGCACTGACGCCGGCTCACTTACAACTCAGGCAGTCGAAAAGGATGGCAATTTTATTCTTAATGGCACCAAGTCGTGGGTGACCTCGGCCGGTTACGCCGATATATTCGTGGTGTTCGTCTCGACCGACAGGTCACTCGGCTCAAAAGGCGTTTCCTGCCTTATAATCGAAAAGGGCATGTCGGGCATGGAGCTTGGCGCCAAAGAGCGCAAGATGGGTCTCAAGCCCTCGGATACTCGTCAAGTGATGTTTGCCGATTGCGCCGTGCCGAAGGAAAATCTCATCGGCGAGAAAAATCAGGGGTTCAAGATTGCGCTTTCGCTTCTCGATGGTGGACGTGTCGGTATCGCCGCACAGGCGCTGGGAATTGCGCAGGCAGCGTTCGATGAGGCTTATAAGTACGCCCACGAGCGTATCCAGTTTGACCAGCCGATCGCTAATTTCCAGGCGATCCAGTTCAAGCTCGCCGATATGGCGCTCAAGATCGAATCGGCCAGGCTGATGACCTACTCGGCCGCCTGGAAGAAGGACCGCATGGGACGTGAGGCCTCGAAATACTGTTCGATGGCCAAGCTGCTGGCCTCGGAGACGGCCAATTGGGTTGCCAACCAGGCGGTGCAGATTCATGGTGGGTATGGCTACGTGAAGGAATACCCGGTTGAGCGTTATTTTCGCGATGCCCGCGTGACGGAGATCTACGAGGGAACATCCGAGGCGCAAAGGATGGTAATATTCCGGAATCTTGGAAAGAAATAGAGGATGTGGACAAGCGAAGCGCACGATAAATATAGAGCACGCGTCAGAGAGTTTGCCGAGGGTGAACTGGGACCGCATGCCGGCCAGATGGACCTTGACAATCATTACCCCGAGCCGTTGATCGCCAAGATGAATGAATTCGGACTATTGGGCATGGCAGTCGACAAGAAATATGGCGGCACGCTTGTCGATACACTCACTTACATTATCGCCGTCGAGGAGATTTCCCGTGTTTGCGGTTCCTCGGGGATTATTCTGGCCGCGCACAATTCACTGGGATGCTGGCCGATCTACGCTTTCGGCACCGAGGAGCAGAAGGTGCGATATCTGCCAGAGATCACGAATGGCGGGAAACTCGCGGCATTCGGACTGACCGAACCCGGCGCCGGATCTGACGCCGGCGGCACCAAGACGTTTGCGCAGAAGGTCGATGGTGGATTCAACGTAAATGGCACCAAGTGCTGGATAACCAATGGTGGTTCGGCCTCGACGATTGTTTTCACAGCGCGAACCTCGCACGACCCCGGCTCACACTCGATTTCGTCGTTCATTGTCAAGCATGGCACGAAGGGATTTTCCGCCGGTAAGAAAGAGAACAAGCTTGGCCTGCGCGGCTCGGATACGCGGTTCCTGCATTTCGACGACTGTTTCATATCCGACTGCGACCTGCTCGGCAAGGTCGGCGAGGGTTTCAAGCAGTTCATGAAAACGCTCGATGGGGGACGCATCTCAATCGGCGCCATGGCGCTGGGGTTGGCCCAGGGGGCGTACGATGTCGCGCTCAAGTACGCCAAGCATCGTGAGCAGTTTGGCGAGCCGATCGCCGATTTTCAGGCGGTCGGTTTCAAGCTGGCCGATATGGCGACTCGGATTCAGGCGGCGCGCCACCTTGTTTATCATGCGGCTTATCTCAAGGAGAAGGGTAACGTGCGCTATTCCAAGGAATCGGCCATGGCCAAGCTTTATGCCTCCGAGGTTGGCAATTTCGTAACATATCAGGCGATAATGATTCTCGGCGCCGAGGGGTATGGCCAACGTTACCCGGTGGAACGCATGCACCGCGATGTCAAGCTATGTGAGATCGGCGAGGGGACCTCGGAAATACAGCGGTTGGTTATCTCGCGCATGCTTTTGAAGGAAGTTGAGTAGCCTTAAAGAGCCGGGGCGCACGAGGACGTAAGCCACGCACGAATGGATCAGATGGAAATTTTAGAGATTTTCGCTATTATCGGCCTGTGGATAGTTATCACGCGCTACGTCTTGCCGAAATTCGGCGTGCCGACCTGAAGCGTGCCGAATCCAAAGTCCCGTGAGGATGAGAAGGGCAAAGGCGGTTGTTAGAAAAATGTCGGGTTTCTCGACCGTCTGCGACGATCTCGGAACCCGACCTGCAATTTTCTTGGCTTTCGCAGTTGATTCGTATCGGGCCAAATAGTTATTTATAAATCCCCGGCTCTGTAAGTTTTTTCAAATCCAATATCTCATTTAGTTTTTCTTCAGGAATTAATTTCTCCTCGAGCAGGATTTCGCGCACGGTTTTGTTTTCGGAGTAGGCGCGTTTGACGACCTCGGCGGCTTTCATGTAGCCGATTATCGGGTTGAGCGCAGTCACCACCGAGGCAGATGACTCCGCATAGATGCGGCATCGCTCAATGTCGGCTTGCAACCCCTCGACACAATACCGGGTGAGTACATCGAGGGTGTTGGTCAAAATCGTGAGCGATTCCGGCAACTTGGCCGCGATCAACGGCATCATGACATTGAGGTCGAGCTGTCCCGCCTGCGCCGCCCAGAGAATGGCCTCATCGTTGCCGAACACCGCAAAACAGACCATGTTGGTCATTTCAGGTATTACTGGATTGACCTTGCCCGGCATTATTGATGACCCCGGCTGGCGAGCGGGCAAAAGCAGCTCCGCCAAACCGGTTTCGGGACCTGAGGCCATCAGGCGAAAATCGTTGGCGATGCGGGAAAGGTCCTGCGCAAAATTGCGAAGCGCCCCCGAGAGCTTTACAAACGGCGCCATCGATTGCATGGCCTCGAAATAATTGCGCGCCGGCTTGATCTCGAACCCTGTCAGGTTCGACAGGTTATTGGCGACACCTGCCCGATAATCGGGATGACAGCTCAGTCCAGTGCCGGCAGCCGAACCACCGAGACCTATCTCGGTCAATTCGAATTCTGCCGCCCTGATCCATTCGAGATGGCGCAGGGTCGTCTGCGCATATCCCGAGAACTCCTGCCCGAGCCGTATTGGCACCGCGTCCTGCAAGTGAGTTCGCGCCGATTTGACGATAGGATCGAATTCTGACGCCTTCCCATTGATGGCTGCGTGGAAGGCCTCAAGTTTGATAATCAGCTCATGCGAAAGCCCCAGGCAGGCTATTCGGATCGCAGTCGGGATGAAATCGTTTGTCGATTGCGACATATTGACCGTGTCGTTGGGATGGATGATCCGATAGCTTCCCTTGGGATGGCCGAGAATTTCATTGGCGCGGTTGGCGATAACCTCGTTGCAGTTCATATTGTGCGAGGTTCCCGCGCCAGCCTGAAAAATATCGACTACGAAATGGTCGCGCAGGCCGCCGGCGATTATCTCATCGCAGGCGGTGATGATTGCCCCGGCCTGGTCGTCCAGTATCAGCCCGAGGTCGCGATTGGTAAGGCAGGCAGCTTTCTTGACCGTGGCCGATGCCCAAATAAATGCAGGGTGGGCCTTTAGTCCGGAAATTGGGAAATTTTCAATCGCCCTCTGAGTCTGGGCGCCCCAATACGCTTTTAACGGGACCTTGACCTCGCCCAGCGAATCTTTCTCAATTCGAAATTCCATGCGCAATGACCTCCAGGGCAAAACGGATTTATAGACTTGATATCGAACTATACGAAGGCTCTATACGTTCCGTCATGGCTATTCGATCGAATTATACCTCAAGCTGGGCAAAATTGACAATGGAAAACAGTATTTCTGATGAGGATGCCAGAGGAACTGGAAGCAGTCACGGTCTGACGGCCAGCTTCAATTTTATATTCATCGAACTCGGGGGCGTTCAATTGAACGCCCCTACTTTCATCAACAACGATTCTTATGATTATTCCTGCTCTTATCCAGGATTTTTATGGGATACTGGCCCGAGAAGCATGCATGGCAGAAACTCTCGCCTTTGGGCAACGATGGCATCTGCAGCATCCTATCGAGCGAAAGATACCCTATCGAATCGGCGCCGAGATATCTTCTGATGGCCTCGACCGATTTGTGTGACGCGATAAGCTCTTTCTTGGTAGGCATATCGATACCATAGAAACAGGGATTGGTAATGGGCGGCGAGGACAGCCTCAGATGCACCTCCCTGGCGCCGGCATCGCGAAGCATTTTGACCAGTTTCTTCGAGGTAGTCCCGCGCACCAGCGAATCATCAACCAGCACCACCCGCTTATTCTTTACCACTCCCTTAACAACATTGAATTTGATTTTCACGTCAAGGTCTCGAATCTTCTGCTCCGGCCTGATGAAGGTCCGTCCAACATAATGATTGCGAATCAAGCCGATATCGTAAGGGATATGGGATTCCTCGGAGTATCCAAGGGCTGCGGTGTTGGAACTGTCGGGCACGGAAATAATGATATCGGCCTCTACGGGATGCTCCTTTGCGAGCGTTCTTCCGAGCCGCCTGCGGACTTTGTCAACATTGGTGCCGCCGAAGATACGGGAATCGGGTCGAGAGAAATAAATGAACTCGAATATGCAATAGGAATGCGGCTTCTTGGGAAGATGCCGGCTTTTGACGCCGTTTTTGTCGATTACAATTATCTCGCCAGGCTCAACATCGCGCACATACTTGGCCCCGATAATGTCGAAAGCGCACGATTCCGAGGCCACCACCCACGCCAACCGTCGTTTGCCAAGCGCCAATGGCCTTACTCCCGCCGGGTCGCGGGCGGCCACGAGCTGGCGCGGTGTCAAAAGGGTCAGGCTATAGGCGCCGATCACCTGTCCCAGGGCTTCTGCAAGAGCGTCATCAATTTTGTCCTTATGCGATCTGGCCAGCAGATGCAAGATGACCTCGGTGTCGGAGGTTGTTCTAAAAATGGAGCCCTTCTTTTCGAGATCCTTCTTGATTAGATGATAGTTGGTCAAGTTGCCGTTATGGCCCAACGCGATATATCCCCGGCTGGAATTAATTACAAGCGGTTGGATATTATCCGCCGAGGATGCACCCGTGGTCGAGTAGCGATTGTGGCCAATCGCCGCCAATCCCCGGAGAGATTGAATATCCTGCTGCGAGGAAAAGACCTCGTTTACAAGCCCCATGCCCATGCGGGAATGAAATCCGCCGCCATTGGCCGAGACTATGCCGCATGATTCCTGACCCCGATGCTGCAGGGAGTAAAGCCCCAAATATGTCAGGGCGCCGGCATTTCTCGCTCCGAAAATGCCGAAAACGCCGCATTTATCTCTAATCACCTTCGCTAAGCCTTTCCAACTAATGACTCCCCCCATTCCGCCGATACTGGGGGTAGGGCAGGTATTTTGTCGACCAACGGGGCGAGTGCGCGGTAACATCGTCCTTATCGGAAAATCAAATCATATTGACCCTGTTTGGTATTGTCAAGTATATTACCTGCAAATAATTAAAGGCGACAGGAAGAATGAAAGTTCCAGACCCGCGGCTAAATTTTATAATGTCGACTCTTCGCTCCATTGGTAAGGCGCGGGTCGGAGAGCTGGCCGGTGTCTGCGTGGAAACCCTCGATGCGATCGCCCGTCCGGCAGCGACCAAGATATCGATAAACCTGCCGGGCCTTGATCCCGAGGATATCAGTTCCGGCCAGGAGCGCAAACTGGCGGGTCTCGATAAGGCATTGGACGACTATGGCTTAACAAAAGCTGAAAATAAAGCTCGGATGCCCGGTTTCGTATCTATCTCTCTCGATGATGGTAACGCTATTACGATAGGGGTTGTCAAGCACCTCGGCAATTACGTGGGATATGTGGCGGCTTATGGCGACGACATGGGCCCCGAGGGTATCACCCTTGCCGAGGCAGTCTGGCTTTGCTCATCGCAATTGTCTCTTCGTATTCACACACTCCTCTCGCCCAACAGCCCAATGGCGGTCGAGATACTTGGTAGAAGGATTCTACGGGCGCTCGGCGATGGCGGAATAAAAACGTTGACTATCGGCCCGGCGGCCGGGCGCGAGCCATGGATATCGCTCAACCGAGCTTCCGGTAAGATATTCGCCAAGGAAATCGAGAGGCTTCCACAAGAGCAGGTAGCCGCCATCAACAGCGGCGAAATAATCGGTGAAAACACCTTAAAATACCTCTGGTCCGAGTTCGAGGTCGCCCTGGGTATATGGATCTCGAGCGAGGCCGGCTACTACCTCGCTATCGGTTTCGAGGACAGGAAGATTCCCGGCCCGCAACTAATAGCCAAGATCAGGAATCAGATCGAGTCCGCCGTGCGGAACGACTATGAGTACCTAATTAAATCGTTCGAGAAGCTCAGAACCGAATTCGACAAGTTGGTCAAGTCGGAGCGGGCCGCCGCCGTAACCGAGACCACGGTCACAATCAATCATGAGATAAATAATCCGCTCACTGCCATCCTGGGGAATACGCAGCTTCTGCTCATGTCGAAAGACAAGCTTCCGCCCGATATTGTCTCCAAGCTACAGACAATCGAGCGCTCCGCCGTCAAAATCAGGGAGACCACCGCCAAGCTGATGTCAATAATCGAGCCCGTGACGGCCCCCTATGTCTCCGGCCTGGAAATGATCGATATCGAAAAAAGCAAAAAGAAAAAAACACAATAGCCATATTGTCTTTTTCCCGGATCTTAGCGGGACTACCTGGGAATATTTTCACTTGAAGTAATATACCCGGCATATTACATTCTGCCCTCGAAAGGAGACCGACGTGGGATTATTTACGTTTTTGGCCAAGAGATTCATTGCCGGGGAAACGAAAGAAGAGGCTTTTGGGGCGGTCCGGAGGCTGAACAACATGGGCATGAGGACGACTCTGGACATACTCGGGGAAAACGTCACATCCGAGAAAATGGCCAGAGACCTGGCCGATTCATATATCGAGTTGGTCGAGGCGATCGACAAGGACAAGTTGACAGCCAATGTATCAGTGAAACTGACGCAAATGGGACTGGATGTATCCGACGATTTCTGTTTCGGAAATGTCAGCGGTATCATAGAGGCCGCCGGGGCCCGAAACATTTTCGTGCGGATCGACATGGAAGGTTCGGATTATACCAAGAGAACTCTACAGCTTGTATACCGCTGGGCCGAAAAATATGACAATGTCGGCACCGTGATACAGGCAATGTTGCACCGCTCCGAGGCCGATATCAGGGAGCTTATCCGGCGCAGGATCAGGGTCCGTCTCTGCAAGGGGGCGTATAAAGAGCCGCCTTCCGTGGCAATCCAGCGCAAAGAGGATGTCAATGCCAACTACATTGCATTAATGAAAATTCTGCTCGACAGCGGCATATTCCACTCGATAGCGACTCATGACGATGCCATGATCTCGGCCACCAGGGATTTCGCTACGATCAAGGGAATTCCCAAGAGCAATTTTGAATTTCAGATGTTATATGGAATCAACCGTTCGGGGCAGACTGAGCTGGTTAAGAACGGATACGGCATGCTGATTTATGTGCCGTTCGGTACTCATTGGTTCCCTTATTACTATCGTCGCTTGCGTGAAAGAAAAGAAAATATATTATTTATCGCCAAGCATCTGTTTAAGGATTGACGAATCATTTTCAGACAATTTTAGGGGGAGACGCGCTTGTCTCCCCTTTTTTTCGCAGGTGATGGAAGCCTGAAAAGTATTACCGGAAATCATAATATCGGCTGGTGTTTGGTCAAAATAAGGCCTTTATATTAAATGTAGGGGTTCAACATGTTGAACCCCTACAAGATCATTAATTGACATCACATGGTTTTATGGGCCATGATCAACAAGAGTGCCTGCTACTCGGGTCCGTTTCTACTTGCGCAAAACCTCAAGCACGCTTTGGGCTGCCGATTTGCCGCCCTCGCCAATCTCCAGGGCCGGCCCAACACACGACGGGCATCCGTTACGGCATCCGCATTTTTTGATCAGCGAGATGGCCCCTTCGACTATGTCATCGAACATGTCATAGATCCGGCGTGAGAATCCCACTCCTCCGGGCACGGTCTCGTAGACATAGATCGTCGGCAAGTCGGTAAACGGGGAGCGCACCATGGAGTAAGCCCTAATATCAGCCGGATCGGAAAGCGCCCAGACCGGCACGATCTGGCGAAGTATATGAGAGGCCCCATACAGCGCCCCGGCCAGCCTCTCATGGCTAACTCCTATCATGGCACCTAAATCCTGCGGGAACGATACCCAGAATGATGTCGTGTGCATCTCTTGTTCGGGAAGGGAGACGCGACCCCAGCCCAGGTTTTCATGTGTATGAAACCGCACCTTTTTGTATCGAACCACTGTTCGCGCGATCGAAACATCACCGATGCCCTTGGTAATTCCCCTTGATATCGGCTCTTCGGAATCGGCATGCAACATTTTAATAGTGACTTTGGATTCGGCATCGGTATAATATTCCACGCTCACGGGAATAACATAGGCCCGTTTCCCCTGCCAATCCAATTTCCGCACCTGGTATTGCCTGCTGCGATGCAGGTAGATGGCCTCGGGATGCACGAGTTCCGGGGCCGAAAACTGATCTATCTCGCCTATCGCTCGCCCGTTGTCGGACTCATCCATGATGACGAAATTCTCCGGCGCCGCCGTTCGCAATGAAACCTCGCTGGCCGGGTAGATATCGGACGTGTAATGATACTTGTCGCCCGATTTCTTGACGAGGTTCTCTTGCGCCAGAAAATCGAGGACACGTGGGATCGGAGCCACGCCGAATGACTCTCCCTCACTCACGGGCAGTTCAAATAGAGCACATTTGAGGTGACTAACCAGAATGGCGAGATTCTCGGGATCGATAATGCCGGCCTCCGGCGTGCGCCCCAAGAAATATTGAGGGTTGTTGACCATGAACTGATCCAGCGGCGCCGACGAGGCTACCATTATGGCAAGCGACAGGTCGGTTTTGCGGCCGGCGCGCCCGGCTTGCTGCCACGCCGAAGCTATCCCGCCCGGGTAGCCGCAAAGTATGGCCACGTCAAGGCCGCCGATATCTATGCCGAGTTCCAGAGCGTTGGTGGAAACGACGCCCAGGACCTCTCCCGAGCGAAGGCCGCGCTCAATAGCCCGCCGCTCGTTGGGCAGATAGCCACCGCGATAACCCTGGACCTTTTCTATCGGCACTTTGTGTTCGGAAAGCTGCTCTCTTAGATATGTCGTCAGGATTTCCACCCTGATGCGGCTTCGGGCGAAAGCGATGGTCTGGATATCATTGCGAATGAAAGTCCCGGCCAGCCGGGCCGTTTCATTTACAGAGGATTTCCTGATTCCAAGCTGATGGTTGATTACCGGAGGATTATACAGGATAAAATGCTTCTCCCCCGCCGGCGCTCCGTTATTATCGATGACCTCCACCGGGCGGCCGATTATCTTCTCGGCCAGCTCGCCCGGGTTGCCAATGGTAGCGGAACATAATATGTACTGCGGATTCGAGCCGTAAAAATCGCAGAGCCTTTTCAAACGCCTTAAGACATTGGCCAGATGAGAGCCGAAGACGCCCCTGTAGTGATGAAGCTCGTCTATAACGATATACTTAAGATTCTCAAATAGCTTAATCCAAATTGTGTGGTGCGGCAGGATTCCCGAGTGCAGCATATCGGGGTTGGTGACGACGATGTGTCCCGCCTTGCGGATGGCGTTTCTGGCGGAGACCGGCGTATCACCATCGAAAGTGTATGTCTTGATATCCGCGCCGGAAGCTTCGACCATCGAATAGAGCTCATCGACCTGATCCGCCGAAAGGGCCTTGGTCGGGAATAGATAAAGCGCCCTGGCGCCGGGATCGGATGTCATCAGGGTATTCAATACTGGCAGGTTATAGCAGAGCGATTTACCCGAGGCGGTCGGAGTGACAACCACGAAATCCTTGCCGGAGCGCGCCCTTTCGAAAGACTCGGCCTGATGGCTGTAAAGCCTGGAAATTCCCATTTTCCTGAGGACGTCAGTCAGGCGGGGATTGAGGTAGGCGGGAAATTCGCAGTATTTCCCATCCCTTTTGAGGAGCACCTCCCAATGGGTGATATTAGGCGCGAACTCAGGCCACACCCTCAACCGCTCAATCAATTGCATCAAATTCAATTAAGCCATCCCTGATACGAGAATTCTCCGATTCTGGGCGATTATATAAAATAATGCACTTTTGTGCAAGTGGAGAGATTTTCGAATATCATTGATTATGCGAGTTTCAGGTCCTATATAATAACCGGGATTTAAAATTCGGAGGACATATGCATAGAGGAATGATTAGCGGCATTCTCGGGGCATTGGCAGCCGTATTTATCATCTATTGCCAGAAAGGCCCCGATCAGGAGCAATTGATCTCGGCATCACGCAAGGTTACCGAAAGTTATATGGGCGAACTCAAGATGGCGCTTGCAGCCGCAATAAGCCAAAGCGGCGTGGTCGGCGCCGTGGACGTTTGCTCTGAGTTGGCTCCCGAAGTCGCCCGCAAGTATTCATCCGCCGAGGGTTGGGAGGTAAGAAGGGTAAGCAGCAAGTTTCGAAATGCTCACAACGCGCCGGACAGCTTCGAAAGTAAAGGCCTGGAAATCCTGTCAGCCAAGGCGAAGGGAGACGACGAATACTACGCATGGAGCGTAGAAGATGGGCAAAAGGTGTTCCACTACGTGAGGACCATAAGGGTGGCTGAATTATGTCTTAATTGCCATGGCGACGCGGCCCTGTTTAGCCCGGAATTGAAGCAGGCCCTGAGCGCGAAATATCCCAACGATAATGCCACCGGCTTTAAGGTCGGAGACTTCAGGGGAGCATTCTCGATCAAAATTGACTGGCCGCAGGGCAAGGCCGGCGTTGACTCGATCAGTCGAGCGCTTTAGGCTTGATTACAATCATCTTTATCACGCCTATTTGATCGAAACAGATCGAATGGATGGATGTAGGAGAATACTCTTTTAGAAAGCCTCCTGGAAACTCTTGCCATTCTACTATCGTCGCTCCTTGGGGTCCCTCTCTCCGAATAGCTTTTGAGCATATAGAGCCATGTAAATATAGCGTCTTCGAATCCGCCCCTGATTCTTTTCCCGAAAAATCTCGCCATCCATCCGTCGATCTCGGCTGCCAACAAGACCCTCGTTTCTTCTTCGGCTCCGGATAATTCCCATTGAAAGACAACATCAAGGCCGATAGTTTTTCCCCGGCAATGGAATTTAGCCTCGGATATGACCTCCGCGATCACGCAATCGAAATCCCACTTATCAGCCAGGCATTTGAAGGATGTCCCGGGTTTCACCTGGCCATAGATGACGGCGCGGTCAATTACGCCGCTCCAAAGACGCCAGCTATTGATATCGGTCAGGATTTTCCAGATCGCTGCTTGGTTCTTCGCGATTATTATTACATCTTTGATATTGATGGCGCTCATCGCTCCCTCAGGATTAGCCGAAGGCCATAAAATGAAAATCGCCCATTCCGGGCGATTATTCTACAACAAATTGTCAAACATGTTCATCAAATAATAATGCCTAAATCTTCACCTTGGTAGGCAGTGTGAGATTCAAGAGGCAACTCGGACAGTACCCCTCCGCTCTGCGATCCAATTCATGGACATTCCCGATTGGCCGCATGACACATTCATTGCTGCAATTCCGCAGGCCCAGGAGGTGCCCCAGCTCGTGGAGGGCTGCACCCAACAGGCGCGCCTTATGCAAATCATCATCCTCGGGAAGACCGTAAAACTCGGGCTTAATCCTGAACATCGAAACGATGGCGGTACGGCCGACAGAATTGGCCTGACTGAATACGAAATTCTGGTTCGGGATATAAAGGTCCTCATCGGTGATCGCGAGAATGATCTCCTCCTCGGAGCCTTTCAGCAACTCCAGTTTCGCGAGGATGGGGACCGCATAATACTGGTTGGAGGCGGCGTTGTAGGCCTCATCAGGGAGACGGGAAACTATGCCTGTCTGGAGACGAAATCCCATTTTCTTGGAAAGGATTTGCCCCAGCCATTCAGCGTAGTGACGGCTGCTCTCATCAAGGGGTACAACGTAAAGTTTCTCGTACATTCTTTTGGTCTCCAAAACCCGATCTGAATACTGCGGCTTAACAGCGCCGAAAATTCCAGATGATCCCGGTTATCATAAAATAATCGAACGGCGGCAAAAAGCAATCGATAATATTATCCGGCTTGAAATATTCTTGAACAGGATCCGGTCATCGAAATGCGGACCTCCATTTTGGCCGCTCATCCTGGGCATCGGCAAACATAGGCATCGCCCGCTTTGTTGGCATAGATGCTGGAATACGCCCGGCAACAGCCGAATATCTCGGCGATATGTCCTACCCTTTTTGCCTCTCATACCGATCTTCTGAGCGCCGAAAATACCAGGGCCATCAACGAGAAAACCGCGATTATCGGCAGCGCCTCTTTGAATGCGCCCAGGTATGCCAGAATCACATTTTCGCCTCTACCTTTCACTCCGGCGTTGTATACCAGGCTAATGATACCGAGCCCCGATACCATGCCGAGGTTCCTGACAGTGGCAATAATGCCACCGGCCGAGCCCCTATCTCTTATATCGACAGATCCCATGATTGCTGAATTATTGGGAGAGCCAAACATCCCCAGGCCAAGCCCGAAAATGACCAGGTTCAGCATTATGTGCCAGGTCGGCGAATTCGCGTTGAGCAAATACATGGAAATTATGGCAATAGTAGATAACGCTGCCCCCGATGTCGCGATTGGCCGCTGGCCGAATTTATCGGATAAGTGCCCGGAGATCGGAGACGCAAACGCTGTCGTGACCGGTATGCATACCAAAACCAATCCCGTCTGGAAGGGAGTCATGCCGAACGTATTTTCAAGAAGGTATGGAAACATAAACGAAAGCGATATCATAGTCATATACGAGAAAAAGCCTGCCACGGACGCGAACATCACGATATCGTTTTTGAAAAAGGACGGCTTTAAGAGCGGAGACTCGGACTTGATTTGCCTGACATAAAATAATGACAGCAGAATGAAGCAGACACCGAAACTGACAAGCATATCTACCGCCAGGGATACCAACTGGCCTGAAGCCCTGAAGGCCAGCACCAGCACAGTCACACCCAGGATCCAGAGGATCGAATCGAAGGGATGAAAAAGGGCTGAACTCTTATCTGCCCTGAATTCGGGAAGGATCTTCAAAGTGAACAGAATTGACGCCACCCCGATAGGCACATTGACCAGGAAAATGTATTGCCACCCCAGATAGTGGATAATGAATCCGCCCAATGGCGGCCCTGTCATCAGGCCGACAGAGACCACGGCGCCGATAATTCCCAGGCTCTTGCCGCGCTGTTCAGGCGGAAAGGCGTTGGTCACGATAGCCGAGGTGTTGGAAACAATCATGGCGGCACCGATTCCCTGGATCGATCGAAAAATGACAAGCTGCGTAATATTCTGCGACATTGCGCACAGGGAAGAACCAATGGTAAACACCAGGAGGCCGCCGGTGAATATCAATTTCTGTCCGTAAATATCCGATAACCTGCCGAATACAAGGAGGAGAGCCGTGATCACGAGCAGGTAGCTTATGGTGGCCCAGGCTGTATTCTGAACCGATGTCTTAAAGTAGGTTCCAATGGTGGGCAGGGCGATATTAACAATGGAAGCATCAATTGTCGACAGGAGCACGCCCGCGGCGGCGACGGATAGGATCCACCATTTACGGCTATTTTCGTTCATCAACTAATTTGCCCGATATTCAGGCAGGCGGCTCCAATCCATCCGGCATCATTGCCAAATTCGGCAACCTTAATTTTCAAGACCGAAGTTGTAGATTCGAAAGCATACCTTATGACGCTATCTCTGATTAATTGAATATACTTTTCCCCGCCCTGCGACATGCCTCCGCCGATAACGACAACCTCGGGATTGAGCAGGTTGACTACCGAGCCGATGGCAGTTCCAATCATGTCGGCATTTTCCTCTACCGCCTCAAGCGCGGCGGGGTCGCCCTTGCGGAAAGCCTCGAAAATTCTGACGACATCAAGATCGCCGTCAATCAAGGACGAATGAGAATATTTCTCCAGGCATTTTTTTGTTTCCCTGATCAAGGCGCTGGCGCTGACATATTTTTCCAGACAGCCACGACGGCCTGTTTTACATTCCAGACCATTGTAGATTAGCACCATATGGCCGAACTCACCGGCGCAGTAGCTGGCTCCTCTGAACAGCTTGCCGTCTATCACGACCGCCCCGCCAATGCCGGTACCAAGCGTGAGATAGAATCCATGTTTTGTTTGACGTCCGGCGCCAAACATGGCCTCGGCCAGGCCCATGCAGTTGGCATCATTGTCACCTACCACGGGAAACTCGAAATCGGAGAATATTTGGCTTATATTGGTACCTATCCAGCCCGGGATATTCGGCGTGGCCCCGGTCACGAGCCCCTCAGGGAATCTTATGGTGCCCGGGCTCCCGACCCCTATGCCGGCCACTTTTGCATTAAGAGCCAAGCCGGCATCAATCAAGCTCCGACCTACGGCCCTCAAATTATCTTTGAGAGCTGGGATTCCCTTTTCAACCTTGGCCGGTACGACCAACCGATGAATGACCTCGCCGCTTCCGGATAAGAGACCCGCCTTGATGAAGCTCCCGCCGAGGTCGATACCGCCATAGCAGATTATCATCTCTTGCCGAAAGCCCCCACTCCAAGTTTTAATATTCCCATGGCATCTCTAAGCGCATCCGTATTGAGCACATATGCGATGCGGCATTCGTCGAGACCTTTATCCGGGCTGGCGTAAAATCCCGGCCCCGGGGCAACCATGACCGTTTTGTTGTCATGCGAAAATTCCGATAGCATGAATTTCGCGAATTCCTCGGAATCGGATATCGGTAATTTGGCCATGGCGTAAAATGCTCCCGCTGGTTTGACACAAACCGCCCCGGGAATTGCCATCAATCCCTCGTAGACGATATCGCGCCGGCGCTTATACTCGCCCATGACTTTTTCAAAATAGGCCGGCCCCAGCTTCAATGCGGCCTCTGCCCCCACTTGCTCGAGAGTCGGCGAGCAGAGCCTGGCCTGGCCGAATTTGACCGCGGCCTGGTGGAGTTTCCTGTTCTTGGTGACAAGGCTTCCGATACGCGCTCCGCAGGCCGAATAACGCTTGCTGATGGAATCGAGCATGATGGCGAATTCCTCGACACCGGGAATATCGAAAATCGAAGTGTGAGCTCCCTCGTAAACGAATTCGCGATAAACCTCATCGGAGAGAATAAACAGGCCATATTCGCGGGCGATATCGGCCAAAGTCTCCATCTCATGGTATGAGAACAGGGTGCCGGTCGGGTTGTTGGGGTTGCAGATTATGATACCACGCACTTTGTCATCGATTGCCGCTTCTATCGCCTCGCGCGAGGGAAGATGGAATCCGTTCTCGGCGCGTGTTTCAAGCGGCACCAGCTCGATCGAGGCCATTGTGGCAAAGCCATTGTAGTTGGTATAGAATGGCTCGAATACGATGATTTTCTCGCCCGGCTCGCAGATGAGAGAGAATGCGAATACGATCGCCTCGGAGCCACCGGTGGTGACCACGATTTCGTCCGGCGCAATATCGAGGCCGCACCTGTGGTAATAGACTGAGAGCGCATTGAGATACGATGCCAGCCCCTGCGAATGGCCATAGGCAAGGACGCGCTGCGAATAGTTTTTAACGGCATCCCAGAATTCCGGCGGGGTCTCAATATCGGGCTGGCCGATATTGAGGTGATAAACATGAATGCCGCGCTTTTTTGCCTCTTCCGCGTAAGGAACGAGTTTTCTTATTGGCGATGCCTGAATCTCGGTAGCCCGTCGCGATAAGCGCCAGATATGGGCATCCTGTAATACTCCCATTTCCCTTTCCTTTTCCTTGTCAGACCTCGATATCACTCAATTCTCCACATTTTGCGCAATTCCGACCAACCAATCCGCTGATGTCGACCTCGTATCCTGACCTTTTTACAAGGGCATTGCCGCATTTCTGACAGACCGTATCCGAATCCCCCAACCCTATGATATTCCCGACATAGACATATTTCAACTTCAATTTGGCGGTTTCATACGCAAAAAGGAGCCTCTCGGCCGGCGTCGGGGGAAGATCGAATTTATAATGCGGAAAATACCGCGAAAAATGAAATGGTATCTTGGGATTTAGCTCCGCGACCCAATCGACCAGCTCTTTGATTTCGTCGTCGGTATCGTTGAGCCCCGGGATAATGAGATTGGTCAACTCGACATGGACTCCCATTTCCAAGGCAATTCCAATCGTCCGCTGGACGTCCTGGAGTTTTCCTTTGCATATTTTCCTGTAAAAATCGGGCCTTATCGATTTCAAATCGAAATTGGCGGCATCGACAAGCTTGAAAAGCTCCCTGGCCGGGGCCTCGTTGATATAGGCGTTTGAAACTAACACTACGGCGTATCCGGATTCCCTCAGCATCCATGCGGAATCCATCAGATACTCAAACCAAATAAGTGGTTCTGTATAGGTATATGCCACACCGATCGAACCGTCGGCGCCGGCAAGCTGAACCAGGCTCTTCGGTGCAATAAAGCGCGTCGAGGTCTTGACCTGCGAGATGCTCCAGTTCTGGCAAAAGGCGCACGCAAAATTGCATCCGTTCGGCCCGATGGATAGGATTTCGGAGCCTGGCTTGAAATGATAAAGGGGCTTCTTTTCGATCGGATCGATATTGACAGCGATAGTCTTTCCGTATTCCGATGCTATCAGGGTGCCACCCTCATTGGTGCGGATAAGGCAGATTCCCTGGCGAGACGGCCCTATTCTGCAATTGGCCGGGCAAAGATGACATTTCACGTAATTGTTTTCTAATCTATCATAATATCGGGCTTCAATCTTTTGCATGGAATTAAGATAGCAGATTCAACAACAAAAGGCAAATTTGGAAGGCATAGAAAGACATGGTATGGAAATATTAAACCGTTACGACAACTGTTGCGCGTAATACGCTATATCACAATATATTACGCTTATCTGACAGTATCGCTTCCACTTCCCCAAGCACCCTGTTGGGGGTGATTCTTTCGAAGCAGTATTTGCGAGGTTGATAGCATTTTCGCTCGCCATGAAGACTGCAGGGAGAACAGGACACGTCATCGCATAATATCCGAGAACCGGGTAGCGTGGGGGCGAACCCGAGGCGCGGATTAGTCGGTCCGAAAATCGCCACGACCGGCGCGCCAACTGAATTTGCCAGGTGCATTAGACCCGAGTCATTCGTCACCGCCAGCCGGCATCTTGATAGAATCGCCGCCGCCGGCAATAACTCGAAATCCTTGGCTTCAATAAGCCTTGGATTGTCTATTCCGAGATTTGGCGGAAATTCATCCGAGGAGGTATAGAAGACAATGACCGCAATTTCGGGGTTCTTGAGCAACGTCGAGGTCAACTCCTTATAGTTATCCATCGACCACATCTTCTCTTTGTGCCTGGCCCCCGGGCAAAGCGCGATCGCGGTCTTATCATCCAGTGAATTTCTTCGGAAATACTCTTCAGCAAATCCCTCCGCCTCCGATGACAGGTAAAGAACCGGCGGGCAGATTTTGACCTCTATTCCCAACTTTCGAAGGGGCGCAAGATATGTCTCTACCGTATGTTCCACGGCGCGCTTCTTTACCGGGCGTCTAACGATGAGTTCGCGTGCCAGACGTCGCTTCTTGTAGCGGATACTCCTGGCTTTTGAGATTCTCAAACTGATATAATGGGATCTAAAATTAGACTGCAGATCGATGAAAAGGCTGTACCCATTGCTGGCCAACTCCCGGACCATAGCCTTGAATTCGCTTCCAGTGCCAAATGAAAATACTCTGCCGATTGCCGGGTGGTTTTCAACGATCGGCCTGTAGTGCGTCTTTGTGGCATAATCTATCAGGCAGCCGGGGAAGGCCTCCCTGAGCCTTTGCAGAACCGGCAGCGTCAATATGACATCACCCAGCGAACTCTGCCTGAAAACGAGTATTTTCCTTGGGGATTTCAAAACAGAATTAAGCCCAGAACGCCGATCAAAATGCAATAAATGCCGAAATAAAAGAATTTCCCCCTTCTGATGATATCAAGTAACCATTTGATGGAAAGATATCCAACTATTCCTGACACCAATGTTCCGGCGAGGTATATCCGCAGGAGATGATGGTCTGGCAGAAGATGCAGAAAATCGGGTACCTTGAGTATGGTGGCGCCTGCAATGGCCGGGATCGATAAGAGGAAAGAGAATTCCGCGGCCTTTCCCTTATCGATCCCCGAAAACATGCCCGCCGCTATGGTGCTGCCCGAACGTGAAATGGCCGGCATGATCGATATGGCCTGCGCCACCCCGATGGCGATCGTGTTCCAGTTGCTGAGGCTGCGGCCTCTATCTCGGGCCCAGATCGTGGCTATCAATACCATACCGGTTACGATAAACTCGCCGGAGGTCCAACGTGGTGAGGCGAACGCGGCCTCGACCATATCCTGGAGAAAAAAACCAAAGAGGGCGGCCGGAATTGTCCCCAAAATTAGAAACCATGTCAATCGCAAATTGGATTTATCAGCGTCGGTTTTCTCTTTACTTGTCAGCGATTTTGCCAGAGCCGTACAAATATCACGCAGTTGTCGTCTGAAATAGATAATGACGGCTACCAGCGTCCCCAGGTGCACCATGACCTCGAACACCAAATCGCCGGCCCTGATATTCAACAGGCGCTCGGTCAAAACAAGATGGCCCGAGGAGGAAATGGGGAGAAATTCCGTTATCCCCTGGACCAGCCCGAGTATTAAGCTCTGAAAAATATCCAAGCCGTTACAGCCCGAACTCGGCCCCGAGGAAAAACCCGAATTGGTTGTCGAATTGAAGCTCCGCAAGAACTCGGGTGGATTTGGACAACTCGAAGGCGGTACCCATGTTGAAACCGAGCTCAAATTCGGCGTCTTCGTCCCTATAATTTTCCCAATCCCTTTTTTCGATTCTCATCTGGAGGCGGCCATAAGGTTCGAGGACTCTGCCATTCTTGAGATTGATCGGATATGAACCTATCGGCGCAAATCCGAGGGAGAAGACATTGACATCCTCGGCGATCAGGACTTCTGCGCAGCCGCCGATAGAAAGCTCGAACGGGTCGCGCATTCTCATCTCCATGATCTGGTATTTCAAATCGAATGCAAGATCGACGCCGGCATTGCTACCACGCCAATCAAGATCGAGAAGACCCAACTTGAATCCCAGGTCGGTATATCCTCCTAGCCCATATCGATATTGGCCCAGAACACCGATGGCATCATCGTAGATACCCGCATATATGCCGGCCAGCGATGACCCGCCGGGCAAGGTTCCGGCTGTGGAAAGTTGGCCGGAAAATTGCGAAAATGCAGTGCCGCAGATCAGGACACTCAGCAAAAATGAATAAATTATTCGTTTCAAGGCTCCTCCTCCTCCTGAATTTTTAAAGCGTTGATGCATCCTAAAATTAACTTCCCTGCTGAAATAGTAATTTTCGATCGGATCGGCTCCAGTTCTGACATTAGTATATCGTCATTCGCCGAATGGATGCAATGGAAATACATTAATTCCCGGCGCAATCTCCACGAAAAATGAAACTCTCAATTATGCCGCCCTGCAGATGAAAGTCACCATCTGCACCGGTGAATTTTTATCCCGTCGATAAGAGTAATAGCGATCGGGATTGCAGCATGTACAGTCTGAGTTCCCGCCAATATTCTCCCTAACTATCCCAAGGGACATCAGCTTGTTCTGTACGGCCCCTTTTAGGTCGACATACAGGCTGCCGTGGCGGTTATCGATCCAGTCCTTGTCAAAGAGGGCGGCCACCTCCGGCCCAACCTCAAAACAACAGGGGCCAATCGACGGCCCGAAAAATATCTGAGTCCGGCCGAAATTCATCTTCAGTTCATGTCCGGTTTGAAATAAGTTGTCTATTATGCCCGCCACAAAACTTCGCCAACCGACATGAATTGCGGCGAAATAACCGGAAATCGGATCAACTACCAGGATTGGCATGCAATCGGCAGTGGTGACAGTCAAGCATAAGTTGGCGCTGTTGGTGATAACGCCGTCGGCATCGAAGTTAGAAGATTGTCCATCATCTTCCATGTGCATTATGAGCGACCCGTGTACCTGGTTTGGGATAATGACTCTTGAATTCGAGGGCATGATATTATTTTCGATAAACTCGTAGACTTTGACCTGGTCCTCCCAATGACTCTTCAGTGTCATGCCAGCCATGTACCCAAGCCTGCGAAGCTCATCGAATATCATATACAAATGGTTTTTCGTGATGTTCATCCTCATGCCTTGCGGTCGCCTATCCCCTCGCGGTCGACGGATAATACGCCGGTCACTTTCCTCATTCTCGATATGGCTCGGGTAAGTTGGCCATAATTTTGAATTTCGATCACGAAATGCCCCACCGCCGGGGATTGGCCTGCCGCGATTTCCCCTCCTCTTACATTAACATCGACCTCGGCTATGGCCTCCGTTATATCTTTCAACAAATTCTTTCTATCCTCCACGAGAGCGTACAGCCTGACCAGGAATGACTGCCCTTTTTCGACGTCCCATTCGACATCGACCCGTCGCTCCGGCTCCTCATAGACCGCGGCGGCGTTTTGGCAATCGGCGCGATGAATTGACAGCCCCCGTCCGCGAGTCACGAATCCCACGATCTTTTCCCCCGGAACCGGCTGGCAACACGAGGCAAATCGATACATTAAGTTTCCCAATCCCGCCACGCGGACACCCTGGGAGGCTCCCCTGGCCTGGTCGATGAAGCGCTTGACGAGCGACGGCTCGCCCTTCTCCTGTTGAGGCAGGATCTTGTTGAGGATCGTTTGAAGCGAAGCACTGCCCGACCCGATCGCGGAGTACATTTGCTCCAAATTCGTATATCCATTCATCGAGGCCAGGTCGAGCATCTCGTTATCGCTGGGATGGGTCGAACGCCTTTTTTTAATCTCGCGTTCGACCATTTCCTTACCAAGCGTGACAGCTTGCTCGAATCCCTTTTGTTTCAACCAGTGCTTGATCTTGGTCTTGGCACGGGTGGTCTTGACCACTTTCAGCCAATCCTGGCTCGGCGTTTGGTGAGGGGATGTCTTGATCTCGATTTCGTCGCCGCTTTCGATTTTGGTGGAAAGAGGCACGAATTTGCCGTTGACCTTAGCGCCTACACAGTGGAAACCAACATCGGAGTGCACGGCGAAGGCAAAGTCCAGGGCGGTGGAGCCCCTGGGCAGTTGTTTCAACTCCCCGGCCGGGGTATAGACGAAAATATCCTCCTGGAAGAGATCGACCTTGAGGTACTCCATGAATTCCTCGGGGTTGGTCATCTCCCTCTGCCATTCCAGTATTTCGCGAAGCCAGGTCATTTGGCGGTCGAGCTCTCCGTGGGTCTTCTTGCCCTCCTTGTAAAGCCAGTGAGCCGCGATACCGTATTCAGCCGTGTAATGCATGGCATGGGTGCGTATCTGAATTTCGATCATCTTGCCGCGCGGTCCGACAACAGTCGTATGAAGCGAGCGATACATGTTCGACTTGGGATTCGCTATGTAATCGTGGAATCTGTCAGGCACGGGAGCCCACATGGTATGGATTATGCCCAGGACATGATAGCAATCTGTGACCGTGTCCACCACGACTCTCATGGCCAAGAGATCGTAAATCTGCTCGAATGGCACTCCCCGGGTAATAGTCTTCCTGAATACCGAGAAAAAGTGCTTGGCCCGGCCCGTAATTTCGGCCTTTATACTGGCCTTTTCCAGAGCCTCGCGCAGGGGGCCGGTCAGGTCCTTTATATAAGCCTCGCGTTCATCGCTGCTTTCAGCAATCTTTTTTTCAACATCGGCGAATTCCTTGGGATTAAGGTATTTGAAAGCCAGGTCCTCGAGTTCAAACTTGATCCGCGCCATCCCGAACCTGTGGGCCAGGGGAGCGTAAATCTCTCGCGTCTCGAGCGCAATCCGCTTTCTTTTGTCCTCCGGCAAATGGGCCAGGGTACGCATATTATGCAACCTGTCGGCCAGCTTGATGACGATGATCCTGATATCTTTCGCCATGGAAAGGAGCATTTTTCTAAAATACTCCACCTGTTGCTCGGCGAGGCTCTTGAATTTGAGGTCCGACATCTTGCTAAGCCCATCAACCAGCGTCGCGATTTCCTCGCCAAATTCGGCCTTGATCTGTTCGGCCGTGGCACCGGCATCCTCGATAGCGTCATGCAGAAGCCCTGCCGCTATAGTGGCCGAATCCATATGCTGCTCAGCCAGGATAAAGGCAACATTAAGGCAATGCTCCACGAAGGGATCGCCCGATTCCCGAAACTGGCCTCGGTGCACACGATTTGAAAACTCGTAGGCCTTTTTGACCAGGGGTATATCTATATTGGCGTTATGCGACTCGACGGCGATTATAAACTCCGCCAGATTCATAATCTTCTTCGTCATATCTACGCCTTATGAGCCCAGGATCGATTTGAATTTATTCATAGCTATTTCCGGTGTTACCTGCCTTAGGCAGTCGCATCGCGACAGGTCACGGCAATCGCATTGCATGTCTGGCATCACCACATTGGCCATGTTTCGCCGCGGGCCCCATCTTACCGGCCCGACAACCTTATGCCGTATGAAAAACCCCATACAACTGACCCCCAGTGAATCGGCCAGGTGAAGCGGCCCGGTGCTTCCAGAGATGAAAAGCGTTGCCCTCGCGATAACCCCGGCCAACCCTTCCATGTCGGTTTTACCATTCAGATTGGAACATCGTTCATCGAAATTTCCTATGCGATCATTATTGCCGGTTATCACAACTCCGTACCCGGCCGATTCCATAATCATAACTGCCAATCTTCTATAATAATCAATGGGCCAATTGGGGGCCGAGCCCCCTGAACCCGGATGCATCACAATATAAGGTTTTGTATCCGCGCCGACAAGCATCTTTGCCTTTGTTATCGCCGCCGAGGTTTGTTCCAGCCTTGGGAATAGACCGCTGGCCTTTATCCCAAAAGGAGCCAGGAGTTCCAGGTCAAGGTCTGTCTGATGCTTGCTAGAGCCCTTGCGATGGACGTCAACTCGCCTATTGTAGAGAACCGAGAAGCCTCGCCTGGCCGTGCCGATACGGATATAGATTCGCGCGAAGAGTGCTGCCGAGGCTGTCCTGAGCGATGGCTTAAGCTCTATGGCACAGTCAAACCGCGCCGATTTCATAACTTGAATCAATTGTGTAAGGCCGAGCCTGTTCCGTCCATCGCTGTCGATATGCCAGTCATCGACATAAGGCACCAACGGCCTGATTTGGGCCGGCCCGGGAGCTGCGAGATAGGCGATACTCGATTCAGGAAAACGCTGCTTGAGCGTCTCGGCCACTGGAAGCGACAGAATCAGGTCCCCCAGCCTGTCCGGCCGAATTATAAGGATTCGCGGGGGCCCTTTCATTTGCCCTCGGACTTACAGAGCTCGCGAAGCTTGATGTATTTTACATAAACATGAAATGACGACAACCTCGCCAGGAGAAACCCATTGAAACCGTCCAGGAATCCAAGTTTCAGAAAATACATCTTCATAAATGCTGCAATTGGACGAGCAATGAGGTCCAGGGCATGATATCTTCTGCCCGATTCAAACGTCTCTCTGGCATTCAAGCTCGAGTATACATTCATTTTTTCGAGATAGCTTTCCAGCGTTTTGTAGCTGTAATGATAGAGCAGGCCACCGAGGCGGGAAGTCTTGCCATCAACCTCGATGCCTTCGTGAACCAGGCGCTCGGAAAATTTTCCTTTTCCGTTCCTGAACAATCGAGGCAGGTAATCGGGATACCATCCCGAATGCCTTACAGATTTGCCCAAAAAATAAGTCAAACGGTTGATCAGAAACCCGTCATATATGCAATCGCTTGATATCGCCGCCGCAATGGCGCCTGCAAGCTCCGGCGAAACCCGTTCATCGGCATCGATTGAAAGCACCCATTCGCATCGGCAAAACTGTAATGCCCGGTTCTTGCTGGCCCCGTAGCCATCGAAATCAATACTGTATATCTCGGCGCCGGCGGAGCGAGCCAGCTCTATCGTACGGTCGCGGCTCCCGGTATCGGCGACCACCACCTGCGAGGCAAACGAGACCGAGGATATGGCATCGATAATATTGGCCTCCTCATTACGGGCCATGATGACAACAGAAATAGATGGGGTTCTCATGCCTCGCCAATTCCCAGGATCATCCAGGCAGCCAGGACCACATTGGGAAAGAAAAATGCCGTGCCATACATATTAAGGACAAATAAAACTGCGATCACCAAGATAACCGTGAGGTGATATGATTTCTCCTCGGAAAGAGTTACCTTCTTTCTCTTGAAATACGATTCCCGGCCCCGCTCCAGGAAGATATACGCCAACATGAGAAAAGCCGGCGGTCCCGCACCTCGAATTAATTCCAGGAAAAAGGAATTCAGATAACCTGGATTCATATTATAATCTTGCGCAGTAATATTGGCCCCGAAGAACGAAGCCTCGGAAATAATATCAGGGTCGTATATGGCGGCGCTCACTGGCGCTATGATGATTTTTCCAAGACCGGCGATATTGAGATTCCTTTCGAGATAATAATGAATCCCGCCTATTCCCAGGATTGCAATGAGGATTATCGCGGCCACGGGTATCATAAGCCTCCTATCGCGAAATATCGCGATGGACACCACAATGGCCAGGATCGCCAGAATGACGGTCCTGTCAGATATCAGCAGCGCCAGGATAACCAGCGGCAGGCAAACGAGAACATAGAAAACCCGCTCGTATAGGCCCCTGGCCTCGGCCAAGAAAGTGGTCAAGATGCAAATCGCCAGAGAAATGAAAGAAATTTGCGGCTGAGTGATTTGAATCATCTCATTGCCGGGATGGGGTAGGCCGCTCCACCAGAGGGCGAGCCTGATTCCCGAGTAAAGCAATATGCCGCTGGCGAACGTCCACATAATCATGCGTCGCTGCTCATTTGTGACAACAAATCCCTGGACTATAAAATAGAAAAGCGACAAGAAGGCGATATGAACAAAATTATTTTCTATCCCGTAAATCCTGGCCACCAGCCAGGCCACAAGTAAGATCGCCATCAGCGCCATTATGGGATAAAACAGGGGCATGTTGACAAATTCTGGCTCTCGGAATATCAGCAAATCAAGAAGCCATAAAAATAGCAGGGTGGCTGCCGTGAAATATGCCAGTGACGGATAAATGGCCACCGTAAAGGCGAAAATAAGCAGGAGATAAAACCCAATGCTTATTAAATGTTTATTATGCACGAATGACCCCGGACAAAAATTCAGCCGTTTCATCGCCAAGCGTCCTCAGCGATCTGCTCTCGACCCATCTTTTGCCGTTTGCCGACAACCTTTTTCTAAAAGACGTATCGGCGATCAGATCGTTTATGGCATAGGCCATGGCCGGTGAATCGGCCGTGGGAACCAAAGTCCCGCCGCTGGATAGTAGCATCAGCTCCGATATCTGGTTAACAGATGTTGCCACTACCGGCAGCCCAGCGGCGAAATACTCAAGTAGAACCCGGCATATCATCTCGGATCCAATGGAGGCAACCACCCCGATATCGAATGCCGCAATCAACTCGGCTATATTTTCCACCAGTCCGAAAAATCTTATGTTGGGCACCCTTAACGTAGCAGCAGTCAATTGAAGCTCAGTCGCTGAAACTTGCGCATCTTCTCCGGCAATTACAAACTGGGCTTCCGGGTATTTCAGCGAGACCATTTTGGCGGCCTCAATAAAATAACGATGGCCCTTGACCGGCGATAACCGACCCACTATCCCAATCACCGGCTTATCTGGTTTCAGCCCGAACTTACGCTTAAGGTCCTCCTTTGGCGCAGTGGCTTTCATTGATTCCCAATTAAGCCCCGGGTAGATAACTCTGCATAGGATTCCGTTTGATCGGAATGTCCTCTCATAATCGAGCCTGAGGCGTTCGGTGGAGACCGCGATGCCACCCGTCAGTTTCAGGTTCAGCCAGCGGCTGAGGATATTGCCACGCGGAGGGCGAACGTCGCCTCGGAAACGCGCTACCTTGAGTCTCATGCCCCTGGCCGCCAGCCCCGCTATAAGATGCGACTCTCCACGATGGGCAAGAATAATATCGGCGCCGAATTTTGAGGCTGTCGACCTTAGCTTTGACGGCGCGCTGATTATCTTGTCGGCTCCGGCGAAATTTATTCCCTCATTGAGTTCCAGGCCAATTTCCCTTGCCTTTTTCGCCGGGGGTGAGCCAGGATTGGCCATGAGGAGCAGATCGTGTCCCGCCAGGATTAGCCCCTGCGCTTGCTTGATGGCGAAATCAGCGCAGGCATTATACCATCGAACATCGATTATAAGGATTATCTTCATGGTTTGGGAATCGGCCTAAGCAGGATTTCCATCGCCCGCCTTACACGCTCCGCGACCGCCTCCACGGGGATAAGCTCAATGCAGTTGGAGTCTCCCCGGTGCCTCTTCAGGCGACAATCCTGGCAGTAATCATCGGGTGAAATCCAAAAGTGACGCAAGGTGTCAGGGTATGTCCAGCTTATTGGATCCTGGCGCCCGAAAATGGTAAATGTCGGCGCGCCAACTGCGACAGCAATGTGCTTGGGGCCGTTATCATTTCCGATATGCAAGGCTGCCTTCTCGAATTTGGCTCCAAGCTCTCCCAATCTGGTGATTCTGGGTACTGATGGTTTGGATGACATTAAGGAAGCCATTTTGTCGGCGACCTTCTCCTCCCCCGGACCAGCCAGGATTACAATCGATGCGCCAAGATCGCGAGTTAGCATATCGCCCAAGATGGCAAACCTTTCGAGCGGCCAGCGCTTATACTCCTTCCTTGATACCGGCGATATGGTGATTAGCAGCCCGGATATGTCCTTAACAATCGCATTGATATTCGTTCTTTCCTTATCCAATACACAAAAATCCAGCCTGGGATCATTACACTCAATCCCTATTGGGCTCAGCAGCCGAAGCTTATCTATGGCGGCGTATGTCGGCCCCTGCGGCCTTTGTGGGATGAGATTATAGGCCCATCTGCGATGACCATATCCATAACTCAATCGAGTCTTAACCCCGCTCAAGGCTGTATACCAGGCGCTTCGCGGATTGGCAAGAAAATCGACTACCAAGTCATATCGCCCGGCCCGGATACGCTTTATTAGTTCGATTTGGCGCAAGGGGTGATATTGTACTTTTTTATCGACTCGAATGACATGTTCAATGTACGGATTGCCGTCTAATACTTCGGGGTGCTCGGTCAAAAAATCGAGACTGCACTCGGGGTGCGCGCTCTTGAAGGCCCTGATCGCCGGCGTGCACATGAGAATATCGCCGATCCTTCGAAGCTGAATAAATAGCGCGCGATGGAATTCCATCATATTGCCATATCCTGGAATTGCAGGTCATAGAGACGTTTATATAAACCACCCTCAACGATTAGGTCATTGTGATCGCCGGTTTCGACAATGCAGCCGTTCTCCACGACCAATATCAAGTCGGCCCGCCTTATTGTTGAAAGCCGATGGGCGATTATAATTACGGTCCGGCCTGTCAGCAGATTGGATATCGCTTGAGTGATCAGTTGCTCCGACTCCGAATCGAGAGAGGAGGTGGCCTCATCGAAAATCAGGATCGGCGGGTCTTTCAGGAGGGCGCGCGCGATAGCCAGCCTTTGACGTTGGCCGCCGGAAAGCTTCACACCCCTGTCGCCGATAACCGTATCGAGCCCCTGAGGCATTTCGCGAACAAAATCGAGCGCGCAGGCCGCCTCGAGGGCGCGCTCCACGGCATCGCGGCCGATGTCGTTGCGGCCGTAGGCCACATTATTATAAACTGTATCGTTGAATAGGATCGTTTCCTGAGTCACAATACCCAGCAGATTCCTGAGTGAGCCGATATCTACCTGTCTCAGGTCATGGCCATCAATGGTGACCCTGCCCGATGTCGGATCATAAAACCTCGGAATAAGGTCGACAATGGTCGATTTCCCTCCGCCCGATGGTCCTGCCAAAGCAACGACCTGCCCCTTCTTGATCTCAAAATTGATATCCTCCAATTCAAACGCGCCCTCGGGGTAATGGAAATGCGCATGTTCAAAACGAATGGCGTCATTAAAACCTTTGAGCACGATCGGATTGGGGGCCTCCATGATTTTGGGCTTGGTATTGAGAATCTGGAATATTCTCTCACCAGCGGCCAGTCCTTGCTGGATATCGATATTGACACGGCTTAAAACCTTGATCGGCTGCATCAGGGAAAACATCGCAACCAGAAACAGGAAGAACCTGTCCGCGGTCAGACCTGAACCCTGTAGAATCTGTTTGCCGCCGTACCAGAGAATGAGCGTACCGGCTGCCACGCCAAGCATTTCTGTCATGGGTATAGCAATCGAACCGATCCGCGTCAGGCGGATCATGGTCGTGTAGAATTCGTTGGTAAACTTCTTGAATCTACCCAGCTCAAACCTCTCCATGGCGAAGGCCTTGACCACCCTGATACCAGACACGGTCTCCTGCAGCACGGTCGTAATCGATGCCATCCTTTGCTGGGTGATGACCGAATTGGCCTTGAGGGCCTTGCCGAAAAGCCCGATGAGAATAATCGACGGTGGCATGATTATGATGGTAGCCAGGGCCATTTTCCATGAGGCCGCAAAGACGAGGACAAGGAATACCATAGCAAGAAGCAGGTTTTTCAATAGGTCGGAGAGACCATTGGCGACCGCCCCGCGCACGAGCGTGATATCGTTCGTGATGCGTGATATCAGCTCGCCGGCTCTTTGGCCGTGAAAAAACTCCAGTGGAAGCCGCTGGTAATGCTCGAACAGCTCGTTCCGAAGATCTCGCACCACGCCTTGCTCGACTTTGATAATGAGATAGCTCCAGCAATATAAAAATATATTCTTTATTAAGAATACGACGAGCAGAATGATGCAGAACCTGCCAAGGCGCTCGACCTTGTTATCGCCGCCGATAATCCTGACGAATGTTTCCTTGTCGAGCTTGAGCAGCTTCGAATAATCGATAGGGCCCATTTGATCCGCGCCGACCTTGACGTCTTGCTCGAATATGATTTTCGTAAACGGGACGATCATGGTCAGCGACACGCCGCTCATGCCCGCAAAAAGAGTCCCGAAGAGGATGGCCGCGAGATAATGCCTTAGATGCGGCTTTAGGTATCCAAGCAGGCGCCAGTATAATTTCATGGCGATATCCTTGCGGTTTTCAATAATCCCAACACGCGATCGCAGATGAGATCCAGATCGATTCCACTCATCCCATCTACTGCCATAGAGCCCGGCGCGAGGGGCCGAAACTTCTCCAATTCCGAATCGACGAAGATAGCCACAGTCGGGATACCCATTGTCCAGGCCAGATGCATTGGGCCGGTATCAGAGGAAATGAAGACCCGATAGCGTTTGAAAACTGTCATGAGATTTTTAAGAGTCATCGGCGCCAATAAGGTGCATCCTTCCCGGAGTCGAGCCTCCAGGCCCGCACGCAGCGCCGTTTCGTCCGGCCCGAGAATAAATTCGACACGCACGCCTTCGCGGGCAAGCCGATCCCCTATCGCCAGGAAATGCTCAAGCGAAATCCGTTTCGTGCCTCGCCCGCCGCAATTTATACCGACCGTGGGCTCGCTATACGCTACCTTGCCATCGGAATTCGCGAAGAAGGGTTCGCCCTCGATGTGCCTTCCAAATATGCCGGAAAAAAGCTTCACATACATTTGAGTCGCGTGGATAATTCCAGCATAGCGTTCCACCTCGATATCGAATAATCCGCCGTCCCCCGCTCTCCAGCCGGCGGTTAGCCCGGCCCCTGATAGAATTGTGTATGAGGCTTCGGTCGACGAGTGAGAATTAATGTCAGAGCAGTTAATGACCAGGTCATAGGCTTTTTTTCTAAGCTCAGACAAGAGGCCGAGCAATCTCCAGGGCATTATAATATATTTCCTTTTCTCGACCGGTATGACTTCATTGATATTATTATTCGCGCGCATGATTTCAGCATACGCAGCCGGCAACAAGAGGTCAATCCCGGCCTCAGGAAAAGCCTGGCGCAATCCGGCAATGCCGGCGTTCATGAGAATAATATTGCCCATGCGCTCGGACTGCTTGACCAAAAGCACCCTCTTGGGGGCATCCAGGGTTCGAACGCCAGACGAACCAGCGCCAAAGGCCTTCAAAATTGAGGGAATGAGCATTTTCCTGCCTTTATAAGGCATAAGTAAATTTATTTATATACGAACGCTAATGTCAATAAAAAAGCCCCCTTTATCAGAGGGCTGATTCATATATCTGCTTCCGTATCAGTCACCACCTGGCATTTCCCCGCTCTCCTCGAGGCCGGGAGGTTCCTCGCCCTTTTCCGGGATCGCCACGCCTACCTCCTCCGGAGTGGCCCCGACCATGTCTGCGACCGAGACGGCGCGGGTCGGATGATTGGCAAGATATTCCTCAATAC
>Ga0315293_10000581_pt1 | contig 34323 bp, 61 predicted proteins | sample YL17G13_20_MG_FD_203071 | JGI IMG/M metagenome (GOLD analysis project Ga0315293, IMG submission 203071) | Sediment microbial communities from Yellowstone Lake, YNP, Wyoming, USA - YL17G13_20 | ecosystem: Environmental > Aquatic > Freshwater > Lake > Sediment | place: USA: Wyoming | collected... | reverse complement strand
TGTTATTGTCATGGTTGTTGCCCCAGATTCTCCTATCCCAAACACTCCTGTATTATAAGTTGTGTTGTAAATTCGCATTATTTCAGCACCAGATAATTCCCTGCTAAAAAACATCAAATCATCCATTAAACCATCCCAACTATCCCCATCAAGAGGCGTATCCCCTAATCTTTCCTCTACTGGTGAATAAGTAACTGTTGTAGCTACATTGCTATCATAAACACCATTTTTATACATATTAGCATGAGAAGCGTTTCTCTGCATACCATATTGACACCATGTTCCTGCGGTACAAGGCGTTGTCGTTGTAGGGTTATGAAAAACCCCTGCTTTTCCATGACATAACACACCCGCATTAAAATAAAACGCATAAGCATTTGTTGTACCTGAAACAATACTCATATCTGCTGTAGCTTCAATATTGAACCTTCCCAAAATTGTAAATGGTGCATTTGTATATAATACAGGTGCTGTTGTTAAAGCAACATAATCTACTTCACTATCTTCAAAGTCCCATGAACTGATAAATCCTCCATCTACTTTTGTTGCTCCATTATTTGTTCCATTGTTATTTCCTGTCGCCATATCAGTTAATGCTCCTGCACTTGCCTGTTCAAAATCATACATTGCATCAAGATTTGATCCATACAATCCTGATATGCTTGAGGTTGTTGATGCTCCTGCATTTCCATAATACATATAAATTGAGGATTGTCCTGTTATATTTACTCTGACTATTGCACTCGCAGAATTAATCTTGCTTTCAATCCAGTATTTCATTTCTATTGCTTCTACTGAATTTGTAAATCTCAAATCATCAAAATCTGCTTGCATATCGCTGTCATAAGACACATTAAGAATTATATAGTCTGTCGTGAGGTTTGTTATTTGCTTCTTTTTAAGCCAGTTTGCATCCCACCATGCCCATTGCTTTCTTATAACATCACTTGATATACCTATATAATCAAAGCCCCAATCAACCCTATCTCCTATTCCCTTTCTGCCTTCTATCTTTGTAATATATTCCCCTGCTTTCATAATCTGCCCTTTATATCTTTGCCATTCAGTTGCTGTTCTTTTCTCTGTTGTATTATAATCATTTATTTCTTTGCAGTTTCTTAATGCTGTATCTTTTACAGCAGTACAAGTCTTTTCATCTGTTATATAGTGAGGAACAACAATATCCTCTGTTGTTTTGATTTGAACATAATAATCATAAGGAATAGACTTTGTCTTGCTCGAACCATCCTTGAAATCAAAGTTTAAAGGCAATACACCATCTTCAAAAAGAGTTATTTTAATAACAGCAGAGCAGTCTATAAGGCATTGCTCTGTGTTGCTTATCAGCTCCAGTTTAGCTAAATCTTTGCCGAGTCCGATTGCATTTACAACTTTAAGTTCTGAATACTTTGCATCTGTTTTGGTTACTTCCATTATATTATCCCAGTCCCAAGCTGAAGCCAATGGAATCAAAAGCAGAGCAAAAGTAAGAATTATAAATAATTTTTTATTCATTTTAATAGTCTCCTCCATAATTTAAACCTGTAACATTATAATTTGTTTGTGGTTTCATTAAATTAATAAACGCTATTGCTCCAAATAATAAGCTTACAAAAAATACAATTTGAGGTAAATAAAACATAAGCTTATTATAAATTGTAAAATTCAGCATAAGATTATTCATAAATACATTGCTCATTAATCCTATATAACTATTGCTTAAAATTATACAGAAATATACAATTAAAAGAGTAAATAAGAGATGTACAACAAAAAATACAGGATTTTTAGAGCTCATATAAGCAGTAATAGCTAAAGCTATTATAAATGCAAATACCATAAAATAAGTTAAATAAGGTAAAGCAGATTTAAGTCCTAAAATTGGATATGCAACAATTTCTAAGATTTGCTGAAAGTTAGTTATGCTTGTGTTAGTTATAGAAGCTTGATTTTCTATAGGAATTAAAAAATTAACATCATGAAGTGCAGTTTCAAGAGCACCCATTTGGAAATATAAAACTCCTGCGATTATACCACCTGCAAAAGCAACAACTAAAAATATAATTAAAAAAATAAAGTTGTTAAACATTGATGTTGCATCTCCATTTGTATTTATTTGTCCTTTTGTATTCATGATTCCTCCAAATTGATATCTGCATTTACTATGGTATCATAAGCTTTAATATTTGAATTAAAATATTTAACCAAGGTTAGTGTTAATCTTTTATCACTAAGCTCACCATTACCTTCTTTACCTATTCTTATTCTAGCATTTTTAACTTTCTTTTTCCATTCTATAAATTTAGCATGAACATTCATTTGAACACCATTTTGTCCTTTCATTATCTTTCTCTCCTAAAACCACCAAATTGGTATTTTAAAGTTTCTGCTAAAGATTTATAAAAGAACAAAATTAAATAAATAATCCAAAATATAACAAATGGTATTAATCCCCAAAGTAAAACTTGTGTAATATTCAAAGCAAAAGTGGTTAATTCATTTAATTCAAAATCACTCAACATCTGGCTTGCAACAACAGCAAAACAAACAAGAGATAAATAAATTCCAAATACACCAACTATCCAAAACTTATTCTTTATTAATTTTAAATAAAACATTATTTCACTTCTTTTTTTATCTTGATATAAAGAAGAATAATTAATCTTATCCTGTGCAATACTATGCTCCTTTATTAATTTAAAAGATCCAAAAGTTATCATTAAGAAAAAAAGAAGCAGAAATATATAAATAGAAGCTTGTGAGCCTGTTAATACTTTTCCTGTATAAGTAACCACAAAGCACCTTTCTATACCTCCTGTCTGTGTCGAACTATTGCATTCAATTAAATGGCAGTAAGATCCTGGTGCTGTAAAATTAGCACCTTTAATTTCTGCTTCAAAATCTCTCCCATTATTAGATTGTTTTACATCATTCTCAACATAAATATGCTGTCCTTTATTTTGTTGAGAATAAAGATGATAATAACAAGATACTGTTTTGTTTGTCAGCAAAGCTGATGTATTGAATACATGCCAATAAAAATCCATATCTTCAGCTTTTAAAGCATTTTCAAAAGTAGGTGCTAAAATTTCCAAACTTCCAGATTGAGTTGTTATAGATGTAACTGAAGGAGCAGAAGATACTACAGGAAAAATACTTATTAAAATGCATAAAATTAAAAATATCCATGCTGATAATTTAATTGCTTTATTCATTTAACTTGTTCACCTACTTTAACAAACAAACACATAATAATCTTTATTAAACAAAACATTTAAAGGTTATTATTAAGACTTTTTATCATGCAATTTTATCCATGTTATAAAAATATAAACTTTGTTTAACTTTGGTGTTTTTTTCGAATAAATAAACTTATGATTAATTAACCAATTCAAAGCATCTTTTACATGAGAATATTGTACATTTATTGCTTGATGAATTTTATTAATACCTGCAGATTCAACTCTTTCAAGATAAGTTAAAATTTTGGTTAAATCTCTTGTATTAGCAATATGATGAAAATCAGAGCAATGTCTATTTTTAGATGCCATGTTTGTTACCCTTTTTAATTATTTCAGCATTATTTAATCTTATTGTATCACCATATTTCAATTTAAATCTACCTAAAAATTCTTTAGAGAATATAATAGCTAAACTTAATCCTGATTTTTTAATTATCAGATCTACATTGCCTTCTAAAATGAGTTCTTTAAAAGTAACCATTATTAATTCTTTAATGCCTCCTTTTGTCCTCTATTAAACATTTTAGCAGGATCACTCAAAGCATCTATGGAACCTTCAACCTTAAATTCTGTTGCTCTACTTAAATCATTCTCTTTGCCTTCTATGCTTCTGCTAAAACTAGCATCAACCATTTCAATAATGGCATTGCAAAAACTTTTAGCATTTCTTTGTTTTACTTGAGTATCCATACCAAAGTTTTTAAGATTTTTATAAATTAATCTTGTAATTGAATAACAAATATGCTGAACAGAATTATAGTAATCTCTTATACGCTTTCTTCCAAGCTTAATTTCAGGAGAGCAATAAACTTTAAGCTCAGACATAATTCTATTTATACCATATTCATTTAAAGGATGCCCTTCAATCTTTCTTAAAATAATTTCTTCTTTATTAATTATAGGATTAAATCTCTTAACATATTCCAATCCTCTTATCATCATTTCCAATTCTCTTAGGTTAGGAGATAAAACAAGAGACAAATAAGAGCTAATATTTCCTCCTATTTCATATGGAACAGGTATGCTTTCTTCTCTGGTAAATTTATCAATTATTTTCTTTTTTTCTTCTTGTTCTAATAATTCTTTTGAACCTTCAGGCAAGGATTGAAAATTTATAATTTTTTTATTGCTTTTTTCTTCTTCTTTGGTTAAAGCAGGATTTATAACTTCTTCTTTGGTTTCTTCAAATTCTTTAAAATCAAAATCAATTACCATTAAAAATCTCCCTAGCTTGTTTTTTATAACATCTTTTATGCACATAATGTCCTTTAAGTAATTTCCATCTATCTGTACCTATTAATTGCTGACATAATCCACAAACTTCATTTAAACTTTTTCTTGTTGCTGATGTTATTTCAAGAGTTTCTTCTGATTTTAATTCTTCTTGCTGTTTATTCGAACCAAAACCAAACAAATTTTTTAACCATCTCATAATATATCATATTATATTGTCTTTAAATATTTAACCTTATAACTCAAATCAAAAGATTTATATACTAGTCTAGACTAGAGTATATATGAACAAAACAAAAGAAGAAATATTAAAGATGAGCAAAGAAGAACTTTATAATTATAAGTGGAATGAGGACTTCGATATTAAAAGTTTAAACTGCTCTGACTGCTCTGACTGCTCTTACTGCTCTGACTGCTCTGACTGCTCTGACTGCTATCACTGCTCTGACTGCTCTCACTGCTCTGACTGCTCTGACTGCTCTCACTGCTCTGACTGCTCTGACTGCTATCACTGCTCTGACTGCTCTGACTGCTATCACTGCTCTGACTGCTCTCACGGACTATATTGCAGAAATCTACGATTGGAAAAAGGAAATAAGAATTATTGGATATGCAATGTTAAAGTAACTAAAAAAGAATTTGAGATGAAACTTAAGGAGTTGAAGAAATGAAAACAAAAGAAGAAATAAAAGAAGAGCAAAAGCAAGCAGACTTAAATATATCTGCAATTTGCAAGAAACAGAAACAAAAAAATGAAAAAAAATACAGAAATTAAAAGAATAAGCATACTTCTTCTATCAGGATTAGATGGAGGATTATTTGGCTTTTTAGTAAGAGATTCAATTGCTTATGGATTGCTTGGAGCAATGATTGGAATATTAATAGGAGGAATATTTGGGATATTAATCGAAGGAATTTATGGCATAGAAATGCTAAAAGAACAATGAAGAATAAAGAAAAATTGAAAGAATATACTTTTACAGAGTTTTCTAATTTATGGTTTAAATATACTATAAGAATTTTGGTTCCATATTTAGGTATTTTAGCATTATATAGATATTTTAAAAATAAACATGACAATAAATAGAAGAAGAGGAACAGCAATAGTACAGACTTCACAAGGTATTTTAATAGCATCAGGAAAACATAAAGTATTTTTACTTCCTGGTGGAAAAGCTGAATCTTGGGAAAGCAGAAAACAAGCTACCATAAGAGAATTAAAAGAAGAAACAAATCTTACAGCAACTTCTTGTAAATTTCTTTTTTCTTATAATGAGCCTAAATATACTGATCAAGGTGATCCCATGAAAATCAGAAACTTTCATAAAGTTTTTTTAATTAAAACCATAGGAAATGCAAAACCAAATCATCATGATGTAAGTTATATAAATTATTGGACACCAGAAACTCAAATTAATATTAGCAAGTCAACTCAACTTATTATTAATAAGTTTTTAAGTATGTCTTAAAAGTTTTTTCTGTTCTTCAGCAATTTTTTTAAAATGTTGAATCTGTTCTTTTTGAGCTGTTGTCTCAAGTAAATGATGCATTTTTTTAATTTGTTGTTCTTCAAATGCATATGGTGTTGCTTTTTTTATTTTATAAGCACGCAAAGTATGCTTTCTTTGCTCATAATAACCAATAGGTATAAACATAAATTGATAGTCTTCTTCTGCTTTTCTACTTTGTTTTATTTTAAATGTTCTTGCAAGAGAATTATCCAAATAATATGTGCCTATATCATTTGCTCTTGCTTTGGTTACAGGAGATTTATTAATTTTTGAAAAAATCTGTGTTTTAACAACTTTTATATAAACATCATAACCTGTACCTAAAAATTTCTTTTCAGGTTCTTTTAATTTTTCTGTTTTTAATTTTTCTGTAGGAATTATTTTTTCTTTAGGTGGATAAGGATAAATAGGTAAACTAGGTAGACTTGGTAAACTAGGTAGACTTGGTAAGCTATGTATACTTGGTTTGCTAGGTAGACTTGGTTTGCTAGGTAGACTTGGTTTGCTAGGTAGACTTGGTTTGCTAGGTAGACTTGGTTTGCTAGGTAGACTTGGTTTGCTAGGTAGACTTGGTTTGCTAGGTAAACTTGGTAAGCTAGGTAAACTTGGTAAACTTAAACTAGACTCCATATTTTTGCTTATAGAACTCTGTGATGCTGCAATTAATCTAGATACTTGTTTATCAATGTCCAAATAAGGTAATACTTCTTCTGAAGACATCATATCTTTAATTCCTGTCTCTTCAAATAGTCTTTTATTTAATTCTTGCCCTTGCTCTGTAAATTGTTGCTCTTCTTTGAATTGTTTAAGCATTTCTTGTGTTCGCATGCTTAAAATTTTTTTAGCAGCAACTATTTCTGTATTTATAAATTCAACTCTACTTCCTTTAAAAATACCTCCTCCTAAAACTGAAGTTCCTGCTAAAGATTTTTTCCTTATTATTTGTTGAACACCAGGTTTTACCTCTACAGGCAAACCAACTTCAAGTTCAGAAGACTTCAATAAGATATTAAATTGAGTTCCATATTGTTTAGGATCAACATTTAAACCTATTTTTTGATTTTCAAATAATAAAACTTGAGGACTGGTTGCTGGAGTTTCTGTTTGAAATTCTCCTGTCCAAATATCTTTTAAGGTTGCTTCTCTACCCAATCTAGTAAGTCTTGTTTGAGCTTGTTTTGTTTTTATATCCCATGGTGTTCCGAAAAGAACATCATATCCTGCTCCTTTTTTTGGAGCTTCTAAACCTAATTCTTTCATAAACATTTTAAATATACCTGTTGAAGAATGAGCTATGGTTCCTGTTTTACCTATATAAGCTTTTAATTCTGCTGGTGTAAATCCATATGCACCAGTTAATGTTGCTTTATTTAAATCTATAAGCAATTGTTTTTTAGTATAAGTTTCTATATCTTTAATTGTTTTAGCTGTTTTTTTATCTGCCCAGCCAACACTTTTAAGTGTTTCTAATTTCTTCTCCAAAAGAATTTCTGGTTTTAAAACTTTTAAACCTTCAACTTTGACTGTTTTTAATTCTCCCAAACCAAAAAATGTTCTTGCAGATTTATATGCTGCTATATCAACCATATCAACTTTATTGCCAAAAACATCTGTGATGGTGGTAACTTTAATACCATTTGTTACATGAGGATTAATTTCTAAAATTTCTCCATATTTTTCTTTATAAAGTTTGCTTAAATCCATAACTGATTTTAAAGTATTTTCAGCAATTATATCTACATCATTAGGTATTCTTGCTTTTTTAAATAGAATATGTCCTGCTGTGCTACCACCTGCTACATCTTGATTTTTTCTTGCTATTTCAAAAGCACTTTCTTGCAATCTATTAAAAATAATTATTGATGGTTTTGCTTTAGGAACAGCAAGAGAAGTATCTAACAATTCTGGTTTAATTTCTAATTTTGCACCACGTTCTGGAATTATGCCTACATCTATTTTTTGACCTGCTGCTCCTTTAAGATCCTTTACAATAATTTCACCTAAAGCTGAAGTTTCTGCTGGTTTGTATATACCTCTAGCTTTTTCCACTGTTTTAGCATAAATATTTTTAATTGTTTTAGGAATTTCATAAGAAATTTTCATACCAGCTTCATTTAATTTTATGGCTGTTTTCAAATCTGTTGTAGTTTTTAATACATTATCTTTTAAAGATAAATCAAACTTATCCATACTTAATTCCCAAGGAATTTTAACTTTCATTTTTACTCCTGCACCTGCAATTCCACCTGCAAATTCAAAAGGTTCTTCAGCAATATATTTGCCTTGAGTATATCCAAAACCAAAAGGATCTTCCATAAATCCTTTAATAATATTTGAACTGAAATATATTGTTGCTGCTTCTCTTACTATAGGAATATTGCTTAATGCTGCTATTTTTGTTCCTAAGATAACACCTCTTGCTCCTTTTTGTGCAACACCAGCAATACTTTTATAACCTTCAAAACCTGTTCCTCCTGTTGGTCTTTCGAATTCTATCATAGGATCAAAAATAGGATTTAATGCTGTGGTAGCTAATCCTGCAAATCCAGCTACAACTAATCTAATAGGCTCACTTATTTCCAAAAAACTTTTTTGAGCATCTCTAATTTCTTTTTTTCTTTGCATAGATTTTTTCAGAGCATCTTTATCTTCTTTTAATTCCATAGTATAACTATAAACACCTGCTGGTTTTCCCAAAGTTTCTTTAGAAATCTCTTTTCCTTTTTGTAAGTCTTCCATGGTTTCTTTTAAATTTTTATTTGCTTTTTCTACTTGTTCAGGAGTTACTCCTAAAGGCAAATATCCTTTTAATTGAGCATCTATATTTTTATAAAAATTACCAAAATCCAATTTACCTTTATATTTTTCTATATCCAAAGTTTTTGCTTCTAGTTTATGAATAGGCTGTCCTGTTAATAATTCATAATCTTGTCCTGTTTTAACATCTGTTATAATTTTAGCATTCCAATAAATTTTAAAACCTTTTTGTGCCATTTCATTCTCATATTTTTCTTTTGTTGCCTTATCTTGTATCTCTGTAAGATATTTATAACTTGTTTCCCAAAATTCTTTATCAGGATAATCAACTTGCCCTTTCTGTATGGCTTCTATACTTGGACTAACAACCTTTCCTTTTTCAACATGTGCTATCTGAAATATACTTGTTGGAGATACATCTGATATTCCTGCTAAATAATTTTTAATATAGCTTTGATATTCTTTAGGAACTTCTGAATAGTCTCCTCTATTTATTTTATTAACCAAAGCTTTGGTTTCTTTGCTTTGCTCCCATCCCCAAAATGGCTTTCCTCTTTTTGCTTTGCTTGCTAAGTCAGCAATGCTCTTCCATTTATTAAATTCAGCAGTCTGAACAACTTGCTGTGCTTGCAATTCAGCTTGTTTTTTTGCCTGCTCTTCAGCTTGTTTTTTTGCTTGCTCTTCAGCTTGTTGTCTTGCTGCAACAGAACTAGGCAATACAGAAGCTTGGATAAGCTTTATTTCAGCAGGATTTAAAGCTGCATTTTTATTTAAAGCTGCTTGCTGCAATAAAACAGAAGCAGTTTTAGCTTGTTCTTGTGTCAAAATCACCATAATTTAACTAAGGAAAACTTACTTAAATACTTAATTATTAAAACTTAATTTGATCATCAAGCTTTTCATATTCACGAATTTTTTGTTTAGCTGTTTTGTCTACAGCATTTCTTCTAAATATTTGATCACATTTTTTTATCATTTCTTCTGGATTAAGTTTTAAATTCACAACAGCAGCATTAAATTGCTCCATGCTGCGTATTTCTCCCTTTAAGATGCTTTCAGAAAGCTTTCTTGCAGAATATCTAGCATAATTATCTAATTCTTTAACTTCAACAACAACTTCCTGTTGCATTTCCCTTTCCAAATTTTCATTTTTTCTTAATGTTTTAATTTCTTTAATTATAGCATCCTGCTGTAAATTTAATTTACCGAACTTTATATAACCACGAAAATTAGGATAAATCCAATAAGGTGCATGAGTTGCATTTTGGTTTTCTTTTTGAAATTCATCAAATAATTTTTTCATAGCTGTAATATCCCAATTTCTCTTACCAAAAATACCTTTATTGGAAGGTAACATTAAAACACCCAATCCTCTTGAATCTACATGTATCCACATAGAAATATATTGCAATATCTTTGAATCAAAATCTTCAACAAAAGGCATTAAGAAAAAAACAATGTTAAAATTATCTCTATTAATTGTTGAAGCTTCAAACAAAAGTTTATTCGCTCTTGTCATAACATTTCCTTTAGCAGCATTGATAATTCCTTCGTCTGCCCAAATATATCCTTTTTTTTGCTTTATTAATTTAAACATTCCTTCTTTAGAATATACCATACATTTAAAAGGATCAAAATCTTTAAATTGAAATAATATTTTTCCTGTTATGGTAGTTTTACCATCTCCTCTTGCTCCTGTAACCAAAATCATATTATCCTTTTCATTCTCTCTACGAGCAATTAATAAGTTTTTTAATTCATAAAGAGGAGTCCAATACCAGCGAAATTTCTTAGCAGGAAAATATTTAAAATTGTACATTATCCTTGAACATACTCTTGTCTTATGCTTTCTTTAATTTCTTCATCATCCATATAATCTTCCTTTGCATCTGCAAACAACAATTTATTTCTTGTCATAAGTATTTCTGTATTAATATAACATACATCAACTATCTTTTTAATTTTTTCAAAATATTCTCTATCTAAAGTATCCACAATTTCTGAACCTTTATAAGTTGAAATAAAGAATTTTTGCTTAGAATTATAAAAAATATATTTTATTTTTTCTATATGAATTATTAAATCTTGCATTTCAGTATTTTCTTGTTTGTTACCTTTTAATCTTACTGTAGAACTTATAGCTGTAAGCAAGCTTCCTACAGTATCACACATAGCTTTTAAGCCATTATATCTTTCTATGTCCTTTATTTCTTCACTTAATAATCTTGCATCATTCATGTTTTCACTACCAAAATCAGATTGTCTTTTAAATTTTTGATAACTTTCCATTATAGGAAACAAAATTTCTTCTGCAAATTTCTTAGCTGTATTAAATACTCTTAAATTTGTATCATCCTTTTCAATTACCATCTCAATCCTCTCTTGGTCTCCAAATTAGTATATAAATCAATATTGCTAAAAAAATCATTCCATAAATATAATCTAAATTATATCCTACAACTTCATTAAAATGATGAGCAAGAATGCAATTCTCAGTGCATTGCTCTTCATATTGAGTTCTATTTTCTACCAAAGTATAACCTTTGTTTAAGGTAACATGAATGGTGCTTTCAATACCATAATCTTTAAAAATAATTTGATGAACCCTTTCATGCATCTCTACTCCATTAAAAAAAATTATCAAAGAAACTGCAAAAAACAATGCTAATATAAATATCTTTTTATAAAGAGAACTTAAATTAATTTTCTTTATCATGTGTTTTTCAAAATTTTCTCTACATTATTTAAATCATCCATATCTTCACCTAAAATACTTAAATAAGCATGAATTAAAGCACCTAAAGCCAATGCTGCATCATAACAATTATTTTTTAAAAGATCTTGTCTAGTCTGATTTAAATAAGATATTTTTGCTTCAATTTCTAAAACATTTAATGGTCTTGACATATGTTATCTAGGTTTATGACTTTATGTTTATTTAATAAGATAAAGAGTTGAAGAGACTTTATAAAACCTTTTGAAATATACTTTCTTCTTTGCAAATTACTAATCAACCAATGCTCACCTTTAAATATAAAAGTTGTCTCTTCTTGCTGTCTGTGTTCTAAATTTTCATAAATTAAATGATGCTTCTGTGCTATCATTTTTTTCTTGTTTATTTTTATGATCATTCTTTTTATTTCCTAATTTTATAAAATCTAAGATAGCAGAAGTAGGCAAACTACTTCTGCTATCTAACAAAAGAGGTTCTAATTGGATCAGGAGGAACCAGTTAGAACTTTGTCCAGTTGCATTGGACTATGAATACTTATATTGCCAATCTTAAATACTTTTTGTCATCACCTTCAATTTTGCTTAATTCCAGATCAAGCATAACAAATTTTCCTATCATTTCACTAAGTTTGGTTGCTCCAAGCTTTCGCATTGCTGCCCAAAGTTTTCCTTTAGGATGCTTAGAAATTTCAGGTTTGCCATCTTCTCCAGTATTTAAATTAAATCTTGCATTAATAGTAATGTTCTTGATTTCTCCATCTTGTTCATATTCAAGAAGTTTATCTGTAAAGTTTTCTTCTTCATCTAAAACTTTTAAAGGCTCTGAAATTACATATAACCTAAAACCTTTCTCTTGGCTTTTAGGATCATATGTTTTACCATCAGGATAGAAATTAATTTCTTCTTTGATTTCTACTTTAGCTATCTTAACCTTTTTTCCTTGATATGCTTCTTGATTTATAAATGGTTTTTTTTCAACAACAGGAACATCATCTAATATGAAGTCAACATTTTTGCTGTATTTTTCTTCTGCCATCTTACTTATTACCTCCTTTCACCTTATTATGTATGTTTCCAATATTATCTATTGCCTGCAATGGGTTTTGGCTCACTTGCATGGGTTTTAAAGTCTCATCAGAGACTTCTTCAACACTCTCATTACCACAAGCTGGGCAATAAGGATTTTCATCTGCTTGATCAAAGTGATAAAGACAATAAGAGCATTTAAAATTTTTTATTTCAGCATCAGTATTGCAATAATCTATAATGTCAGCTTCAATATATTTAATGCTATCAAGGTCAAGTTTAAATAAATTTTCAATACTGGTTTTAGTTAATTTGTCTAGCAAGAGATATCTAGTTTCATTAATTCTTGCAACCTTTAACACCACTTTCATAATCTGTTAAAGACAGACAACTATATAAATCTTTTGATTGTTTAACATGCAATAAGATTGTTTGTTTAACAAAACTTTTTAATTTTTATTAAACCAAAAGTGCTTTTATTTTCCTATATATCTAGTATATAAAAGCACTCTTAGCACTTTTGAACGACTCTTTAACAGAGTCGTTCAAAAAAACAGTGCTAACTCAAGTGCTTTTAAAAGCACTTTAAAATAAAAGCACTTTAATGTTTAACATGTTTTTTAAAGTTTTTTCTTATTTTTATAACCTAGCACCATTAAGTATTTTTGAAGATATAAATTGTCTTATTGGCATTACCAATTTGTTCGATGGTTCCGTCTGTTTTTAAATTTCTTAAAGTAGCATTAATAGAATTATGAGATAAACCAGTTCTATCTTTAATTTCAACAAGTTCTTTCCATGTAAATTGTTGAAGCTTTTGTTCTTCCTTGAGTTTTAAAATTTCTTCTGCAATTATATCTATCACAGATTTTTTCTTATCAGGATGTTCTATATCCTTTGTTTCCCACATATATAATCCTTCATTGTCTTTCTTTTCAACCATAATTTTTTTGCCTACAAGTTCTTCTCCTCCTCTGTTTTTAGTTTGACTTAAAATAATGCTGTTTTGTCCTGCTTGTCTTCTTGCATAAATACTACAGTCAACCATGCCTATTATGTCTCCTGAACCTCTTGCCATATCTCGAAAATCAGTCTGATCTTGACTATCTTTTCTAGCATGATGAATTAATATAATTGTTGCATCATTACAGGTTGTTCTAATTTTTTCAAGAGCAATAAACATCTTATTTATAATGTCGCTGTCGTTTTCTTTGCCTACAAAAAATCTTCTAAAGCTATCAAAAACAATTACATTTGCTTGAACTTCTTTTACAATGTTAATAATTTTTAAAACATCATTAGGATTTTCAAGACTTAGAACAGCTTTTTTTTCTGTTATGAAAAAGTGATTCTTTATTTGCTCAATTTTTTCTTGACTTTCTTCTGGTTCCATTCCTTTTATAACTCTTTCCATTAAAGGTATCATAATGCTATGATGATTTTCAGCATTTAAATAAAGTATTTTAGCTTGCTGAGTTTCATACTTATTAAAAACTAAATCTCCTGTGCTTATAGCATAACACATATGAGCAACAATGGTGCTTTTATAACTTCCAGGCTTCCCATAAATACAAACAATATCTCCTTCAGAAATCCAATCTTGAATAAGCCATTTGTTTTCTTTTCTTGGCTGTTTTAAATAGTCATAAAGATTTATCCAAATTTTATTTTGACTATTATTATCAGCAAGAGCAATTTTAATCGGATCTAGGTTATAGACTTTTTCATAAGTGGTGTGCTCTTTAATCCAGTTGTTAAGCTGTATTGGGTTCCAATCTACTTCATTTTTTAAAGCTTTATTAACCCAGCCTTTAAATTCAGCATAAATTTTACCAGGAAAATTAGTTTCAATAATGGGTTTCATAATATCTTCAATCTGCTTTTCATCAAGTCCTTCTTTAACCAAACCCATGGCTATACTTGGGAAGATATTAATATCTCTTGAAGTATTTTCAGGAATTATATTATTCTGAATATATTTAAACATAGGATCTTGTAAGTGAAAGTTTTTAAAGTTTTCGTCTTTTAAATTTAAATTTTTTATAAATTCTTTACCTTCTAAGTTTTCTTCTCTGAGCTCAAGTATAATTTCTTTAGGAATTAAACTGAATTTGTCACAACTTTCAATTAAAGTTTTCTCTTTCATTGTTTTAAAATGAGGCTTATTAAATCTAGCCACCAGAGTAGATTCAGAAGATTTACTTTCATCAGAGCCAAAAACTTTAATTATCTTTTTCCTTATTTGATTTCTTATATTTAAACTATAATTTTCTAAACCATAAAGAAAAATATGAATATGAATGCCTCTTGAACCACTATCATAAATTTCATAACCAAAATTTTTTTCTTTTAATTTTTTAATACTTTCTTCTAAGATTTCTTTATTTTCAAAATCTAGTACAACTTCTTCTGGAAAAATTTGGCGTAAATTTGCTTTTGTTTTTTCTTCTTCTGAGCATTCCTTCCATTTCTTCCATTTATCCCAAACAACATTATCTTGTTTATTAATAAATGTTACTTGTGTTTCAGGAAATTTTTCAAATAACTTTTTTTCAATTCTGTTCATGACTTATAAAAGCTTTGTTTAAAATCATCTATTTCCTGATAACCAACTATATAATCCAATTTATAAGTAATAGTATCTCCTTTTATGTCTATGAAAGTAATAGAATCAGCATCTATGTCTGTAACTGTACAATTATAAGTAAGCAAATTACCATGAATTAAAAATCTAATTATATATTTTTTATTTTTTTGTATGTTCATCTCTTTTAAACTATGATAATTTACTTATTTTCTTAGGTGCATTGCCTATTTAAATCTTTTTGCAAACAACCAAAAGATTTAAATATGCTTTAAACTATAAGTTTTTATGAACCTAAAGAACACTTTCAAAGAATTTAATACTATTTATAAGTTACCCATTAATCAAGTACCTGTCTTGTTGGAAGTAGAAAGATTAAAAAATTTTAAATCCATTCTTTTGGAAGAAGTTTTTGAAGTTGATAATATAATAAAGATGCAAGAGCAAGCTCAAAATGCAGATCAAAAATTTGATGTCTTAACTTTAATAGCTGACTGGTTAGGTGATATTGCTTGGTATGTTAATAGTGAAGCTATTAAATATGGATTAGACATGAATAAAATTTTAAAGATTTTAAGAAAAAGCAATTTAAGCAAGCTTGACTCAAATAATAAACCCATTTATGATACCAGAGGTAAAGTGGTTAAAGGAAGCAATTATATTGCTCCTGAATCTTTAATTAAAAAATATATAACCAGACAATTAAACAATAGTGATTAATATGAGGAAAAAAGAGTGTGATTATTGTGGCAAGAAAATAAACTTAAAGGAAAGCATAAAATACCAAGATAACTTTTTTTGCAGACAAAGATGTTTAGAAGCATTTAAAATTGTGATTAAGCATCTCAATGTTTCTAAAGAACAAAAAATTAAATTAAAAACACAGACATATATTTAACATGGAAAGAATACCTAAATTATGTGAAAGATGCAAAAATATTATTATAGGTAAAGAATATAGAATTAATGGAGAAATAGTCTGTTATTGCTGTTATGATAAAAAGGTTTATGGAGAGGATAATGATGAAGAAGAAGATTAATAAATATCAATTTTATGGATTTTTTTACCCATGGTTTGGACAAGCATTTGAACTTTTACCTTATTTTGAAACTATAGAAGCTTTTTCAGACAACCAAGCATTTCTTTTATTAACCAAAAAACTAATTCAATGCAAAGAATTAACTCTAATGAGAGAGAAAGAATTGTATCATATTTTAAAGAAAACAAAAACTTTACATTATAGGATATTAAAAGATGACTGAAATAAATTGTATATTAGGTACAGGAATGACAGCAAAGATTTTTGCTTTTTATAATCGTGAGTATAAGATTATAGGCAAAAATAAAAGTCTTATCACTGATCCTGTTTTGAAAAACTTAATTTTCCTTCAAGATAATTCTTATAACAGAATGTTTTTACAAGATTTAATGAATGCTAATAAAAACAACATTAACTATTATTTTAAAAAAATTGATGTTTTGGTTGCACATAAAGATGGTTATTCAGATATTATAACTGAAGAAGAAAAAAGTAAATTAATTAATAAGAAGTTAACTTCTGTAGATGGCAAGAAACTTGAATATAAGAATTCTTTATTTGAAAGCAATTTAAAGCTTGCTGAAGAAAAAAATTCTGTTTTAAAAACTATTGAAGTTGATTTTGAAGATATAACCAAAGGTTTGGAAAAAATTGTTGCTAATCAGATAATAGATGAAACCAATATTTTAAATATAGATCTTGAAAGAAAATTGATTGTTACAGAAAAAGCAACATATAATTATAAAGACTGTGTTAATACTTTAAGTTTAAATAAATTTTCAAAACTAACAAATAAAGATTTTGGCAATTTAGATACTTTAGATACAACAATAATAGAAGGAACAGAAGAAATATTTGGTGTTCTTAAGATACCTTATACAGATGCAATTGTTTATTATCCTCAAAATGAATTTGAATTTTCAAAGATTGTTAAGAGAAATAATAAGTGTTATGCTGAAATAACAGGACAGACAATAAAATTTGCTGATGAAAAGTTTGTTAAAAGTTTTAGTAAAGATGCAAGACTTATAAAGAAAAACATTATTAATAACTATAATGGATTAATTTTTCTGGGCAGATATGCTCAATGGGATCCTGATTGCAGGATACAAGACATTGTAAGAAGATCTAGTGATAAGATTGCTATGCAAAATATCTGGTCTGATCAGAAAGCTTTTTCTAATAAGTTTTTTAATATGGAGCCAGATTTAAAACTTGTTCAAAACAATATAAAAGAATGTTCTATGCTTATGATGCAAGAAATTTTTGACTTATTAAACAACATTAATTGGAAGATACATGGACAAGAAAAGAAACTTGACATTGAAAGAATTAAAGAAGAATGGATTGACATATATAAATACTGGCTAACCATAGGAATTAATTTAGGTTTAAGTTATGAAGACTTTTTGGATGCTTATGAAAAGAAAGGAATTAAACTTAAAGAAAAATATGAAAGGAGGTAAAAATGACAGAAAATAATAAACCATATTCAAAACTTAAAGTTACTTTAATGTCATATACCAGTGAGCCTTTAAAAGTAATTTACAATTGTTTTATGAATATGCATAATGAAATTCCATCAGATTTAAAGGATGTAAGAGTTTCTGATAAAGATATTGTAGATTTTATGGAAATGTTTTGCACTCAACCACATCAGACTTGTTTTGAATTTGTTAATACAGTCTGGAAAATAGAAGGAGCAAGTAGAGCTTTACAGCAGCAATTAACAAGAACAAGAGATGCTGCTTATTCAATTCAAAGTTTAAGAATTGTTAAATTAGAAGATTTTGCTGATAAAGGTAATTATACAAAGTCTAGTAAGATTTTAAATACTCCTAAAGCTGAAAAACTTTATGACAAAACCATGCAATTTATTCAGCAAAGATATAGAGAATTAATTAGCATGGGATGTCCAACTGAAGATGCCAGAGGTATATTGCCTTTAAACATTCATAGTCCTATAACTATGGCAATTAATCTAAGACACTTATATCATATGCTTGAATTAAGATTTTGTAACAATACACAAGAAGAATATAGAGAGATAGCAAAACAGATGAAAGAAGAAGTAGCAAATAAAATGCATCCATTATTAGCAAAACCAATGCAACCAATTTGTTTTAAAACTAAACAATGTCCAAGTCCATTTCCTTGTGATAAATATACAGGTTTTGAAAGAATTGCAAAGATGGATATTTCCAAATGGTTAAAAGGTTAGACAAATACAAGCATAGGAAAGCACAATTTATAAAGCTGTGCGAAGAATTAGCAGAGCAGTTTTATAAAAAGAATTTAGATTATGGTGATGATTATTTTAATCATAAAGAAGAAAGCTTTGCTATAGATAAAAAGCTTTCCAAAATAGATTTTTATTGTCAAATAAGGAGAAAATTCGGAAGACTTGCTCATTTTGCTTTAAAAAAATTAGAGAATGCAGAGCAAACTTATATTAAAGATGAATCTGAAGAAGACACCATAAAAGATTTAGCTATATATTGTATAATGGAGTTAATAAAAAGAGAGTCATGAAAGATGTTTATGAGGAACAATTAAGTTTTCAAGGAAAAAATAGTGAAGAAGTTATTGCTGAATTTATAAAACAAATTGGTGGTATAACAAAAGATAACAATTCTTTTATCTTGAATGAAGAGTTATGGTTTGTAGATAGACATCCTTTTCAACATAGCAATGATATAATAGTTGAAGAAAAAAATGCTATGGTGCATGATAAATTTCTTTTTGTTAAGACAGGATCAGATAGAGTTATTATATATGGCTGGTGTGATAAAAAGAGTTTAACAACTTTGCCTCCTAAAGACATTTACAGAAATAATATAAAGTGTTATATGGTTATGTCTGATAATTTACAAGATTTAACTAATTTTAAAATTTTAAAACAGGGATTAAAACTTAAAGATGAATTCATTATTAATATTCAAGAAGCAGAAAATTCTGGGCATACAGAGATGATAACAGGAATTTTAGCTGGCTTACATACTTTTGCCAAGAAAGGAGAATTATACTTTAAAGATATTGATCAAAAAGAGATTGGTATTTTAGGTAACAAAAAGTTTAAGATTTATACAAGAGATTTCTTTAGTGATGAAGATATGTTAATTCCAGAAACTTTCTTTTTAAATCATCCTGAGATAGATATCTATATTCTGTGCAAGATAAAAGGTGGCAAATATAATTATCTTGGTTATGTAGATAAAGTAGAAGTTGAGAGAACACATATTGTGCAGATGACAGGAAGTACAGAGATGGATCAGACAGGAGAAAGAGTTAAAATAATTTTTTCAGATCAATATAAAAACCTAAATGATATCATAAAAATATATGAAGAAGAACATAAAGAAGAATTAATTATTATACCTCAAGGATATGTTCCTTTGCATGTTCATTCAGAATGGTCTGTTGGAGATGGTTTTGGCTCTGTTAAGTATTTAGCTGAAGCTTGTAAAAAACAAGGATTTAAAGCTTGTGCTATAACAGAGCATGGAACCATGGCAGGAGTATGGGAATTTCAAAAAGCTTGTTTGCTTCAGGATATTAAACCAATCATAGGATGTGAATTTTATTGCTCTGTTCCAGAAGAAGAAAAAAGCTTTCATATTACTGTATTGGTTAAAGATAAAAAAGGATGGGAAAATATCTTAAAGCTTCAGAGCATAGGAACAAGAGAAGGTTTTTATTATCATCCTACCATTCCTTTGAATAAGCTTTTGGAATTTTCAGAAGGTTTAGTTGTGCTATCTGGATGCATGTCTGGCATATTTTATAGATGGTTATCTAATAACAAAATACAAGAGACACAAGATTTATTAAATAAACTAAAGAATAAATTTAAAGAAGATTTTTATATAGAAATTATGCCACATAGTATTGAAGACTATCAAAGCAACATGAAAATCCTTTATGATTTAAGTATAAACTTAAAGATTAAATGTGTACTTACAACAGATAGTCATTATCCTTATAAGCAAGATATTAAATATCATAAGGCAATTAAAGCAATTAATTTAAAAAAGAAATATGAAGAAGCAGGATTTGACGATACTTGTTTTTATTTAATGCAAGATAAAGATATAGAAGATAAAATAAAAGATTGTGCTTTATGGATGAAAGAAATTTATAAAGATTTCATGAAAAATACTTTTGAAGTATCAGATAAATGTAACTTTAAAATAAGTCCTGTAGAGGAACAAGATACTTTACCTAAACTTAAATTTGAAGGAATTAGTTTAGATGAAAAATTAAAACAACTTGTTTTAGAAGGTTTAAGCAAATATACCAAGTATGATATTCAGAATAAAAAAATTAAAGATAGACTAGATCTTGAACTTGAAAGAATTATAAGCAAACAATATGCAAATTATTTTCTTATAGTAGCAAAAATGATTAAATGGGCAAAACAAAAAGGAATTGCTTGTGGTACAGGTAGAGGATCTGTTGGAGCATGTCTTGCTGCTTTATGTTTAAATATTACAGATTGTGATCCTATAGAACTTGACTTATTATTTGATAGATTTATTTCAGCTATAAGAAAGGATGCTCCAGATATTGACATGGATTTTCAAGACAATAGAAGAGAAGAAGTTTTTAATTATTTAATTGATACTTATGGAAGAGATCATTGTGCTAAAGTAGCAACATATGCTAGATTTCATCCCAAAGGAGTAATACGAGATGTAGGTAGAATTTTTAATATTCCTATATGGGAAGTTAATAAGATCTGTGCCATGTGTATAGAGAGATCTGGAGGAGACGCTCGTGCTTCTGCTTCTGTGGAAGATACTTTTGCTGAATTTGCAGATGCTAAAGAATTTCAAAAAAAATATCCTCTTGCAGTAGAAGTAGCTATAAAACTTGAAGGAACTATTAGACATAAAAGTTCGCATGCAGCAGCAATGGTTGTTTCTGAAAGAGATATTTCTTCTTATGCTCCTATTAATAAAATTGGGGGAATTTTTTGTTTGGAATGGGAAAAAGCTTTGGTAGAAGAGATTGGTTTAATTAAGTTTGATATATTAGGACTAAAGACATTAACTATGATTCAAGATGCTTGTAAATCAGCTAATATAACCTTACCCAATACTTTTGAGGATAAGAAAGTTTATGAACATATTTTTAAACCAGCAAACACAGCTGGTATTTTTCAGTTTAATACTGTAGGCATGACAAAGTATATTTCAGATTTGGATATTTCAAACTTTTCTGAAATTATAGATGCAACCACTATTTATCGTCCTGCTGCTCTTCATACAGGATCTGCTATGATTTATAAAAATAGGAAGTTGGGTAAAGAGAAAGTTGAATATCTGCATCCTGAACTTGAAAGCATAACCAGTCAGACAAGAGGAATAATATTATTTCAAGAACAAGTCATGCAAGTAATGCATAGCATAGGAGGATTTTCTTGGAGCACAGCAGAGCAAGCAAGAAAAATTATAACCAAAAGCAAAGGTAAAGATGCTTTTAATAAGATGCGAGCAGAATTTGTTAGAAATGCAAATAGCTTGCATGGTATGAAAACAGAAGAAGCAGAAAAACTTTATGATATTGTATGCATGTTTGGCTCATATTCATATAATAAAGCACATGCTGCAGAGTATTCGATGATAAGCTATTACTGTGCTTGGTTAAAAACTTATTATCCTAAATATTTTTATAAGTCTTTATTAAAATATGAAGCAGATGATGCAGAAGTTAAAAACATTATACAAGATATGAAAAGAAATAATTTTAAAATTGAATATCCTGATATTAATTTAAGCAATTTTAGTTATGAAATATTTGACGACAAGATTTATGCAGGATTGAATAGCATCTCAGGTATAGGTTTAAAGATGGCTGAAAAAATAATAAAAGGAAGACCATATAAAAATTTAGAAGACTTTAAAAAAAGAGCAAAGATAAGCAAAAAAATATTCAAAGGATTGATTGTAGCTGAAGCTTTTAGAATGTTTAACATTAACAAGAGAGAAGAGATCACAGGAGAAAAAGATAGAGATTATGACGACATAGAGTTAAGTCAGCTTATATATCAGCATACTTCTTTAATTCCTAATATAGATATAAAGCAAAGTTATGATTTTGGTAATTATGATTTTAAAACTATAGAAGAACTTGCTAAGCTTCCAGGTAATCAACAATACTTTTTAAGAGGCATAGTAACAGATGTTTTGAATAAAGATAAATTATTAAGAGTAGGTGACAGCAAACATCCTCATCATTTTGAAAGACATTTAATTTATTTAAATATTAATGATGGTACAGGTAACATTGCTTGTCAGCTTCAGCCAGAAACATATGAGCTATTTGGAAAGCTTGTTGAAGTAGTTAAAAAACAGCCTGTTGTTGTTTATGGTACCACCACTAAAGATGGTAAGAAAATATACTGTGATTTAATACAAATTGTAAGCAAAGAATTTGCAACAGATGCTGTAGATAAAGCTTTTAATAAAGTTGAGCAATGTGGCAATGGTGAAGCTATAATAACATCAGCCAGGCCAGGAGTTTCCAAAGCAGGTAACCCCTATTATAAAATTGGTCTTCACAATGGCATTCAAGGACTGTGTTTTAAATTTAAAGAAAAGTTATTTCCAGGTCTGATGGTACAATACTTTATTAAACAAGAACCATTTATAAATTTAAAGGTTTTAAAAGATGATAGTGATTAGAAAATGTATAGTCTGTAATAAAGAATTTGAAGCTTATAAAAAACCTAATTCTTCAAGAGTTAAAAGTAGAACCATAAGAAGATCAAATTCTATAACTTGCTCAAGAGAGTGTTCAAGAAAAGTAGATTATCATAAAATGCATACTTTTATTTTTTTCATTTTCTTGATTTTTTAATTTCTATAATTATGGTATAGTTACCATCAACCAATCTGGTTTTAGGTTTTGTTTTAACATTGCTACCAACAAATTTACCTGTTCTGCCATCAAGTTTTTCTCCATCTTTATATGTTATGATTTTCCTCATTTAAGTTACCTCCTTTTTCTTTGTTTGTTATAATGAATTTACCACCACACTTAATGCATTTTAAATCTGGTTCAGGACAGTGACAAATACCATCTGGTTTAATTGTTAAAGGATGTGAATTTAAAGTTTCTTTAAAATTTACCATATCATTCTTTGTAAGTTTTTTTAAGTTCATCATTATCTAATTTGACTTTTTCTTTTTTTGGTTTGCAATTCATTTCATGGATCTTACCATTATTATTTGCTTGATTTTCATATATAGATTCAAATTTTTTTCCACATTTTTTGCAAGTAAAAATAAAAAATCCTTTCTGTTGTTTTATTTCATCCATGTTCTTTTTAGACTAGACTAGTATTTAAAGTTTTTGATATTTTAATTTTTGCCATAATTTTTCATCTATTGCTCTGCTGCATTTTTTAATCATTTCAGATATTTGTTTTTTTGTATTTTCTAGTCTAGCTAAATATTGCTCTGCTTCAGCATGATTTGTTACAACAAAATAATATCCATTTTTAAGAACAACAAAAGCATTAGTTTTTTTTCTTAAATAATTAAACATTCTTTGAAGATTGCAAAACTTAAAATAAATTTCATAGTCAGATATATTGCTAGGATTATCATAATACTGATTAAAAATATCTTTAATAGTGATGCCATTTTGTTCACCTATGTGGTTTTGAAAAATTTCAACAAGAAGATTGATGCCTCTTTTTTTCTTTTGAATTAAAATTGGGTTAGACATTAAATTTTACCTTCTTTTTTTAGCAAACTTATTTTATTATAAATGCTGCTAATATCACGATTAAGAATTTCAGCTATTTCTTTGGCAGATTTTTTTTCTTTTTTCATATTTGCTATTTGTATTAATTCTTCAGAAGCAAATCTTTTGTGTGATTTTTCTTTTATATCTTCAGCAATATTACCAATGCTTCTAAGAGCCTTTTTTATTTTTTTAATTACTTCTGCAAATCCTAACAATTCATCAGCAGAGCAATTTTCATTTAACTTTGTTATGACATGAGTATTGTGTCCAACATCTATTTTAATTTCCATTAAGTTCATATTTTTATTAGACTAGACTAGTATATAAATCTTTTGATCTTTGAATTAAATAAGTTATTACTACACAGTAATAACTAAATGACTCCCTTTATAAAGAGACTCCCTTTATAAAGAGACTCCCTTTATAAAGAGACTCCCTTTATAAAGACAAAAATATGCTAATAGTTATTGCTACACAGTAATAACTAAATGACTCCCTTTATAAAGACAAAAATATGCTAATAGTTATTACTATGTAGTAATAACTTATTTAAATATATATGCTATTGGTTTTGAACACACCAAAGTACACTTTCTTTTTGTTACTTGTACCTTTGATGACCACCACACACATCCCACATAAAACCCTTAATTATCCTTAAAGGTTCTGAGTGGTTGAGGAAATGCTTGAAAATTCTTATGAGGGATACAAAAGCTTTATAAAGTTGCACTTCTTATCTTAATCATGGAAAAAGATGGTTTAATAGTTAATGAAACTTTACAAACTTCTATAGAACTAAATAAATCTTTACAACTGTCGGAATTGCAGAATTCAGAGAAAGAGATTAATAAAGTTGATGAACCATTAATAAAGGATACTGAAAACTTATTAGAAACTTCTGATAATTCTATAAAATCTTCTGAAAATTTACCTGCTGCAAATGATGAAACATTAATTAACATGCCTAAAATAAAGGTTGATGCAAATCATGTTTTGGAATGGAAGAAACAATTTTTGAAAGAAGGACATTCTATTCCTAGCACAAATACATATTATTCCTTTATTAAAAGATTTGTTGATTATGAGACTGAAATTAATCAAAAAACTGTTGATATTTTTAGAAGAAAGAATATGTGTGCTCCATGTTCTGGAGCATTAAAAAGTTTCTTTCAATTTTTAGTTTATAAGCAAGAATTTCCTGATACAATTCTTAATATAAGATTTGATAGAAACAAGACAGTTAGGAAATTTCCTAAGTCACTTCCTTATGCTGAAATTAGAAAACTTATAGATGCTATGCCTACAATAAGAGATAGGATTATGACATTAGCTATATATGAATTAGGTTTAAGAATATCAGAAAGTTTAAAATTGCTATGGGAAGATTTTTCTTGGACAGATTGGATAGCAGATAAAACTAAGCAAGGATCTGTCAATTTAAAAAATACCAAAGGAGGTAAATTTAGAACTATCCCTGTGTCTCAAGAACTTATGGCATTATTATATAATGCTCATGGAAAGAAAACAGAAGCAGGATTGCCTATAGGACTTCTGATATTTGATTTTGGTATTTTATCTTATTTGCAAGAAAAAAGTGAAGATTTAGAACAAAAAAAGTATAATTATATAGATTATGCTAAAAGAAGATATAGAAAAATTTTAAATAGAATTAGTGAAACTATGCTGAATAAAAAAGTTAGTCCTCATCAATTAAGACATTCAAGAGCACAAGATATGATGAATAAAGGTGTTCCCATCGAAACTATCAAAGCTTTTCTTGGTCATGCAAGGATTTCTAGTACAGAAATTTATGCTCAAGCTTCTGCTGAAAAATTGAAAGCAGACTTTGAAGTATATAATCAAAAAATTAAAGACGAGCAATCAAAAGATTTATATACTAGTCTAGACTAGAGTATATATGAACAAAACAAAAGAAGAAGAAGGAGTTGAAGGAATGACAAAACCAACACGAAAACAAATAGAAAAAAGTTTAGTTGATGGATTATTTGCTGGATTAATTATTGGATTAGTTGCTGGATTATTTGCTGGATTAATTACAGCATTATTTTATGGATTATTTGCTGGATTATTTTATGGATTAGTTGCTGGATTATTTTATGGATTAGTTGCTGGATTAGTTGCTGGATTATTTGCTGGATTAATTACAGCATTATTTGCTGGATTAGTTTATGGATTAGTTGCTGGATTAGTTTATGGATTAGTTACACAAATAATTGCTTTTATAACTCATAATCCTTTATTTTCTATGTTTGATTTAATCGGATGTTTGATTGGATTAATAATTGTTCAGGGTGCTGGATGGTATTTTGTTTATAAACTTTCAAAGAAGGTGAAGAAATGAGCATTTACACTATGAAAAGATTAACTGATGCAGATGTGAAAGGAGATACTGACGGATGACAACCCTTTATTATCATCCTTGCAAAAAGAAGATATTACCTTATAGATGCAATGAACATCAACATTATACCTTAGAAAAAGAAATTGAACATTTAAAATATTTACGAGATGAAGTGTTTGGAGATGAAGCAAGAAGAAGAATAGATAAAATTGTCAGAAAATTGGAGTTGAAGAAATGAATAATGTAGAAACTTTATTAGCAATTTTGATAAATTGGGTTTCTTTTATTGGAGGATATTTAGTTGCACTTAGGAGAGTGAAGAAATGAAAACAAACTGCATCTGTGGAAATAAGAACTTTCATACAAGAGAATGTAAGAATAATAAAAACAAAGCCAATCAGAAAGCCTATCAACAAACAGATAAATACAAAGCCTATAAGAAAGCCAATCAGAAAGCCTATCGTCAAACAGATAAATACAAAGCCTATATGAAAGCCTATTATCAAAGAAACAAAGATAAATACAAAGCCTATAAGAAAGCCTATCAACAAACAGATAAATACAAAGCCTATCAACAAACAGATAAATACAAAGCCTATCAGAAAGCCTATCATCAAAGAAAAAAGATGGAGTTGAAGAAATGAAAACAATTAAAGGCGACTTGATACTGGAGAAAGATACAACTTTTGAGGAAAGCATAGAAGTAGAAGGAAACATAAAAGGATATTTTGATTTGAAAGTTTTTGGGGACATTGATGCAAGGAACATTGACGCAAGGAACATTAACGCAAGGGACATTAACGCAGGGGACATTGACGCATGGAACATTAACGCAGAAAACATTGATGCATTGGACATTGACGCATGGAACATTAACGCAAGGAACATTAACGCAGAAAACATTGATGCATTGGACATTATTTGCGAGAAAAGAATAAAGAAAAATAAAACATCTAAAACAATATGCCGAGTTTTTGTTCAGGATAAATTTAAATTTGAAAGAAAAGAGCAGATGGGAAGCGAGGATAAACAGCAAATTCAAGGAGAGGGAAGACGAAATGAGTGAATATCCAATAGGTTTGCGAGGAGAGATGGTTCATTGTTTAGACGATAGTGAGTATGCTCATTATTGCTGGAGTAAATTAGAACAGCAGATAAAGGACACGAGCAAGGAGAAGAAAGAAGGAGTTGAAGAAATGAAAACAAACTGCATCTGTGGAAATAAGAACTTTCATACAAGAGAATGCAAGAATAATAAAAACAAAGATAAATACAAAGCCTATAAGAAAGCCTATCATCAAACAGATAAATACAAAGCCTATAAGAAAGCCTATCAACAAACAGATAAATACAAAGCCTATCAGAAAGCCTATTATCAAAGAAAAAAGAAGGAGTTGAAGAAATGAAAATCTATCAACCGAAAACAATAAAAGAAGCAATAGATGAATTGCAGATGTTTTTTGAAGAAGATATGTGGACACAATTTTATCCAAAGATAGTTTTTCCAGTTATGAAAAATGGCAAAAAGACAAAAGTTGTTATGTATAGAAAAGATACATTTAAGGAAAAAGATAAAATGAAGTTTCTTGAATATCTTGATGCACATTTCAATATTTTAAGAAAACAAATAAAGAAGTTGGAGAGGGGAAGATGAAAAGAATACGATTAAAAAAAGGAAAATTAGAAGGAAGAAAGCAAGAGCAACTCTCCCAAATTAGAAAAATTAGGAAATGGGTAATTATAAATTATCCATTTGAGGTTGGATATAAAAAGAATTTAAAGATGATAAAATATCTTGATGATTTAGAAAAGCAAATTAAAGGAGAGAAGAAATGAAATTAATGAGGAAGGAGTTGAAGGGAGGTATTTATGAGAAGTGAAGATGCAACTTTAATAGGATTTGTTATAGGTTGGTTATTGATAATCATATATATAATAACATCATTATTGATGGGAAGTCCAATATGATAAACCTGCGAAAATGTATTGACTGTAAGTATGTGCCAAGATGCGAGAACATAGATAAAATGCTGAACAAAACTTATGTAGCTGATTGCATAAGATACAAATGCTATGAGAAGCTGGAGCAGTTGGAGAGAGATGTTCAGAATTTAGAGTGGATTAAAATAAAGAGGAAGAATTAATGATTAAAAAATGGCTATTTAGGAGATTGGTATCTTTCTTAAAGATGTTTCATATTGAGTGTAGATTAGAACTACCAAAATATTCAACACGACAGATTAAATATCATATGGGAAATAAAAAACTTGTTGGTGCTGAAATTGGAGTTTGGCTTGGTGAAAATGCTGAAAGCATATTAAAAAATCTAAACATGAAAAAACTCTACCTAATTGATCCTTATAAAATTTACGACGAGTATAATATTAAAGAAGTTCCACGAGAAACAGATCTTGATAAAGCATTTGATGATGCACAAGATAGACTTTCTGAATATAAGAATAAAATTAAATGGGTTAAGAAAAAGTCAGAAGATGCAGTTAATGATTTGCCTATGTTAGATTTTGTTTACATAGATGGCAACCATGACTATAAATATGTTAAGCAAGATATGAACTTATATTGGAATAAGATAAAATCAGGTGGTATATTAGCAGGACATGATATTGACAAGCCTGAAATCTTACAGGCTCTTGCTGAATTTATAATAGAGCATAACTTAAAAGCAAAAAAATTTTACAGAGATTCAGACTTCTCACTAGATTTCTTAGATTGGGTAATAAGAAAACCAGAGAATAGTCACATAAGTTCTAAGGTTTCAAAAAGAACCATCTTTTCCTTAGAAGGCAATGGCTGTGGCAAAGAAGTCTGTAAATTGGATCTTTCAAATCCATTGCCATATATTCAAGGAGAAAACATTTAAAATGAGAACTCACAAAGGAGGAGGCATCTGGAAAAATAATATAAGAAATAAACCAAAGCTTTGGAGAAAAAAAGAAGGCAATAGAATAAAAAGAAAAACAAAGATCTGTATTATATGTAGAAAAAGAGTTGTTAAATTTCATCACACCATGTGTCCTAAATGCTGGCAAAAAAAACAGCAAAAAGAATTCCAATGGTAAATATTCCCATAGTAAATATTCCTATGATACAAGTTAATTATGGTATAGCTTCTAGCTATGATAACTGCATAGAAATTCATCATAAACTACCAGCAGATTTAAAAGAAAGGATCTTAAACCATGAAAAGAAACATGGTAAAGGTGCTTATAACATACAAGATTTTAAAAATGACTTTCAAAGCAACAATTCTTATTTTTTTAAAAGCTTAAAGTTTGCTTTTTTTAACTTAGAAGCTTTAATTGGATTTTTTCCTTTTATGTACTCATATTATTTAAAGACTTTTACCTGGAATTCAAGTGCTGTTTATCCTTTTTTTTGGTTTGGTTTAATCTTTTCTTTATTTTTTTTCTTTATTTTAAAAAGTAATTTCTTTATTTCTTTTCTGTTTTATGCTATATTTGTATTTGCAATTAATTTAATTTTACTTATTTATACTCATAATAAGGTAAAAAAAGATAAAGAATTTATTTATGTGGTTGAAAATTAGGATTTCTATAAACATGTAAATATTTTCTTGAGCATTCCTTGCTGCAAGTTTTGGCTCTATGTGGTCTGTAACATTTTCTGCTTGTAACTACATGATGATTACTTGATTTATTAAAGCTTTCAAATTGTTTGCCACAAATTATACATTTTTTAATCATGTTAAGTCTGTAAAATTAAAGCTTATATTTAAACTTATATCTTGTCTTTGTGGCTCTCTACAATTGCAAGCATCATAGAGATTAAAAGTTTGATTGCAAGACTGTTTGAATTCTGAACTTAAAGACTCTAATTTAAGATTTAGCAACACCAATATAACCATAAGTACTATAATACCATAAAATAGAAGACTTTTGCTCATGGTTTTGTTGAATTAAGCAGGTTTAATGCGGTTAAGTAGGTTTCACATGTTTTCTCCACATGGAATAAGCTTATAAGCCCACTATTACAAGGTACACAGCCACATTTATCTATTAAAGCAAACTCATCCTGACAAGTTTGAACCACAGGCATAAAATTATAAATTCTAATTAAAGTAAATCCCATGATTATAACCAAGCATAAAAAAGCTATTAAAATACTTTTGCTCATATTATTTATTTAGTTTTTCTTCTATCTTTGTTAATTTTTCAAGAATAAGCTTTAAACCTTTAAACATGACAGAATTAAATCTTATCGTATTAGAATAAAATTCATATGTTTCAAGCATGTTATTTGCAAGCTCAATTTGCTGTTCAGAGGTAAAAATCTGTTGCTCTGCTGGTTTAATTTCTTCTGCTGGTTTTTGTTCATCCATTATTTTCCTCCTCTATTTTTTTATTAAATATTTTATCATTAAAATTTTTTAGTTCTTCTTTATTAAAACTTATTTGATCACTCCATGTTTTGCCATCATAGTCTTTGATATCTATTGGTGTTAAAAATTCTCCTTTCTTAATCATTCTTTTTATATTTCTTCTTTCTATTGTATTTCTAAATAAATTGTAAATACTCACTCCCATGGGAAATATTATTAAACCTAAACCTAAACCTATTAATAAAGCTATCCAAAAGTTCATGATATCTGTTCTAATAGTTTTTTAATTTTTTCTTTTTGATTTAAGAATATTGAAAGCATTGTAAAGAATACTAACAAAGAAAATGACATTTCCTGACTAAAAGAAACATATGGAAATATAGTTAATATTCTCATGGCAGCAATATAAAGCATTATGCATGTAGCAGATATTTTTATATTAATTATGATTAAGTCTGCTAATATTTTATTTATAGTTTTCATTATCCTGTAGAAGTAATATTTAATAAATTTTGTCCATCTATGGCTTTAAAGCTTTCAGGCATAACTCTGCTTAAAATTAAAACAAATTGATTTACTTCACTCATTGTTACAGCCATATATTTACTTACTTCTAAATTAGCATTATCTCTCTGAAGATCTATTTGCTTGCTATCAAGATAAGTTTTGCTACCTAGAACCACTACCACAATAACTCCTATAATAACAAATATCCACATGGCTATTTTTGCTATGATTTTAAATCTTTCATTAGGATCATCAAACTTCTTGCTATCAATGTGCTGCTGCAAGTCTTGTCTATCCATTTCAATGTCAGGATAACTTACATCAACATTAAGTTTTTTTCTTTGCACATCTATGCTATTAATTCCTACAAGACAGAATAATTTTTTATCCTGTGTAACAATTACATCATGCTCTCTTGGTCTTGACCAAGTTAATAATTCAGGAGAAATTGTATATCCTTGAATTGGAAGTTTATACATATAAACTACTCTTCCGTCTCTAAACCTTATTCTTTTAGTTGGTATAGCTCCACCTATGGTTACTCCATTAATAACTGGATTTTCATAATGCACTCTTGTTAAGATATTCCACTTTTTCTTTTCCCAAAAAAACCACCATACAAAAGCACCTATAACACAAATAACAGCTAAACCAATGAATATACCTATACCAATAACTAAACCTGAACTTATGCCTGAAGTTGGAGAAGAACTTTTTATGCCTGCTGTTACTTGACTAAATGTCTGACTTAATACATCTCCCATATTAACTTAAATCCCAATCTGGTTTTTTAATTGTTAAATCTTGTTTTGCTCGCTCTTTGCCTCTTACCACAACAAGAGCTCTTGCTTCTTCCATATATGACTTTCTTTCAAGTTCTTTAAGTTCTATGCTGTCTTCCTCTGTAAGAATAGGAAGCTGTTTCTTTTTTCTAAACCACCCCATAATATATCATATTATAAAACCTATTTAAATGTTTTGTTTATAAACCTTTAAAAAGAAACTCTTGTGCCATGTTAAAAACCTGCCTTCCTGAATGGATTTGATTTTTTTTCTCTTTTGGTCTTTTGAATTCATGACCACAAGTTGAACATGTGCATTTGCCATTCCAGCAAGCACCTGTATAGCTAAAACATCTAGGACATTGCACCCTCATCTTCTCACCTTTACTTTACCTTTGGTTTTAGGATGCAATTGCTAGATAAGATCCATGTCTTATTCTAATTATTTGGTTATTTATAGATCCTTCAATTCCTCCTGAAATAAACTTTGCTATAATCATTTTTTGTCCTGTGAAAACACCTTTTTTAATTTTAACTAAGCTTCCTATATTTACCCCATATTCTTCTCTAGCATAATTAGTTTCAAGATTATCTCCTATTTGTGCTCCAAATTTAACAACTTTACCTAAAAATGATCTTATGGGAGCAATTGCTGTTTTAAAAGATTCAAACTTTGTATGTCTTGCTTTTAAGTTTGCTTTAATAATTTTTTGTTCTCTTTGTTTATCTTTTACAACATTTTGAACAAATGACTTTAACTTGTTTGCCATTAGTGAAGTCTTCTTACCACAATTTTTACTGCATCCTGCCCATATTCATCTAAATTATCAAAAACGATAGAAGGATTTTCTCTCCAATGAGACTTATCTTTGGTACCATCTTTTGGATTCAATTGATGAATATATAATTCACCTCTACATCCTTTAGGTATTTTGATTATATGTGCCATTTTATTATCCTGTATATCCCATCTCTTCAGAAGGAGACTGGCTTTTCATTTTCCAAACATAACCAACCAAAATAACAATTCCCCCAATCAATATAACAACAGCTAAAATTGTTCCAATTGTAGGAGCAAGAGCAAAAAAGTTGCTAACCATGCTTAATATATTATTCTGAATTGTCTGCAAACCTGTATAAGTTGTTGAATTTGTAGTTGCATCAAAGTTATAAGAATAACTTAAATATAAAGCACTAAACACCACAGAAGTTGTATTTCTAACAACACCAGTTGAAGAAATGCTTACATTGCCTAAGCCTAAAGAATTTGTCCAAGTATAATTAATGCTTATATTATCATATGTTATAGCTGTTTTATTATAAAGTATATTTCCTGTAAGAGAATAATTACCTGCAGCAACTAATGTACCACTTGTATAATTGATAATTGAAGTTATAATAGGAGTTTTAAATCCTAATATAGCTGACTTGCTTAAAGTATAACCTGTTGAATTGGAATGTCCTATTTCATTTGTCTTACTTCTTGTATCTGTAGAATTACTTAAAGCACTAAGAGTATAAGAGCTAATACTTGGTACACTAGCAGCATTTAAAGTATAACCTGAAGAATTAGCAAAACCAGCTTCATTAACTACAGAAGCTGTATTAGTAACATTTCCATTGCTATCAATATTTGCAGTATTTAAAGCACCAATAGTTACAACTGCAGCTAAAATCATAACAGCTAAAAATATGCTAACATACATAATTGCTGTTACTGTTTCAGTTGATCTTCCAACCATATCTTCTGTCATTTTATTTGTCACCTAATTTGCACATTTTAGTATTGCAAGTCAAACATGTACCTTTATTCATGGTAATGCCACGAGAAGTTTTAGACTTTTTAATATTTTTCATTTCTCTCTTTTTTTTACACTTCATACAATAACCTATCATGATATTTCTTTATTGCTTTTAGCTTATAAAGGTATTTATTAAACATATTAAACATAAAAAAGTAATGGGATTTTCACCCATTCTACGATGTGTACCGTAGATCATGTAGGTTGAGTAACAAAGGTTGCCTATCCTTCAAACTTATGGTATCAGGAATTATCCCTGGAAACCAGCAGCACCAGCAGTTCCTGAGTCCTTCATTCTCCTAACATACATAACAAGTAACACTATTCCAGCAATCAGTATAACTACTGCAAGTATTGTTCCGACAGTAGGCATAAGTGCGAAGAAGTTAGTAACCATACCTATAATATCATCTTGGATATGAAGTACAGTTGTGTTTGTTCCTGTAGTTACGAAGACAGAAAGACCAAAGATTATAGCTACAACAAGCAGCAATACAGCAAGCAATATTGCTACGAATATTACTGATGTAATTACATTTGTTGCATTATCAACATCAAAGGAACTCTTTCTTTTTGTAAAAGCTTTCATTGTGTTCTATTATCCCTGGAAACCAGCACCAGCAGTTCCT
>Ga0315293_10000580_pt1 | contig 34345 bp, 33 predicted proteins | sample YL17G13_20_MG_FD_203071 | JGI IMG/M metagenome (GOLD analysis project Ga0315293, IMG submission 203071) | Sediment microbial communities from Yellowstone Lake, YNP, Wyoming, USA - YL17G13_20 | ecosystem: Environmental > Aquatic > Freshwater > Lake > Sediment | place: USA: Wyoming | collected... | reverse complement strand
TTTCCGTGATGATATTCTTCTATTATTCTTTTAGCCAGTGAAAGACCAAGCCCCCATCCTCTTTTTTTGGTGGTAAATCCGGGATTGAATACTTTCTTCCAGGCCGATTTGGGCATCCCCTTGCCTGAGTCGGAGATATCAATGATTGCATGTTTTTCAGCTTCCTCCACCCTGATTGTAATTTCACCATTACCCTCCATTGCATCAATTGCGTTCTTGCACACATTCTCGATCACCCATTCAAACAGGGGGGGGTTGACAGGTATATTAATCTCCTCATCAGCTGAAAAAGGCAGAACAAACAGCACTTTTGACGAGGATCTTGTTTTCAGGTAGTTAACGGAATTTTGGATAAGGCTTATTATATTTTCCTGGGTAAGCGATGGTTTTGACCCGATCCTTGAGAACCTTTCCGTAACTTTTTCAAGCCTTTTTACATCAAGTGCAAGCTCCTTTGTAACAGGGTTGTCGGGATAGTTATTCTGGAGAATTTCAATCCAGCCCGACATTGAAGTGGTTGGGGTTCCGAGCTGATGAGCCGTTTCTTTTGACATCCCGACCCATACACGGTTCTGCTCGGCCTTCCGTGAAGAGCTTAAAGCCAGATATGATGCAAGTATAAACAAGATGATAAAACCAAGCTGAACAAACGGGTAATACATCAGCTGGCTTAATATGATGCTGTCCTTATAATAAATCCGGTTCGTGGATCCGTTTCCAAGATCAATTATTATGGGATCATTATTGCTCTTCATCTTTTCGAGCTTCACGCCCATCAACCCTGAATCTTCAATCTTCACCTGTTCAATATTCCTGGTGGCTATTATATTGTCAGAACCATCAGTCAGAATTACAGGCACAGTATTGTTATTTTCAATTATTGAAAGAAGAAAATCAAGATTCTGGGTGGAATCAGCCTTATTGATAAGCCTTGTAGCTTCGGCCCACATTTCAACTTTTTTCCGTTCCTCGGCTTTAAGGCTCCGCACCAGGAACTGTGTATAAATAAGGGAGCCTACACCGATGAGAATGGCAAATAAGAATAAAAAAACCTGCCAGTTGTTTCTGTTCCGAAAGATATTCAAGTGTTTATCTGTTTTAGTGATAAAGTACTATTTCTTTTTAAAAAGCCTGTTTAAAAAACTCTCTTTTCTTTGAACCGGAGGTTCTTTTTCTGCCGCAGTTGTATCCGATCCTTCCCATTTTATCCTGAATCTCGGCCGTGAAGTCTTTTTTTGATCCGGTTCAGGTTCCTTCTTATACAACCCATACTCCTCATTAAATATTGTTTTAAGGGTCTGTTTTTCTTTTTTAAGATTTTCCCTGATCTGGGTTCCAGCTGCCTTCATATCATAGCTGACTTTCACCTCTTCACCCATTCCGTCAATCTTCAGGAATACTGAAGTTCTGCCGAGTCCGTCGTCCTGAACTTCACCGAAATCATCCGAAAAAGTCCTGTTCCTTCTTGCCTTGTTGCTGAGGATCTCGGAAAGAAGCATTTTTACATGGTACTGGTAGTCATTATCGAAACTGTGCTCACCATTCACGGTCAGATCCGCAGCTGATGATTTTATATCCATCTGGGGCAGATAAAAAACATTGTTCCTGATAAAGAAATCGTTTTCAAGCTTATCAAATCTAATATTCTCAAGCTCCGAAAGTTCAATGAATGAAGATAATGCCTTGATCGGATCGAAATCGATCAGCGCCCCGTCAGTCAGGGTATATTTCCCTTCAGCAGTAATGGATCTTATGTCGGGATTCAGCAATGAATCCACCGGTAAGATCAGTGTAATGTTACCAGAAAGAGATCCTGCAATATTTTCGGCTTTCAGGAAATCCTGTCCGAAATTATGGAATGTTACAAATGACTCATTGACATCCACTTCTGTAACAGCAAAGCTTCCCCTGCTGATAAAGGATTTATCGTGGTTCTGTACAACAAGTCCGTTGCCAGATACGCGGCCTTTTTGTGAATTCATACTAAAGGTCCTGAAATTCATCATCTTTGGCTTGACGCTGACGGTTCCCGTAATATTCCTGGCGTCAAAAGTTTTATAGACAAGTGTATCGAGCCTGAAATCTACATCGAGATTTACATCGTCAGGAAGCGTAAGAGGAGCCTGTTCTGCCGTACCGTTGCCTATTTCTTCATTTTCAACAGAAGTGTCCATGAAAAGTTCAGGCCTGAAAGACGATGCTGAAATAGTTGCTGAGCCCAGAAGATTTACCGGATTACCAGTCAGCCAGCCCGGGAAATTCATGAATTTCCCTGAGAACAATATACTCTGTTTATTAAGTGTAAGCCTGAAATTATCAGTTGTTGTGCTTTCATTGATCAGAAACCTTCCTGTTGCATCCCTGATATCCAGCTGCTTGTTTTCGAGCTTTATTCCAACCGAATTGAAGACTACTTCAGATTGTGAATCCAGATCAAAAACATCAGAGAATCTGTAAGTATCCTTTTTCCCCGGTCTGCCTGAAAACTTAAGGTCAAGATCGATTGATCCGCCGGCACTGCTGACATTTTTCAGATTGAGGAATTCCCTGAGTTCAGCAGGCAGCAATTTCCCCTTGAAAACAAGTTCAGCCCCGGGATTGGTAAAATCCGAAACTGAAAAAGATCCTTTATAGTCAGACGATCCGAGTCTTGCTGTAAAATTGGTTACATTAAATGCGCTTGTCTGAGGTCTGTTTTTAGTCCCATTTGTAAAACCGCCGTCAAAAGAGAATCTGTCAATCTTCAAATCGGATCTGTTGTAATCAATGCTGGCATTTTTAAGTGAAAATGTTATATCATAATGCGGATCTTCAGTCGAGGTAGGCTTCCCTTTGGTTATCCAGTTAAACTTCAGATTACCTGACGGATGATAACCAGAGACAGCTTCGTTGTATTTTTCAGGAACAAACCTGGTTATTTTTGAGATATCTATATTATCTGCAGCGACATTCAGGTCAAGATAATTGTCGGATGCCACAAAGCCGGTAAGCACAAAATCCCAGTTTTCAATCCTCATTGTGCTTTTTCTGAAAAATGTTCCCTTTTCATTCTGATTCAGGCCTACTTCCAGATCAGCGGGGATACTTTGCCTTATTGAAGTGCTGCCCAGCTGGAACAGGTCAAAGATCATTTTTGAATTTCCGTCGAAGTCAATATTATTGCCTCTTATTTTGCTCTTAAACCGTCCCTCTTTAAATATTCCCCTGATGATCAGGTCTACTCTCAGGTCGTTATAAACAAAAGCGACATCCGATAAATTGATCCTGTTAAGGTTAAGCCTGACATTAGCAGCGCCATCCGTTTCATCTTCATTCCTTGAGATATCATAATTATCGTGGCCGGAAGTATCCGTGAACAGATTCAGGTTGCCTGATCTGACACTAATTTTGGTAAAAGTATAGGCTCCCCTGAGAATGTCGATGGTTCGGAAATCAATGGATGCTGATTTTGCTGTAAGAAGAGTATCGGTGTTGATTCCTTTGAAAGAGGCACGATCAAAATCGGGAGAAGAGTGTACAAGCACATTTTTCAGCTCAACCGAGGCTTTGGGAAATTTCTTTATAAGTGAGAGCCTGTAAGAACCTGTTTCTATTTTGGTTGAGAAGTTATTGTTCAGGGATTTCAGAAGGATCCCTGCAACCTTATTCTGCATTATCAGAGACACGGAAAACAATAATACCAATACTGAAACAAAAAGTATTGATATTATTTTAAGAATCTTTGCCGCCAGTTTCATTTACACAAAGTAAATAGCCTTCACACGGGTAGTTAACGGGAGGTAAAGTTATATTATTTGGATCAAAAAATATTTTTATTTGAAAAGGAAGCGGAAATCATCATTTTCTCCAAGCTCCAGCGGCTGGTGATCCTTTTTGAATATCCTTGCTTTCCTTGGCCCGATCAAACTGATATACTGTCCATCAATAAGGAACATTGTACCTTCCCTCAGGCCCGCAACCCAGATCTCGGGATTTACCATAATGAACTCCTCAATGCGCTGTTCCCTTGTTTCACCGGCATGACCGGCAGGATTTGCATCAAGATAATGGGGATTTATCTGAAAAGGGATAAGGTTAAATGCTTTGAATGAAGATGGTTCAGCAACTGGCATATCGTTTGTGGTCTGTATAGTCGGACATGCCACATTTGATCCGGCGCTCCACCCGATATAAGGTACGCCTGCAAGGATTCTTTTCCTGACAGGGTCAATCAGTTTATGTTCGTGCAGAAGCTTCAGAAGCATCCATGTGTTGCCTCCTCCAACTACAATGGCTGATGCTTTTTCCACTGCATTAACAGGATCACTATAATGGTGGATTGAAATTACATCGTGTCTGACCTCCCTGAACCTGTCGCGGACCTTTAATTCGTAGTCATCGTATGAGAATGTTACGGCGGCATACGGGATAAAGAGCGCTTTGACATGTTTTTTTCCAAGGAATTCCTTTATCCTTTGCTTGGGATAATCAAGATATTGCTCCCCTGCGTTCGTTGAGTTGCTGATAAGTAGAAGTCTCATATCGGTGAAATAAAATGAAATACATAGAAATAAATAGAAATGAAAAGTTAATAATCATCCCGAAGTCTGGTGATATTATGATTTTCAGGTATGTTTGTGATATCCAAAATATTGAATGAGTAATCGGAAATATTGAAAACCAATACTTTTCCTGAAAGAACATTTCCTGTTTCAGTTATAATCTTGATCACTTCATTTGCCATGAAAGTTCCGGTTATTCCCGGGAGCACCCCCAAAAGTCCCACATCTGCAGGCTGGGGATTCTTAAATTCCTGATCCCTGGCCTGCGGATTGTAACAACGATAAGTTGGCCCTCCCAGGTAATTAAACACAGAAACCTGTCCCTCATATTTGTAAATTGCTCCATGAACCATCGGTTTGCCAAGGATCACACAGGAGTCATTAATAATATACCTGGCCCTGAAATTATCCGTTGCGTCAACGACGACATCATAATCCTTTAGAATTCGCTGTGAATTTGAGGTATCTATCTTCAGGTTTATTCTTTCAGTTTCAATCAGATTATTAAGATGTTCAACCCTGTTAGTGGCAATTATTGACTTGAGCTTTCCGACATCGTCAGAACCATAGAGAACCTGCCGTTGGAGATTTGTCTCATTGACCATGTCAAATTCTGCTATTGCAATTCTGCCAACTCCTGCAGCCGCCAGGTACTGAAGAACGGGGCATCCCAGTCCTCCTGCTCCAATCACAAGCACTTTTGCCTGTTTTAGCTTTTCCTGACCGTGGATTCCCAGCTCAGGCAACATGATCTGACGACTGTAACGACGTATTTCTCGGGGCGATAGGATGGAATCTGCCATTTACGGAGGAATATCATGTTTTCACAAATATACATGTTTTACCCCCCAACCCCCCCAAGGGGGGCTAATAAAAAACCCCCCACCGGGGGGTAGGGGGTGTATTCTTTTTAGTCGTTAAACGTAAACGCCAACCCTATTTCGAACGGTTCAAGGTTATATCCGTTCGGCCCTTTCAGATCCTGAAACCAGGGTGTCAGATAATATGATCCGAAGATCATCAGATTTTCATATCCTATTCTGGCAGTGACTCCGCCGCGCAGAAGATTAAGATTATAATCGCCGTTTACTCTGTTCTTTTCGCCGTTTTCAAGAACGACTTTTGTCCAGGCGTTCAGTTTCAGACCTCCAATTACGCCTGCAGCAACATTTAACCTGTGGCTGTATCCTGCCGGGATCTGAACTTCAAGCATAACCGGGACATTTAAATATAAAGTGGAAAACTTCGATTTCTTAACAGAGACATCAATGGGAATCAACTCAGAAATGGCTCCGTCCTCTCCTTCGGCAATGCTGTTTTGGTTTTCAAATCTGTAGTTGTTAAATGTTAACCCGAGACCCGTTACAATCCCGGAATGTCTGCTGAATCCTATATTTACCTGGGAGAAATTAAGGTTGAAACAATTTGATTTGCTTGCATCGAGAGACATATATGCTATTTCTTGGGGCATAGTCATTGAAGCGACATGGACGTAATTATTGAATCCGAATTCAAGTCCAGCCCAGTGACCTCTGAAATTCCTGGCGCCCCTGTAGCGTTCCTGTTCCTCCTGGTCCTGAGCCCAATTCTTGCCCTTATCCTTATCAGAATTTTCTAAATCACGTAATTCAGTGTCATATTTATCAAAGTCAACTTTCTTTCCATCGGGCGAATCCTGGATATTCAACCCCCTGTCGCCCATCTTGATTACTACAAGCGAATCATTCCCGTCAAAACGGAAAAAATCATTACCGATAACTATTGTTACATTATCACTTGTATCCAGTTCGCTGGTCTGCTTTTTTTCGATCACCGTTATTTCCCGAGATTGCAGAGTGAAGGCCTGGCATGTTAATGCTGCTGCCAAAACTAAAATAGAATATTTTTTCATGACTTTTAACCCTTTCTGTTGTTTTTCATTGCTGGGACGGGTTCGTGAATTAAAAAGTTACAGCGCTCTTACCGACTTTTTAACAGGAGCATTAAACTTCAGTAATCTTGAGCTGAAATTATAAGACCTGATATCCCCGTTTTCATCTGTGTTTTTATGAAGGGCTATTTCCCAGCCAAAGAGTTTATTCAGACCAGTTATTCCTGCCTGCGCTATTTCATATGATTCCACTGGTCTTGTTCCCGAATTCGGATCCTTCATGATTTTATCATGGAAAATCCTGGCAAGAAATATCTGAACATTGCTTCTGTAATCTATAAGGGGTGGGATATAACCGGGATCAAATGCCAGAATAGTATTGGCCTCAGGTCTGAAGGCTGTAATAGTGTTCTCAGGAATTGTCATCTTTAGCATGCCCGGTGCTTCAGCTCTCTGAAACAGTGATGCCGAATCAATCATTTCCTGATCAATCATTTCTGCCAGAGAAACGTGAACCTCACTGACTGAGATTTCCGGGAATGATTTTTTGACTATGGTGTCGATGCTCTTATTGTCAGCTTTTACTTCTGCTTCCATGTAAATAATGGTCTGGCGAGACTCTATTAGAAGAGTATCAGAAGTTATGTTCTGTACAATCTGCTGTGATCCACTTTGGGAATTTCCTGGGACAAGCAGAAATATGGAAACAATAACTGCAATGGTTGCTGCTGCGCTTAATCCAATGACTGACAGCCTGAAGATCTTCTGGCCTATTGTTAATTTTATAACACTGCTTTTTCGGGCAAAACTGACGGGAAAAGGCTTAAGCTTCAGTTTCTGAAATCGCTCAAAGCTCTTTCTTTTACTTTCATCACGGCTTATGATCTCATTCAGTTCTGCTTTCTGCCCGGGTGTAAGATCATTTTCCAGACTGGCAACGCATAAATGCTCAAACTGTTCTTCAGAGAGGCTTTCAGGCGATTTACTTAAGTCCTTCTTTCCGCAGAAAGTGAAATCGGGCGGATTAATTGTCAGAAGGGAAAGCCCGTTTAATTCCTCATTCAGATCGGGATTCTCCTTCAGAAAAACCTTAAGCTCCTCAACCTGTTTTTCACTAAGATTGCCATCGAGCAAGTCGGTAAACCATATTTCATAGTTCGATCTGTCGGGCTTCATAGTTAAATTACAGTTTCAATTTTTCCTATAAAATTCTTAAGAGCCACTCTTCCACGGTAAATATTTATCTTGACCTGTCCTTCGGTCAATCCGGTTATTTCCCCTATCTCTTTATAGCTGTACCCTTCATAATCGCGCAAAAGAACAAGCGATTTCTGGTTTTCAGGCAGACGATCAAGGGCAAGATGCAGTATTTCATTCAGGTCACTGTATTGCGAGTCTGAAATAAAATCATAATCATCCGCGTCTTCAAGGGTTGTCATTCTGTTCTCCTTCCGTATAATATCAATCATTGTACGGTAAGCAGTTGTAAACAGCCAAGATTTAACAACCGGATATTCAATTTCGGTAACATTTCTCCACAGTTTTTCATAGCTGTCCTGCACGATATCATTTGCCCGCTCCTCATCCTTAAGGTTTGTACGGATGAAGCGATAAACGGAATCAGAATACTCTTCAACAGATCTGTTATATTCCTTTACTGTCATAAAATGAATTACAGTGAAAAGACGGGGGAATCATAGAATAGTTACACGGAACAGCAAAAAATTAATATTTTAAACCCCCACCCCATCAGCATAAATGCTGATGGGACTCCCCCTTTAAGGGGGAGAAATATCTAAATCTTATGCTGTATTTTCCCCTCCCCCCGGGAGGGGTGTGCTCCGTCAACTGACGGAGGACAGGGAGGGTTTAAATAATATTCCCGAATTTATTTAATTGAACTGATACACCTTTACCCAATCGACCTCCATTGTAGTCATTCCGCTGATAGGTTTGTCGAGGCCGCCAGCCAGAAGTACATACATTGGTTCCTGTGGCACATTGGATGTCTGCCTGAAGATCTCTTCGCCGTTTATCTTCCAGACAAGCTTATCCTGGGTCCATTCAAGAGTGTAGATATAAAAATCATTTGCATAACGAGGTCCTATTGAAGTTTTTGAAAACCGGCCGGGATCTGCAACAAAATCAGTCCAGACTTTATTGTTCGAAGTCCTGCAGATATCAATATGAGGAGTGATTTTATCTGCAAGCATCCAGAAATTATTTCTTGCGGCGGGATTTCCCAGTTTGATCTTTGCAGAGAAAATACCATATTTCTGCCTGAAGCTTTTCCCGGAATTTATAAGCCCTGAGGTATAGCTTAATTCCTTTGTTTTAAATCCGGAAGAAGCTGACCATACTTTTCCTGTTGTTCTTTGAGGCTTTGTAATTATCTTCAGCAGGCTGTTGCGTATCTCGAAATTATCCTTTTCAGTATATGCATGCAAGTCGTTTTCAACAGAATAATTGTCTTTCAGGAGCTTATCACCCCAGTAAAAGTTTGTGAGCCATTTTTTTGTGTCAAGAATGTCGCCGTCAAAATCATCATTGAAGGTGAGCATTTTTGTTTTCAGCACATCAAACCTATTGGAATCCTTGACCTTGAAATACCACACGATATCTTCGTTCTTCTTCAGCTTTTCATATTCCTGGACATCTTTGTACTCTTCGGTCTTCTCAAATCTTTTGGTATCCAACAAATAACTTTTCCTTTCCCTGAATGCAGGAGTTGCAACATACTCTTTCAGCTCATTGTATCTTGCAAGGCGGGCAGAACCGTCTACATTGAGGAAGTTGGCATATTCCTTAGATGCTTTGAATTTGTAATATTCTTTAATATCAAGGCTGCTGTTCTGCCGGTTATACTCAAGAAGCTTTTTGTACTCTTCCGTATCCTTGAATGTTATCGGCTTCATATTCTGTTTTGCAAGGAATTCGGCACTTTTGATGAAATTCGAAAGTTCTTCATATCTCTGAATGGCCTTAGTTTTAATAACATTCACCGGTGCCTTGAGGTATGCCTTGATCTCAGGATCTTTCTTTAATGACTTGTATTCAAGAAGTCTTCTATACTCATCCGAATCCTTGAAAGTTATTGGCTTCATCTTTTGCTTCTGCCTGAAAGCATTTGATTTAATAAAACTCTGAAGTTCCTCAAAATCCCGTATCTTCTGAGATCCGTCAAGATCCCTGAATCTTTTAAGCATACTTCCGGAAATTGTCTTGAAGTACATCAGAATATCCTTTGACTTCTGCAGCGAAAAAAACTCTTTTTCTTTATTATACTCTTCAGAATTTTTATACTGCAGTGATTTGATTTCCTTCCTTTTCTGTATAAAAGCTGAGGAATTGACAAGATCATGAAGTTTGGAATATTTTTCAAGCAGTTCTGATTTTGCGAAAGCATGAAGCTTTTCGAACTCATCTATCAATGCTTTTTCAGCCAGCTCGATTTTTGATGTTGAGGGGATCATTCCAAGTAGAAGCCTGAGACTTGACATTGTAAAAAGGTTTTAAACAATCGGTTAAAGATAAATAAACTTGTATAATAACGTTCCGGACCCTCAATTATTTGATCGGGGAATGAGAAATGATAACTCCGGAGCATTACTTTTAGTGGATTGAAATGCCGGTTCTGAAGAGTGAAAATGGAATTTTGTCAAACCGCATTAAAATTTTGGAGAAAAATTTGGTCATAATAAATATTCATTTTAGCTTTGACTAACCGTTCAATCAAAACAAATGTCACCACGGACACCACAGCAGTATAAGGAGATGAGGGAAGAAAAAATGACCCATATAATGGATGTTGCCCTTGAGCATTTTGCTAACGAAGGTTACTATAGAACAACCATAAACCATATTGCCAGGCACGCCGGAATTTCAAAAGGCCTGATGTATAACTATTTTGAAGGCAAAGAAGCTTTGCTTAAGGCTATTATTCATAAATCTGTAAATGAAGTATATAAGTATTTAGACATTGACAGGGATGGATATCTTTCTGAGGAGGAATTTGAATTTTTTGTAAGAAAAATTAATGTGTTATTAAAGGGGAAAAAATACTTCTGGCGGTTATTGATGCAACTTATAATGCAAAATGATGTAAGGGAACAGTTTATAAAAGCATTTCCGGAATCGGATTCCCTTATTCACCCTGGCCATGAGCCGGGAGACAACTACTACCCCGTACAGATGATGAAAATGATTACCGATTATTTCTTAAGAAAAAAGGAGAGAATTGGAAAGGAATTTGATCCTGACAGTGAGATCAATATGTTCCTTATTACCATGATGGGATTTGCAGTGAAAAGTATTTATTCAGATACTGGTGATAATGAGAAAGCAATAAACAGGATAATTGAGTTATTTAAATAGATTATTTATGAAAAACATGTTTGCAATTATATTTCTTATTCTAATTCAGGGATTCAGCATGAATGCTCCTCTTGCTCAGGAGCTTAGTGCAACTGATATTGTAAGAAAAGCTGATGAAAAGTTCACCGGTGAAAAGAGTAGTTACAGTGTAATATCGATGACAATAGTCAGACCTGCCTGGCAGAGGACAATTGAATTTAAGAGCTGGACCCTTGGAAAGGATTTCTCACTTGCATTAATTACTACTCCACCCAAAGAAGCAGGACAGACCTTTCTGAAAAGAGGTTCTGAAATGTGGAGTTGGAATCCTTCAATAAGCAGGCTCATAAAACTGCCTCCTTCAATGATGTCACAGGGCTGGATGGGATCAGATTATACAAACGACGATATTCTGAGGGAGTCTTCAGTGGTAAATGACTATGTTCATGAAATTGTTGGAGAAGAGAACATTGACGGCCGTTTATGTTATAAAATTAAAATGACGGCCAGGGAAAACGCCTCCATTGTCTGGGGCAGGCAGATCAGATGGATTGACATAAAGGATTTTCTGGTATTAAAGGCAGAATTGTACGATGAAGATGGTTACCTGGTGAGGACCGAAACCGGGTCGGACATAAAAATTATGGATGGGAGAACGATAACTTCAAAAATTGAACTTGTCCCGGTTGAAGAGCCCGAAAATAAAACCCTTGTTGAGATCCGGGAAATAAAATTCAATATACCTGTCGAGGAAAGCTATTTTTCTCAGCAGAATATGAAAAGGGTACGCTAATATTCAGAAATAAATGGCATGAAAGAGGAATTCAAAATAGCATGGAGAAATCTCTGGAGGAACAGGCGCCGTACCATAATTACTTCAGCATCTATTTTCTTCGCGGTTTTTTTTGCAGTTGTAATGAGATCATACCAGCTTGGCTCCTATGATCATATGATAAACAATTTTATCGAATCGTTTACGGGCTACTTACAGGTTCAACAAATAAAATATCAGGACGACCCGTTAATTGATAACTCATTCACCTATAATGATTCGGTCGCTTCTGCGATTTCGGAGATTGATAAAGTTGTTTCTGTTACCCCGCACCTCGAATCTTTTACTCTGGCCTCCAGCGGGACACAAACAAAAGGAGCAGCTGTCATTGCAATCGACCCGGCAAAAGAAAAGAACTTTTCGGATCCTGAGGGCAAACTGGTAAAATATAGGATCACTGATGAGGCAATCAGCCACTTGAAGGATACAGGTGCAATACCGGAGGTTGTTCTTGAAAAGATGAAAAAGAATCTTGACCGCTCATATTCATCGTCTGCCAGGCTTGAACTTGAATTGGGGCTTACCGATGAAGACAAAGAACTTTACATACCCGAGATTCTTAAATGCTCTGAGGTATCAAATGGTTTTCTGGTAAACGATGATGAAGGGATACTTGTTTCCGACAGGCTTGCCAGCTATCTTAAAGTTACAGTTGGAGATTCAGTAATTCTGATGGGACAGGGGTATCATGGAATTTCTGCAACCGGGATATTCCCGGTACGGGGAATAATAAAAATGCCTTCACCCGAAATAGACAACAAATTGATTATTATGACAATACCTGCAGCACAAAAATTCTTTGATGCTGAAGGCAAAATAACCTCGCTTGTTATAAACCTTACAGGTAAATCAAACCGGTTATTAAAAACAGTTAAAGCTGAGATTAACTCGCTCCTGCCGGATAAAAACAGTACAGCCAAAACCTGGTTTGAGCTTAATCCGATACTTTATCAGCAAATCCAGGGTGACAGTCAGAGCGGAGCTGCAATGCTTGCACTTCTCTATTTTATCATTTTCTTCGGTATATTCGGGACTGTCCTGATGATGGTCTCGGAGAGGAAAAAAGAATTCGGTGTTCTTGTGGCAATAGGAATGCAGAAGAAGAAACTGAAAAGGATTGTTGCAATAGAAATGTTACTGCTTGGTACTATTGGTTTGGTATGCGGATTGCTGGCAAGTGTGCCGCTGATTTTGTATTTCTACTATGATCCAATCGTGCTGACAGGAGATCTGGCCAATATGATGGAAGACTGGGGTTGGGATGCTGTAATGCCAACTGCATGGTTCGGCCCTTATTTTTACTGGCAGGTCGTAATTGTTGCACTTATGGTAGTTTTGGCAACACTTTATCCATTACGAAAAATCGGTAAGCTGAAAGAAATTGAGGCTCTTAAAGGTTAATAATTGAAATGCTATGATATGGTCAATCTCATGGAAGAATGTATGGCGTAACAAAAAGAGGAGCCTGGTCGTAATAGTGGCCGTAACCCTTGGCATTATTTCCGGAGTGCTTCTTGTTGGTATTATGGAAGGCTGGGTCAAGCAACGCCTGAACGACGCCATATATAACGAAGTATCACATATTCAGATCCATAATAAGGAGTACATTAAAAATGAAGAAATAGACCTCACAGTAAGAAACCTCGATGAAATTACACGAAGCATCGACTCCCTGAATGAACTTTCCGGCTGGGTTAAAAGAACGAAGATAATTGCCATGGCAAATACTCCATGGGCAAATACAGGTGTGACAATCTATGGTGTCGATGCTGAAAAAGAGAAACTGGTAACTGAGATTTATAAGGAAATTGTGCCAAACGGCGGAAAATATCTTGAGAATCAAAGCCCTGGCGACATCCTGATCAGCGACAAAACTGCCGAATTACTTAAGCTGAAGCAATACATTGTTACTGAAAGTATGATTAAAGGGTTGAGGAGTCAAAAAGTACCGGAAACTGTTCTTACTAAGCTTGAGATTCTTAAGGAGACACGATTCAGATCACCAAAGGATTTCAGGGAAGCCTTAAGAATAGAATACAGCAAGAAGGAATTGGACAGGTATGGTCTTCTGATAATTGACAAAGCGCTTGATTACAGGATCAGGAACAAAGTTCAGATCACAATTTCAGATAAGGAAGGAACCCCGATCCAGGGTATATTCAGGGTATGCGGTATTTATAAAACAACAAATACGGGTTTTGACCAGGCCACAGTATTTTTAAATGCAGGGGAACTTGCGAATCTTTACGGAGGCAATGATATCCTCACTCATGAAATTGCCGTTTTACTCAATAATATTGATGATGTCGATAATGTTAAAGAAAAACTGAGCCGCATTTCCGTCGATAATTCAGTAATGACCTGGAAAGAGCTGGCTCCGGATGCTGCAATGATGAATGATTTTATGATAATGTATTATTTCATATTCATCGGGATAATAATGCTGGCACTTGCGTTCGGAATTATTAATACCATGCTGATGGCAATTCTTGAAAGGACAAAAGAGCTGGGTATGCTGATGGCGATAGGTATGAACCGTAAGAGGATCTTTAAAATGATTATGCTCGAAACTATTTTTCTTACAATCGTCGGAGCAGTGGTTGGTATGGTTTTGGGATGGGCAATTACGGAAGTTCTTGGTAAAACCGGTATCCATTTTACTGGCTGGGGTGAAGGATTTGAAGCTATCGGATTTGCGGCAAGAGTGTACCCGGTAATAACCGCTGATTTTTTCGTGTTTATAACAATAATGGTAATTGCAACCGCAATAATTTCTTCAATCTGGCCGGCTCGCAAGGCTCTGAAGCTAAATCCCGTGGAAGCGTTAAGAACAGAATAAAACAATAATTAAACTGGCAAGCCATGAAGGTACTTGAATTAAAGAATGTGAATAAGATATATAATTCCTCAGAGGTAAAGGTTCATGCTGTAAATGATGTGACCCTGGACTTTGTTGAGGCTGAATTTGCTGCAATAGTCGGACCATCAGGTTCAGGAAAAACTACCCTGCTGAACCTGATAGGAGGTCTTGACATGCCAACATCAGGGGAGATAATCATAGGCGGCACCAACCTTTCGAAACTTAAACCATCGCAACTTATTGATTTCAGGCTGAACAATATAGGATTTGTATTCCAGTCATATAATCTGATACCTGTATTAACAGCAAAAGAAAACGTTGAGTTCATAATGACACTTCAGAAATGGCCGGAGAAAGAAAGAGATGAACGGACTCTAGAGTTATTGAGGGCTGTAGGTCTGGGCGACAGGATTAACAGCAGGCCAACAAAACTGTCGGGAGGACAACAGCAGAGGGTGGCTGTAGCAAGAGCACTTGCTTCAAAGCCGAAATTTATTCTTGCCGACGAACCTACTGCCAACCTTGATTCAAAAGCTGCAACAACACTTCTGGAGATAATGGAAAAGCTAAATCATGAATCGAAGATCACTTTTATATTTTCAACGCATGACCCAAGAGTTGTCAAAATGGCGCATCGCGTAATCACTCTTGAAGACGGAATAGTAATTTCTGATGATATTAGGGAACTTCCCGCATAACATTTCCATCCTGATGAAAAAATATATAGTTGTCGTGATTGTTTTGCTTTTATCTGCTGAAACATTGTTTTCCCAGGATAAGAAATCAGTCTCCCTCAGTGGTTACCTTACGAATATGCAGAGCGTAATGTTCGATTCTCTCTCCGGATCTTTCCTGAATGAGAACCTTTTACACAACAGATTAAATTTTAAAGGATATTTAAACGATAATCTCACTTTTGCAGCAGAGTTCAGGAACAGGCTTTTCACAGGCGATCTGGTCAGGCTCGGGAGCTACTATTCAGATTTGATCGGAAAGGACCAGGGACTGGTTGATATGTCGTGGAATGTATTTGAAAAACAATCTTTCCTGTTTAACACAACAGTCGACCGGCTCTGGCTTGATCTTCATTACAGTAAATTCCAGGTAACAGTCGGGAGACAGCGGATAAACTGGGGCCAGACTTTTGTATGGAATCCGAACGACATATTCAATGCATATTCATTTTTTGATTTTGATTATATCGAAAGGCCGGGAAGCGATGCTGTCAGACTGCAGTATTTCCCGTCATCATCATCTGCCGCGGAACTTGCAGTAAAGGTCGATGATGAGAACAATGTGACAGCAGCAGGCTTGTACCGGTTCAACAGGTGGGGTTACGATTTCCAGATTCTGGCAGGGTTTGTAAACGGAGAGGACGTTGTGATCGGAGCGGGCTGGTCAGGAGCCATAGGATCCGTTTCTTTCAGGGGTGAAGCTTCCTGGTTTGACCAGTATGAGGATTTTCCCGGCGAAGAAAGTACAGTTCTGATTACAACCGGATTTGACAAGATCTTCAAAGATAATTCGATGGTACAGATCCAGATTATGTATTGCAACAATCCCCTGGTGCTTAATAACTTCAACAGCTTTTATTCCGGAAACCTGTCAGCTAAGAACCTGGCTTTTTCAAGTTTTTCGGCTTTCGGACAGTTCACTTGGGCAGTCACTCCGCTCCTTAACCTGACTCTGTCCTCAATGTGGTTTCCCAATCTCAAGGGATATTTTGCAGGTACCTCAATTGATTACTCACTTGCGGATAATCTCGATTTCTCATTGATCTGGCAGCATTTCAACGCAGTGATGAATAGTGAGAAATCACGTCTAAACCTGGGGTTTCTCAGGTTGAAATACAGTTTCTGAAAAATTCATACTTTTACCGCTTCTAAGCAAAAACTTCAAAATGGCACTGGTACATGAATTTGAACGAAGCGGGAACTGGTTATTTAAAAGAAGAAGCTGGCTGCCGGCAGGATTTATCGTCATTGGAATAATTATACTGTACTTGACAAACAGACAGGCAATTCTCTTTGACCTGAGAAAAGAGTTGTTTTTTCTAGGGGTAAGCCTGTTCGGTGAAACTATAAGGATTTACACTGTCGGACATGCTCCAAAAAACACTTCAGGGCGCAACACCACCGCCGGCCAGATCGCGGATGAACTGAACACAACGGGTATTTATTCCCTCGTACGGCATCCCCTTTATGTTGGTAATTTCTTTATGTGGCTTGGACCTGTGCTTTTTATCAGAACATTGGTTTTAATAATATTCTTTATCCTGGTTTACTGGTTGTATTATGAGAGAATAATGTTTGCCGAAGAACAGTTTTTACGGAACAAGTTCGGTGATGAGTATGATAAATATTCTGAAAAAGTAAAGGCAGTTATTCCCCGGCTCAGGGGTTTTGTTAAACCGGTGCTTCCTTTTTCTTTAAAATCGGTACTCAGGCGTGAACACAACAGCTTTGTCAATATTTTTATAATATTTGTCCTGCTCGATCTTTTCAGGAATTATTTTCTGTCAGAAAGAATATATTTCACTCCGATGTGGATATATATCGGTGTACCTGCCGGATTAATATGGGTAGTGATCAGGCTGATCCATAAAAGGACCAGCTGGCTCAATGATGAAGGCAGGTAAAGAACTTATCAGTCCCTGCTGCCACCTGTAAATATCATTATATAATAAAGCAGGGTGGCAAGCGATCCAAGAGCAGCAACTACATAGGTATATGCGGCCCATTTAAGCGCATCCTGTGCTTTATCATGATTCATCGATGAAGTAATTCCCGTATTTTCAAGCCATACAAGAGCCCGCCTGCTTGCATTTACTTCAACCGGTAGGGTAATAAAGCTGAAAATGGTTGTAAATGCAAACAAAATGATACCTCCAAGCAAAAGAGCCGGGAATGTATTCATAAGTATTACTCCGGCCAGAAGGACCCACTGAACCCATTTTGAGGCAAAGCTTACAGGAGGAACAAGTTTTGATCTTAATCCAAGCCAGGCATAAGCCGTGGCATGCTGAACAGCGTGTCCTGTTTCATGTGCAGCAACTGCGGCGGCGGCAATGCTCCTGCTGTTGTAAACATCCTGGCTGAGATTGATCGTTTTCTTGTCAGGATTAAAATGATCGGAAAGCTGACCCTGAACACATTCAACCCTTACATCGTAAATGCCGTTATCCCTCAGCATTTTTTCTGCTACATCACGTCCTGTCAACCCTCCGTCGGTAGGTATCTTTGAATACTTTTTGAATTTAGATTTTAAAACTGCACTAACGATCCAGCTTAGGATCATAAATACAATAAAGATCAGCCAGATGTTCATATTTGCATGTTGTACTTCCATAGTTATGATATTTTAATTTCTTTTCAATATTCTCCAAAAGCCCTGCCAAACCTGTTTTTGCCGGTCCTTAAGGTCATTTTGTCACATTGTGCAAAATTACAAAATAGTCTTTAAATAACCTAAGTCTTGCAGGTCATGCAGTCATGCAGGTCTTTAGACATTTTGTTATCTTTGCTTTATGTTAAAGGCATTGAATAAAATCCTGACAACAGTTTTTTCACTTCCTGTTCATATCTACAGGTATGCCATTTCTCCGTTGCTGAGGCCCTCCTGCCGCCATGTGCCATCCTGTTCGCAATATGCCCTTGACGCACTGAAAATCCATGGCCCGATAAGAGGATCGTTATTAACTATAAACAGAATATTAAGATGCAGACCCGGAGGCACTCATGGTTACGATCCTGTACCCCTTTTCAGGTTTAAAAAATATGGGATCTTGACGCACTATAAGAAATGCAATCGGCTGAAACACTGACCGCATGACCGCATGACAGCTAAAAGTTCAGCTCATCCTTAAGCTGCCTGAACCCGGCACGGCTTACGGGAAGCTTGTCACCAGACTGGAGGATAGCAACATGACTATCTTTTCCGTATGGCTCAATGCGCTTTATTTCTTCGACTCTGACAATATATGATCTGTGTATTCTGACAAAATCCGTTTTTGACAGATTGTCTTCATAAAACTTCATGGTTTGCTGTTTAAGGGCTTTACCGGCTGAATGATGTATCATTACGTAATCATCCTGGGCTTCGACAAATTTTATCTGATCGACCGGGATCAGATTGATTGCATTCCCCTTGCGCACAACAATCCTGTTGACCGGAGAAACCGTTTCAGGCTTTTTTGCCAGGATCTGGCTTGCAGGTTCCTTGTTCCCTGCTCCCGACTGTATCTTGTCGGCCGCTTTTTTCACTGCATCCAGAAAACGTCTTTTCTGGAAAGGTTTCAGAAGATAATCCACTGCATTAAGCTCAAAAGCCCTTATTGCAAACTGGTCATATGCCGTTGTAAAGATGATCTCGGGCTTCTCGGTAAGGACCTCAACCAGTTCAATACCTGTGAGCCGTGGCATCTGGATATCCAGGAAGACCAGATCGGGCTTCAATGATGAAATTGTCTTCAGACCTGTAAAACCGTCAGCACATTCAGCAATAACGTCTATGTAATCCAGCTCTTTAAGATAATGCTTGATTAGGTCCCGGGCTGGGGCTTCATCCTCAATAATTACTGTTCTGATCTTTTCCATAGAATAATTGTTTTAATCCATCCTCCAGCTCCTTCCCTTAAAGTTAAGGGAAGGAGTGAAATTACAGCATAAAATTGCACCTTTCCCCTTAATTTTAAGGGGAAGGGATGGGGTTAGGGTTCAATTCTTACTGAAACAAATTTAAATTATTTCCAGGAAACTATGTCTCAGCAGGGATAAAAAGTGAAACTGTATAGATCCCGTTTTCTTTCGTTGTTTTTACAGAAGCGTTGTTTCCGTAACACAGGTCAAGTCTTCTGGAAACATTTATCAACCCTGTGCCGGTGCCTTTCGCTGATGAGGGTGTCTGATCATAATTGTTGCTTATAACAATTTCGAGATATCCGTTATTGCAGGAGACATTTGTTTTGATCCTTACACATTCAGTACTCTCATAAACGCCATGCTTTATTGCATTTTCGTAAAGAGGCTGAAGAATCATAACAGGCATCTTAATCTCAAGGCATTGCTCTGCAATATTCTCCTCGGTTGATAACCTGTCTCCAAAGCGCACTTTTTCAATCTCGAGGTACAATCTCAGGTTTTCAAGTTCACTTCTTAATGAAACAGGCTGTTCATCCTTTTTTGAAAGAGCATACCTCATGAACTCTGATAGCTTGACTACCATATCCCTTGCTTTTTCAGGATCGGTAATTGTGAGTGAACTTATTGAATTGAGACTGTTGAAAAGGAAATGAGGATTGATCTGTGATCTTAGCATTTTAAGCTCGGTTTCCTTAACCAGGCTCTCGAGCCTTGCCTCCTTTGCATTCTTTTCCGACAGATTATAAAGACTTACAAAAAGATAATAGGCAAGAACGATAAGACCGTACATAAATACCCCTGAACCAACCCTGTAGGGGAAAGTTACCTCCCAGTATGCCTGGTAGTCATTAACCTTTGGCAAAACAGCCAGAACAAAATATTTGGTTATCAGGACCCATAGAGCAACTGAGATTGCTCCGCTGAGAACAAGGTTGGCAATTATAGAAATATTCCTGCTGCTTACAGCATTGAAGTACCTGAAGGGATACCATAACGACAATCCTATTCCTGAGTAAATCGCAAGTGAAATTATTCCGTCGGGGATAGCTGAGGTTGTAAAGCTGCCATATGCATAATAATATAACAGAAGCTGGCCTGCTGTGATGAAAAGCCAGACCAGCCACCATACTATCAGCCTTACTCTGTTGGAAAGTATCGGATGCTTCATTCAGGATCGCAAATTTAATAGCTTTTTACTTCTCCGCCGCCAAAGATAACGGCTCCCTTGATTATCAGATGTTTTGAAGGATCAACTGTCCTGCCCGGGCTTAATTTGCGCAAATCACTGAAGCCGCCAAGTACCGGTGTAACTTCAATTGTAACATGCCAGTCGTCCGGAACAATCAGGGTAGCGCCTCCGAATACACAGGCGATCTCCAGTTCAGAAACACCCTGGGCAAGGTTAGCCTTGGTAAGATCCAGTTCGATGCCGCCGAAAATGGCAGTTATTTTTCCGCCCTTGAAATTCTGCGATACTATCTGACGTTCTCCTCCGCTGAACACATTCACATAATCGACATAGTCGTCACCGATTACTCCTTTTCTAGACACTGCATTCCATCCGCGCCGCCTTGATACGAGAAAAATTATCCCGACAATTATAAATATTGAAGGCCAGAACATGTTGTACATATGAAAAGTCTCTCTGAAGATCAGGGGTATCATGAAAAACCCCCCGACTGCCATCACAATTATGCCTGCGGTCTTTTCAGTCGCTCCAAGTGTCATAACAAGGCCAATAGCCACCAGCAGCATTGGCCAGCTGAATATCACATTATCAATGAATTCAGGGAAAAACCCTGTATTCCTTATTACAAGGAACAATCCTGCCAAAACCAGTACAACACCAACCAGAGTCCTGTTATTTGTAATATGATGATGCTCATTTCCCGTTTCGCGGGGTTCTTCGCTTAAACGCTGACGCTCATCTCTGAATTCTCCTTTTGTTTCCATAGTTTTAAGTTTTATTTGAAATTAATTGATTTTACTTTTCCTTTTTATCAAGGATGAAATAATAAAGCCAAGGCCCGCCAGGATGATTACTCCCGGCCAGTAGATGGTTCTTACAATTTCGGGCAGTTCATAATCCCTGTTTTCAATGAAAAACCATATGCCGATGGAAATAAGTACCAATCCACCCGTAAACTGCAGGTTGAGAAGAAGTAAAGCACCAATGAATACCAATGCTGTTTCCCAGGTGAAATAATCTTTTACACTCCCCAATCCAAGCAGGTCGTTTGTAGCTACGAGGAGGGCAAGACCAAGGACAATTAAGAATAAGCCGACTCCAACCTGTGGATGATGTTCGTAACGTCTTCTCGGGAAATGATCTTTGTTTTTCATGACATTTTTAATTATTCTGTTTCAAAAATACATCTGAAAATAAACAATGGTTAGTGAAAATCGGTAAACTGCGGTAAAAAACCGGCAGATGGTCTTTTTAGCCAATTAGTGTTACTTTTTTGTTGATAATTTTTTTAATTGGAGAAGGATTTATATTTTTGCAAACCAAATTTCTGAATGATGCCTGGGAAGTATGCCATACCAATAGGTGGAATTAAAAACGGACATCAGATATTTGAATTTAAAATTAATAAGTCGTTTTTTGACCTGTTTGAAGAGTCGGAGATAAAGGAAGGGGAACTCATAACAGTTGCTGTAGTTCTGAGGAGCAGTTCGCATCTTGACATGGATATTAAGATTTCAGGTAAAGTCAGGATTTGCTGCGACAGGTGTCTTGAGATGTTTGATCAGCCTGTCGGGTGTGAGAACAGACTGCTTGTAAAATTTGGTAACATCAAGGACGACAGCTATCCTGAGATAATTACGGTACCCCAGGATGAAAATGAACTGGATCTGAAGCAATATTTTTACGAATTTATTCATCTTGCACTTCCGATCCAGAGAATTCACCCTGATGATGCAAAAGGGATCAGTACATGTGATCCTGTCATGCTTGAGAAGCTTAAAGAACACCTGGTTGAGAAAGAGAGCGGTGATGATCCCAGGTGGGACGGATTAAGAAAATTAATGAACAATAATTAAAAAAGAGTAAAATGGCACATCCCAAACACAAACATTCGAAGACCAGAAGAGATAAACGCAGAACACATTACAAAGCTACACCTCCAACGGTGGGAACATGCTCCAACTGCGGGTCTTCAGTACAGAATCACAGGGTATGTCCTGAGTGCGGTTATTACAGAGGCAAGCTTGCTATTGAGAAAAAGGCAACCGCCTGAATTTCTTAATCAAAACCTGTCGCTATGAATATTGGATTAGATGTCATGGGCGGTGATTATGCACCCTATGCCATAATTGAGGGTGCGGTTGATTCTCTGAAGCACCTTTCTTCCGATGACACTCTTGTTCTTCTCGGAGATGAGAGCTCAATTCTCCGCAAGCTGGATGAAATGAAGATCCCATCTTCGTTTTTCAGGATTGTACCAACCACTGAAGTAATTGAAATGGGTGATCATCCTGCCAAGGCATTTTCCCAGAAGAAGGATTCAAGCATTGCTGTTGGTTTCGGGATGCTTAAGGAAGGATTTCTTGACGGCTTTTGCAGTGCAGGAAATACGGGGGCTATGCTTGTCGGGGCCAGCTATACGGTAAATGTCATTCCTGGAGTTTTCAGGCCGGCTCTGGCAACAATACTCCCCTGTATTGATGGTCGCGATTCAGCAATTCTTGATGTTGGACTGAATCCCGACAGCAAACCCGATGTACTGCTTCAGTATGGAATTCTGGGAAGCATTTATGCCAGTTTTGTACTGGGGAAAAAGGATCCTACGGTTGGGCTTCTGAATATCGGTGAGGAGGAAACCAAGGGTACTTCTGCTGTCAAGGCGGCTTATGAACTTATGAAGGAACATCCGGGCCTTAATTTTAGCGGAAATATTGAAGGGCATGCCCTTTTCCATGAGAATATAACCGATGTGGTTGTCTGTGACGGATTTGTTGGCAACATCGTTCTAAAACAGGCAGAAGCAATTTATTCAATCTCAAAGAAACTTAGTATCTCTCACCCGTTTTTTGAGCGGCTTAATTTTGAAAATATCGGGGGAACTCCAATAGTTGGAATAAATGCCAATGTTGTTATCGGACATGGTATTTCAGAACGGAAGGCTATAATGAATATGGTCCGTCAGACAAGAGTGGTTGTAAGAGCGAACCTCGCACAGAAGATTTTAGAAGCTATCTGATTATGGGTAAAATTAGGGCTGTCATAACTGGAATTCATGCGTGGGTTCCGGAATACAGGCTGACCAATTTCGAACTCTCAAAAATGGTTGATACTTCCGACGAATGGATAATGCAAAGGGTCGGAATAAAAGAGAGAAGAATTCTTAAGGGAGAAGGGCTTGGCAGCTCAGATCTCGGTGAACAGGCTGTCAAAGGATTACTTGAAAAAACAAACACCTCTCCTGACGAGATCGATCTTCTGATTTGTGCCACAGTCACTGCCGACATGGCATTTCCAGCCACTGCAAACATTATTTCAGACAAGGTGGGAATAAAGAATGCTTTCAGTTTTGATGTGAATGCTGCATGCTCAGGGTTTCTCTTTGCATTACAGACCGGAGCCGCATATATTGAAACCGGAAAATACAAGAAAGTTATTATAGTTGGAGCCGATAAAATGTCGTCAATTACTGATTATACCGACAGAACCAGCTGTCCTCTTTTCGGTGATGCTGCCGGAGCGGTCCTGCTTGAACCGGGCAAAGGGGGTTATGGTATAATGGATCACATTTTTCATACAGACGGATCAGGACAGAAATATCTCCATATGAAAGCTGGCGGATCCGTTAAACCGGCTTCACATGAAACTGTCGATGCCCGTGAGCACTATATTTATCAGGAGGGTCAGAGCGTATTCAAATTTGCAGTTGTAAATATGGCCGATGTAGCCGCAGAGATAATGGAACGTAATAAACTTAGATCTGATGATATAGCATGGCTTGTCCCCCATCAGGCAAACCTCAGAATTATAGATGCGACCGGAAGAAGAATGGGACTGCCTCCGGAAAAGGTCATGATAAATATCCAGAATTATGGGAATACGACCACAGCCACAATCCCATTATGTCTCTGGGAATATGAGAAGAAGCTGAAAAAAGGAGATAAGATAATCCTTGCAGCCTTTGGAGGAGGATTTACCTGGGGATCTGTTTATCTCAAGTGGGGATACGACCCTGAATAGTTTATCTGCCAGCCGGCCGGCGGACAGAGGGGGTTAATTTCTCAAATCATACATCAAACATTTTATTTTTGCTTGCAATAGTTTTTATCTTTGTGAGTTATTATGTTTGTAAGTATAATTCTGTGAAACGATGGGAAAATTCAACGAACCTGACAACACTACAATCAACCTTATCAGCAACGGTACAGAAATCACCGGAGATGTTAAATCCAATGGCGATATCCGGATTGACGGATTTCTTGCAGGAAACCTTACCACGAAAGGGAAAGTTGTAATTGGACCTACCGGAAAAGTGAAGGGGGAGGTCTACTGTAAAAACTCGGAAGTTTCCGGTGCTGTTGAAGGAAGGATCTGTGTGAGTCAGCTGCTTACCCTTAAGACTGATTCAAAAATATCCGGGGATATCCTAACTTTCAAGCTTTCAATTGAGCCGGGAGCAAAATTCACGGGAAACTGCAAAATGAGTGAAAGCGAAAATAATGAAGCAGCCTCTTTCACAAAAACAAAAGAACCGGAAAAAACCTCTGAAAAATCCGGAAAATAAAGGTTTACAGGATTTCGGAAAATACTCAGGCCTGGCATTCCAGATGATAGTCATTATCGCTGTGATGACATGGTGCGGAGTAAAGCTGGATAAAGTGCTCGGATTATCCACCCCTGTTTTTACAGTCATACTTTCCCTCCTGGGAGTATTTGCCGGTATTTATAGTGCAATAAAGGATTTTATTAAGTGATTATTTATCACGGTGATTTTTAGGAAATTTTCAATCGTTCTTATGCTTCTGGATCTTCTCCTCCTGCTTGCCGGGTACCTGCTGGTTAACTTCACTGATGTGACTCTTCATTTCAGCGAAATTGCCATTCTTACACTGTGTTTTTCAGCCATTATTCTTCTATCCTTCTATATTTTCAGCAGGGGATTGAAAAAGGAACCAGCCAGCCGGACAATGCATCTTTTAGCCGCTGTTGCAATTAAAATGCTCCTGGAAATGGTCCTGGCTCTTGTCTGGTTTATTGTTGCTAAAAAAACTTTTACATCCTCGATTTTATTGTTTTTTGTACTATATTTAGCGTTCTCTCTGTATTCAATATTCTTGATGTTGAACACACTGAAGCATAAACCTTTATAAAACACTACCAACTTCAAAATGCGATTTGGAAAAAGTATTTTGTTCTCTCTGCTTCTTTTGATGCTCCCGTTCACCCTGCCGGCCCAGGAGGAACACGGAACTCCTGCTGCAGAGGAAGAGTTTGATCCAGGCACGTTTATTCTCGCCCATGTGGCTGACTCGCACGAATGGCATATTCTTACAAAAAGTAATGGCGAAAGTGTTGCAATCTATCTTCCTGTTATTGTTTACCAGAAAGACAAGGGCATTGATATATTTTCCTCCCGGAGACTTGCGGAGGAACAGGAGTATAAAGGATATAAGGTTATGGAAGAAGGGGATCTTAAAGGCAAAATAGTTAATGTAAAGCCTGATGGGAGTATTGATGAAAAAAATCTTCCGCTCGATTTTTCAATAACGAAAGCTGTAGTAGGAATGTTCTTCTCAGTACTGATTGGATTGTGGATCTTCGTTTCCCTTGGACGCTCTTATAAAAAAACAGGTATAAGCTATCCGAAGGGAATTCAAAGTTTTCTTGAACCCGTCGTTCTTTTTGTCCGCGATGATATTGCAATCCCGATTATCGGTGAAAAGAAGCATGAAAAATACATGCCTTATCTTCTTACGGCATTCTTTTTCATACTTCTAAACAACATAATGGGGCTTATCCCCTTTCCGCCACCATTTGGGGCAAATGTAACAGGGAATATAGCTGTTACTTTCGTACTCGCACTTTGTACATTTTTAATTACACAGTTCAGTGGCAACAGGCATTACTGGAAAGATATCTTTGCAGCTCCCGGTGTACCCTTTTGGCTCCTGCCTATTATGATCCCGGTCGAGATAATAGGTATGTTTTCAAAGCCGTTTGCACTGATGATCCGACTTTTTGCAAATATAACTGCAGGCCATATAATTGTATTGAGCCTTGTTTGCCTTATATTCCTATTCAAGTCGCTGGCAGTGGCCCCGGTCTCAATTTTGTTCGTGATATTCATGGATTGCCTCGAATTACTCGTGGCATTCCTCCAGGCATATGTTTTCACCCTTTTGTCGACGCTGTTTATCGGCCTTGCAGTAAAGGAAGAACATTGATTTTTATTGTTTAATTAAAAACCAGTTATTATGACAGGTACAATGGCAGCAGTTGGAGCAGGTCTGGCAGTAATAGGAGCAGGACTTGGTATCGGAAGAATAGGCGGATCAGCAATGGACGCAATAGCACGTCAGCCTGAAGCCAGTTCGAAGATACAGATTAACATGATCGTCGCTGCAGCACTTATCGAAGGAGCTGCTTTGTTTGCAATTGTGGTTGCTCTGATTGCCAAGTAAAGAAACGGAGGCACTGCAACGGTTGGTTGCAGTGCCTCTTTTAACCGAACATTAAATTTAAAGATATGGTCTTATTATTGAATAGTCTGGTATCTCCGGCAATCGGTCTGGTATTCTGGACAACAATTATTTTTGTCCTCTTTTTTCTTATCCTTAAGAAATTTGCCTGGAAACCGATACTGAATGCAGTGAAGGCTCGGGATGAAATGATTAAAGGGTCACTTGCATCAGCAGAAAAGGCAAGGAAGGAAATGGCAAAGCTCCAGAGCGATAACGAGGCCATTCTCAAAAAAGCAAGGGAAGAACGTGAAGGTATTCTTAAGGAAGCCAGGGATATACGCGATAAGCTGATCGCTGAAGCCAAGGGAAAAGCTTCCGAGGAAGCTGACAAACTCGTTGAAAAAGCCAGGGCCGGCATCGAAAGAGAAAAGGCAATTGCCCTTGCAGATATAAGAGAGCAGGTAGCAAACCTCTCGGTAGATATTGCTTCGAAGCTCCTCGGGGAAAAGCTCAAACAAACCGGCGAGCAGCAAAAACTTATAGAGAATTACCTGAAGGAAGTCGATTTCAACAAAAACTAAACGACTTTTCAATTAATGAACGAAAGCAGAATATCGGTAAGATACTCGAAGGCTCTGTTTCAGTCAGCTCTCGAAAAAAAGATTCTCGATATGGTGAATCAGGATATGATCCTTGTCAGGGAGGTCTGTGCGGTCCCTGAAGCAAAGGAGCTCATAAACAATCCAGTAATAAGACCATCCAAGAAAACAGAATTGCTTCACAGCGTTCTTGGAAAGGATCTGCATCCCCTGACGCTGGCACTTATCGACCTTGTTGTGAAAAACGGCAGAGAAAGGTATATACCTGCTATTGCAAGAGTATTTGTTCATGAAACAATGAAATATAATGGGATTACAGAATCTGTTCTTACAACTGCCGTTAAAGTCGATCCCAAAATTAAAAAGCAGATTTCCGGCTTTATTGAAAAACTGTTCAAAACCAAAGTTGACCTTAGAGAAAATATTGATGATTCCATTATAGGGGGGTTCATTTTGAAAGTGGACGACAATTACATTGATGCCAGCATCAGAAACAAGCTAAGAAAAATCAGGAATGAACTTACTACCGGATCATTTGATAGAAGGATTTAATCTGAAAAAAAGGATATTATAAGTACTTGGAATATGGCAAATATTAAACCAGCAGAAGTTTCAAAAATTCTCAGACAGCAGCTTGAAGGCATTCAAACCGGCGTTGAACTCGAAGAGGTCGGTACTGTCCTTGAGGTTGGTGATGGAATTGCACGAATTTACGGACTTTCAAATGCAGAATCAAATGAGCTGATCGAGTTCGAAAATGGCATTGAGGCTATAGTGCTTAACCTTGAAGAAGATAATATCGGAGCAGTACTGCTTGGCCCAACGGAAGAAATAAATGAAGGAGATATTGTTAAACGCACTGGAAGAATTGCTTCAATTGGGGTTGGAGAAGGATTGCTTGGAAGAGTTGTTACACCTACAGGTCAGCCTTTAGATGGTAAGGGACCTATCGAAGGTGAACTTTTTAACCTTCCTTTTGAAAGAAAAGCTCCCGGGGTTATTTTCAGGCAGCCTGTTAAACAGCCTCTGCAGACCGGTCTGAAGGCTATTGACGCAATGATACCGATAGGAAGAGGTCAGCGCGAACTCATTATCGGCGACCGTCAGACAGGGAAAACAGCTATAGCGATCGATACTATCATAAATCAGCGCAGTAATTTCGAAAAAGGCAAACCAGTATATTGCATCTATGTTGGAATCGGACAAAAAGGCTCAACGGTTGCCAATATCGCCAAAACCCTTGAAGAGCATGGTGCCTTGGAATATACTGTAATAGTACTGGCAACTGCCTCCGACCCTGCAGCTTCACAGTTCTATGCCCCGTTTGCAGGAGCCGCAATCGGGGAATTCTTCCGCGATACCGGGCGTGATGCCTTAATTATTTATGACGACCTGTCGAAACAGGCTGTATCCTACAGGGAAGTTTCGCTTCTGCTGCGCCGTCCACCGGGACGTGAAGCATACCCGGGCGATGTCTTCTATCTTCACTCAAGACTTCTTGAAAGGGCAGCCAAGATCATTGAATCCGATGAGGTGGCAAGACAGATGAACGATCTGCCGGAAGTGATCCGCCATCTGGTTAAAGGCGGAGGATCGCTGACAGCCCTGCCGATTATCGAAACACAGGCAGGCGACGTGGCAGCATATATCCCGACAAACGTTATCTCCATTACCGATGGTCAGATCTTTCTGGAATCAAGCCTATTTAATTCCGGTGTGCGGCCGGCAATCAACGTTGGTATCTCAGTTTCAAGAGTGGGCGGTAATGCCCAGGTCAAGGCAATGAAGAAAATTGCAGGGACCCTAAAGGTTGACCAGGCTCAGTACCGCGAGCTTGAAGCTTTTTCAAAATTCGGCTCCGATCTTGACGCTTCAACACTGGCTATCCTGAACAAGGGCGCCAAGAACGTTGAGATCCTGAAGCAGCGACAATATGCCCCGATGCCAGTCGAAAAAGAGATTGCCATAATATATTGCGGAACAACGGGATTGCTTAAGGATGTTCCTGTTGCAAAAGTCAAAGAGTTTGAGGTTGAATTCCTCGAGTATCTCGATCTGAAGCACAGGGATGTTCTTGATCAGCTCAGCGAAGGAATACTGAATAATAATATTACGGATATTCTCGATAAAACAGCTCTTGAACTTGTGAAAAAATACAAGCCCTGAGCCATCCCGGGAAAACTGAATAAACAGATCTTTAATGCCCAACTTAAAAGCTATAAGGATAAGGATAGCCTCGGTGAAATCGACACGGCAGATAACATCGGCCATGAAGATGGTGGCTGCGGCCAAGCTGAGGAAAGCCCAGGACAAGATTGTCAGGCTGAGGCCATATGCAAATAAACTTCATGAGATTCTTGTAAACCTTTCACAAAGCCTTGCGGAGTCTGAAATAGAAAATATCTATGGCAGGACAGCAGCGCCGGAAAAAATCCTGATCGTTGTAATAACCTCAAACAGAGGTCTTTGCGGTGCATTTAATTCCAACGTAATTAAAGAAGCAAGAAGAATTATCGCTGATAATTATTATGAGCAATATAAAAAAGGAGACGTCAGGTTTCTTACAATCGGCAAAAAGGGGTTTGATTATCTCAGAAAACTGAAATTCGGCATTGCCGGAGAAAACAATGATCTTCTTAATGAGGTTACATTTGAAAGAACAGCTGAAATTGCCGGAAAGGTGATGAAAAGCTTTGTCGACAGGGAGTTTGACAGGATTGAAATCATTTATAATCATTTCAAGAATGCAGCCGTCCAACAGCTGACAAGGGAAGTTTTTCTGCCTGTTGAGTCAGCCCCGGTACAAGGAAAAACATCAGCAGCTGTTGACTATATATATGAACCCGACAAGGCAGCTATCATTAAAGAGCTAATCCCCAAATCGCTTAAGATACAGTTTTACAAGGCAGTGCTCGATTCATTTGTATCCGAGAATGGAGCAAGGATGACAGCTATGCATAAGGCTACTGATAATGCAACTACCATGATCAGTGATCTGACTCTGCAGTACAACAAGGCTCGGCAGGCCTCAATTACAAACCAGATTCTTGAAGTTGTCAGCGGGGCTGAAGCATTAAAAGGATAAAAATTGAAATTTATATTTTTGAAAGGATAATGTACAATCAATCGGGGCTGAAGAAAATTGTTAATGCGTCATTGGTCAATCTTTCGTACAATACGGAATCGGAACGGCTGATTGACCCTGTGAAATATGTCCTTTCAATAGGGGGTAAACGATTGCGTCCGGTACTTGCATTGATGACCTGCAACCTTTTCAGCGACCAGATCGACGAAGCAGTGGTCCCGGTGACCGGACTGGAGATGTTTCACAACTTTACCCTTGTGCATGACGATATAATGGATAAAGCTGTTGTCCGGAGAGGATTTCCCACAGTTCACAGCAAGTTGGGCCTCAATCAGGCAATCCTTTCAGGCGACGTGATGGCATTCATAACAAATGACTGTTTCCTGCAGTCTCCCCCCCATCTGCTGCAAAAGATATTCCGTATTTTCAATAAAGCTGCAATTGAAGTATGTGTCGGGCAGCAGATCGATATGGATTTCGAAAAGGCAACCATAGTATCGCAGGATGAATATCTGCGGATGATCGAGCTTAAAACAGCAGTGCTGATCGCAGCTTCTGCAAAAATAGGAGGACTGTTCGGTGGCACCGACGATAAAGAAGCGGAAACACTTTATGAATTCGGCAGGAACCTTGGGCTTGCATTCCAGATCCAGGATGACATCCTTGATACTTACGGCGATGTGAAAGTCTTTGGTAAAGTCCCGGGAGGTGATATTATTGCAGGCAAAAAAACATTTCTTTATGTCAAGGCAATGGAGATAGCTGCATCGGACCAGAGAAAAAAGCTTCAGGAATTATATTCGGCTGAAACATCCGATCCTGAAGCCAAGATAAAAAATGTGACAGAAATTTATGATCAGCTGAATATAAAGGTTATTTCTGAAAGCCTGGCCGGAGCTTATCTTAAGAATGCCTTAAGCTTCCTTGAGAAGACAGGAGCGCCCCAGGAGCGAAAGGAAGAACTGATGCAGATGACGGGATCTCTTGCAGGGCGCGACCGTTGAAGAAACCAATTTTTAAACTTCTATAATAATTCGGATTTATGGCAAAGAATACTGGGAAAATAAGCCAGATCATCGGACCGGTGGTTGACGTAATATTTGGCAGACAGGGTATTGAGATGCCTGATATTTATGATGCTTTTGAAATCAGGAGAAATGACGGATCAACCCTTGTTGTGGAGTGCCAGCAGCATATCGGGGAGAACACTGTCAGAACAATAGCCATGGACTCAACCGACGGGCTGCGCAGAGGAATGGAGGTCATTGCTACCGGGGCACCCATAACCATGCCAATCGGAGAACAGATCAAGGGACGTCTTATGAATGTTACCGGTGAGGCAATTGACGGCATAGGAAAACTGGATAAGACAGGAGGCTACCCCATTCATCGCAAACCACCAAAATATGAAGACCTCTCAACTGAGAAAGAAGTGCTTTATACCGGGATCAAGGTAATTGACCTTATTGAGCCTTATTCAAAAGGAGGTAAGATCGGGCTCTTCGGAGGCGCCGGTGTTGGAAAAACAGTTGTTATCCTTGAGCTTATAAACAATATAGCAAAGGCATATTCCGGACTTTCGGTTTTTGCCGGTGTCGGGGAAAGAACAAGGGAAGGCAACGACCTTCTTCGTGAAATGCTCGAAGCAGGGGTTATCAACTATGGAAAGGATTTCCTTGAGAACATGAATTCGGGAGGATGGGACCTGTCTAAAGTTGATATGGAATCTCTTAAAGAATCAAAGCTTGCACTTGTTTTCGGACAGATGAATGAGCCGCCGGGAGCAAGAGCCAGGGTTGCACTTTCAGGACTTTCTGTTGCCGAACACTTCAGGGATGGCGATGGAAAGAGCGGAGGAAGGGATATCCTGTTCTTTATGGATAACGTTTTCCGTTTTACCCAGGCAGGTTCAGAGGTATCTGCCCTTCTCGGACGTATGCCGTCTGCAGTTGGCTATCAGCCCACACTTTCGACCGAAATGGGTATAATGCAGGAACGCATTACATCAACACGCCACGGGTCAATCACGTCAGTACAGGCAGTATATGTGCCGGCTGATGACCTTACAGACCCGGCCCCTGCCACAACGTTTGCTCACCTCGACGCAACCACCGTACTGAGCCGCAAGATCTCCGAGCTTGGTATCTATCCTGCCGTTGACCCGCTCGATTCAACATCAAGGATCCTTGCAGCCAACATTGTTGGTGATGCACATTATAATTGTGCACAGCGTGTTAAGGAAGTGCTTCAGAGATATAATGAACTTCAGGACATTATAGCAATTCTGGGAATGGATGAACTTTCTGAAGAAGACAAGCTTATTGTTCACAGAGCCAGAAGAGTACAGAGATTCCTTTCTCAGCCGTTCCATGTTGCTGAACAGTTCACCGGCATTAAAGGAGCGCTGGTATCAATTGAAGATACAATTAAAGGATTCAACATGATACTCGAGGGTAAGGTGGATCAGTATCCTGAATCAGCATTTATGCTTGTTGGCACAATCGAAGACGCAATTGAAAAGGGAGAAAAGATTCTCGCCCAGTCAAAATAATCATGAAGATAGAAATTATAACTCCCGACAGAAAGATCTATGATGGGGAAATCAAATCAGTAAGGGTCCCGGGAAAAAAGGGCTCCTTTCAGGTTTTGAAGGACCATGCTCCGATAATTTCCACTCTCGAAACCGGATCGGTAATTATTATTGACCAGGCCAATGTTGAAACTGTTTTTGAGATCAACGGCGGAGTAATTGAAGTCAAAGCCAACAAGATCATTCTTCTTGCTGAATCGGTAAAATAGAATAAATGCCGATGACTACAGAGGAATTCCGGAAACATGCCCATGAACTGGTCGACTGGATGGCCGGTTATATGGATAACATAGAAAAATATCCCGTCAAATCACCTGTAAAACCGGGAGACATATTTAACCAGCTTCCTGATGATCCTCCTGTAAAACCTGAATCTTTTGATGCCCTTATGAAGGATTTCGAGGAGATCATCATGCCAGGAATTTCGCACTGGCAGAGCCCTAATTTCTTTGCTTATTTCCCTGCAAATACGAGTCCGCCTTCGATCCTGGCCGAAATGATAATTTCAACTATCAGTGCCCAGTGCATGATATGGGAAACATCGCCGGCTGCAACGGAACTTGAAGAGAAAATGATGATCTGGCTCAGGGATCTGATTAAGCTACCTAAAAATTTCGAGGGAGTGATCCAGGATACAGCCTCCACATCAACACTTGCGGCAATCCTGACTGCCAGGGAAAAAGCAACTGATTTCCTTATAAATGAAGAAGGTGCTGTCAATTCCGTCACTCTCAGGGTATACTGCTCCGGGCAGACCCATTCTTCGGTGGAAAAAGCAGTAAAGATCAGCGGTATTGGCAGGAAAAACCTTGTTAAGATACCTGTGAGGAAAGACTTCACAATTGATGTTCAGAAGCTCAGAGAGGCCGTTGACAGCGACAAAAAGGCCGGATTCAGGCCCTGTTGTGTCATTGCAACGCTTGGGACAACAGGTACCACTGCCATTGACCCTCTTAAGGCAATAGGAAGAATCTGTGCCGAAAATGGCATATGGCTCCATGTCGATGCCGCAATGGGCGGAACTGCCCTTATCCTTCCCGAATACCAGTGGATGCTCGACGGCAGGGAATATATCGATTCCTTTGTCTTCAATCCTCATAAATGGATGTTCACAAACTTCGACTGCTCAGCCTACTTTGTAAAACACCCTTCGTATCTGATTAAAACATTTGAAATACTGCCTGAATATCTGAAAACAAGGACAAGGGGCAAGGTAAACGACTACCGTGACTGGGGAGTACCGCTGGGAAGAAGATTCAGGGCTCTGAAGCTCTGGAGCGTTATACGGATGTACGGCGTCGAAGGACTTCAGGAGAAGATACGATATC
>Ga0315293_10000578_pt1 | contig 34366 bp, 38 predicted proteins | sample YL17G13_20_MG_FD_203071 | JGI IMG/M metagenome (GOLD analysis project Ga0315293, IMG submission 203071) | Sediment microbial communities from Yellowstone Lake, YNP, Wyoming, USA - YL17G13_20 | ecosystem: Environmental > Aquatic > Freshwater > Lake > Sediment | place: USA: Wyoming | collected... | reverse complement strand
GTCCGAAGACGGCGAGCTCCTACGACGGCTCACGCTCGATCCGAGCCGGGACTACCAGCCCCAGGGGATAAGGTGAGGTGTCTACGATGTCCCGAGACATCCGTCCACGATGTCCTGTGACATCACATGGAGCGGGTGAGGGGAATCGAACCCCCGTCTCAAGCTTGGGAAGCTTGCGTTCTGCCATTGAACCACACCCGCGTGCTCCGACGGTTCGTCACGGCCGGGTCAACAGTGTAGCGAGCCGATCGCTTCGACCGCGACCGCGCTCGGCGCCACCTGCCACCCTGCCGGCCCCATGACCGAGCCGCATCCGAACGGCTGGCCCCGGGCGCTCACCCGGCTCACCGCGGGAGGGTCGCCGTTTCACGGAAGGGCTAGCATCCCCCACGATGATCCTGTCCGACGTCACTATCCGCCAGGAGGTCGCAGCCGGCCGCATCGTCATCGACCCGTTCGACGAGGCTTGCGTGCAGCCCTCGTCGGTTGACCTACACGTCGAATCGCAGTTCCGGGTATTCGCCAACTCCCGCTACCCGTACATCGATGTGAAGCTGGAGATGCCCGACCTCACGGAGCTCGTGGAGGTCGCGGAAGGCGAGCCGTTCATTCTGCATCCGGGCGAGTTCGTCCTCGGCTCGACGCTCGAGCGCGTCGCGATCCCCGACGACATGGTCGCGCGTCTGGAAGGGAAGTCCTCGCTCGGGCGACTCGGGCTACTGATCCACTCGACGGCCGGCTATGTCGACCCGGGCTGGGACGGGTACCTCACGCTTGAGCTGTCGAACGTCGCCAACCTGCCGATAACGATCTACCCGGGGATGAAGATCGGTCAGATCTCCTTCTTCCGCCTCACCACGACCGCGCAGGCTCCGTACGGCTCGAAGGGGACGCGGAGCAAGTACCAGGGGCAGCGTGGGCCGACAGCGAGCCGATTCTACGAGGAGTTCCGGGACCAGGGCAACGGCTGAGCGACCTCGCCGAAGCTCTTCCGCAGCCTACCCCTCCGTCGCTTCCTCCTCGGCGGTCTCCTCCTCGGCGGTCTCCTCCTCGGCGGTCTCCTCCTCGTTGCCGGCTTGGCGGGCCTCCGCGAGGGCTTTCAGGCTTCGGTACCAAGAGTCTTCGTAGGCATGGTCTGCTTCGTCCACGTCAGCCTTCGCCGACTTGGTCCGAGCGGCGGTCTTGTTGTCCTTCTTCTTGAACATCGTCCTTCTCCTGGTCCGCTATCCCTTGTGGGCCACGGGCACGTCGGCCCCGTTGCCAGTGTCCACGGGGTAGTGTCCCGGTCCGATCCCCATGGAGACGGCCGCCATGGCGGCCTGCGTCCGGTTGCTGACGCCGAGCTTGCGGAAGACGGCCGCGAGGTGTGCCTTCACGGTCTTCTCCGAAAGGAAGAGCGCGCGTGCGATGTCCCGGTTGCTCCTGCCCTCGGCGAGGAGCGCGAGGATGTCCGTTTCACGCTGTGTGAGGCTCGCGGTCGCGCGATGCGGCGAGTCGTTGTTGCCCCCGCCGAGGTCCATCGCCTCGAAGAGGTTCTGGATCACGCGGGGCGACAGGACGTTCCCGCCGCCGGAGAGAGCCACCTTGATCGCCTGCCCCAGGTCCTCCGGCGTTGCGTCCTTCAGCAGGTAGCCGGCCGCCCCCTCGGCGAGTGCACGCCGAACGTAGTGGGCGTGGTCGAACGTCGTCAGCATGATGACCGGCACGTCCGGCCACCTTGCTTTCATCTCGTGCAGGAGGTCGAGACCGTCGGTGTTGGGCATCCGCACGTCGACGAGGGCGATGTCCGCCGGCTCGGTCTCCATGAAGCGCGTCGCCTCGTCGGCACCAGCTGCCTCGACGACCTCGGCATCGCCGAAGTACTCGCGCACGACGTGTGCCATGCCGCGGAGCACCAAGGCGTGGTCGTCTACGATCATGATCCTCACGGTCTGTCTCCTTGTCCGACGGGTAGTCTGGCGACCACCCGAGTTCCCCGTCCCGGCGACGACTCGATGTCGAGCGTGCCGTGGACCTCTGCCACGCGCCGGCGCATCATCTCGAGTCCGAGGTGCCCGGCATGCGGTCCGGTCCCGGACGACTGGAATCCCTGCCCGCCGTCCTCGACCCGGACCTCCATCCCGTTCCGCGTGGCGTGCACGCGTACGGCCACATCCTTCGACGCGGAGTGCTTCGCGGCGTTCGCGACGCTCTCACGGATGACCGACGACGCCGCGTCCAGCACCGATGCAGGCACGGCGTGGAGATCACCCTCGATCGACCAGGACGCCGGGATCTGCCACCGTTCCATGACGCCCTTCAGCAGCTCCTCGAGCGGATCCGCCGCGTCCTCGTCCTGCGACGAGAGGTGGGTCAGGATCGCCCGGATCTCGTCGAGCGACTTGCGGAGTTCCGTGGCTCCGGTCGCGAGCGCGGCTGTGGCCTCCGAAGGGTCGAGCTCCGTCCTGCGCGCGAGCCACTCGAGCTCGAGGATGGATGCGGTCACGATCTGCGTGAGGCCGTCGTGGATCGCGTACGCGAGCTTCGCGCGCTCACGCGTGATCGGATCATCCGGAACGAACCCTCCCCGGTCCGGCGGTGCTAGCCATGCCCCCTCGCCGGCCAGGGTGGGGAGCATCGCCGCAAGTGTCTGCACGGAGCGAACCGAGGACCGCGGCGTCACATGCGCGAAGACGAGGTCGTTGCCCCGCGGGCAGACGATCCATCCCGTCACGTGGCCTTCGAGCACCTCGTTCAGATCGAGCGGCAGAGGGCCCGAGCCCGGTGCCGCCCACCAGACCGTGCGTGTATGAGCCGCCCGCGTACGGACGATGCCCACCACATCGAGGTCGAGGACCTCAGCCAGCCGGCGGCACTCCGCGGCCTCGCCGGGTGCTCGTGCCATGGTCGCTGCGTCCACCTATCCCCTCTCACGCGCCGACGCGGCACCGCCGTGTCGCCTGCCTCTCGCTCGGCAGGGATCGGCCCTTTGGCCGTGTCCCGCCGTTCGGTCTAGTTCTTCCTTCGGCAGTTCGGGCTTTCGCTTGAACGCAGTGCTCGGAAGATGAGCAGACGGGACGGCAGGCGGTGGCCAGGGCCGGCTGCCGACCTCGGCTGAGGGGTCGCGCCTTGGGAGCGCTCGGGGTACGTCGAAGGGGTCAGGCCTCCGGCGAAGGGCCTAGCGGTCCTGCTCATCGGGCGAGGGGCCGCGATCCGGGCCCCCAGCGCCGCGTGCAGTCCCGGCGCGCGCGGCGGAGCATGTCTCTCATCCCGAGGCGCGACACGGCTGAGCATCGGTCCGCCGCAAACGAGAGAAATCGGGGTTGATGGCTATGCGCTCAAGGTTTATCCTCTAGGGAGGCTCATATAGGAAGCAAGGAGGTTGCCAATGCCACGAGCAGTGGGGATCGACCTGGGTACCACCAACTCGGTCGTGGCCGTCCTCGAGGCCGGGGAGCCGGTGGTCATCCCGAACTCGGAGGGCGCCCGCACCACCCCGTCGGTCGTGGGGTTCTCCAAGAACGGGGAGATCCTGGTCGGCGAGGTCGCGAAGCGCCAGGCCATCACGAATCCCGACCGGACGGTCCGGTCGGTGAAGCGCCACATGGGAGAGAGGGACTGGTCGGTCGAGATCGACGGGAAGAGGTGGACCCCGCAGGAGGTCTCAGCTCAGATCCTCGGGAAGCTGAAGCGCGACGCCGAGGCCTACCTGGGCGACACGGTCGCCCAGGCGGTCGTCACGGTCCCCGCGTACTTCGATGACGCACAGCGCCAGGCGACCAAGGAGGCCGGGCAGATCGCCGGTCTGGAGGTGCTGCGCATCATCAACGAGCCGACGGCGGCCGCGCTGGCCTACGGTCTCGACAAGCAGCACGACCAGACGATCCTCGTCTTCGACCTCGGCGGCGGCACGTTCGACGTGTCGCTCCTCGAGATCGGTGAGGGCGTCTTCGAGGTCAAAGCTACCCACGGCGACACGCACCTCGGGGGCGACGACTGGGACCAGCGCGTGATCGACTGGATGGTCAAGGAGTTCAAGAACGCCCACGGCGTGGACCTCTCGAACGACCGCATGGCCGTCCAGCGGCTGAAGGAGGCCGCGGAGAAGGCGAAGATCGAGCTGTCTCAGGTCACCGAGGCGTCGATCAACCTGCCGTTCGTCACCGCCACCGCCGAGGGCCCGCTGCACCTGGAGATGAAGCTCACGCGGGCCGAGTTCGAGCGGATGACGGAGGACCTGGCGGAGCGCTGCAAGGATCCGTTCGGCCAGGCGGTGCGCGACTGGGGCAAGGACGTCTCGGCGATCGACCACGTGATCCTGGTCGGCGGTGCGACCCGTATGCCGATGATCCAAGAGCTGGTTCGGAAGCTGACCGGCGGCAAGGAGCCCCACAAAGGCGTGAACCCCGACGAGGTCGTGGGGGTCGGCGCCGCGATCCAGGCCGGCGTCCTGAAGGGCGACGTGAAGGACATCCTGCTCCTGGACGTCACGCCGCTCACGCTCGGCGTCGAGACCAAGGGCGGCATCTTCACCCGCCTGATCGAGCGCAACACGACGATCCCGACGCGCAAGTCGGAGATCTTCACGACGGCCGACGACAGCCAGACCACGGTTGAGATCCACGTCGTGCAGGGCGAGGCGGAGACCGTCTACTCACCGGGTGTGCGCTCTCTCGGGAAGTTTCACCTGATGGGTATCCCGCCGGCGCCGCGGGGCATCCCTCAGATCGAGGTCGCGTTCGACATCGACGCGAACGGCATCGTGAACGTCTCCGCCAAGGACCTCGCCACCGGCAAGGAGCAGCAGATGACGATCACCGGTGGCACCGCGCTCTCCAAGGACGAGATCTCGCGGATGGTCACCGACGCGGAGAAGTTCGCAGCCGAGGACCACAAGCGGCGAGAGGTCGCGGAGGCCCGCAATCAGGCCGATCAGCTCGTCTACCAGGTGGACCGGTCGCTGGAGGAGTGGGGCGAGAAGGTGCCTCAGGCCGACCGCGACGAGCTGAAGGAGCTGAACGGGGAGCTCAGAGAGGCACTGAAGGGGGAGGACGTCGAGAAGATCAAGACCGGGACGGACGCCGTGATGAGGAAGTTCCAGGGCATCGGACAGGCCATGTACGAGCAGGCCGCGTCAGCGCAGCAGGCGGCGGCTGCGGGCGGTGCCACCGCCGAGGCCCCACCCTCGGGCGGCGGGGACGAAGACGTCGTCGAAGGCGAGATCGTCGACGAAGGAGGGGGCCAGTGACGGTCCAGGTCAAGGCGAAGGCATGAGCGACAAGCAACACGACGACGGTGTCGGCCGACCGAAGGTCCGGATCGTCGACAAGCGGCGCGTGCGCGGGGACGAGGCGGCCCCGACCGAGCCCGGGTCGGCCGCTCCTGTCGCTCCGACCGACCGCCACGCAGAGCTCCTGCCCGAGACGCCGAAGGATCTCGAGGACGAGCTCGAACAGGCCCGCCGACGGGCCGCGGAGTACCTCGACCATCTCCAGCGCCTGCAGGCGGAGTTCGCCAACTACCGCAAGAGGGTGCTGAAGGAACAGACACGCGCGGTCGAGATGGCCGCCGCACCGCTCGTCCATCGCATGCTCGAGGTGCTGGACGACTTCGAACTCGCGCTCGCCTCTGCGGGGCAGCAGCCCGACCTCGAGCGGTTCCGCAAGGGCGTCGAGCTGGTGTACGCGAAGCTGGTCGACTCGCTGAAGGGGGAGGGGCTCGAACGCATCGAGGCCGAAGGCAAGCCGTTCGACCCGAACGAGCACGAGGCACTGATGCAGACCGGCGAGGGCGACGGCGAGCTCCACGTCGCAGAGGTCTTCCGTCAGGGTTATCGACTGAGGGGACTCGTGATCCGCCCCGCCGGCGTGCGCGTGGAGCGCTCCTGAAGCGGGCTCCGTGAACGGTGACATCCGGCGCGAGTGGTTCGAGAAGGACTACTACCAGGTCCTCGGCGTGCCCAGGAACGCGACGCAAGCCGCGGTCAAGAAGACCTACCGCAAGCTCGCGCAGAAGTTCCACCCCGACGCGAACCCGGGGAACAAGGAGGCGGAGGAGCGCTTCAAGGAGATCTCCGCCGCCTACGACGTCATCAGCGACGAGGAGAAGCGCAAGCAGTACGACCAAGTGCGGGACATGGCGGCGTCCGGGTCCAGGAGCGGTGGCTTCCCGGGCGGCTTCACCAGCGGCCCGGGCGGGCGCGTCCGCTTCGAGGACACCGGCTTCGATGTTGGGGACCTCGGCGATCTATTCGGCGGGCTCTTCGGCGGTGGCCGGCACCGTCGCACCGCGCGGACCGCACGAGTGCGGGGGGCCGACCTCGAGACCGATGTGACGGTCTCGTTCAACGAAGCCATGTCGGGAACCACGGTGCCGGTCCGGATCGAGGGGCCGGTTCCGTGCGAAACGTGCGGCGGCTCGGGTGCAGCGCCGGGAACGGTCCCGGTGGCGTGTCCTCAGTGCGGCGGGGCCGGGGAGATCTCGGTGAACCAGGGCCTGTTTCAGATCGCGCAGCCGTGCCCCCGGTGCAGCGGTACCGGTCGTGCGGTCGAGCAGGTGTGCCCGAGTTGCCGCGGCAGCGGGAGCCAGCGACGATCGAGGAGCTTTCAGGTACGCATCCCGCCGGGCGCGAAGGACGGCGCACGGATCCGTCTCGCCGGCCGCGGCGAGCCCGGCCCGGCCGGCGTTGGGCCGGGCGACCTGTTCGTGCGCGTGCGCGTGAAGCCGCACCGCTTCTTCGGGCGCAAGGGCAACGACCTCACGGTCGAGGTCCCGATCACGTTCCCGGAGGCCACGCTCGGCGCCGAGGTGATGGTGCCGACGCTGAACGAGCCGGTGCGTATGAAGGTGCCTGGCGGCACTCCTTCGGGCAAGACGTTCCGGCTGCGCGGCAAGGGCGCGCCGAGGAAGGGCGGCGGCTCCGGCGACCTGCTCGTTACGGCGCGGATCGTGGTGCCGGGCAAGGTCTCGAAGCAAGAGAAGGAACTGCTGGAGCAGCTCCGCGAGGTGGCGAAGGACTCGCCGCGTCGTGGCCTCGGGGTCGAGGCGTGAGCGCGAGGGAGGCGATGAACGTTGGCGGCTGAAACGGGATGGCAGGGCGAACAGCCGGAGGAGCGGGCGGTCTACGTCATCAGTGTGGCCGCGGAACTCGCTGGCGTGCACCCCCAAACGCTCCGCATCTACGAGCGCAAGGGACTGCTGCGCCCACTCCGGACCGGGGGGAATTCCCGCCGGTACTCGCAGCACGATCTCGAGCGGCTGCGCATGATCCGAGAGCTCACGCAGGTGGAGGGCGTGAACCTCGCCGGGGTGAAGCGGATCATGCAGATGCAGCGGGAGCTCGAGCGCGCCCGCGAGCGGATGAAGCGACTCGAAGCAGAGCTCGCCCGTCGGCCGATCGTCGCCCCGGGCAGACGCTCGGGCGCTGAGATCGTGCCGCGGCAGAGCGTCGTGAGGCCCTGGGGGGGAGGGCTCTCCGGGTGATCGTGCTGCGCTGGCTGCCAGAGAAGGCGGCCGTGGGGGGTGGAAGGGCCCTCGCGACGGTTCGGGGCTTCCTCGAGCGGGTCCCCCCGCGTCGTCGGGTTGGCCCTCCCGCCGGTGCGAGCCGACGGATGGTCGCGGGCGCCATGAGATCTCCCCTCGTCGGAGCCTCCCTATACTCCCGCGCATGAGGAGGTGGGGCGCGATCCTGGGTGTGCTCGTCGGGGCGGCCTTCGTCGCTGTCGTCCTGAAGGCGCTCCCACCGTTCGTCTTCATCCTGTTGGTCGTCGTCGCCAGTTCGTACGGCTACCGCCGCTATCGACTGGTGACTGTCGTGTCGCCCCAGCAGCTCGAGGCGACCTCGCTCGGCCTGGAACGGGCAACGGTCGACCGGTTCGGGCTGCTCGGCTATCCGCTACGCGCGCTCGCTCGCGGCGCCGACCGGAGCGTCGAGGAGCTCCTGTTCGGCACATGGCGGACCTTGGAGGTGAAGCTGTTCGACCTCCGGTACACGGAGGACGACGCGCAGGAGAAGCGGCTCTCGTGCGCGGTCGCGCCGCTCGATGTCGAAGTCCCGGCGACCCTGATCGAACCTCGGACGCTCTTCACTCCGCCCGAGGCGTTCGGCGACCTCGGCGAGCTGGCGATCGGCCCGGCCGCATTCCGGGAGGCCTTCGAGGTCCGGGGGGGCGACCGCACGTTCGCCGAGGCCCTGCTCAACGAGCGGATGCGGACATGGCTGCTCGAGATCGCGGGATGGGGCTTCGAACTCTCCGGGCGCTGGCTCCTCTGCTACGTACCGCGGGCCGGCACGCGGGATCCGCTCGGTGTGCTCCAGACCCTCGCGGGGTTCGTGGACCAAATCCCGACCCAGGTGCACGAGCGCTACGCGGTGCACAAGGCGGCGACCGTTGCCGACGAGCCCACGGGCTCCGATGCACCGGCGGCCGGGTGACCGCCCCCGTTTGATGAGCCCGCGCCCTCGGACGTAGGGTTGGGGCATGGCGGACGAGAGGATCTCCACCCCCGGCCCGGAGGAGCCGCGGCGGCTGCGTCGCAGCCGCGACGACAAGGTCATCGCCGGCGTGTGCGGTGGTCTCGGCCGCTACCTCGGCGTCGACCCGGTGCTGATCCGGATCGCCTTCGTCGTGCTCGCGCTCGCCGTCGGTGGCGGCGTGCTCCTGTACGTCGTGGGCTGGATCCTGATCCCCGAGGAGAGCCTCGGGGAGTCGGTTGGGGAGGTTCGCCCTTCCGGCGCCGAGACGCTGCGGTTGATCTTCGGCGGGACGCTGATCGCCGTCGGGACGATCGCGCTGCTCGGAGTCAGCTTCCCGCACCTGTGGAAGTACGTGTGGCCACTCATACTGATCGTGATCGGCGTCGCGATCATCGTCCAGACCTCCTCGCGTCGATGAGCACGGTTCCCCCGCCACCGCTACCTCCGCCGTTGCCGTCGACCGAGCATGAGTCCTTCCAGGCGGGCCGGTTCGTCTTCGGCGCGCTCGTTGCGCTGTTCGGCGTGGCATGGCTCCTCGAGGCCACGGACGTCTGGCACGTGCCGTGGAAGGTCGTGCTACCGGTCACGCTCATCGTGCTAGGCGTGGCGCTCCTGCTCTCCGGGCGAGCCAGAAGGGGACAGGGCGGGCTCGTCACCCTCGGCATCATCCTCACGGTCGTGTTGGCCATCGGCACGGTGGTGGACGTCCCGTTCGAGGGCGGGGTCGGCGACCGTGTCGAGCGGCCACGGAGCTACGCGGAGCTGAAGAGCGAGTACCGCCTGTCGATCGGGAAGCTGACGGTCGATCTAAGCGGGCTGCCAACCGCAGCGTCGGCCAGGACCGTCGCGATCCGGGCCCAGGTCGGGATCGGACAGCTCATCCTCATCGTCCCAGGGAGTGTCGCCCCCGAGGTGCATGCCACGGCTGGCGTCGGGTCTGTCGAGGTGTTCGGGAAGCAGGATTCGGGGCTAGATGTGAAGGTCGACTTCGTCCCGCACTCCCTCCTTCCGGCTCCGTACTCGCTGGACCTCTCCATGGGCGTCGGCGACATCGAGGTGCGCCGTGGCTGAGCGTGAAACGAACCGATCGGCCCTGGTGTTCGGCATCTTCTTCATCGTAGCCGGCGTCGCGTTCCTGCTCGACCGGCTCGAGGTCTGGGACCTGCAGGCCCGGTACCTACTGCCGATCCTTCTGATCGTCCTCGGGATCGCCGTGCTGATCGGCGGGCGCTCGCCCCGCAGCGGGCAGCGTTCCTAGCTAGGGTGCTTGCGCCACCCCGGCTACCGGGGTATCGATAGTGCTCGCGATGGGTCTGGCCATCATCCTGCTGTTCGTGGTCGTCGTGGCAGCCGGCGTCGCCATCTCCTACTACCTGAAGCAGAAACGCCGGCAAGAGCTCGCTCTGACCGCGCGGCAGTTCGGCCTCGAGTACTCGCCGGTCGATGCACTCGGGTGTCTCGGGCTGTCGTTCGCGCTGTTCGCCAAGGGCGACGGCCGGGGCGTCGAGAACGTCATGTGGGGAACCTGGCAGGGGATCCCGCTACGGGAGTTCGACTACTGGTACTACGAGGAGTCGACCGATTCGCGCGGCAACCGGTCCAAGACCTACTACCGATTCTCGTGCGCGGTGACCGAGATCGAGGCCCACTGCTCGTCGCTCCGGGTGGAGCGGGAGAACCTGTTCACGTCGATCGCCGACCACATCGGCCTGCACGACATCGAGTTCGAGTCGGAGGAGTTCAACCAGGAGTTCAACGTGAAGGGCGAGGACCGCAAGTTCGCCAACGACTTCATCGACGCGCGGATGATGCAGTGGCTGCTGACGGCCGAACATGGGTTCGGGTTCGAGGTGTCGGGGCAGTGGCTGCTCTGCTACGGCAAGCGCCGGGCGCCCCTTGAGCTGGTGCCCCTCGTCGGCACCGTCAAGCAGTTCCGCGAGCACGTGCCGCGGGTGGTGTTCGAGCTGTACGGAGGCTCCGGGAGCGGCTAGGCTGACCGGGGAAGGACGCACAGAAAGGAAGCGACCGTGATCGCGTTGTGGATCATCCTCGGGCTGATCGTACTCTTCGCCTTCGGCGCCGTCGTCTCGTACAACCGGTTCGTCTCCCAGAAGCAGCTGATCAAGGACTCCTGGGCGAACATCGACACCGAGCTCCGGCGCCGGTACGATCTGATCCCGAACGTCGTCGAGACGGTGAAGGGTTACGCGGCGCACGAACGCGGGGTCTTCGAGAACGTCACGAAGGCGCGCGCCGCCGCCGCGGCCGCGACCGGCTCCCCAGCCGAGCAGGCCGCTGCCGAGGGCCCGTTCGTCGCCGCGATGCGCCAGCTGTTCGCCGTGGCCGAGAACTACCCGGATCTGAAGGCGAACCAGAACTTCCTCGCGCTGCAGGCGGAGCTGTCGAATACCGAGGATCGGCTCCAGACCGCGCGGCGCTACTACAACTCGAACGTCCGCGACTACAACCGCCGGGTGCAGTCATTCCCGTCGAACGTCGTCGCCAATATGTTCAGGTTCCAGGAAGCCGAGTTCTTCGAGATCCCGGAGGAGATCCGCGAGGCGGGACCGCCGCAGGTGAACTTCACGCAGCCGGGCCCGTCCGTGTCGTTCGGAGCTCCGGGAGTGCCTGCGGCGGAGCGGGCCCCGGCGCCTGGGGTGCCGCCGGCGTCTGCGACGCCCGGACCTGCGGGGATGCCGTCCCCGCCGCCCGACCAGGAAGGGCCGCCCTCGATCTAGTCTGCGGCTTCCTCGGACATCGTGCGGCAGCCCGTGGTCGTGGTGGCCCGACGGCCGCCGTCGGATCCGGCAAGGGCGCGCGTCGACGCGGCGATTTGCCAGACTTGGGAGGTTCGGCGCGACCCGAGGGGGTGACAGCTGTGCTCGATCGGTTCACGTGGTTCAGGCAGTCCGCGTTCCGGTGGGAGGGAGACGGCCTGGTCCTCTACATCGATCCGTGGGGCGTGACGGGCGAGGTCCCGGCGGACGTCATCCTCATCACCCATGCGCACTTCGACCACTTCCGGCCGGACGAGATCGAGAGGATCCGCCAGACGGGCACGAGGATCCTCGCTCCGGCCGACGTCGCGAAGGAGCTGTCGGGTGACGTGACGTCGGTGGCGCCGGGCGAGCCGCACGAGGTCGCCGGCGTGAGGATCCAGACGGTACCCGCCTATAACACCGTCGAGGAGCGCCTGGACAAGCACCCGAAAGCGAACAACTGGGTCGGGTACGTGCTCGAGCTCGGCGCCTCGACCTACTACCATGCCGGGGACACCGACCACCTACCGGAGCTCGAGACGGTGAGGACGGACGTCGCGTTCGTGCCGATCGGTGGCACGTTCACGATGGACGTGCGTCAGGCCGGCTGTCTGGTGCGGGCGATGTCGCCGCGACTCGCGGTGCCGATGCACTTCGGGTTCGTGGTCGGTTCGCCGTCGGACGCCGACGCGTTCGTGAAGGAAGCGGCGCCGGTGCCGGTCGAGGTGCTCACCCCGACGAACCCGTTCGAGCGGCCGTAGCGCGACGCCGCGAGGCAGAGGGAGGAAGGCATGGAGCTCGGTTACGAGAAGCCCCTGTACGTCCTGGCGTTCGATCACCGCGGTTCGTTCCAGAAGAAGTTCTTCGGCGTGACCGGCGCGCCCACGGCAGAGGAGACGGCGCGCATCGCCGACGCCAAACGTGTGATCTTCGAAGGGCTGCTCCACGCTCTCGAGGAAGGGGTGCCCCGTGAGGCCGCCGGCGCGCTCGTCGACGAGCAGTTCGGCGCCGAGATCGCGCGAACGGCGAGCTCCCAGGGTCTCACCTTCGCGATGCCGGTGGAGAAGAGCGGCCAAGACGAGTTCGACTACGAGTACGGCGAGGACTTCGGCGCGCACATCGAGAGCTTCAACCCGACGTTCACGAAGGTGCTCGTCCGCTACAACCCCGAGGGCGATGTGGGGATGAACGAGCGGCAAGCGGCGCGGCTGAAGCGGCTGGGCGACTGGCTGCACGAGCGCGACAGGAAGTTCCTGTTCGAGCTGCTCGTGCCCGCCGAACCTCACCAGCTCGAGGCGGTCGGCGGGGACGCACAGAAGTACGACACGGACGTCCGTCCGAGCCTGATGAAGGGCGCGATCGCCTCGCTGCAGGCGGCGGGCGTCGAGCCCGATATCTGGAAGATCGAGGGCATCGACAGGCGGGGGGACTGCGAGGCCATCTCCGAGCAGGCCCGCTCCGGCGGTCGCGACAAGGTGGCCTGCGTGGTTCTCGGCCGCGGCGCCGACGACGCCGCTGTCGACCACTGGTTGCGGCAGGGTCGGGGCGTTCCCGGGTACATCGGGTTCGCGATCGGGCGAACCATCTGGTGGGATCCGCTGAAGGCATTCGTGGACGGGGCGCTCGGCCGTGAGGAGACCGCGAAACAGGTCGCCGCGAACTACCGTCGGTTCATCGACGTGTACCAGAAGGGATAGGGGGCAGGGATGCCGATAATCAAGACGATCGACGTGGTCGGCGTGTCGGAGGAGTCGTGGGGGGACGCCGCGCGCCAGGCGCTGGCCGAGGCCGCGAAGACGATCCGTCACATCGAGGGGATGGACATCCTCTCGACCTCGGCGGTCGTGCAAGACAACAAGATCCACGAGTACCACACGCACGTGCAGATCCGGTTCCGCCTCGAGCGGTAACCGGGACCGAGCGTTCTAAGGGACCGGCGCCCCCTGCGGGGGCGCCGGTCCCGTTTCCCCGTCCGGATAGACTCCTGCCGTGCCTGCTTCGATCGTGCTCGGGACCCAGTGGGGGGATGAGGGCAAGGGCAAAGCGGTCGACTACCTAGCCGACCGGATGGACTTCGTGGTGCGGTACCAGGGCGGCAACAACGCCGGCCACACCGTGGTCGCGCAGGGCCAGGTCCTCAAGCTCCACCTGATCCCCTCGGGGATCCTCTACCCGCACATCACGCCCGTCATCGCCGACGGTCTGGTCGTGGACCCCCGGGTGCTGCTGGAGGAGATGGACATGCTCGCCGGGCTCGGGATCGACGTCTCGCGCCTGGTGGTCTCGGGCAACGCGCACCTGATCATGCCGTACCACCTCGAGCTCGAGAAGGTCACCGAGCGGTTCCTCGGCAAGAACGCGCTCGGGACGACGAAGCGCGGGATCGGCCCTGCGTACGCCGACAAGGCCGCCCGCATCGGCCTGCGCGTGCAGGATCTGTTCGATCCGAAGATCTTCCGCGAGAAGCTCGACGTGGTCCTGAAGGAGAAGAACCTCGTCCTCACGAAGGTCTACAACCGGCTACCGCTCGCGACCGAGCAGATCGTCGAGGACTACCTGAGCTACGCGGAGCGCCTGCGGCCTCACGTCACGGACACCTCGAAGCTGTTGCACGAGGGCCTGCGCGCCGGGAAGAACGTGCTGCTCGAGGGCGCGCAGGGCACGCTGCTCGACCTCGACAAGGGCACGTACCCGTTCGTGACCTCCTCGAACCCGGTTGCCGGCTACGCGCTGGCCTCGGCGGGTGTAGGCCCGAAGGAGGTCGACCGTGTGATCGGCATCGCGAAGGCGTACGTCACGCGCGTCGGCGCCGGGCCGTTCCCGACGGAGGACCTCGGCCCCGACGGCGACCGGCTGGGCGAGCGTGGGCAGGAGTTCGGGGCGACGACCGGGCGCAAGCGCCGGTGCGGCTGGTTCGACGCCGTCATCCTGCGCTACGCGGCGCGGGTGAACGGCCTCACCGAGTTGTTCCTCACGAAGCTCGACGTTCTCTCCGGCTCGAAGGCGATCAGGGTCTGCACGGCCTACCGCGCTAAGGGCGAGACGTTCGAGGACTTCCCACCCCACCAGTCGCTGTTCCACCGGGCCGAGCCCGTGTACGAGGAGCTCGAGGGCTGGGACGACGAGCTCGGCGAGGCGCGTTCGTTCGGTGATCTGCCGATCGCGGCTCGCACGTACGTGGAGCGGCTCCGCGACCTCGTCGGCGTGCCGGTCTCGGTCGTCTCGGTTGGGCCGGCGCGCGAGCAGAGCCTCTCGGTCCCGTGAAGGTCCTGATCGTCGGCGGCGGCGGTCGGGAGCACGCCCTCGCGTGGGCCTTGGCCCAGAACCCGACGATCGACCGGCTGTACGCCGCGCCCGGCAACGCCGGCATCGCGTTGGAAGCGACGTGCGTCCAACTCGCGGCCGACGACATCCGCGGCGTCGTCGGGTTCGTAGAGCGGGAGGGCATCGATCTCACGGTCGTCGGGCCCGAGTCACCGCTCGTCGCCGGGCTCGTCGACGAGCTGGAGGCCGCCGGGCGCAGCGTGTTCGGGCCGACGAAGGACGGCGCCCGGATCGAGGGCTCGAAGGCCTGGACGAAGGAGCTGTGCGAGCGCTACGGGATCCCAGCCGGCCGGTCGCGCACCGTCACCGAGATGCGGGTCGCGGTCGAGGAGCTCGATGGGTTCGATCCCCCGTACGTGATCAAGGCCGACGGCCTTGCGGCCGGCAAGGGCGTGATCATCGCCGAGGACCGAACCGCGGCCACCACGGCGCTGGAGATGTGCCTCGTCGACCGCGCGTTCGGCGATGCTGGCGCGACCGTGCTGATCGAGGAGCACCTGTCCGGCCGCGAGGTCTCGGCATTCGCGCTCACCGACGGGCGCGACGTGCTGCCTCTCGTCATGGCGCAGGACTTCAAGCGGATCGGCGACGGCGACACCGGCCCGAACACCGGCGGTATGGGCGCGTACTCGCCGGTACCGTGGGTCGACGATGCCACTGCACGGCGGATCTGGGACGAGGTGCTCACGCGCTCGGTTCGTGCGATGGCGTCCGAGGGCGTGCGCTACCGGGGCGTGCTCTACGCCGGCCTCATGCTTACCGACGAGGGTCCGAAGCTCCTGGAGTTCAACTGCCGGTTCGGCGACCCCGAGACCCAGGTCGTCGTGCCGCGCCTCCGCTCGGACCTAGGCGAGCTGCTGCTCGCCTGCGTGGAGGGGAACCTCTCCGACTACCGGGCGAACTGGACCCCGGAAACCTGCGTCACCGTGGTCATGGCCTCCGGCGGCTACCCGGGTGCCTACGAGACGGGGTTCGAGATCCGGGGGCTCGAGGAGGCCGCGCGGGTCGACGGCGCCGTCGTGTTCCACGCCGGCACGGCGGAGCGACGGGGTAGAGTTGTCACGTCCGGAGGGCGGGTCCTCGCGGTGAGCGGCCTCGGTGCCACCGCCACAGAGGCGCGGGCACGTGCGTACGAAGCCTGCTCTATGGTTTCGTTCGACGGCGTCCACTACCGAAGAGACATCGCGGAGAAGGTGGCGGGGGAGGCGGGATGAGCGATAGGGCTCCTGAGGTCGGTGTGCTGGTGGCGTCTCCCTCCGAGCTGTCCGTGATGCAGCAGGCTGCCGCGATCCTCGAGAAGCTTGGGCTCCCGCACGAGATCCGCGTGATGTCCGCGTCCCGGAACCCCGATCTCGTCGACGAGTATGCGCGCACGGCGTTCGAGCGCGGGTTGAAGGTCTTGATCTGCACGACCGGGATCTCTGGGCATCTCGCCTCGGCCGTTGCGGCGCGGACGATCCTGCCGGTGATCGGCGTGCCGGTGGCCTCCGAGCAGATGAGCGGCATCGAGTCGCTCCACGTGACCGCGCAGATGCCGAGCGGCGTCCCGGTCGCGGCGGTCGGCGTCGACGCATCGGTGAACGCCGCGGTGCTCGCGGCGCAGATCCTCGGCGTCGGCGATCCCGAGATCCAAGCGCGTCTGTGGAGGTTCAAGGACGACCTCGCGGAGGGCCTCCACCTGTGATCGTTCGCTCCACGGAGGTCGCCCCGCGGTGATCCCCCGCTACACCCTCCCGGAGATGGCCGCGGTGTGGTCGGATGAAGTGCGCTTCGGTCACTGGCTCGAGATCGAGATCCTGGTGGTCGAGGCGTGGGCGCGGCTCGGCAGGATCCCCGAGGGGGATGCCCGCGAAGTGCGCGCGAAGGCGTCGTTCAGCGTCGACCGGGTCCTCGAGCTTGAGAAGGTCACGCGGCACGACGTGGCGGCATTCGTGCAGTGCGTCGGCGAGTCGGTGGGTCCGGCCGGCCGCTGGGTCCACTTCGGGATGACATCCTCCGACGTGCTCGATACCGGATTCGGGCTACAGCTCCGTGAGGCGGGCGAGCTGCTGCTCGCGAGGCTCGAACGGCTGCTCGGCGTCGTGAAGCGCATGGCGCTCGAGCACCGCGACACGGCCATGATCGGCCGCTCGCACGGCGTCCACGCCGAGCCGATGAGCTTCGGTCACAAGCTCGCGATCTGGGCGTTCGAGCTGGACCGCAACCGCGAGCGCCTGCGCCGCGCCCGGGAGGTCGTGAGCGTCGGCAAGATCTCCGGCGCCGTGGGCAACTACTCGCAGCTCGAGCCTCGGATCGAGGAGGAGGTCTGTGCGAAGCTCGGGTTGCACCCGGCCGAGGCGTCGAGCCAGATCGTTCAGCGCGACCGGCACGCCGAGTACATGGCCGCCCTGGCGCTGCTGGCGTCGTCGCTCGACAAGTTCGCCACCGAGATCCGGCACCTCGCACGCACCGAGGTCCGCGAGGTGCAGGAGCCGTTCGCCGAGGGCCAGAAGGGCTCGTCGGCGATGCCGCACAAGCGGAACCCGGTGGTGTGCGAGCGGATCACCGGCCTCGCTCGTGTGATCCGTGGGGACCTGCAGGCGGCGCTCGAGAACGTCGCGCTGTGGCACGAGCGCGACATCTCGCACTCGTCGGCCGAGCGGATCATCTTCCCCGACTCCACGATCGCGCTCGACTTCATGCTGAAGGACCTCACCGATGTGCTCGAGGGGCTGCGGGTGTTCCCTGGACGGATGCGCGAGAACCTCGACTTCGGGGGTGGGCTCGCGTACTCGCAGACGGTGCTGCTGGCGCTGATCGACAAGGGGATGTCGCGCGATGACGCATACGCGATCGTTCAGTCGGCCGCCGCGGCCGCTTGGGACGCAGGTGTGAGCTTCCGCGACCGGATCGCCGCCGACCCCCGCGTTGTGGAGCTGCTCACCTCCAACGAGATCGACGCGCTGTTCGACCCCGCGCGGTTCCTGCGGAACCTCGACGAGGTCTTCGACCGGCTGGCCAAGCTCCCCATGAGCGAGGACGCATGAGCGGCGTCGGCAAGCTGCACGCGCAGGGCAAGGTCCGCGACGTCTACGAGGTCGACGACGGGCAACTGCTGCTGGTCGCCACCGACCGGATCTCTGCGTTCGACGTGGTCCTTCCGAACCCGATCCCTGACAAGGGCCGTGTGCTGACCGGCCTGTCGCTGTTCTGGTTCGAGCGGACGAAGGACCTCGTCGCGAACCACCTGCTCTCAGCCGACCGCCGGGACTTCCCGGGCGCGTTCCGGGACGAGCCGTCGCTCGGCGGCCGGGCGATGCTCGTGAAGCGCGCCCGGGTGATCCCGGTCGAGTGCGTCGCTCGCGGCTACCTCACCGGCTCGGGTCTCAAGCAGTACCGAGCCGAGGGGCACGTCTGCGGCGTGCCGCTCCCGGCAGCGCTCGACGAGTCCTCGCGCCTGCCCGAGCCGATCTTCACGCCGACGACGAAGGCGGCGGAGGGGCACGACCTGCCGCTAACGCTCGACGAGGCGGTCGGCCTCGTCGGCAAGGGCCTGGCCGAGAGACTCCGCGAGCTCACGATCGCGCTCTACGAGCGGGGCGCGCAGGTCGCGCTCGAACGCGGCATCATCGTGGCGGACACGAAGTTCGAGTTCGGGTTCGCCGAGGGCGAGCTGATCCTCGTCGACGAGGTACTGACGCCCGACTCCTCGCGGTTCTGGCCGGCCGACGGCTACGTGCCGGGCCGCTCGCAGCCGTCGTTCGACAAGCAGTTCGTGCGTGATTGGCTCGACGCGAGCGGCTGGGACCACGAGCCGCCGCCGCCCGATCTGCCGGCCGAGGTCGTTGCGAAGACCGCGCTCAAGTACCAGGAGAGCTACGAGCGGATCACCGGCGAGAGGTTCGGTCGGTACCGGCAGCGGATGGGGGTGTGGCCTGAGTCGAACTGGGAGACCTGTCAGGTCGACCTCGAACGGTTGAGAACGGAGCAGCGATGAAGCATCGGTTCGAGATCCTCGTGCAGCTGAAGCCCGGCCTGCTCGATCCGCAGGGCAAGGCCGTCCTGGGGGCGCTCCCTGCGATGGGTTGGACGAACGTGTCGGACGTGCGGGTCGGCAAGCACGTCGCGCTCACGGTAGACGCCGAGTCCGAGGAGGCAGCCCGAGCGCAGGTCGAGGAGATGGCCACGCGGTTGCTGTCGAACCCCGTGATCGAGAGTTACCGGATCCTCGCGGCGAAGCAGGTGGGCGGGTGAGCGAGCGCAGACCGCGGGTCGGCGTCGTCACATTCCCCGGCTCGCTCGACGACCGGGACGCGCTGCGCGCCATCGCGTTCATGGGCGGCGAGGGCGTGCCGCTCTGGCACGCCGAGCACGACCTGAAGGGCGTCGACGCCGTGTTGCTCCCCGGCGGGTTCTCGTACGGCGACTACCTGCGGACCGGCGCGATCGCGCGGTTCGCGGCGATCATGGGCGAGGTCCGCGACTTCGCCGAGGCCGGCGCGCCGGTCGTCGGCGTCTGCAACGGGTTCCAGATCCTCTGCGAGGCGGGTCTCCTGCCCGGAGCGCTGATCCGCAACCGCACGCTCCGGTTCATCTGCAGGTCGGTCGACGTTCGCATCGAGACGTCGCTCTCGCCGCTCACCGAAGGGCTCGTGCCCGGCGAGGTGCTGAGGATCCCGGTGAAGCACGGTGAGGGTCAGTTCGTCGCGAGCCGAGGAGACCTCGAGCAGATCGAGGGGGAAGGGCTCGTGGCGTTCCGGTATTGTGCGCCCGACGGCACGGTCGACGACGAGTTCAACGTGAACGGCAGCGCGAACAGCATCGCGGGTGTTCGGAACGCGCGCGGCAACGTCGTCGGCCTCATGCCGCACCCGGAGCATGCCGTCGACCCCGACGTCGGGCCGACCGGCGGGCAGCCGCTCCTAGCCTCGCTCCTTTCCCGTGCGCTCATGAGGGTCTAGATGGCCGAGGAACCGCTGCACCGGGCGCTCGGCCTCACCGATGACGAACTCGAAGCGATCCGCTCCACGCTCGGCCGCGACCCGAACCGGAACGAGCTCGCGATGTACGGCGCGATGTGGTCCGAGCACTGCTCGTACAAGAGCTCGAAGATCCACCTGCGCAAGCTCCCCACGGAGGCGCCGCACGTGCTGGTCGGTCCGGGGCAGGACGCGGGCGTGGTGGACGTCGGCGATGGGCTGGCGGTCGCATTCAAGATGGAGTCGCATTCGCACCCATCGGCGATCGAGCCCTACCAGGGTGCCGCGACCGGCATCGGCGGCATAGTCCGAGACATCGTCGCGATGGGCGCACGGCCGATCGCGTCGCTCGACCCGCTGATGTTCGGCCCGCTCACCGAGGAACGGAACCGCTGGCTGTTCGAGGGGGTCGTCGCCGGCATCGGCGGCTATGGGAACTGCATCGGTGTCCCGACGGTCGGCGGCGAGGTGCACTTCGCCGAGCCGCACTCGACCAACCCGGCGATCAACGTGATGTGCGTGGGCGTCGCGCCCGTCGATCGGCTGGTGACCTCGGATCGGCAGGTGCACGAGGGCTCGCTCATGGTGCTGATCGGCGCCTCGACCGGACGCGACGGCATCGGGGGCGTGTCGGTGCTCGCGTCGCGCACGATCGAGGAGGACGCGGCCGAGAGCCGGCCAAGCGTGCAGATCGGCGACCCGTTCGCCGAGAAACTGGCGATCGAGGCGTGCCTCGAGCTCGTCGAGCGCGATCTGCTCGAGGGGCTGCAGGACCTCGGGGGCGCCGGGCTCACCTGCGCCGTGAGCGAGTCGACCGCCCGAGCGCGTCTCGGCGTTGAGCTCGACCTCGATGCCGTGCCCCTCCGCGAGCCGAACCTCGAGGTGTTCGAGATCCTGACATCCGAATCGCAGGAGCGGATGCTCGCGATCGTCCGGCCGGAACGGCTCGACGACGTCCGCGAGGTGTGCGCGCGGTGGGGGCTGGCCTCGGCGGTGGTCGGGAAGCTGGTCGCCGGTGGCGAGCTCTCGGTGAAGAGGGGCGGGAAGGTCGTGGCCGAGATCCCGGCGCGCTCGCTAGCCGACGAGGGGCCGGTGTACGAGCGCCCGATCGAGGCGCCCCGCGGCTTCGACGAGATCCTCGAGGACGATCCCACGTTCGCGACCGTTACCGCCGATCCGCGCGAGGCGTTCCTCGCCGTGCTGTCGTCGCCCAACGTAGCCTCCAAGCGGTTCGTGTGGGAGCAGTACGACTACGTTGTCCAGGGTGGAACGATCGCCGGGCCGGGCGCCGACGCGGCGATCATCCGGCTCGAGGGCACGCTGAAGGCGATCGCGCTCTCGACCGACGGCAAGGGGCGCTTCGGCCACCTCGACCCCTACCTCGGCGCGGCGCACGCGGTCGCCGAGGCCGCGCGCAACATCGCGGTCATGGGCGCCGAGCCTCTCGCCATCACGAACTGTATGAACTTCGGGAACCCGGAGCGACCCGAGGTGATGTGGCAGTTCGCCGAGTCGATCCAGGGGATGGCCGACGCCTGCCGTGCGTTCGAGACCCCGGTCACCGGTGGGAACGTGAGCTTCTACAACGAGTCGGGAGGCTCCGCGATCTGGCCGACCCCGGTGATCGGCATGCTCGGGCTGATCGCCGACTATCGGCTGCTCGTGCGGAGCGGCTTCCCCGAGTCGGGACTCCTGATCTACCTGTTGGGCGAGACGTTCCCCGAGCTCGGGGGCTCGGAGTTCGCCGACGTGGTGCTGAGGCAGATCTCGGGACGGCCGCCGGCGCTCGACCTCGAGCGCGAGGCGGCGCTCCACCGGGTGCTGATCGAGGCTGCGAACGGCGATCTCGTCGCCTCGGCCCACGATTGCTCCGATGGCGGGCTGGTCGTCGCGCTCGCCGAGTCGGCGATGTCCGGCGACACCGGGTTCGCGCTCACGCTTCCTGGTGACGTGCCCTGGTACGTGACCCTGTTCGCCGAATCGGCTTCGCGGGCGGTGGTGTCGGTCTCGCCGGACAAGGTCGAGGATCTCGAGGCGCTCGTCGCCGCTCACCATGTTCCGTTCTCGCGGATGGGCGAGACCGGCGGCCCGAGGATGGTGTTCGACACCCTCTTCGAGACGACGGTCGAGGAGGCTCGCGCCGTCTACGAGGAGGCCATCCCGAAGCTCCTGGCGGGCTGATCGGCGGCGGGTGCTACCATCGCCGCACAGGTGGGAGCGGAGAGTCCAAGAGAAGCATGCGGCCTCTTCGGCGTGTGGGCGCCGGGGGAGGAGGTCGCGAGGCTCACGTACTTCGGACTTTTCGCCCAGCAGCATCGCGGGCAGGAGTCGGCCGGCATCGCGGTCAGCGACGGCGAGCACATCCTCGTGTTCAAGGAGCTGGGACTCGTCTCGCAGGTGTTCAACGAAGCAACGCTCACGACGCTCCAGGGCGATCTCGGGATAGGCCACACGCGCTACTCGACGACCGGTTCTGCCACATGGGAGAATGCGCAGCCGGCGTTCAAGACCGACGGGCAGCGCTCGCTGGCGCTCGGCCACAACGGCAACCTCGTGAACACCGCCGATCTCGCGGCGCACGTCGGCCGCACGCCGAGCAAGGCCACCACCGACTCGGACCTCGTCGCGACGCTGCTCTCGCGCCACATGGGCGACGGCCTCGAGGAAGCGTGCATGGAGGTCCTGCCGACCCTCGAGGGAGCGTTCTGTTTCGTCATGATGGACGAGCGGAGCGTCTACGCGGTCCGCGGTCCGCGTGGTGTCCGGCCGCTCTCGCTCGGTCGCCTGCCGAACGGGTTCTGCGTCGCCTCCGAGACGTGTGCGCTCGACATCGTCGGCGCTACTCACGTTCGCGACGTCGAACCGGGTGAGCTGATGCGGATCGACGATCGAGGGTTGCACTCGGTCCGCTTCGCCGAGAGCCCCGGCCGCGCGCTCTGCATCTTCGAGTACGTGTACCTCGCTCGCGCCGACTCCCGGATCATGGGCCGCACGGTGTACGAGGTTCGCCGCGAGCTCGGCCGCCGACTCGCGGCCGAGGCCCCGGCCGACGCCGACCTCGTGATCCCGGTGCCGGACACCGGTCACTCGGCCGCGCAGGGATACGCGGAGGCTTCAGGCATCGCATACGGCGAGGGCCTCATGAAGAACCGCTACGTCGGCCGGACGTTCATCGAGCCCTCCCAGTCCCTCCGGGAGCGCGGCGTGAAGCTGAAGCTGAACCCCATCCCCGACGCGATCCGCGGGAAGCGCGTCGTCGTGATCGACGACTCGATCGTTCGCGGCACGACCACCCGGCAGATCATGCAGGCGATCCGCGAGGCCGGCGCGACCGAGGTGCATACGCGCATCACGTGCCCGCCGATCAAGTGGCCGTGCTTCTACGGGATCGACATGTCGACGCGCCAGGAACTCGTCGCCTCCGACCTGTCCGTGGAGGAAGTGCGCCAGTTCGTCGGCGCCGATTCGCTCGCCTATCTGTCGATGGAGGGCATGGTCGCAGCGACCGGTTCGGCCAAGAGCGAGTTCTGCCGGGCGTGCTTCGACGGCGAGTATCCGATCGAGATCCCCGAGCAGGCCGGCAAGTTCCTGCTCGAGCAGCCGACGAAATCGTGAGCGACTCGTACCGACGGGCTGGCGTCGACCTCGAGGCCGCTGCGAAGGCGGTCACGCTGATCGGCGCCCTCGCGAAGGATGCGACGCGCGCCGAGGTCGTTGAGAGCGTGGGCGGGTTCGCCGGGCTCTTCCGCATCGGGGAGGGGCGCTACCTCGCGGCCGCGACCGATGGGGTCGGCACGAAGGTCGAGATCGCGCGCCGAGCAGGGCGCCTGAACACGGTCGGCATCGACCTCGTCGCGATGTGCGCCGACGACGTCGTGTGCACTGGGGCCGAGCCCCTCCTCTTCCTCGACTACCTGGCCGTCGGGAAGGTCGTGCCGGAGGACGTCGCCGCGATCGTCGAGGGCGTGGCCGAGGGGTGCCGCCGTTCCGGCTGCGCGCTGCTCGGCGGCGAGACGGCCGAGCACCCCGGCGTGATGGCCGACGATCGGTTCGACCTCGCGGGGTTCTGCGTCGGGGTCGTCGATGACCGCGACCTGCTCGGGCCGCACCGAGTTACCGAGGGCGACGTGCTCGTCGGCCTCGCGTCGAGTGGCCTGCACTCGAACGGCTACTCGCTTGTGCGCAAGGCGTTGTTGGACGACGGCGGGTACGCGCTCGAGGACGTGCTGCCGCGACTCGGGCGTCCGCTCGCCGACGAACTGCTCGAGCCGACCGCGATCTACGCACCGCTCGTGCTCGCGCTCGCGCACGGGGGGCTCGTCCACGCGGTCGCGCACATCACCGGCGGTGGCTTCGACGAGAACGTCCCGCGCGCGCTGCCGGAGGGGATGGGCGCTGAGGTCGTCGGAGGCTCGTGGCCGGTGCCGCCGGTGTTCGATCTCGTGGCGGAGGTCGCCGGCGCGTCGCCCGAGGAGATGCGCGCGACATTCAACCTGGGCATCGGGATGGTGCTGGTCGTCCCAGCAGATCGGGCGAGGGAAACCGTCGTGCGCGCCGAAGCCGCCGGGAGCCCTGCGTTCGCGATCGGGCGCGTCATCTCCGGCACAGGGGTCCGCTTCGTCGCCTGAGGCGCGGTGCACGGCGTGCCTGCCGCGATCAGGCCATGCCGCCATGGTCCCCGCGTGCCATCCACTCCGGCGAGGGGGTAGTCCGAGCGGTCCCGTGAAACCATCCGGGCGGCCGATTCCGAAGGGCAGCGCCGGCTCGTACGCTCCTCCTTGGGATGGAGACCGTGACCGCTACGAGTGTTCTCGTCGTCGACGACGAGCCTCAGGTCGTCTGGATGCTCCAGTTCAGCCTGGAGGCCGAGGGCTACCGAACCTTCACGGCGCGCGACGGTCGAGCGGCGCTGGACGAGCTGCGGGAGCATCACCCCCAGCTCATGCTGCTCGACATCATGATGCCGGTCATGGACGGCTGGAGTGTGCTCGAGGAGCTCCAGTCGCTGCCGGAGGAGGACCGCCCGCGTGTCGTCGTGGTCTCCGCCCGCTCGAGCCTCCGCGACCGCGCGAAAGCCGCAGAGCTCGGCGCCGACGCGTTCGTCGCGAAGCCGTTCAACATGGACGACCTGCTCGGGATCATCCACGGACTCGAGGGCGCCGCCTAGGATCGGCTGGAGACGACCTTCCCGAAGCGCACCCCGCGCTTCGGGACACGGGCCAGCTCACCCGTCTTCGTGCGGACGAGGTACGTCTCGGCCGGGTGGTCGTAGGCCTCGAGGATGCCGACGGCCTCGCCGACGTATCCGTTCGGCAGCTCGAACTGGAACGACACGCGCTTCCTGAGGTCGTCCGACGACACGAGGTTCTGTCCGTTCACGGCGCGTAGCCTACCGAACCCACGTCGTTGCCTCCCGCACCGCCGCGCAGATGCGGTCGACGCTGGGCAGGTAGTGCTGCTCGAGCGAGGCCGGTGGGTACGGCGTGTCGAACCCGGTCACCCGCATCACCGGCGCTCCCAGGTGGTCGAACGCTTCCTCCATGATCCGCGCGGCGATCTCTGCCCCCATCCCGAGCGTACGCGGCGCCTCATGCACGACGATCGCGCGTCCGGTCACTCGGACCGACGTCGCGATCGTCTCGACGTCGAGCGGTACGAGCGACCGCAGGTCCACGACGCTGCACTCCACGTCTTCGCCTGCGAGCCGCTCAGCGGCCTCCAGGCACCGCGCGACCATCGCGCCGTACGAGATCACCGTGCATGTGCCACCCTCGCGCAGCAGCCGCGCCTCGCCTATCCGCGGCCCCTCGTCGGTGAGCTCGCCCTGCTCCTTCGCGGAGTAGCGGCTCTTCGGCTCGAGGAAGATCACCGGGTCCGGATCGGCGATCGAGAGCGACAGCAGCCGGTAGGCGTCGAGCGGCGACGACGGGACGACGACCTTTAGACCAGCCGTGTGCGCGAAGTAGGTCTCCGGGCTCTCGCCGTGGTGCTCTTTGCCCCGGATCCCGCCGAACGAGGGGATCCGGATCACGATCGGCATCGGTGCCCGGCCACGCGTCCGCTCGTGGTACTTGGCCACGTGGCTGATGATCTGGTCGAGCGCCGGGTACGAGAACCCGTCGAGCTGCAGCTCGGCGATCGGCCGCCACCCGGCGAGCGCGAGCCCGATGCACATACCGGCGATGCCGGCCTCGGCGATCGGCGTGTTGAAGACGCGTTCGCGCCCGAACTCCCTCTGCAGCCCCTCGGTGACGCGGAACAGACCGCCGAGTTCGCCCACATCCTCGCCGAACACGAGGGTGCGCGGGTCATTCGTGAGCGCCTCACGGAGCGCTGTGTTCAGGGCGGCGACCATCGTGAACTCAGGCATGGCCGCGCTCCCGGCCCTCGAGGAACCGCTCGCGCTCGCGCGCGAACGTCGCCGGCGGCTCGGCGAAGACGAAGTCGAATACCTCGCTCGCCGGCGGTGCGTCGAGCGCGGTGAGCGCGGCCCGGACCTCAGCCACCCACGCCTCGGCATCGGTCTCGCAGGCGGCGGCGAACCCGTCGTCGGCGAGACCGGCACCGAGCAGGTATCTCCGGTACCGCTCTATCGGGTCGCGTTCGCGCCAGCGCGCGACCTCCTCCTCGGAGCGGTAGCGGGTGGCGTCGTCGGACGTCGTGTGCGGCCCGATCCGGTAGGTGACGGCCTCGATCAACGTGGGTCCGTCGCCGGCGCGAGCGCGCTCGGCCGCCGCCTTCGTCACCGAGTAGACGGCCAGCACGTCGTTGCCGTCGACGCGCACGCCGGGGAACCCGTACCCCTCCGCTCGCCTGAAGATCGGGGCCGCGATCTGCTCCTGGAGCGGCACCGAGATCGCCCAACAGTTGTTCTGGCAGAAGAGGATCATCGGGGCGCGGAACACGGCTGCGAGGTTCGCACCCTCGTGGAAGTCGCCCTCCGAGGCCGAGCCCTCGCCGAAGTAGGCGATCGAGCAAGCGGCCTTCCCGTCGAGCTTCGCCCCGAGCGCCCAGCCGACCGCGTGCACGATCTGGGTCGCGAGCGGCACGCAGATCGGCGCGAACCGGTTCGCGATCGGGTCGTAGGGCCCGCCGTGCCAGGTGCCACGGTGGTACCGGAGGTACTCGACGGCGTCGACGCCCCGCGCGACGGCGACCGCGAGCTCGCGGAACGAGGGGAACACGAAGTCGTCGGGCCCGAGCGCGAAGGCGCTGCCGACCTGGGCCGCTTCCTGCCCCTCGAACGGTGGGTAGACGGTCAGCTCGCCCTCGCGCTGGAGCGCCATGCACTGGCGGTCCAGGCGCCGGGCTCGGATCATCAGGCGCAGGAGTTCGCGTAGCCCGGCGACCTCCAGCCCCACGTCGACGTCCCCGGCGGGGGTCCCGTCGGGCGCGATGAGCTGTAGCGGGGAGGGCTCGTCCGATCTGATGTCGCCTTCGGTCATCTGCTGGGTGGCCAGGGGCAGAATCGAACTGCCGACACCGCGGTTTTCAGCCGCGTGCTCTGCCAACTGAGCTACCTGGCCTGGCGCGGGTGACGGGCTTCGATCCCGCGATCTCCGCCTTGACAGGGCGGTGAGGACTCCGGGCTCCTCCACACCCGCGTGTATTCAGTTCCGCGCCCCCAACGGGATTCGAACCCGTGTCGCCGCCTTGAAAGGGCGAAATCCTAGGCCGCTAGACGATGGGGGCTCGGCGCCTCGAGCGCACGTTCCCGCTCCCGCCCGGGGGCAGCCGGAGCAGTATAGCTCCCGCGGCCTTCCTCCTCCTCAGGAACGCGTCGTCCGGGGAGGCGCTCTAAGGTTGGATCGCACCGGAAGGAGGGATCCGCGATGCGCAAGCTCGTCCCCATCGTGCTCGTCGTCGCCGTGAGCGTGACCGGCTGTGGACGCCTGAACCACTCCGCGACTCCGGGCGCCGGCTCGTCCGGCCCGTCGGTGGACGCTCGGAAGATCGCGATTTACGAGGCCGTCGTTCGCAGCCTGGCAGACGACTTCCCCACGGGCAGCACGGTCTCCATCTACGACCGCGTTTGCGCGAACGCAGATGCGGCGGGCGGTGCCGAGGACTGCTCCTCGGTGTTCTCGCACGACGAGCAGACCGCCCTACTCCGAGCCCTGTCCGACTGGCCCTCCGTCGAGTTCGTCCCCCGGACGGAGCAGCTCGAGAAGGACATCTTCAGCGGGAACGGGGGGATGCTGATCCGGCTCGGGCCGATCGCTGGGGACGGCGACAAGGTCGACGTGCCGGCCTCCGATTACTGCGGAGGGCTCTGTGGCCAGGGCGGCGTGTGGGTCGTGAAGCAAGGTTCCGACGGCTGGTCGGTGACCGGATCGGTCGGGGGGACGTGGATCTCGTGACGTCCGCTCGACCGCTCGCCGCGCGCGGCAGCCGTCGGTGATGATGTTCGTGGAGTTCATGAGCGGCGGCGTGTCGTCGGTCTCGTTCTAGGAGGGAGCGGCTCCAACGCGTCGGTGGGCCGCGCCTGCACCTGCTCCGCGCCGCGGAGCAGGTCGCCGACACGGAGGTCGACGTCTGAATGGTACTCGAGCACGTGCCGAACTCGTCGGCGCGGAAGCAGGAGCCGTCGGGGCGGCAGTCTGTGGATAGCCAGGACACGCAGGTCCCGGTCGAGCAGCGCGACCGATATCTCGAACCGCATCCCAAGGGTGTGGACCGAGCGCGTGCGCTCGAGCAGCAACGCCCGACCCGGCGCGAGGCCGTCGCGGCCGAGCAGCCCCCGCATCCGTTCGCCGCGGGATGTCGGGACGTCCACGTCCAGCACGAGGCCGCGCGGCCCGGTCAGGAGGATCCGCCGCACCGCGCGACCCTACCGCGCGCTGCCGACATCGGATCCCGCGTCATCGGTGGGGCGGGCAGGATTCGAACCCGCGACACGAGGGTTAAAAGCCCCCTGCTCTGACCAGGCTGAGCTACCGCCCCTCGGCCGATTCTACGGTGGGAACCCCTGTTCCTCACTCGGCGTCCAAGCCCCAGCGACCAAGGAGGCCTGCTATGAAGGGCAACGTGAAGTGGGGCGCGGCTGGGCTGATCCTGGGCCTGGCGGTCGCCCTCTCGATCCCGTCGTTGGCGCAGACGACCCCACCCGCGTCGTCGGGCACGGGCGACCGCGCCGTCACCGTCACCGGCACGGCAACGATCAAGTCGGCGCCCGACGAGGCGGTCGTCACGCTCGGCGTCCACACGCAGGCAGCGACCGCCGAGGCCGCGATGCAGCAGAACGCGACCAAGATGTCCGAGGTCCTCAAGGCACTGGTGGATGCGGGCGTCAAGCAGAGCGACATCGCGACGGCCGGGATCAGTCTGTACCCGAACTACAGCAATGACGGTCTCGCGATCGTTGGATACACCGCAGAGAACCAGGTGAACGCCACGATCCGCGACATGAGCAAGATCGGGCAGACCATCGACCGGGCGGTCGCGGCCGGCGCGAACCTATCGACCGGCATCACGTTCCAGGTGTCTGACCAGAACGATGGCCTCGACGAGGCGCTCCAGGCGGCCGTCGAGGACGCACGACACAAGGCCGAGGTGCTGGCCGCGGCCGGCGACGCGAGCCTCGGACAGGTGTTGCAGGTCACCGAGTCCGGCGCTCCGACCCCTCCGCCCCTCTACAGGGACGTGATGGCCGCGGAAGCCGCTTCCACGCCTGTGTCACCTCCGACCATCGAGACACAGGTGACGGTCACCGTCGTGTGGGCGCTCTCGTAGCTCGTCCCGCCGCCGCGATCTTCCGGACCGGCGGAACGCGCTACTGGGCAGCGTTCCGCCGGTACCCGTTCGTGATCGGTAGCCGGCGGTCGCGCCCGAAGGCCTTGGGCGTGATCTTCACCCCGGGCGGCGCCTGTCGGCGCTTGTACTCGGCCCGATCGATCATCGCGACGACGTGCTCGACGAGCGCGGGATCGAAACCCTCGGCAACGATGTCATCGGGGGAGCGGTCTTCCTCGACGTACGCCTCGATGATCGGGTCGAGCTCCTCGTACGGCGGTAGCGAATCGGTGTCCTTCTGGTTCGGACGCAGCTCGGCCGACGGCGGCTTGTCGATCACGCGCTGCGGGATCGGCGGCTCACCCGGCTGCGCGTTCCGCCAGCGCACGATCTCGTACACGAGTGTCTTCGGAACGTCCTTGATCGGCGCGAACCCGCCGGCGAGGTCACCGTACAGGGTCGAGTAGCCGACCGCCATCTCGCTCTTGTTCCCGGTCGCGAGGACGAGCGAGCCGAACTTGTTCGACAGCGCCATCAGCAGGTTGCCGCGGATCCGCGCCTGCAGGTTCTCCTCTGCGACCCCGTCCTTCGTTCCGCGGAAGGCGCTCTCGAGGGCCGCCCGGTAGGTGTCGAGGACGTCGTCGATCCGAACCTCATCGATGCGGATGCCGAGGCGCCCCGCCACGTCCACCGCGTCCTCGAGGCTCTCCGTCGAGGAGTACGGCGATGGCATGGCGAGCGCGCGGACCGCTTGCGGCCCAAGGGCGTCGGCCGCGAGCGTCGCGACAAGCGCGGAGTCGATCCCGCCGGAGAGTCCCAACACGACCTCGCGGAACCCGTTCTTGCGCACGTAGTCGCCGAGGCCGAGCACGAGGGCACGGTAGACCTCCTCCGGCCCCTCCGGCCACAACGGGCGCTCCTCGGCTGAGGAGGACGCGCCGTCGATCTCGACGACCAGCAGGTCCTCATCGAACATCGCCGCTCGCTGTGTAAGCACGCCGTCTGGCGAGACGAGCATGCTGCCGCCGTCGAAGACCAGCTCGTCCTGCCCGCCGACGGCGTTCACGTACACGACCCATGCTCCGGTCTCACGCGCGCGGTCGCGGCAGATGCCGAGCCGCTCCGACATCTTGTGACGGTGGTAGGGCGAGGCATTGATGTTCAGGACGACCGGGACGCGCTCGCGTGCGTACGCGTCGAATGCCGGGCTCGACCTCCACGCGTCTTCGCAGATCGAGACGCCGAACGCGGACGACGCGAGGCGCACGGTGCACGGCGCATCGCCGGGGACGAAGTAGCGCTGCTCGTCGAAGACGCCGTAGTTCGGCAATATCACCTTGTGGTAGCGGGCCTCGACCACGCCACCACGCAGGAGCGCCGCCGCGTTGTGCAGCCCCCGCTCGCTCCGGTCGACGAAACCGGTCAGGACCGCGCAGCCGCCGTCCGTCAGTCGCGCAAGTTCAGCCAGCGCTTCGAGGTTATCGTCGACGAATCCCGGGCGCAGGACGAGGTCTTCGGGGGGGTAGCCGGTGATGGCCAGTTCGGGGAAGCAAACCACGTCGGCGCCGGCTTCGGTCGCCCACGCCGCCCTCGCCGCCATCGTCCCGACGTTGCCGTCGAGGTCACCGACGGTCGTGTTGACCTGGCCGAGACCGATCCGCATCACGCCTCGTAGCCTAGCCGGACAGCCGAGCGCAGAAGCGCAGCCGCGGTGGACCGGCTACGACTCGTGGCCGCCGATGTCGAGGTTGTAGGCCTCCCAGACGAGATCGGCGCCCAGCTGGCGGTGGTGCACGATGTTGCCGAGCAGCCGCTGGACACCCTCGCGCGTGTCGTGGAGGTCCTGCTCGTCGCGGATCGGCCGTGACTCCAGGCGCTCGAGGAGCTCAGCCGTTCGGTCCCGCAGGATCGGGTGTTCCTCGCGAAGGCGCCGGGTCTTACCGGACAGGTGCGGCGCGAGGCCGATGATCTCGTCGTAGAGGCCGCCCGGACGCTCCCCGGCCTCGATGTGCTCGTTCAGATTGTCGCGGAGGATCGCGAGGCGCTTCGAGACCTCGGCGGCCCACTGGGGCATCCGTCCCGCCGCGGGGCCCGAGATCGCCACCTCCACGTCGATGAGGGCGTGGTGGAGATCGGCGCGACGGCGCTTGGCTGCCGCGAGCGTTGGAGTGGGCTTCTCCGGATGGTCGGTCATCATCGGCAACGATAGGCATCGGCCGGTCCGGACGGCAAGCCGACCGTTCCGTGCTTCTTAGGTCCCTCTCTCACTGGTCGGTTCGCCCCCCGCCGACGGCATTAGAGGATCGGGAGGTACCGCTCCAGCTCATACGGCGTCACGTAGGACTTGTACCCGTCCCACTCCTCCCTCTTGTTGCGGATGAGGAACTCGTGGACGTGGTCGCCGAGCGCCTCCCGGACCACCTTCGAATCCGCCGCGAGGTGGATCGCCTCGACCAGGTTCTCGGGCAGGGAACGGATGCCGGTCGCCCGCCGCTCCTCCTCGGTCATCTGGTAGATGTTGTTCGAGGCTTCTGGTGGCAGCTCGTAGTCGCCCTCGATCCCGGCGAGGCCGGCTGCCAGCATGGCCGCGAACGCGAGGTACGGGTTGCACGCCGGGTCCGGCGAGCGGTACTCGATCCGGGTCGCGGCCTCCTTGCCCAGCTTGTGTGTCGGCACGCGCACGAGCGCGCTGCGGTTCCGCCGCGCCCAGCACACGTACACGGGCGCTTCGTACCCCGGCACGAGTCGCTTGTAGGAGTTCACCCACTGGTTCGTGACGAGCGTGATCTCCGGCGCGTGGCGCAGGATCCCGGCGATGTACTGCTTCGCGACCTTCGACAGGTGGTACTCGTCGCCGACGTCGAAGAAGGCGTTGCGGTCGCCGGTGAACAGCGACTGGTGCGTGTGCATCCCGCTGCCGTTCACGCCGGACTTCGGCTTCGGCATGAACGTCGCGTAGATCCCGAACTCCTGGGCGACCTCTTTCACGGTGAGCCTGTACGTCATGACGTTGTCGGCCATCGTGAGAGCGTCGGTGTAGCGCAGGTCGATCTCGTGCTGACTGGGCGCAACCTCGTGGTGGACGTACTCGACGGGGATACCCATCGACTCGAGGTACGTGACGGTGCGCTTGCGCCAGTCGGTGGCGACGTCGAGCGGCGTCTCGTCGAAGTATCCGCTCTGGTCCAGGAACTTCGGATCCTCGAGGCTCCGGAAGTAGAAGTACTCGAGCTCCGGCCCGACGTAGAACGTGTAGCCGAGGTCCAGGGCACGTCGCAGCTGGCGTTTCAGCACATGCCGCGGGTCGCCCTCGAACGGTGTGCCGTCTGGGTTCAGGACGTCGCAGAACATGCGCGCGACCTGCGCCTCGGTCTTCCACGGGATCAGCTGGAAGGTGGAAGGGTCGGGCGCGACGACCATGTCGGACTCCTGGATCCGCGAGAACCCGTCGATCGACGAGCCGTCGAAGCCCATCCCTTCGGCGAGCGCGCCCTCTAGCTCCTGCGAGGTGATCGTGACGCTCTTCAGGAACCCCAGGACGTCGGTGAACCAGAGCCGGACGAACCGGATGCCGCGCTCCTCGACGGTGCGCAGCGCGTACTCAGCTTCTGCTGTGAGTGTCATGGCCGGAGCCTAGCGGACCCGGGGCCGGGCGCTGTTACACGGCCGTTAACTCTCGCGGCCGGGGTTCAGGCGCCGGCTTCCGCCAGGACGCCGACTATGCGCTCGAGCGCCCAGTCGATGTCCTCCTTGGACACGACGAGCGGCGGCGCGAGCCGGATCGTGGTGTCGTGCGTGTCCTTCACGAGGATGCCGCGCCCGAGCAGCGTCTCGCAGTGGCCGCGTGCGGGGCCGACCTCGGGTCTGATCTCGATGCCGACCCACAGACCGCGGCCACGGACCTCGACGACGGCCGGCAGCCCGGCCTCGCGGAGGCTCTTCAGCAGGTGGTCGCCGAGGGTCTTCGAGCGCTCCTGGTATTCGCCGGTCCGCAGGATCCGGATGACCTCGCGGCCGATCGCGCAGGCGAGCGGGTTGCCCCCGAACGTGCTGCCGTGCTGGCCGGGCTTGAACACGCCGAGCACGTCGCGCCGCGAGACGACGGCCGACAGCGGCATGATCCCGCCACCGAGCGCCTTGCCGAGGATGTAGATGTCGGGCACGACGCCCTCGTGCTCGCACGCGAAGGTCGGGCCGGTGCGCCCGAGGCCGGACTGGATCTCGTCGGCGATCAGCAGCGCGTGGTTCTGCGTGCAGAGCCCGCGCGCCGCGCGCAGGTACCCCTCGGGCGGGACGATGACGCCGGCCTCACCCTGGATCGGCTCGACGAGGAACGCGACGACATCCTCGTCGAACGCGGCGGCGAGCGCCTCGGCATCCCCGTACGGCACGGTCACGAACCCCGGCGTGAACGGCCCGAAGCCGTTCCTCGCGGTCGGGTCGGTCGAGAAGCTGACGATCGTCGTCGTGCGCCCGTGGAAGTTGCCCGAGCAGGTGATGATCTTCGCGCGGCCCTCGGCGACGCCCTTCACTTCGTAGCCCCACTTGCGCGCGGTCTTGACCGCCGTCTCGACGCCCTCGGCGCCGGTGTTCATCGGCAGGATCATCTCCATGCCGCACAGGTCGGCGAGCTCCTCCGCGAACGGCCCGAACTGGTCGTTATGGAATGCGCGGCTCGTGAGCGTGAGCTTCTTCATCTGGTCGCAGGCGGCCTTCACGAGCGCCGGATGCCGGTGGCCGAAGTTCAGCGCAGAGTATGCGGCGAGCATATCGAGGTACCGCTTGCCCTCCATGTCGGTGACCCAGGCACCCTCGGCGCTGGAGACCACGACTGGGAGCGGGTGGTAATTGTGCGCCGAGTACCGCTCGACGAGCGCGACCGCCTCAGCGGTCTCCTGGGTGGCGATCTGGGGGTCGTTCAAGGTCGTCATCGGGAGTCTCCTTTTCGCACAGCGCCGTGCCGGTGGATCGATGAGAGCGTCGGCCTCATTGCCGCAGGATACGGCGCGACGCCATGACCCCGTATCGCCGCGCGCCTAGAGATCGGCGGCACGGTAGCCGACGCCGCGAACCGTCTCGATGAGGTGCTCGTGCTCGGCCCCGAGCTTCGCGCGCAGGCGCCGGATGTGCACGTCCAC
>Ga0315293_10000577_pt1 | contig 34381 bp, 38 predicted proteins | sample YL17G13_20_MG_FD_203071 | JGI IMG/M metagenome (GOLD analysis project Ga0315293, IMG submission 203071) | Sediment microbial communities from Yellowstone Lake, YNP, Wyoming, USA - YL17G13_20 | ecosystem: Environmental > Aquatic > Freshwater > Lake > Sediment | place: USA: Wyoming | collected... | reverse complement strand
AGGAGGACCGGGCCGTCCGACGGCAGCGTCCCGTTCGAGCCGAAGAAGGGGTCGTAGGTCAGGGCGTCCACCAGCTGGCGACGGACCTGGTCCCGGAGGAAGTCGCTGGTTGGGCGCCCGTCGGAGGTGAACTGCTGCTGTCCGAAGATCCGCTCCGAGAGAGCGCGTCCGAAGGCGTCCGGCTGGGCCCGCAGGTCCACCGTCGCGCTGGCGCCCGGGGCCAGGTCGGACAGCACGACGAGTGCCGTACCCAGGACGACGACGGGCTTCTCCAAGGGGAGCGTAGACGCGTTCCGGATGGTCCCGCGGACCCGATCGCCCTCGAGCCGCAGGTCGGCCTCGATCCGGGGGGCGAGGACGGGCGCCTCGGCGCGAACCGCGCGAAGGGTCCCGTAGCCGACGGCGAGCTGGCGCAGCCGGGCAGGGTCGCCCTGGACGACGTCCAGGCCCCCGCCGCCGCCCTGGCCGAACCCCTCGCCGCTGTACGGCGCCGAGAGGAGCGCGCCTCCCGGGACGCCCACCTCGTAGCTCCCCCGCGTCGGGGAGAAGACCCCCAGGTAGACCTGTGCCTGGGCCGCATCCGTGCCCGGGGCGGCCCGCACCAGCGCGATCTGGTTGACGATGACGTCGGTGCCCCGCAGGACGAAGCCGATCGCGAACGCGGCGACCGTGAAGCCGACGACGAGGACGGGCATCGTCACCCAGGCCCACTCGCGACGGTCGAGGCGGCGCAGGACGAGGTAGTTGACGGGGCCGATGAGGAGGATGTAGCCGAGCAGGAGCAGCAGGAGGCCCCCGATCGACGGGAGCGCCAGCGCCGGCATGGTGGCCAGGAGCGAGACGAGGATCCCGTCGTCGCCGACGATGAGCGGCGTGCGCGCGGTCCCCCGCGCGGGGACGAGCGATGCCCACAGCACGTCGACCGACGTGCTCTCGGCCAGCCACGGCGTGGACGGATCGAAGCCGGCGAGCGTCACCGCCCCACTGCCGAACGGTCGATCTCCCGCGATCGCCCGATCGCCGCTGCCGGCGAGCGCACGCGCACCGGCGGCCGGGGATCCCGCGAGGGCGGGCAGTGCCTCCGCGCCGCGGGGCAGGGTGCCCCCGACGAGGCCGCGGATCGCCTCGGGATCCACGTCGATGGTCACCGTGGGGCGGAAGGGGAGCAGCTCGTCGGGGAAGCCCCCGAGCAGGCCGAGACCGCCGCTCCCGCCCACGATCGTCAGGCGGCCGCCTCCCGCGAGCCACGTTCGCAGCGCCGCCAGCTGCTCGGCGGAGAGCCGGCTCGCATCCACGTCCTGCCAGACCAGGCGGTCGAGGGCGGACCATGCCTCGGGGCGCTCCGGCAGATCTGCCACGGTGAGCTGGACGACGGCCGGCTGGGGGCCGACCGGGTCGCGCAGCCGCCCCAGCGCGGCCACGAGCGGTCCCGGCCGTTCGGCGACGACGCCGATCACGAGCTGGCCGGGGTCGTGGAGCGCGAAGGCGACGGCCCGGCGGGTGACCACCGCCTCGTCGGCGACGAGAGCGACTTCGAGCGAGCTGCCGAACGCCGGCGCCTGGGCGTGGAGGGTGTAGGCCTTGCGCGACGTCGTGGGGAGGTCCACCGGGACGGCGAAGCGTGTTCGTCCCTGGGTGCCTCCAACAAGGCGAAGCTCGCCGGTGAAGGCCGGGCCATCGTTGGAGAGATCGACGCGAATGGCCATCCAGGAGCCGGTCCGGGCGTGGCCCTGGACCAGGGCGCGAGCCTCCATCGTCATGCCGGCAGGTGTCGCCGGGGTCGGGGTGGGGCTGGCCGCTCGGGCGACCCACGGCACCGCGGCCAGGACGACGAGGACGGCCGCGAAGGGCATGGCGATGCGCCGGACGCGGGAGCTCCGGGCGTGCTGCACGGCACCCCTCTCTTGACCCGCCCCGCGGGCGGCCTGCGGTCCAGACGCCGGACTCACCCGGAAAGTTGCGTCCTCCGGCGAGTTGCCGGCCTCGGCGCGGTACACTCTGGCCCATCCCGCCGCGCACCGCGCGGCGCAGGCCCGCCGGACCACCGTCCCGGTGCCCCTGGAGGTCGCGTGCCCGAGATCCGCGCGTTCCGTGCGCTGCGCTACAACCCCGAGACGTTGCCCGACCTCTCGCGGGTGGTTGCGCCACCCTACGACGTCATCTCGCCCGCGCGGCGGATCCAGCTCGCGGCCCGGGACCCGCACAACGTCGTCGCGATCGACCTGCCCGTGGATGCCGGGGCGGCGGATCCGGACGAGAAGTACCGGCAGGCGGCACGCACGTTCGCCGGATGGCGCTCGGACGGGACGCTGCGGAAGGATCGCCAGCCGTCGCTCTACGTCTACGAGCAGGAGTACGTGGTCCCCGGCACGTCGCTCCGCCGGGTCCAGCGGGGCTTCTTCGGGCGCCTTCGCCTGGAGGCCTTCGGGCCGGACGGAGGGGTCCTCCCGCACGAGCGGACGCTGGCCGGACCCAAGGAGGACCGCTACAAGCTCATGCGCGCGACCGGTGCCAACTTCTCCGCCGTGATGGTTCTCTACGACGACGCCATGGGCGCCGCGCGCGGCCTGCTCGCCGAGGCGACCGAGACCCCGGCCGTCGCCGACGTGACCGACGACGACGGCGTTCGGCACCGCCTCTGGATGGTCCCCGAGGACGGGCCGACGGCGTCGCTCGTCGCCGGGCTGCGCGACGCGGCCGGGCGCGAGCCGGTGACCATCGCCGACGGCCACCACCGCTACGAGACGGCGCTCCGGTACCGGGACGAGCGCCGGATGACGCGCGCGGGCGAGGAGAGCCCGCCCTTCGACTATGTGCTGGCTCTCTTCATGGACGCGACCGCCGAGCCGCTCCTGGCGCTGCCGACGCACCGCGTGGCGCGGGCGGTGAGCGTCGCCGACGGGCTCGTGGAGGCCGCGGCGTCGTCGGGCCTCTTCGACGTTGTCCCGGCCGACCGCGCCGCGCTCCTCGGGAGCTTCGGCCCGGAGGCGCAGGCGCCCGGCGGCGGCGGGCGGATCGGGCTCTGGACGCGGACGGGGGGCGCCCTGCTCACCGCGCGCCGCGAGGCCTTCGTCCCGCTCCTGCCGGCGGGGGGCGAGGCCGTGCGCCGCCTGGACGTCACCCTCCTCGCGGCCGCCCTCGGGCGGCTCTGCGGGATCGACCGGGCCGCGACGACGACCGGAGGCCGGATCGGCTACACGAAGGACGTCGGCGAGGCGATCGGGTGGGTGGACGAGCGGGTCGACGCGGCGGATGCCGCCTTCCTGCTGGAGGCCACGCCGGTCGCCGAGATCGCCGCGGTGGCCCGGGAGGGTGACGTGATGCCCCAGAAGAGCACCTACTTCTTCCCGAAGCCGGTGACCGGCTTCGTCCTCAGCCCTCTCGAGTGGTGAGATGAACGACGACCCGCTCGACCGCGACTGGCCGCGTCCCTCCTCGGCGTCGGGGGGCGCCGGTCCCGGCCGGCCCGTTCGCAAGGACGAGGTCGAGATCGAGGAGCGCGGAATCTACATCGAGAGCTGGTTGCCCGAGCGGCGCTCGCGCCGCCGCCCGCTCTTCTACGTGCACGGCGAGCTGACCGGATCGTGGCTCTGGGAGCGCTGGCTCCGTTATTTCGCCGGGCGCGGCTGGGAGGGCCACGCGCTCAACCTCGGGAACCACTACTGGAGCCGCACGGCAGATCCGCAGGGCCTCTCGTTCGAGACCTACCTCGACGACGTCACGGCCGGGCTCGAGCGGGTCGGCCCGAACGCCGTGGCGGTGGGCCACGGGATGGGCGGCCTCCTGGTCCTGAAGGCGGCCGCGGAGCGCGTCCGCGTGGCCGGCGTCGTGCTGCTCGACGCCGAGACACCCGCCGCGATCCGACCTCCCGCCAGGCCCCAAGTCGCGCGCGACGTCCCGCCCGTCTACGGACGGGCCGAGCTCGGGTGGGAGACCCTGCCCGAGAAGCTCCAGCGGGAGAACCGCGACCTCTCCCTCGACGAGGTCCTGCGGATCCAGCACCTGCTCGGCCAGAAGCCGAGGGAGTCGGGTCGGGCCCGCGCGTCCATGCTGGCCGGCGTTCCGGTGCGGCCGGACCTGCTGGAGGGCGTGCCCACGCTCGTCGTCGGCTCAGGGGTCGACGGCACCTCCGCCGCGCTCATGGCGGAGCGGCTCGCCGGCTGGCTGGGCGCCGAGCACGAGCAGTTCGGCGCCGCGTCGCACTACGGCCTCGTGCTCTCGGAGGAGGGCCACCGCCAGGTGGCCGACCGGGTGCGGGCCTTCCTGGAGGCGCACCGCCTCTGAGCGTGGCGGGGGATCCGGCGCCCGGCTCCCGGGCGCGGCCAGGCGCGTCCCGGCGCACGGGCGCACCTCGGAGCCCGGGGTCCTGCACGCCCATCCTCCCGCCAACCTGCAGGATTGCACGTGAACTCAACACCCCCACCGGCCGGCGCACCCGGGGCGTGGTCGGCACCGGCCGGCAGGCCGTCGCGGCGTGCTCCGAGGCCGCGCGGCCCGAGCCCGCGCGACCCGCTGCCTCCGTGCTCGTGGCGGGCGCCGCGCCTGGGGCCGGTGGTCGGCGCGGGGTCGGACGGGGGGATCGAGGCCGCATCTGGCCCCCGGGGTGTTGACTTCACGTGCGATTCCGCGCGGCGGGCACGGTAGCCGGACGGCGCCATGGTGACCGGACGGGGCGGGGGTGACCCGCCATCGGTATCGGTTGCCCTCAGCGATGGGCATGCGGACCAGTCTCACCTTCCCTGGGAAGATCACAGACGGCCGCCGGGGCCCGTGCCGGACGAGCCCGCGCTTGTCGCTCCTCGCGGGCCTCTGGTATCCTCATCGAGGGTCGAGGGTCCCGGCCATCGACCACGTGCCGCATTCGTCTAGAGGCCCAGGACGCCGCCCTCTCAAGGCGGAGACCACCGGTTCGAATCCGGTATGCGGTACCAGCTGAATGCTCCAACGCCCCCGGTCCGCGCCCCGGGGGCGTTCCCCTTTCTTGGCCCGGCCGGCCCGGCGGGCGGCGCGTGACGGGAGGACCGATGCGACCCCAGGCGCTCCACCGGCTGGTGATCCTCACCGAGGGCCAGTTCAGTCCGCACTCCGGCAAGACCGCGTTCGGCGTGATCCGGTACGGCCGCGACGAGGTGGTCGCGGTCCTGGACTCGACGCTCGCCGGGCGCACCACGGCGGAGTGGATCCCCGGGTCCGACGTCCCGATCGTCGGCACGCTCGCCGAAGCGCTGGACGTTCCCGGGCGGCCCAGCCCCGACACGCTCCTGATCGGCATTGCGCCCACGGGCGGCCGCCTCCCGGAGGCGTGGCGGCCGATCCTCCACGGCGCGCTCGACGCCGGTCTGGAGCTGCATTCCGGGCTCCACACGTTCCTCGGCGACGACCCCGAGCTGTCGGCCGCCGCGGCGATCGCCGGGATCCACATCGTGGACTATCGGCGCCCGCCCGAGCGCTTCGAGACCGCGATCGGGCGTCGCCACGGCCCGGGGAAGCGGGTGATCCTCACCGTCGGCACGGATTGCGGCATCGGCAAGATGTCGGTGGCCCTGGAGCTGCGCAACGCGGCACGCGCCGCCGGCGACCCCGTCGCCTTCGTCCCGACGGGACAGACCGGGATGATGATCGACGGCTGGGGTGTCGCCGTCGACCGGGTGATCAGCGACTTTCTCAACGGCACCGTGGAGTGGCTGGTGGAGGAGGGGGAGCGCCTCGGCGACTGGGTGATCGTGGAAGGGCAGGGGAGCCTCGACCATCCCGCCTACAGCGCGGTGACCCTGGGGCTGATTCACGGCGCAACGCCTCACGCGATGGTCCTGGTCCACAAGGCCGGTTTGGCGGCCCACGACTTCGACCACCTCCCGGAGCGATCCTTCCCGATCGCGCCGCTGCGCCCCTACATCGACCTGCACGAGCGGATCGCAGGGACGGTGGCGCCGTCGAAGGTCGTGGCCGTCGCCGTCAACACATCCCTGTACGCGGACGAGGAGGACGCCCGGCGGGCTGTCGCGGCCGTCACCGCCGAGACGGGGCTGCCGGCCGCGGACCCCGTGCGGTTCGGGGCGGCACCGCTGTGGGACGTGATAAAGGCAGCGGTCGACGCGCTGCCGTGGGTGGGAGGCGACCAATGAACCCTGGCTGGGACCTCCGGACCCGGATTCTGCGGATCCCGTACCGCGACCCCTTCCGGATCGCCCGCGACTCGCACGGCGAGGGCGGGACGATGACGACGGTGATCGTGGAGCTCGTTTCCGATCGCCTGCCGGGGCTCGTCGGGCTCGGGGAGGGGTATCCCGACGCCTACTACGGCGAGACGACGGCGACGATGCCGGTCGTCATGGACATGCTCCTCGGGGCCGTCCACACGGCCGACCTCGACGCCTCGGACCCGGTCGCCGCCGCCGCATCGCTCGAGGCGATCGCGGCCGCTTTCGACCGGACGATCCGCGGTCACGGAGCCGCCAAGTGCGCCCTCGACATCGCCCTCCACGACCTGGCCGGCAAGGCGACGAGGACGCCCGTCCACCGGCTCCTGGGGCTCTCCGCCGAGATCCCGCCGACCGACTTCACCCTGGGGCTCGACGAGCCGGCGGTCGTCGCCCAGCGCGCGCGCCGAGCTGCGCGCTTCCCGGCGCTCAAGATCAAGGTGGGCGGACCGGCCGACCTGGCCACCCTCGCGGCGGTGCGGGCCGTCTACGATGGGCCGATCCGTGTGGACGCGAACACGGGCTGGACGCCTGAGACGGCGGCGCCGCTGATCCCCGAGCTGGTGCGCCTCGGCGTCGAGCTGATCGAGCAGCCCTTCCCACCGCGGCGCTACGACTGGCTCCTGGACCTCCAGGCCGCCTCGCCCCTGCCGATCGTTGCCGACGAGAGCGCCGTCTCAATCGAGGACCTCGACGCGCTCGTCGGGATCGTCGACGGGGTCAACGTCAAGCTCGCCAAGTGCGGCGGCGTCGGCCCGGCGGCGCGCATGCTGGAGCGCGCCCGGGAGCTCGGCTTCCGCACGTTCCTCGGCTGCATGGAGGAGACGCGCGTCGGGATCGCCGCGTCGGCGGCGGTCGCGTCGCTGGCGGAATGGGTGGACCTCGATGGATGCCTGCTCCTGGCGGACGATCCGTTCGAAGGCCTCGAGCTCGGGGACGACTGCCGGTGGCGGCTCACGGACGCGCCCGGCCTGGGGGTCGCGGCCCGGCCCTGACGCCGATTCGCGGGCCCGCCGCGGCCTGTCAAGAGGCAGAGGCCATAGGCCGTCCACGAATCTTGCGGGCCGCCCCGGGGCCGTCCACCGAACACCTGTTCCTGTGGACAAGTCGGCGCGAAGGTTGGTGGACAAGGCCCTTCCGGCGTCTCGTCCGGACCGCGTAGGATCGCTTGGTCGCCGGCGCTGGAGAGAGGGGCAGGCGACGGTCTGGGGCACCGAGATCGCGCCCCGGCACTGTGGTCGGACCGCCCGAATTCGCGGGGACCACAGGTCCGAGGTCCGTCCGTGGTTCGTGCCGCGCCGTGCGCGGGAGGAGAGGGTATCGATGGATCCGCGCGCCCATGCGCTCGACGCGGCCGACCCCGAGGCCGTGGAGTTCGTTCGCTTCTGCCGGGCCCGCCGCCGCGTCGGCTGGCCGGAGCTCTACGACGAGATGTGGGCGGTCGCGAGCCGGAGCCTCTTCCGCGGCTATGGGTGCGCCGATCTCGAGGAGCGTGGCATCGGGTTCAGCCTGTTCGGCACGCCGCACCTCGCCGAGATGGCCGCAGCGGTGATCGAGGAGGAGCGGGCGGCCGGCGTGCCGGGCCCGGGACGCCGCGAGCGACGCCGTCCGGCTTTCACGGCGACTCGCTGAGCCTCGGAGACTAGGCGCGGACCTGGCGGCGCGCCATCTCGCCCTCGATCTGGCGCTCGGCCTCCACGTAGGTGTCGATCTGCTCGCGGAGCTGGTTCGCCTGCGGCGTGTAGAGGTGCACCTGCTGCTGGAGGATGTAGCTCAGCCGGCGGCTCGTCATGCGCACGTGGTCCAGGTTCTTCATGAGGACCAGGGGATCCATCGCCGCGAGATCGTCCGGATGGTACATGAGCTTCATGGCCCGCAGTGTAGCGGGGGCCGCGGACCGCGGGCGGGCCGGCGGCTCCGCAAAGATCAGCGGCGAGGCGGCCAGCGCCAGTCGACGGGGAGTGCCGCGCCGGCGATCGCGCGCCGCCGCCCGACCTCTGTCGGCGCCAGGACGAGGATCCGGTCGAGACTGGTCGCGCGCCCCGCCTCGCCGCCCCAGAGCTTGGTCATCTTGCGGGAGGCGGCGACCTCGTCGCCGACGACGCCCGCCAGCAGATAGCCTTCGGGTCGAGCCGCCCCCGCCCACACCTCGTCGGCGAGGCCGATCGTCAGCCCGTCGGCCGCCGGCCTGCCCCGCTCCGCCTCGACGTCGCCGAGGACCAGGGCGACGACCGCGTCGTCCGCGAGCGTCGGGCGCAGGCCGGCCAGCACCTCCCGCAGAAAGACGAGATACGGCTCGCGGCGGTGGGCGTCGTCGAGGGTCGCGTCGATCCCGGCGGCGGAGAAGCCCAGGAACCAGGTCCGGAGCCAGTTGTAGTAGCCGTACTTGAGGACGCGCAGGTAGGGCGGGGAGGTGAGGACGAGGCGCGCCCGATCGGGGAGCGCCCGTTCGCAGAGGGCCGCGCGCGCGCGGGCACCGGCATCGCGCGCATCCCCTAGGAGCGCGATCCCGGGCGCCCCCGGACGCCCGTCGCGGGCGAGGCGCCGCAGCTTCGCGGCGAGGAGAACGAAGAGGTCGCGTTCGGCTGCGGCGAAGCCCGTCCGGGCAGCGAAGTCGCGCACGTACCGCGGGGCCATGCTGAAGGTGTTCGGCATCAGCTCGGAGAGATAGCCGGGCCGCTTGCCGTGGAGGATCCCGACCAGCGCGGCGGCGAGGAAGCGGTCGGCCGGGTCGTCGAGGCGCAGGCGCGCCCGGGCGAAGAGGACCTGGGCGAGCGTCCCGGGATGGAAGGCGAGGGCGACCTCGACGGGGACGATCTCGGAGGCGTGGCCGGGGCCGCCGGCCGAACCCGCCGCGGGCGCGAGCGCCGGATCCCCGGCGGCCACGCGGGCGGCGAGGTCCAGCCAGCCCGGCGCCTCGAACGACCAGTCGATCCGGAGGGAGGCCAGCCGGGCCTCGAGCTCGCGCCCGGACGGCGGCTCGACCTTCGCCGCGGTCAGGACGTACGCCAGCGGGTTGAGGTCGTTGCCCACCCCGACGCGAGCCTCCGCGCAGGCCTGGAGCGGCGTGGTGCCGCGCCCGGAGAACGGGTCAAGGACGACGTCGCCCGGCCGCGTATAGCGGGCGACGAACGCGTGGGCGAGGGCCGCCGGGAAACTGGCGAGATACGAGCACATCGGGTGGTAGGCGTGGCCCCACAGGCGCGGCCGGTCCTTCCAGTCGACCTCCATCGCCAGCGCGGGGAGCGAGGCGAAGGGAAGGGCAAGCTGGCCGGGCGCGGGACCGAGGACGCGTCTCGGGAGCGGTGGGCGCGCCGCCGCGGCCACGTGGATCGCGGGCCGAGGTCGAGAATCGGCCCAAGCGGAGGTGGCGTCGACCGCCCGCGCCTCGTCGCGCACGAGCGTCTCGGCCCGATCGGCCACCGGCGCGCCTCCGTCGTTCCTTGGCGCGGCTCCCGGGCCGCGCGGTCGCGGAGCATAGCACCGGCGCGCGCGCCGATCGGTGCCAGCGGGGCCCCGGGGCGCACGCCCGCTAGACTCCGCGTGTGCCCCCGTAGCTCAGGGGATAGAGCGAGGGACTTCTAATCCCGAGGTCGCAGGTTCGAATCCTGCCGGGGGCGCCAGCCCGGTCGAAGCTGCTCAGACGCTACCACGGCGAGGCCGGCCAGGGCGACGACCAGCAGCACCCCGGCGGCCGTGCGGATCGCGGCCGGGTCGGCCGCCCACCAGATGTTGCTGTTCGCGTAGCCGACCAGGTTCAGGAAGCCGCCCGCGGCGGCCCCGACGGCGGCGCTCATGCCCAGGAGCCCGCCGGCCCGGTAGGCGGTCGTCTCGCTGCCTCCGAGGAAGAGGATCGCTGCGGCGAGGAGGGCAAGTCCGGCGGTGACCCATGCCGGCAGCGAGAGGCTTGCGGCCTGGCCGGCCGCGATGCCTGATGGATCGGCTGCGGGTGCCGTCGACAGGGCGAAAAGGGCGCAGGCCGCCGCGACCGCGACGAGCGCGCCCGCCGGAAGCGTGCGCGCGAGGATGGAGCTCCCCGCCTGCGTGGACGCCATCGGACCCTCCTGTGGTGATCCCGCGATGCTACCCGGTCCGTCCAGCGCCCCGGTGCGCATGCGCACCGGACCTCCAGCACTCCATGACCATCACGAATGTACGGCTTGGCCCGCCCCTCCCCGGACCCGTAGCCTCTGCACGTCAACCACGCGAACTCCACCCGAGCCAACCGAACGTCCCCGGCGCCCCGGGATCCAACCGAGGACCCTCCGCATGGCCGTCAACGAGCTCGGACCGCTGCTCACCGCGAGCGAGGTGGCCGAGATGCTCCATCTGCACGTGAACACCGTGAAGCGCCTGGGCGACCGCGGCGAGCTGCCGTTCTTCCGCGTCTGTTCGCGCGGGGACCGCCGCTTCCGGCTCGAGGACATCATGGCGTTCCTCTCGCGGAACGCCCGCCTGACCGCCTGACCGGCCGACCGCCCGAGGCGGGCCGGCCCTCGGCGCGTCGCGGCCTCAGCGCGACGAGGCCAGGACCCGGTCGAAGATCGCGAGCGCCTCGGCGATCTCCGCGCTCGTCACGTCGAGCGGCGGGATCCAGCGAATCACGTTGTGCTGGACGCCGCAGGAGAGCACCAGCAGGCCTTCGTCGGCGCAGCCCCCGATGACGGCCTCGCAGATCGGCCCGTCGGGTTCGCGCGTCGCGCGATCCATCACGAACTCCACGCCGATCATGAGGCCGGGCCCCCGGACATCGCCGATCCGTGCGTCGCGCCCCGCGATCGCGCGCAGGCCGGCCGACAGCTCCGCCCCCCGCGCCGCCGCGTTCGCCACGAGGTCCCGCTCGCGGATCTCCTCGAGGACGGCGAGGCCCGCGGCGCAGCTGACGGGGTTCCCGCCGTAGGTCGTCCCGTGGGCACCCTTGCCCCAGCGCTCCTGGAGCGCCTTCGAGCTGGCGAGGGCGGAGAGGGGCAGGCCGTTGGCGATCGCCTTGGCCATGCAGACGACGTCGGGGACGATCCCGGCGTGCTCGAAGGACCACATCTTCCCGGTCCGCCCGAAGCCCGCCTGGACCTCGTCGGCGACCAGCAGGATCCCGTGCTTGTCGCAGACCCGCCGGAGGATCTGCAGGAAGGCCGGCGGTGCCGGGATGTAGCCGCCCTCGCCCTGCACCGGCTCGATGATGATCGCGGCGACCTCGTCGGGCGAGATCGTGGAGTGGAAGAGGTCGCGCAAGTGGCGGAAGGCGACCGCGACGGCGCGCTCCTCGTCGCCCCCGAAGTCGCGGTAGACCGACGGGAACTGGGTGAGGTAGACGCTCGGCAGGAGCGGCTCGTAGCCCTGCCGGTAGTTGGGGTTCGAGCTGGTGATGCTGGTGGCTCCCAGCGTCCGGCCGTGGAAGGCGCCGCGGAAGGCAACGATTCCCGGGCGGCCGGTCACGCGACGGGCCAGCTTGATCGCGGCTTCGATCGCCTCGCTGCCGGAGTTCATGAAGAAGATCGAATCGATCGGATCGGGGAGCGTCGCCGCCAGCGCGCGGGCGAGGCGGACGGTCGACTCGGCATAACCCATCGCCGACATGGGGGCGATGAGCCGGTCCACCTGGGCGTGGACGGCCGCCGTCACGCGCGGGTTGCGGTGGCCGAGGACGCTGACGGCGATCCCGTTGCCGAAGTCGAGGTAGGCCTTGCCGTCGGTGTCGTACAGCCGATGGCCCACGCCGTGGCTCCACGACCGCTCGAAATAGCGGCCCAGGACGGGGGTCAGGTTGTCGGCCGCGAGAGCGGCAAGGTCCAGCCCGGTGGCGGCCGGAAGGGCCGCCGCGGGGGGTGTCTGCGTGTCCATGGGACGACCCTCGGGTACGTCGCCGGCCGGGCCGGACTGTGGCGGGCTGCGGCGGACCTTCCCCGAGTATAGGGGGCCGACGCCCTACAATCGCGTGGCAGGCGCGACCCAGACCCCACCCGCGCGCGCCACGAGCAGGAGCCAGCGGTACCCGTGATCGACTTCAGCCTGTCCGAGGAGAACCGCCTCGTCCGCCAGTCCGTCCGCGAGTTCGTGGAGGCCGAGATCCTGCCCAACATCCGCGAGTGGGACGAGCGGGGCGAGGCGCACCCCGAGGTCTTCGCCAAGATGGGCGAGCTGGGGTACCTGGGCGCCGCGATCCCCGAGGAGTGGGGCGGCGCCGGCCTCGACTACGTCTCGTTCGCGATCCTGTGCGAGGAGCTGGAGCGCGCCGACACGGCCTTCCGGGTCGTGATGAGCGTCCACGTCGGTCTCAACTCGCTCGCCCTCCTCCAGTGGGCGACCGACGAGCAGAAGCGGCGCTGGCTAGTGCCCCAGGCGCAGGGGAAGAAGCTGGCGACCTTCGCGTTGACCGAGCCGGGCGTGGGCACGGACGCCGGTGCCCTGCAGTCGACGGCCCGTCGCGAGGGCGACGTCTACGTCCTCAACGGCTCGAAGATCTGGATCAGCCTGGCCGACCTGGCCGACCATTTCCTGGTCTTCGCCTCGGTCGACCGCTCGAAGAAGCACAAAGGCGTGACCGCGTTCATGGTCGAGCGGGGGATGAAGGGCCTGACCACCGGGACCCTCCACGGCAAGCTGGGGATCCGGGCGGGCAACACGGGGCTCATCACGATGGACAACCTCGAGGTGCCGGCCGAGAACCGGATCGGCGAGGAGGGCGAGGGGTTCCTCGTCGCGATGAGCGCGATCGACCAGGGTCGCTACACCGTGGGCGCAGGCGCGGTGGGCCTGGCCCAGGCGTGCCTGGACGCCTCCGTGAAGTACGCCCATGAGCGGGAGACGTTCGGGAAGGAGATCGGCGAGCACCAGCTGGTCAAGCAGATGATCGCCAACATGGCCAAAGGGACCGAGATCGGGCGGCTCCTCGTCTGGCGGGCCGGCTGGCTGAAGAACCACGGTGCGCGGACCACGCGCGAGACGTCGCTGGCGAAGTGGCACGCGACGGAGCACAGCGTGCAGGCGGCGCTCGACGCGGTCCAGGTCCACGGCGCGAACGGCTACTCCAACGAGTTCCCGGTGGAGCGCTACCTGCGGAACTCGAAGGCCGCGGTGATCTACGAGGGGACGAGCCAGCTCCACACGCTCATCCAGGCCGACTACGCCCTGGGCTACCGCGAGGATCGGCCGATCCGCTGCGAGCCGCTCCCGGCGCAGGGCTTCGAACGCTGGCCGGCGCTGGGGCGGCACGGCTGATCGCCGATGGCGGATCCTTCTGGGGTGGTCGCACTCCTCGGTGATGCCCGTGGGCGCATCACCGCCGCATCAGCCCGTGGAGGCAGAGGCACGCGCCTCGCGCTGGCGCTCGCGGGCGTGCTTGCGGCGGCGCTCGTCGGCGCGTTCCTCTTCGGCCTCTGGCACGTCCTGTTCGGCGGGTTCGTGAAGGGCAACTGGCGTGCCGGCGGGTTCGGGATCGCCCTGACGGCGATCGCCGGTGGCCTCCTCGCCATCGAAGCCGCGATCGCGAGGCGCCTGCCGCCGCCCGCCGGATCGTCCTAGCTCGACGAGAGTTCCGGCCGGCTCTGGACGGCGGTCGCGTTGTGTCGTCGCATCAGCCCCAGCAGTAACCGGCAGATTCGGCGGGCTTCAGCGGTCGTCCGCGGGGGTTGCGGGTCCCGCAGGCGCCTGTCGCGCCCGGAGCCGGCGCTCGCTCGTGCTCAGCCGCGCTCCGCCACCACGGTTCGGGCGTCGGGACGGGGCGCAGAACGGCCCGGACCTGCCGCACGCGACCCCGATCGCTGCCTGCCAATGATGGGGTCGATATCGCGTTCGTCAGGTCCCCCGACGGGTATTGTCGGCCGGTGCACCCGCGCGTCGTGCCGGGCGCTTGCTGCGCCGCCGGCACTCCGACTATCCGGCGTCGGCCTCGAGCCAGATGATCTGTCCGTCGAGGGCGTCATCGTCGGGGCTGGCGGCCAGCAGCACGCCGAGGGAAGCCACGAGTCGCCCTGCGTCTCGGTGGCCCCGCGAGAAGCGCCGATGGTGGATGAGCACGAGGCCCGGGTGGGGCTTCCCGATCGCAGCGTCCTGCGACGCCAGCCGCATGAAGTCGCCGACGTCCTGGGTCACGATCATGCGGCGTTCCGTTCGCGCCGCCGCCCACAGCGTCTCGTCTGCCGCGCGATGAAGGTCCGGGCGCTCGACCACCGCCATCGCGTCGTGCCCCTGGCGGCGCAGCTGGACTGCGATCCGCGGAGGGAGATGCTCGTCGAGCAGAAGCCTCACGCGAGGCGTTGGCGCTGACGCTCGAACAGCTCGAGCTCGCGGTCGGCCATCTCGTGGTTGGCGGCGATCCACGCGTCGATCTCTTCAGGGAACGCGGCGTAGTACCGCATCGCCGCCGCAACCAGGTGCTGAGCGATCCCGAGGTACTCGGCCGCATCGGCGACGCTGCGGGCGTTGTCGTCGACCGTCTCGACGACCTCCCAGACGTCGAGGCCCGATGCCGCCAGCCCGGGGCGGCGCCCTGCCGGACCGTCACGGAAGACGATGCCAGGGTGTTCGACCAGGCGGAGCGCCTCCTCGAGGAATCGCTCGGCCATGGTGTTGCGGTTCGACCCGACCGACGCGGCATAGCGGTCGAGCCGCTCGACCACGTCCCGGGCCAGACGGAAGCTTCGCACTTCGCGGAGGGCGCGTTTCGGGGCCGGGCGTTCGCTCATGTGTGACAGTGTATCACGCTGTAGTCCGGCCCGGACCGGGAGTCGGGCTTGGGGGCGCCGGCGCGCCCGCCGCCCGACCCGGCCTGCGACGCCGGCCGTGATGTGTCGTCGTATCACCCCCGGCAGTAGCCGGCAGGGTCGGCGGTCATCGTCGCGCGTCATAGATCCGACGGGCGCCTCCTCGCGCCCGGAGCCCGCGCCCGCTCGTGCTCAGCCGCACGCCGACCCCGCCGTTCAGCCGGCGGAACGGCCCCCGGAACGGCCCGGACCTGCTGCCAGCGACCCCGCAGGCCGCCCGCCAATGATGGGGTCGATATCGTGCGCGTCAGTCGGCGCGGCGTCGGCCGTTCTCCTGCAGCCGGGGAATGACTGTTGCCGGCCGCGACCGGGACCCTGGTCCCATGCCGTCGCGCGGGGCCGACGGCTAGCGTGCACGTCAACGGGGCCGCCCAACGAGACCCCTTCGGGATCCAGAGCTCGCGATCCTCCCGGCGGGATGCCGGGAACCCGCGGCGGAGCCCACCTTCTGACCGGGCGGCCCCTTTTCGTGTCCGGGCTCCGCCGTCCGGCGAGTTCCCGCCCGGGCGAGGCGCGGCCTTACGCGATCGGCTCGAAGCGGGCCTGGAAGAAGCGCAGGTACTTCGGCTCGTAGACCATCCGCAGGCCTTTCGCCGCGTCGCGGGCGTCGAAGCAGGCCTTGACCGACTCCGCCACGACGTCCATGTGCGCCTGCGTGTAGACGCGGCGGGGGATCGTCAGCCGGGTGAGCTCCAGCTTCGGACGCTTGTGGTCGCCGGTCTGGGGGTCGCGCCCGGCCGAGACGATGCCGCGCTCCATCGACCGTATCCCGGAGTCCAGGTAGAGCTCGGCGGCCAGCGACTGGGCCGGGTAGACGTCCTGGGGCAGGTGCGGGTAGAAGCGCTTCGCGTCGAGGAAGATCGCGTGGCCGCCGACCGGCCGGACGATGGGGATCTCCCACTGCTCCAGGAGCTCGCCGAGGTAGCGGACCTGGCCGACGCGGCTCCGGACGTGCTGGTCCTGGACCGACTCCCCGATCCCGATGGCCAGCGCCTCCATGTCGCGTCCGGCCATGCCGCCGTACGTGTGGAGCCCCTCGTAGACCACCACGAGGTTGCGCAGCTCCTCGAAGGTGTCCCAGTCGTTGACGGCGAGCCAGCCGCCGATGTTGACGAGGTTGTCCTTCTTGGCGCTCATCCAGGCGCCATCAGTGAAGGAGCAGAACTCGAGGAGGATTTCGGCGATCGACTTCTCGGCGTAGCCCGCCTCGCGTTCCTGGATGAAGAGGGCGTTCTCCACCATGCGGGTGGCGTCGAGCATGACCTTGATGCCGCGCGGCTCGCACCAGGCGCGCAGCTCGCGGACGTTGGCCATGCTCACCGGCTGGCCGCCGGCCATGTTCACCGTGCCGGCGAGCGACACGTAGGGCACCTTCTCCGCCCCTACCTGGGCCACCACGCGCTCCAGCTTCGGGAGGTCGATGTTGCCCTTGAAGGGGTGGAGCGACTGCGGGTCGTGGGCCTCGTCGATGATCACGTCGTGGAAGGTCGCGCCGGCCAGCTCCTGGTGGAGCCGTGTCGTCGTGAAGTACATGTTCCCGGGGATGTGATCGCCGGCCTTGATCATCGTCTGGCTGATCAGGTGCTCGGCGCCTCGGCCCTGGTGGGTGGGCACCATGTGCCTGTAACCGTAGTAGCGCTGGACGGCGGCCTCGAGGTGGTAGAAGTTGCGGCTCCCCGCGTACGCCTCATCGCCCAGCATCATCCCGGCCCATTGGCGGTCGCTCATGGCCGACGTGCCGGAGTCGGTCAGGAGGTCGATGTAGACGTCGTCGCTGTGGAGCAGGAAGGTGTTGTAGCCGGCCTCGGAAAGGGCGGCCTCGCGCTGCTCGCGGGTGGTGACGGTCAGCGGCTCGACCATCTTGATCTTCCACGGCTCGGCCCAGCTGCGGCGGCCGTGCTGCTGGCCCATCGTGTAGAGCGGTTCGTGCGTCATCGGGTTCGGCTCCTCGGAGGGTTCGTGCGCCGCGGGCGCCGCTGGCGTTGGGACGAGGTCAGGCCGGACGGGGAGCGGCTCGTTCGCTGGAGTATCGCGCGGACGCTGGACCCCCGCCAGCCTTCGGCTGCGATCCAGGCAGAAGGGCGGCGCTCATCCGGGTTCGCCCACCTCCTCGGGCGCGACCCGCCGCGATTCGCCGCCGCGGGCGCGCACGATGACGGCCACGGCCGCGACGATGATCGCCCCCGCGGCGAGGGTGCGGGGCTCCAGCGGTTCGGCAAGGACGAGCCCGCCCAGGAGGACCGCGATCACCGGGTTGACATAGGCGTAGGTCGCAACGAGCGAGATCGGGGCCACGCGCAGCAGCCAGACGTAGGCCGTGTAGCCGACCAGGGAGCCGATGAGGACGAGGTAGGCGACAGCGGCCAGCGATTCTCGGGTGATCTCGGCAGGGCGCACCCGGAAGAGGTCGCCGGTGATGACCGCCAGGACGAAGAGGACCGCGCTGCCGGCCAGCATCTGCATGGCCGTGCCGACCAGCGGGCGCCGCGGCACGTGGGCGGTCCGGCTGAAGAGCGACCCGGTGGCCCAGAAGACCGGGGAGAGGAAGACGACCGCGACGCCGAACGGGTCGAGGCCGCCGGACGCCCCCGTGGGCCAGACGAGCACGGCGACGCCGGCGAAGCCGATGACGGTCCCCGCGACGATCGTCCGGGTGAGGACGACCCCGAAGAAGACCCGGCCCAGGATCGCGACCCACAGCGGCAGGGTGGCGATGATGAGGGCGGCGATGCCCGACGGGACCGTCTGCTCGCCGACGGCGAGAAGGCCGTTGCCGCCTGCCAGCAGGAGCCCGCCGATGATCGCGGCGTCGCGCCACTCGAGGCGGCCCGGACGGTCGCCGGCCGCGTCGCCGCGGCGGATCGTGAGGGCGAACAGGACCCCGCCCGCGATCAGGAAGCGCACTGCGGACCCCGTCAGGGGCGGGATCGTCTCGACGGCGACGCGGATCGCGAGGTAGGTGGAGCCCCAGACCACGTAGAGCGCGACGAGGGCGACGGCGATGCGCACCGGGGCGGCCGGCGCCAGCGCGGGTGCGGGTCGGGACGACATGTCCAGCAGCATCGCATCCCGGGCGGCGCCGCGTGCGCGCGTTCCGGGCGTCCCGCGCGTTCGGCGTGCGACAATCGCGCCACGATGCGTCTGGACGATCGCTTCGACGACCTGGTCATGAGCCTCGGCGGCTTCTACCGCGCGTGGGTCATCCAGCTCGGCCTGGAGCTCGGCCTCTTCGCCGCGCTCCGTGGCGCCGGCGGCGGGGGCCTGACGACGAACGAGCTGGCCGCGGCCACCGGGACGGCGCCGGACCCCATCGCGATCTGGTGCCGGGCGGCGTATGCCAGCGACCTCGTGGACTGTGACACCGACCGGATCCACCTCGACGAGAGCACCGCCTCCATCCTTCTCGATTTTGATCGCCCCGAGTACCTCGGCGGGCAGTTCGCCTACACGGTCACGGCCAGCCTGGACTACGGCGACATGGCCCAGCTCCTCCAGACCGGCCGGACGGTGGCGGTCCGCCCGCCGCGCTACCACCGCTCGATCGAGCAGCTGACCCGGCAGGACATCGCGGTCTTCTTCGAGGAGGCCCTCGCCGCGCTTCCCGATCTCGTGACCCGGCTCGCCAACGGGGCCGACGTCGTCGACCTCCACTGTGGCGGCGGCCGCTGGCTCGTGGCGGTGGCCCGCCGCTTCCCGGCCTCCCGGCTCGTCGGCGTCGAAGCGGAGCCCGACTCGACGGCGCGCGCGATGCGCCTGGTCCGGGAGGCCGGGCTCGAGGACCGGATCCGGATCGAAGCCCGCGAGGTGGCCGCCATCACCCATGAGCGCGCCTTCGACCTCGCGTACTTCCAGCACGCGCTGCACGAGCTCCCGGACCCGGCGGCCGCGCTCGCCGCGGCCTGGCGTGCGCTCCGCCCAGGCGGCCGGCTCGTCGTGCTCGGTTGGTGCCTGCCGTCCAGCCTCGACGACCTCGCGACGCTGCACGGGCAGCTGATCACCGGGGTCGCCCTGGACGAGGCCCTCAACGGCGGCCGGCTGCGAACGGTGGAAGAGCATGCGCTCCTGTTTGCGGCAGCCGGCCTCCCGGCGCCGCTGGCGATTGCCCTGCCGTCGGACGCGACGCTCCTGGTCGCGCAGAAGCCCGCCTGAGCGCGGTCAGGGCGCGACGACGACCGTCCCCTTCATCGCCGGGTGGATCCCGCACGCGTAGGCGAAGGTGCCCGGCGTGTCGAACGTCCGCGAGTAGGGCGCGCCGCCGCTGGTGAGCGACCCGCTTCCCTGGCTCCCGTCGACCCACGCCACGGTGTGGCTCGCGGAGTCCTTGTTGGTCCAGGTGACGGTGGCACCGACCTTCACGGTCAGGGTGGCGGGGTCGAACACGAACCCGGCGATCGTCACGGCATCGCCGCCGGCGGGCGCCACGCTCGCGGGCGCGGCGGAGGCTGGCGCTGCGGGCGACGCGGTGGCAGGCGCGGGCGACGGGGTTGTGGCGCCGCCGCACGCGGCGACGGTCAGGGCGAGGGCGGCCGCAAGGCCCAGCGCGGCGAACAGGTGACGGCGCACGGTTCTTCTCCTAATGTGGCTTCGGTGAGAGACCGTACGCCGCCGCTGCCCCGACCGGTTTCGCGCGAGGCCGCGGCGCGGTGACCGGCGACCCGGTGCTGGCCTGGGAGACGCGCGAGCCGGAGCGCGTCTGCGACCTGCTGGCGGCCGTGGGGTTCCTCGCCGGGACCGCCGGTCGGATGACAGCCCCGGGGCTCGCCATCGTCGTGGTCGGGGCCCCCGGTCCCGACCGGCTGCGTCCCAACCCGGGTGGTGGCCGGGAAGCTGCATCGGACGACCGGCCCACCGGCACGTGGTTGCTGGCCGTCGGCGTCGCGACGGTGGACCTCGGGCGGCATGCCGCTGCCTTCCCGCGTCCCGCCGCCGCTCTCCCGGGTGACGCGCTCCTGGGGGCGCGCGCCGCCGCCACCGGCGATCCCCGGGTCGTCCTCCTCGAGCCGGCCACGGAGGGGCGGCTGGCGGCCACGCTCGCCCGCCACGGAGAAGGACCGGCGGCGCTCTACCTCGACGTGGGCCCAGCCTCCCTCGCCACTATCCGGGGCCGGCTGGTCGCGCTCGGGGAGCATCCGCGAGCCGGGAGCGGCCCGTTCGGCCCCCAGCTCCTGGCGTCCACGCGGCATGCGTGGGGACCCCACCTCCTCCTCGTGGCGCTCGACCCCGCGGCCGCCGAGCCCCCCGGGGGCGCGTGGGCTACCATCGAGCAATGATCGAGACCGATGCCGCACCCTCCTTCCGCGACGCCGAGCCCGCCGACGCCGACTGGATCGCCGGGCTCCTCTCGGACGAGGGCTATCCGGCGGGAGCCAGCGACATCGTCCGCCGCCTGGAGCGATTCGCGGAGATGGGATCGCTGGTCCGGATCGCCGAGCACGACGGAGAGCGCCTCGGGTTCATCGCCGTCCACGTGGTCCCACGCTTCGAGCACGACGATCACCTCGCCCGGGTGATCGCGATGGTGGTCGATCCGGCGATCCGATCGCGCGGGATCGGCCGCGCGCTCCTCGCCGAGGTCGACCGGGTCGCGGCGGATGCAGGCTGTGCCTTCGTCGAGGTAACCGCGGGCCACCACCGCGCGGACGCCCGTCGGCTTTTCGAGGCGGCCGGGTTCGACGCCGCGCTCACCACCTACCTCCGGAAACGTCGCTGAGCGAGACCGCCTTCCCCCGGCTGCGCCTGCCGGCCGTCTGGGGGGCGCGGGCCGGGCGCTACCAGCGCTCCTCATGGACGAGCTCGTGCAGCGCCTTGCGTCCGCCGGCCCGCTTCGGCGCCGTGAGGAGCGCCGGGTCGGCCGGGTATCCGAAGGAAAGGATGAACTCGCAGTGCCAGTCGGCCGGGTAGCCGAGGAGCTCTCGCGCCCGGTCGTGCTCGTAGACGGTGGCCGGGACGCTGCCGATCCCGAGCTCCCACGCTGCTAGGACCATGCTCTGGGCCGCCCGGCCCAGGTCCCACATGACCGACAGGGGAGCGTCCGTGAGCGCCGGGTCCGGCGTGAGGATGGCGATCGCGACCGCGGCGCCGGCGAGGTGGCCGGCCCACGGGCCGAGCGTGGCGAGCTCGACCAGGTGGGCGCGGTCCCGGCAGACGATGAACGCCCAGCGCTGCTGGTTCTTGGAGCTGCCGGTCCGCCGGCCGGCGTCCAGGAGCCGTTCCACGACCCACGGTTCCAGCGGGCGCGACGAGAATTCGCGGACCACCCGGAGCGAGTCGATGGCCTCCCAGGTTCCGAGAGCGGGCTGCAGATTGCCGTCCGGCATGGTCCTCTCCTCCGTGCTGTCGCTCACTCTGCCGCGGATGCAAGCGCCGCGGGGCCCTCACGGTCAGGGGGACGGGCGACCGCGACCGCGGCCGCCCGCTCCGCAGCCTCGACGGGTCCGTACGGTCCCCCGAGGTGCCTCGCGAGGAAGCCGGCAACCCGTTCGCGGTACGCCGGCGACTCGTAGAGCCAGCTGTGCCGCCCGCCCGGGATCACGAGGAGCTCCGCCTCGCGACCGGGGCGCGTCCGCGCCGACCGCACCAGGAGCTCCGCGTGACGGAGGGGCACGATCTCGTCGGCGCTCCCGTGGACGACGAGGAGCGGCCCCGGGAAACGGCGGATCGCCCGCAGGGCGTTGACGCGCCCGGGGCGATGGCCGCGAGGACGCAGGTAGACGTGCATGGTCAGCCACGCGAGCGGATGCGCGACCGGCCCGGGGATCGGCAGCCCGGCCAGCTCGAAGGTCCGCCGCGTGAGCAGCCGGGGGTGCGCCGGGATGGCCGTCGTCACGAGGGCGGCGACGCCGGGCTCCATCGCCGACGCCAGGACGGCCCCGACCGCACCCATCGAGTGGCCCAGGAGGCCCACGGCCGTCACTTCGGGCCTGCGGCGCACGACGGCGACGGCCGCCGCCGCGTCGACCCCGAACTCCCCGCCGCTGATGGGGAGCACCTCGGGCGGGTTCTCGCCGTGGCCGCGGACGTCGAACAGCAGCGTGTGGAAGCCGGCGGCGTGGAGGAAGCGGGCGTTCGGGAGCATGCGGGCCCGGTTCGACTCCCAGCCGTGCACCAGGACGACCGCCGGGCCGGGCGCGCCACGGCGGGCAGGGATGAACCAGGCCGGCAGCGAGCCGGCCGGGGAGGGGATCGAGAGCGACTCCCACGGCAGACCCTCGTCGTCCGGTGTCGCGAGAAGCGGACGCCGCGCCGGGAAGCCCGCGCGGCGCCGGTACTCGACGGCGAATCGATAGGCGGCCGCCAGCGCGGTCGCGGCAGCAGCAGCAGCCACCGTCCGAGCGGCGCGCCGAGGGGTGCGGGCGGGCATGCCCGAAGCGTAGCGCCTAGGATGGAGGGATGGTCCGGCGCGATCCTCACACCGTGCTCGGCCTCGCTCCGGGAGCGAGCGCGGCCGCGATCAAGGCCGCCTGGCGACGACTGGCTCGCGAGCACCATCCCGACCTGGCCGTGAACACCGCCGAGCGGCGCGCGGCGACGCGGCGGATGGCCGAGATCAACGCGGCCTACGCGGACCTCAGGGGCAGGGGCGCTCCCGCGCCGGGTCGCCGGCACGCCGGGACCGGCGAGCCGGGAGAGCCGCCCGACGACGCCCGAGGAGGCATGGACGGGGGCGGCGACGCGCGCCCCTCGGGCCCCCCGCCGCCGCCGCGTACCCGGCCCGTGACGGCGCGCTTCGACACCAGCGGCCTCCTCCACCACCGCAACGCCACGACGACACCGCGCGGCGACGGGTACCGGCACCATCCGCGCGGCCGACGCCCCCCCCCGGCGCGCCCACAAGCGGCGGAGCCGCCCCGCGCCTCCGACCCCACCGGCCCGCTGGAGCGGCTGCGCGCCCGGCGTGCGCGCCGCCGGCCGCTGCCGGTCCTGGAGGCGGCGCGGGCCATGACCCTGGTCTTCGGGAAGTTCCACGGCCGGACACTCGGGGAGATCGAGGACGTCGAGCCGTCCTACGTGAGCTGGCTCGCCCGGGCGATCACAAGGGATCCCGACCTCCTCGATGCCGCGCGGGTGGTCGCCGCGGCACGGACGCCGGAGGCGGCGGGCCGACCAACCGCCCCGAACAGCGCTGCGGGGCGCCCCGCGCCGGGCGCCCCGCAGAGTTTCGAGCCTTGATGCGGTCCGACGGAATGAGCCCCGCCGGCCGATGAGTCCGTCCCCGCCGCCGCGTCCGGGCCTGCTGGCCGGTAGACCATGGTTACTCGACTCGTGGCCGGGATCGGTGGGACCCACCCAATGACGCCGTGACCGGCGCCCTCGACGACTGTGCGTCTCCCGTTCCCGGCCCGTGGCCGACGCCCCAGGTTGCTCCCGGTGGTCGCGCCGACGGTGACAGCGCCACCATATCCTGGGCGTGGCCGCGCGGGCAATGGGAGGGTCGTCCGGGTCGGCCGCGGGTCGAAGGTCGCGGGCGTCCGCGCACCGGTCCGGGACCGTGGTCCGGTGCGCGAGGGCACGGCGAGTGCGGTGGGCGACAGTCCAGTGCGGTTCGGGGTAGGCTCCGACCGATGCGCATGGTACTGCTCCGCCTGCCCTTGCCCGCCAGCCGGCGAGCCGGCCGCCGGGCCGCCCTTGCCGCCCTGGCCGTTGTCATCCTCGTCGTGGCGGCGTGCTCGTCGGACGCCCCCGCTTCGTTCGATCCGGCGACGCCGTGCGACGGGATCGCGCGGCAGCAGATGAAAGGCGCCTACCCGGCCCTGGAGGCCAGGATCCCCGCCACGATCGACGGGGGCGAGGCAGCCAGCCGCGACTCCGGGCGCTATTGCTCGAAGAAAACGCTCGGCTCGGTCTTCGACGCGGGCGTGACCGAGGTGCGCTTCGGCGGCGGGATCTGGGAGCCCGGAGAGCGGGGAGGGATCCAGCTTGGGGCATTCGAGGGCGACCGGCTGACGCCGGCCCTGCTCGCCGAGGAGTACCGCCGCGGAGCCGACGCCTCCCGGGGCACGGAGGCCGTGCGGGCGACCACCCTCGAGGTGGACGGCAGGCCGGCCTGGCGGATCGACGTGGTCAACGGGAGCTCGCGGCAGGCGATCGTGGTCTGGGGCTCGGCCGACGGAGCCGTCGTCCAGGTCGTCGTGGCCGCCGACGTGGACGAGGCGCAGCTCCAGGGGGCCATCGCCGCGTACGACTGAGCCGCCCCTCGGGCCCCGGGCGCGTGGTCAGGGGAGCTCGGGCACCTCGGCCGCCGGGCGGTCGGAGATCCGTTCCCGGAGCCCGGCCGCGTACGCCGCCGCGGACGTGAGCGAGGTCCCGGCCCAGCCCACGTCCAGGGATCCCATGAGCGACGCGTCCCTGGCCAGGGCGCCGCCGACCATGATCGGGAGCGGATCGTCGGGTCGCACCGCCCCGGCGGCGGCCACCGCTTCGCGCAGCGCCTCCGCGCGCTCGGGGAGAGACGCGGCCAGGGCCACGAGCTCGGCCCGGTTGCGGGCGAGGAAGCGGGCGAGGTCGGCGGCCGGAACGTCCGCGCCGAGGTTCGCGACCGTCCAGCCCTCCTCGCGGAGCACCTGGTCAAGGCAGATGAGGCCGATGGCGTGGTGCTCCCCGGCGACGCCCGCGAGCACGGCCAGCGGCCCGACCCGGCCCGCGGGACCCTGCGGAGCATGGATGCGCTCCAGGGTGCGGGCCAGCGTCTGGCTGGCGAGGTGCTCCTCGGCGACCGTCCAGCGGCCTTCCTGCCAGCGCTGCCCGACCAGGGTCATGGCCTCCCGGAGCAGACCGTCGAAGACCTCGGCGCGGCCACGCTCGACCAGGGCGCTCCGCAGCGCCCACGCCGCGAGCTCGTCGTCGCCGTCCGCGAGGAGGCTGGCGAGCAGCTCCGGCGTGACCGTGGCCGCCGGGGCGGCCTCGCCCGCGCGGGCAGGCTCGACGGGGGGCAGGATCGGCAGGCGGTCGCTCATCGGATTGGACTCTACCACCCGTTCGGGGGCGCCCCGCGGTTGGATGGGGCCGTTACCATCAACCCATGTACTTCGATGCCCTGTCGTTCCTCGAGGACGAACGCGACGCCTGGCGCCCGTTCGAGGCGCTCCTCGCCGTTCCCGACGACCGCTTCGACCTCCCGGTCGCCGCGGCCCACGGCTGGTCGGCGCGGGAGCTCCTCAGCCACCTCGCCGCCTACCAGTCCCACTCCCTCGACGTGGCCCGGCAGCTCGCCGTCGGCGAGCGGAGCCCCGCCCACGCGGCGATGGAGGTCGCCTGGGAGACGCGTGGCGACGCCGTCAATGACGAGCTCTCGGCGGCCTGGCGAGCGCTCTCCCCGGAGGAGGTTCGCCAACGCGCGGCAGCGCTCCCGGGAGAGCTGCGCGGCTACCTGACCGTGGTGCCCGAGGCCCGCTGGGTGAAGCACCCGGTCTTCGGGCCGTTCTTCGAGGACGAGCTGCTCGACCACTACGCCGACCACGAGGCGGACCTGCGGGTGATCCTGGAGGCCGTCGGGTGAGCCCCTCCGAGCTCGCGGCGCTCCTGGTGGAGCACGCCGCCGGCCTCGAGGGGGCCGAGGCGGTTGCGGTCGACGGCGGCCTCGAGCTGCGCCTCGACGGCGAGCGGTTCGGGATGGTCTCCGGGGGCGTGGTCGAGCTCCGCCTGCGATCGGAGGTGGCCGCCGCCGCCCTGCGGACGCCCGACGTCGTTCCGTCGCCGCGCGGGCCTGGCTGGGTCCGCTTCGAGCCGCCGGTCCTGGATGGGTTCGCCCGCGATCGCGCCGCCGCCTGGCTGGAGAGCGCGTGGCGGGCCGCGGACGAGCGCCCCCCGCAGAGCTGACGCCGGACGGTCGACCCCTTCCGGACGGGTTGTTGACGCCGGACCGCCGGCGGGTTCGGTGTCTGCGCGGCGACGCCGGGATCCTCAGCGGACCCGCTGGACGGGGATCCCGGCAGCCTCGACGTCGATGAGCTCGGCTGCGGGCGGTTCCGGAGTGGCCGCACGCGCGAGCGAGGGGGTCACCCAGCTCCATGGCCGGTCGAGGTCCTCTTCCTGGACGCCCTCCGGCCAACCGAGGCCGGGGGCGACGAACATCCCGGCGAACAGCCCCGCCGGACTCGCTCGTCCGTAGAAAGACCTGACGAGCCGCAGCGACTTCGCGAGCGCATCGAAGACGAACATCGAGAGGACTGCTCCATCGGCCGCGTGGGGCCGGCGGTGGGACGACGACCGCGACGCTCCACCCCGATCGACCCGCGGATCGAGCGTACACCCGCCGTCCAGCGCGTCAGGGCGCACCGAAGGCGTCCGCGGGGCGCGCCCGACGCGCGGTTCTGCTCCTCTCCTGGCCCGCGCCGTGGTGGTCGTGCCCGGGAACGAGAACCGCCCCGCCCGGGCGAACCCGGACGGGGCGGTTGCAGGTGCGTGCCGAGGCGGTGGAGGAGGCCCCGCCCCGTGCGCCCCCCTAGTTGGCGGGTTTGGCGTACTGCGCGAGGCCGAAGCGGGTCTCGAGTTGATCGGCGGGCTGGAAGCCCATGACGCCCATCGGCTGCTTGCCCTCGCCCGGGAAGAAGGCGATCGTGGGGATGCTCATGATGTTGAATTCCCTGGACAGGCGGGGGTTGGCGTCGACGTCAACCTTGACCACGTCCACGGAGCCGTCGTACTTCTCGGCGAGCTTCTCGAGCTCGGGCGCGACGAGGCGACAGGGTCCGCACCAGGCGGCCCAGAAGTCCACGATGACGGGTCGATCGGCGTGGAGCACGATCTCCTCGAACGTCGCATCGGTCGCGTGCTTGATCTCGACCATCGGTGGCGAGGTTCCTTTCTCCCGGTGTGGCGGGTGTTCGTTGCCGCCCCTAGCGGGCGAGGACCTGGATGAGACGATAGGCCTCGAGGACCTTGGGGTCCGCGAGCCGGTAGTAGACGGAGCTGCCGTCGCGCCGGGTCGTCACGAGCCCGGCGGAGCGGAGCACCGCGAGGTGCTGGGACATGTTCGGGACATGGCACCCGACGCAGCTCGAGAGCTCCGAGACCGACGCCTCGCCGGCGGCGAGCGTCTCGAGGACGCGGAGCCGCTTGGGGTCGGCCAGCGCCCGTCCGATGAGAGCGGCCCGCTGCCTGCCGGTGTCGGTGGAGGGTGTCGAGGTTTCCACGGCCGTAGTATCTCATCACTTGCGCAATAACGCAAGTAGTGGCCCCTCGGCCCTGCGATACTGCGCCGATGGACTCGTCCGCCGCAGCTGACCTGACCCTCGACAGGATCGAGGAAGCCGCCCGCTTCCTGGTCGGGAGGGTGGAGCGGACGCCGATGCTCTCCTCGACCACGGCCGCCCGGGTGGTCCGGGCCACCGCCGGCGTCGAGCTGGGCGGCGGACGGCTCTACGCCAAGGCGGAGCACCTCCAGCGGACCGGGTCCTACAAGGTCCGCGGGGCGACGTTCCGGATCGCGCGGCTCCGGGCCGCCGAGCAGGCGGCGGGCGTGATCGCGATCTCCGCGGGGAATCACGCGGCGGCGGTCGCCGTCGCGGCCGGTCTCCTGGGCGTCCACGCCGTGGTCGTCATGCCGGAGACCGCGGTGCGCTCCAAGGTCGAGGCCTGCCGGGGCTACGGCGCCGAGGTGATCCTTGGGGGCGAGGACACGTCCGAGGCGTGGGCCGCGATGGAACGGATCCGCGCCGACCGCGGCCTCACCTTTATTCACCCGTTCGACCACCCCGACACCATCACGGGGCAGGGGACGATCGGGCTGGAGATCGTCGAGGACCTGCCGGAGGTTGACGTCGTCGTGGCGGGCGTCGGGGGCGGCGGCATGGCCTGCGGGGTGGCGGCGGCCATCAAGGGTCTCCGGCCCGGCGCCCGGGTCTACGGCGTGGAGCCGCGGAACTCGAACGCGCTCTCTCTTGGGATCGCCGCCGGGACGCCGGTGCCCATCCGGCCGGTCAGCATCGCCGACGGCCTCAACGCGCCCTTTGCCAGCGACACGACGATCGCCCTGGGCCGCCGCCTGCTCGACGGCATCGTCCTCCTCGACGACATGGAGATCCTGGCCGGGCTGCGCTTTGCCGCCGAGCGGATGAAGCAGGTCCTGGAGCCGGCCGGGGCGGCGGCGCTGGCGGCCGTCCTGCACGGCCACATCCCGATCCGCGACGGCGAGCGCGTCTGCGTCGTCTTCTCCGGCGGCAACGTCGACCTACCTCGGTTCGGGGAGCTCATCGCCGCGGCGGGGCCGCTGCCGGGCGCCTGATCCGCGCTTCAGGCTAGTCGACGCCGAGCTCCTCGAGGCGGTCGTCGTCGATGCCGAGATGGTGGGCCAGCTCATGGATCACCGTGATCCGGACCTCGTCCTCGAGGTCGAACGGGTCCGCGAAATCCTCCTCGAGGGGCAGCCGGAAGATCGTGATCGTGTTGGGGAAGGGCACGTCGTCGGCGCCCCAGGCCGTCCGCGGCGTCCCGTCGTAGAGGCCGTAGAGCGTCTCGTCGGGGCGGAGGCCGTTCTCCCGGCGCTGCTCGGGCGACGGCTCGTCGGCGATGACGACCGCCACCTCGTCGAGGGCGTCGGCGAAGGGCCTGGGGATGCCGGCGAGGGCCCGGTCGACGAGCTGCTCGAAACGGACATGGCGCGTCTCGCGCCGGCGGCGGCGGGACGCGAGTTCGGCGGCGGGGAGGCCGCGGCGGCGCTTCGGCATGGCGGCGGTATCGTACGGCGGGATGGACCCCCTCACAGGCCCCGGTCTCGCGCCCCTTGAGCTCGGCGATCGGCGGCCCCCGGATCCGTCGGCGGAGCCCGCCGGCTTCGTCGTGGCGACCGACGACGCCGGCCGGATCCACTTTCTCGATTGGGGCGGGCCCGCCGCGCCGCAGCCGCGGCTTCCCGGCAGCACACGGGCCCCACGGACCCCGGGCGTGCTGCTGCTCCACGGCCTGGCGTCGACGGCCTGGTGCTGGACGCCGGTGGCCCGCCGCCTGTGCCGCACCGCCCGGGTGATCGCGATGGACCTGCGGGGCCACGGCCTGTCGGACGCCCCGACGGGCGGCTACGACCCGGACGTGCTCGCCGACGATGCCATCGCGGTTGCCGAGGGGGCCGGCCTGCTCGCGCTCGCGGGCGACCCTCTGGGCGGTCCGCTCGTCCTCGCGGGGATCGGGTACGGCGCCATCGTCGCGGCCTGGACTGCCGATGCGCTCGGCGACCGCTGCGCCGGCCTCGTCCTCGTCGACGGCGGCTGGGAGGACCTGACCGCGACGACCGAGGCGACCCCGGAGGAGTGGCTCGCCGCGATCGAGGAGCCGCCGGAGGTTCTCGCATCGATGGCCGCCTGGCTTGCCGACCGCGAGGCCTTCGATCCGGCGACCTGGGATGCCGGCGAGGAGCGCGCGGCGCGGGCCCAGGTGGTCGAGACGGCCGCGGGCCGGGTCAAGCTGGCGGTGCATCCCCACGCCCTCGCCGCCTCGGTGCGGGCGATGTGGGCGTACGACCCGCTCGCCGTGCTGCCGGCGGTGGTGGCGCCGATCGTCGCGCTCGTCGCCCGCGACGAGGACGGGTCGCGTGTCGCCGCGCTGCGTGACGTCGCGCAGCGGCGCCTGGAGGCGGGCCGGTCGCCCATCCTCGCCGCGTCGTTCCCGGGGCACGGGCACAACCTGGCGCGGCATGAGCCCGGGACCGTTGCTGCGGCCGTGCTCGCGGCCGCCTCCGGGGCTACGATGCGGCCATGACCGGCCAGCCGCTGCCCGACCACGTCCGCTCGATCGTCGATGAGATCGAGACCGAGATCGGCGAGGTACCGCGCCCCGATCCCGACGCGCTCGTCTCCGCGGCGGCCATCGAGGGCGGTGCCCGGAGCCGCTCCGGCGAGGCGAACGAGCGCGTGGAAGCCGCCGTCCGCGAGATCCTCCACGAGATCGGGGAAGATCCGGACCGGCAGGGGCTCCTCGGGACGCCCGGTCGCGTACACCGCATGTACGCGGAGCTGACGGCGGGCTACCACGTCGACCCGGGGCGCCTCATCAACGGCGCGATCTTCGACGTCGACTACTCCGAGATGGTGGTCGTCAAGGAGATCCCCTTCTACAGCCTCTGCGAGCACCACCTCCTGCCGTTCTTCGGGACGGCCGCCGTGGCCTACATCCCGAACGGGCGCGTGGTTGGCCTCTCCAAGATCCCCCGGATCGTCGAGATGTACGCCCGCCGCCTCCAGGTGCAGGAGCGTCTCACCTCGCAGGTGGCCGATTTCCTCATGGAGCACCTGCGACCGAAGGGCGTCGGCGTCGTCCTGGAGGCGACCCACCTCTGCGCGGTCATGCGGGGCGTCCGCAAGCCCGGCACGGTGATGACGACCAGCCGCGTCCTGGGGATCTTCCGGGCCAACGACAAGACGCGGTCCGAGTTCTTCGCCCACCTCCAGCGGCCGTCGCCCGGCGCCTGATCGGGGTCCCGCTCCTCCCGATCATCCCGGCGCCCTGAACGACGGCTATGATCCGGGCATGAGCGAACGACCCGTCAAGGTCCTGATCGCGAAGCCCGGTCTCGACGGCCACGATCGCGGCGCCAAGGTGCTCGCGCGCGGCCTGCGGGACGAGGGTTTCGAGGTCGTCTACACCGGCCTGCGCCAGACGCCGGAGATGGTCGTGACGGCGGCCCTGCAGGAGGATGTCGACGTCGTCGGCCTGTCCATCCTGTCGGGGGCACACATGACCCTGATCCCGCGTATCTGCGCCCTCCTCCGCGAGAAGGGGCTCGACGACGTCCTCGTGACCGCCGGTGGGATCATCCCCGACGACGACCTGCCGGCCCTGCGGGAGGCCGGCGTCGCGGCGGTGTTCGGGCCCGGCACGACGATCGGCGAGGTCGCCGTCTTCATCCGGGCGAACGTCCGGCCGCTGGCCTGAGCGCGTCCGTGGTCACCGCGGATGCGGCCGCGCGTGGCCTGGAGCTGGCCGAGGGGGCCCTCGCGGGTGATCGCCGCGCGCTGGCGCGCCTCCTGACGGCGGTGGAGAACCGCACGCCGGTCGCGGAATCGGCGCTGGGGCGGCTCCATCCTGCGGCTGGGCGCGCGCACCTGGTCGGGATCACGGGCGCGCCGGGCGCCGGCAAGAGCACGCTCGTCGCCGCGCTCATCGGGGAGATCCGCGCTACCGGAAGGTCGGTCGCAGTCATCGCCGTCGACCCGTCCTCCCCGATCACCGGCGGCGCCCTGCTCGGCGACCGCGTGCGGATGCAGTCGTACGCCTCCGACGACGGCGTCTTCATCCGGAGCATGGCCTCGCGCGGGCACGCCGGCGGTCTCGCCGCGTCGTCGGTGGCCGCCGCGACCGTGCTCGACGCCGCCGGCTTCGACCTCATCTTGCTGGAGACGGTCGGGACCGGCCAGAGCGAGGTGGAGGTGGCCGCGGCGGCCGACACGACCGTCGTGGTGCAGGCGCCCGAGATGGGCGACGAGGTCCAGGCGATCAAGGCCGGCCTTCTCGAGGTTGCCGACATCGTCGTCGTCAACAAGGGCGACCGCCCGGGGGCGCAGCGGACCGCCGCCGAGTTGCGGGCGATGCTGACGGCCGTCGCCAGCCCCCGGCTGTCGGGCGCGGTCGTGGGGTCCGGCGCGGCCGGCGCCCCCGCGCCCGGTCTCGAGCGCCCGCACCCGAAGCGGCCCGAGGTCCTGGTCACGACCGCGATGAGCGGCGAGGGCGTGCCGGAGCTCCTCGTGGCCATCGCGCGCCATCGAGAAGGGCTCGGCAGCGCGGAGGGGGGCATCCCGGTCCGGCGCGCCCGCGCGGCGGCGCTCGTCTGGGCCCTCCTTGGCGATCGCGTCCGCCGGCGGCTGGAGCACCCCGACCTGGCCGCTTCGACTGCGGCTACCCTCGAGGCGGTCGTGCGCCACGAGCTGGACCCGTATGCGGCCGCCGACCGGCTCCTCGAGATGCTCCAGGCCGAGGGCTGAACGCCCCGCGGTGGCCGGGGTCGGTCCGGCGCCTCCGGCGACGGACGGCCGAGGTGGCGTGCCCGCAGGGTCCGCGGCTCGGAGGGCGCCGGCATACCGTGCTGAGCCGCGTGAGACACCCTCGGATTTGATGCCCCTGTCCGCATCGCGGGGGCATCACGTGGTCGGCGTGGGGCGCAGCGCCGGTCAGGAGATCGGGACGAGGGTCGGAGGGGCGGTCTGGCACGGGAGAGCCAGACTCTAGGCGGCGATGATGCGCGCGTGATGCGGCCACGGTCATCGATTCGCGGGGGCACGTTCGAGCGCCAACGGCCCACCGGGGCCGGCGGGTCAAGAGGCCCGACTCCACCGGCACGGCCGCTCCGGCCGTCCACAGACAGGTCAGTGGCTGGCGAACGTCGGAGGCTGACCCGCGCGCGTCTCGGGCGTACCATCCCCGAATGATGATCCGACACTGCTTCGTGGCCGGCGCAGGCCTGATGGGGCACGGCATCGCCCAGATTCTCGCGACGGCGGGCCGAACAGTGGATCTCTACGAGCCGGATCTCGCGCGGGCGGAGGCCGGGCGGGCGCGAATCGCAGGCAACCTGGATCGCGCCGTCGCCAAGGGGCGACTCGACGCGACGGCACGCCAGGAGATCCTCGACCGGATCGCCGCGACCGACCGGATCACCGCGGCCGCGGAGGCCGACCTCGTGGTGGAGGCAATCTTCGAGGACGAGGACGCCAAGCGGGCGCTGTGGGCGAGCATCGACGGCCTCGCGCCCGGCCGGGCGATCTTCGCCACGAACACCAGCTCGATCTCGATCGACCGCCTCGCCGAGGCGCTCGCGCCCGCGCGCAGGCCCTCCTTCTGCGGGATGCACTTCTTCAGCCCGGTGCCCGTCATGCCGCTGGTCGAGTTGATCCGGGGAACGGCCACGGACGACGCGACGACCGACGCGGTGTGCGCCCTCGCGGCCGATCTCGGCAAGAGGGTGATCGTCTCGGCGGACCGGCCGGGCTTCATCGTCAACCGGATCCTGATGCCGCTCCTCGCCGAGGCGATGCGCGCGCTGGAGGAGGGGATTGGCACGGCCGAGGACATCGACACCGGCGCGCGGGTCGGCCTGAACCACCCGATGGGGCCGCTCGCCCTGGCCGACTTCATCGGCCTCGACGTGGTGCTCGGCATCATGCGCGTCCTCCACGCCGACCTCGGCGAAGAGCGGTTCCGGCCGCCGCGCGTGCTTGAGGACCTGGTGGCCAGCGGGAAGCTTGGCCAGAAGAGCGGCACCGGCTTCTTTTCCTACCCGCGGGCCTGAGGGCTCTGGGGTGCTGCTCGACGCGTTCGCCGGCCTCGACCCGGAGATCCGGCTGCTCGGGGAGACGGTCCGCGCCTTCGCCCGCGAGGTGGTCGCGCCGGGCGCCATCGAGCGCGACGAGGCGGAGCGGTTCGACCGCGGGCTCGTGACCCGGATGGCCGAGCTGGGGTTGCTCGCCGCTCCCTTCCCCGAGGCGGTCGGCGGCGCGGGCCTGTCGGCCGTTGCCTGGACAATCGTCGTGGAGGAGATCGCGGCCGCCGACATGGCGCTCGCCGTCACCCTGTGCGTGCACGTGCTCCACCAGAACCCGGTCGTGCGGTGGGGGAGCGAGGCGCAGAAGACGCGCTGGCTGCCCGCCCTCCAGGCGGGCGAGGCACTCGGTGCGTTCGCGCTTACCGAACCGGAGGCGGGTTCGGACGCGGCCGCCATCCGGATGCGGGCGGAGCCCGTGGGTCCGCCGGAGGCGCCGGAGGCCTACCGGCTGACCGGGACGAAGGTGTGGATCTCGAACGCGCCCGAGGCCGAGCGCTACCTCGTCTTCGCGACCCTCGACCCGGCGCGCGGCCCGGCCGCGATCACGGCCTTCCTGGTGGAGAAGGGGACGCCCGGTTTCCGCTTCGGCGCCCACGAGAAGAAGATGGGGATCCGCAGCTGCCCGGCCGCGGAGCTGGTTTTCGACGGCGCCGAGATCCCGGCCGCGAACCGCCTCGGCGGGGAGGGCGAGGGGTATCGGGTTGCCCTCTCGGCACTCGTCGACGGGCGGATCGGGATCGCCGCGGCGTGCACGGGCCTCGCCCGGTCCGCGCTGGAGCAGGCCGCCGCGTACCTCGGGGAGCGGAGGGCATACGGCGCGCCGATCGCCGAGCTGCAGGGCCTCCGCTTCATGGTCGCCGAGATGGCGCAGCAGGTGGCCGTCGCACGCGCGCTCACCCGCGAGGCGGCCGCTACCCGCGACCGCGGCGCCGGGGGTGCGGAGGTCGCGGCCGCCGCGTCGCTCGCCAAGTGGACCGCCTCCGACGCCGCGATGCGCGTCGCCACCGACGCTGTGCAGCTCCTCGGCGGAGCGGGCTACTCGCGGGAGACCGGCGTGGAGCGCCTGATGCGCGACGCGAAGGGCGCCCAGATCTACGAGGGCACGAACCAGGTCCACCGCGGCATCGTCGCGGACGCCGTCCTGGGCCGGCCGCGGGGGTAGGGCCCGGCGC
>Ga0315293_10000576_pt1 | contig 34446 bp, 41 predicted proteins | sample YL17G13_20_MG_FD_203071 | JGI IMG/M metagenome (GOLD analysis project Ga0315293, IMG submission 203071) | Sediment microbial communities from Yellowstone Lake, YNP, Wyoming, USA - YL17G13_20 | ecosystem: Environmental > Aquatic > Freshwater > Lake > Sediment | place: USA: Wyoming | collected... | reverse complement strand
TAAATATCATTACACCCATGAATTACCCGCAAGACTTCAATTAAAGTATCTGGATGGGCAAATCCTGTTCCTTCGGATTGCATATCTAAAGGAGAATCATAGACATAATCCACATCGCATCCCTTGTCACCATAAGGGGTAAGTGCCTGTATAGTAATTCCAATACCTGCCTGTTTATAAGCATCAATATCAGATTTTCTATCACCAATACCGATTGATTTGGATAAATCAATCTTATAAACCATTGCAAGTTTATTTACAGCATCAACCTTTACTTTAACTTTGGATTCAGACATTTCACTCTCTATTGTAGAAATTACACTAGGATAACATATCTGATAATCCCCTACCTTAAGACCAATATCTGCGAAGTCTCCGATCATACTAATTAGTATTTCATGAACTCGTTCTTCGGTGGTTAATCCTTCCGTCACACATCCCTGACTTGTAACCCAAAAGATTTTATATCCAGCATCCTGCAGATACTTATGTGCATTAAATACCCCATCAATGTAATCTACATCTTCATACTTAAGACAATAATAACATCCACCTTTCATACTGGCGTCATTATGTATTATAACCCCATTCACATCCCAAAACGCTGCCCTGTCCATCGAAACCCCTCCTATACTATCCCCAAACTATTCCTTTATTAGAACCATCAATTAAACCAAAGTCACCGCCAATACTAGGAAATTGGTTATATGGCATTAATATAGCACCACGTTCAATCACACCTTTGGTTGTTTCCATAGTCTTTGCTGTATTCACAAGTGCATTAAATAGCATCAATTCTTCTGATGCCAGCATCCACTCATCATTTACCTTTATCTTATTGATAACCGCCTCTACTATAAGTATATGCCATTCAGGCGGCAAGGGCGATACATCATTATCATTTGTAAGTTTACTAGGTAAACCCCAAAAGAACCACCATATATCTATTCCTGCAACAGAGAACTTCGGATATATCCACAATTCTTTTCTACCAGATGCGTTCCAGATAAATGCCCTACTTGGATTATCGGTTGAATCAGTATCTGGATTATTGAATACTCCGTAGATGTTATTCGGTGCAGGAAGAATATTAATAACTTGCTCTGACCCGCCATTATCATAATAAAGAAGTTGGTTATTCACATATGTAGATGGTATAGTATATCTAGTTTCTAGTGTTGAATCAAACTTATAGAAATCCTGACATACTAGTTTTAACATAACAACCATCTTCTCTTGCACCTGATTGATAAAGGATATTATACGTTTATCATTCCAGTATCGTCTTGCCCCTATAGTGTCCTGTATGTAATCAATCATATCTCTGACAATCATTTTGCACATCCTTTACTTTTAGAAGCACGATGTAGTATTTTCTTTAACGCCCCATGCTTTTTCTGCGTAGATGGAGTCCATCCAGTTTTCCTGAGTGTTCCATACACATAGGCATTTGCTCGTTTACCAGTTAAACCCTTCGCACTCGCTTCTTTTTTTAATTGTCTTTCCAATACTTTTGGCATAACTATTGCCTCCTATTTCAGTTAATTTGAACTGAAATAATAGTCAATTTCCTATTGACGTCTGAATACAGTTGCAACCTTTTTTAATCTCTTGAAGATATTGAGAGTTCCCTTTGTGGTAACATAATCATAGAATATATAACCAGAAGATAATGCAATCATGTATAGATAATGTAAAGGAGATATATCTATTATTGTATAGAATATTGTAGTTAATATTGAAAAAAATTTATACATACTAGATTAACTCCTCAAACATTCGACAAAATTTATTGTATGCAGTTATTGCTTTACCTTTATATTCTATAATAGAATCAACTGATTGTAAATAATGATTTCTGAAACGGGACAACCTTATTTCTAGCATTTCCATATTATCTACAGAACAATAATTATCCAATTCAAGATCGGGATACATATCTGTATATAAGTTGTCATGTTTGATATTATGTTTTATGAAGAATACTGGAACATTAAATGATGCAGATAATAAAGCACCATGATACCTAGAAGTAATTACATAGTCACACTCATTATATATCCCAAACTGAAAGTGATTAGTATATCCTTCATGCAATATTTGAAATATTCCAAACTCAGGAAATACTTTATTAATTGCTCCAACAATATCGTATTCCAGATACTGCGTATACTCCCCTAAAGACAATCCAACAGTAAACTGACTTAATTTTGGAGTAGGATTATTCAAGAACAATAAAGGATCAGGACACCAGTATGATTGTTTGAGTCCGAACTTCTTTGCAAGTTCTGCATCTGCATTATTTCTTAATCCGCCCAACATAACTCTTGGCATTAGTTTTTTAGTATATTCTTCCCATTCATAATCATAAGGTTGATTATACTCTCTGTTAAATCCAACACCGAATATTATAATAGGAATATCAGGAATTTTATCAAGGTCTAATATTGGTGTTTTACTGAATTGACCTAGTGTTCCTCCTGTTCCTAATATTATCGCAGATACCCCACTGAAATCGGAATAGTCTATATCGTAACCAATAAGTTCTGTATCTTGACCACTTAAAGTTTCTACTATTCCCCTAAGATAACGAGAAGATAAGCAATCTCCTATATTGGCATGATAAGCGGCATTTACTATTTTAATACTCATTGATCGCAAACCCCACCCAAGAATGATTAATGTGATAGACTTGTAAAGGGAGAATATCAAGTGCGGGATCAACTCCACACTCAAGATTTCCATTCTTTACATCATGCCATATAAGTAATCCACCCTTTTTAGTTATAGACATTGCCGTAAAGGAGTCACACAATACAGGACAATAGTTATGATTGGCATCTACAAAAGAAGAATCTACTTTATTTGGAATTGCATCTCGCATCTTTTGTATAGTTCCAATCTTATTGGTATCACCATATAACTGATGTATCCTATACAAGTTCGGAGAATCTCTGTAACATTCCCCTATTTGACTTTTTACACATAATTCCTGTATTTGAACCTGTGGTAATGTATCAAGATTAACCTCCTCTTTACATATATCAATAGTCCAAACATCATCCAAATACAATGAAAGTATCTTTGTTGTTCTACCAAACCACGTTCCGAACTCAAATATACTTTTTGCATCTACTGCGTTTATTAATCTCAGTATTCTTCTCATATCGAATTCTGCGGTAAGTCCATATTCATACTTTGGAAATTCCAGATCAATATTATAGTTTGGAATAATCTTTATTATATCCTGTTCATCAATGTCAACTAGCATTTATAATCCAATCTGCAACTTCTTGCATGTTCTGTTGTGAAGCAAGTCTTTTATTCTCATATTCTAATAATAGATTGAATGGTTGATCAAATCCCCACGCTACAGCAGTTCCTCTGATTCTATCAAAGTGCGAGTTCTTTGGAATAAAACATACAGTTTTGACCCCATCTTTCCATGCTTTATATACAGCTGGAAGCCACATAGAACTATGTGTTCCCGCAAAACCACTTGATGATAGTATCAAATCTATAGATACTCTAACATTTATATAATCATTATCCATACCAATTAATACAGTAGAAATATCAATCTCTTTTAATATCTCTTGTAGTTCCCAATACTTATATAAAGGTAATATATCTCTCGGTGGTGGAGCTACTGGATGACAGGTGACATAATCCCTATCTGGTTTTATTTTATTAACTGTTTCCTTGTCCTCCTCTGTTAGAAACAAATTAAACTCCGAAACAGCGTAATCAAGATAATCGTAATACCAGAATATAGGATTGTATTCTTCTTCAGCATCCACAGTTGATTTGTTATCCTGACAATTCTCCTGTGTATGTTCCCAGTATCTGAAATGAGGATCACTCGGTAAAGTCCACGCATACTCAAGAATATGGTCAATATAGGGATTTGTAATAAACAAATCCTTAGTATATTTATTATGTGAAGTGGTTATCAATGCAATTTCCACATCACTGTGTATTTCTTTGAATGATCTTAATCTTCGTAACCATATACTTGCTCGGTGATTGGTGGTAGGAAAGTTATTTTCCCCATCACTAATCTCCGATTCTGGATTAGCAAGATATGTTTGAATACAATCTCCGAGACCTCCTCCTATCGAAATCGAAACCTTCTTTAGATTATTCATCTACTCCACTCCTTGTATGCCAAACAAGACAATGTTTCTTCTGCATTTATCTTTATATGTTTAAATCCAGTATCCAGTAATATAGTCATTAGCCAATCGTTATTATACATACAAAGATGAAAGTCACCGTCAACACACCCATCCTTTACTTTATTGGTCGAACAACCAGAATACAATTTAGAATTCAGCCACTTTATATTTGCATCTGGATCTTCAGAACTTATATCTGGATGTTGTTTTGCCAATGCAGATGTAAAGGATAAATACTGTTTCAGGATATAATCTACGTTTGGGGTTTCTACAAAGAGTATGCCATCGTATTTCAGAATACCATATATCCAATTAAACATAGATTGCTGATATATCCATTCTATATGTTCAACTATATGTTGCATTTGGATAAACTTAAATGAAAAAGACTTTATCTTCTTCAATGATCGTGGAACATCTTTATTATATACTGGAGCAAACATTGCTCGTATATCACCAGTATAAGAACAACCAATATCAGATTTATCTAATGTTAAACAATCTGTTCTGAAACATCCCGCCCCTATATCTAGGGAATCGTCACCTGTGTATTTTTCAACAGTATCAAATATTTCCTTTCTAGTTACCTCTTCAAATGGCATTTAATAACCCCTCCAGTTTAGTTGCCGTATTATACTTCCATACTATATCATCAACAAGATTACCCACATTAATTGATTTCATACAGAAACCAAAGATACAAGGATGATACCAACATGGTTTACGTTTACATCTATTATATCCGTTATACCAAAAGGAATTATGATACGCCTCGAGTCTCATTCTAGGATCAACAGTTCCGAATATTCCGTAAAGAGGAATCCCAAATCCGCCACCTATATGTAACCCCATACTATCTACACCAATAACCATATTAGAAAATGCGATAGTCTGCATTATTTCAGTCAATGGTTTCCTATCTAATTTAATAATATTCTTTATCTCGGTATGTTTATATTTATATTCATGAGAGAGCAAAACTATATTAAAATGTTTCGATAGTAACTTGATCATATAATCAACATGATTATTTGGGAGATTTCGTGATTTACTATTACTCTTTATATGGAATACTATATAATCCTTAAATGGTGGATGAAAGGAATCTCGTTCGACATCGGATAGATAAAGACGACAATCGCCTTTTTCAAACCCTACGCCGCATGCTTCAGAGAATAATTGCTGCCTACTCTTTACTATATGGGTATCCCTTTTTGGCAAGGGTTCATTAATAGATTCATACTGGGCTGATGGACATGGATGAGATAATCCATAGAATACAGCACCATATTTTTCAAATATAATTTTACATATTTCCTTTCCACTTCCGAAATCAACCGCACCATCCGCATGAATCCTATCAAATTGAGAACTGTCAACAATCCAATCTATATCTGGATTATTAAAAAATACTGGTGCAATATAAGGTATTGTTGCAACTACAATTTTCACACTTTTATCGAAACCCCTCCGCAATCCTGTCACTGCACCAGTAATCATCACACCATCACCGATTCCACCTATATCACGGTATATAACTATGAAATCGTGATTCTTGATGTCATCAATTACTGTTTCTAATCTAGTGAATCCTTGATTGAACATCAAATCACTCCTTTGTTGATACTATATAGTCCTTCATCATGTTTATATATGATTCATAATAATCATAATGAATATAAACTAGAATATCCTCACACTGAAACTCAATCAGTTTATTACCCATATCTCTAACGTTAGCGATAAAATTACTCATGATACCCTCCTCCTTGTCTAATATAATCACCAAACATATTAATCCAAGAATATAGATAATCTACGTGAATATATAAAACCATTCCTCCACGATTAGACCAAATCTTTATAATCCCATTACCCATAGATTCAGTATTATAAATATTCTTTCCATTACCAATTATCTAATTTCCCTCCTATGTAATTGATATTGCTATCTTTATATATATTTCCTCGTCATATTCCTTTAATACTTCATCAACCAACAACCACCTAGCACCCATATTGCCACCAGATATTGCATCGAATATCCCAACTTCACGTATCCAAATATCAGTGATCGGTTCATCCTTTGCAAAGTGTGCTTCAACAAAATAGGTGTTTGCTATTATAGATACAGTTCCACGTTTGCGATGCGTTTCAGATACAAGTGATAAATCCTCCGATGAAGGAGCAACAAGTCCATCACCTATAGCTATAAAAGGCATCCAACTTTCTTCTGATGTATTACTACCAAGTTTAGTCGCAATCGTTTCCAAACCTTTACTGGTAATCTGATCTATGACTTCCCATTCAGTATCATTGATTGACAGACTTTGATGGCTTACTCTTGCATTGTCTTTTAAGTTAGGCATCCAACCCGCTCCTTCGCATACGCCACTCAATAGATTGTGTCAAAGAAATCGTGTTTCCAATCGAAAGTTTTGATGGTGAATCTTCAATCCTGATAATTCTATACTGAAACGCATCACCATCAACCTCGTTTATGACAAGTGGGAATCTATATCGCTTAACAAGTCCTTGTTTGGTCATAACTGTTTCTTCATCTAATACAATATTCTCACCATGCGACATCATTATATCTGCATACTGTTCGGCAGATAACTCATAATATCCATTACAACCATCCCAAGTGTCTATTCTAACAGAACCTATATCCAATACAGCAACATACCCCTCCACATTAATAAGATTCTCTTCATGATCCTCCATCATACGTTTATGCCAAGCATTTATGTCATCTTTGTTAGCTTTGAACATACGATCAAGTATTGATTCTAATTGCTCACCAGTCATTGTTCCAGTCTTAACTTCGGTTTCAACCATTTGTTTTTCTCCTTTTTTAATGGTGGGGTAGTTGACGACTTTCCCAAATCATCAACTACTCCCATAGTCAAACCGCTATTCTGGTTTGGCTAATTATACGGACACACCTCTAATGATATTAGAGTGTAACGAAGCCAAGAACAAACGATTCACTGCATCTGCGGTAAGTGCCTGAATTGCATAACCTAGAATCAACGGAACAGCAGAAGTTGCTCCATCATCAAATACAGCAGTTCCTGCAATTATACCTTTTGATACAGTAATCGCAGCACCACCTGCAGCAGGTAAAGCAAGACACGCAACCGCATCTGCGTCTATGCAAGCCCATCCCATATAGCCAGTCGGGATTCCACCAGATGCCACAGGAACTCCCCTAAAGTCGCATAACTGGGCACCAGCGCCTGCAGCAAGAACATGAGAATGATAGATGAGTGCCACTTCATCACCAACCGCCAGAGCGGCAGTCATATCGGGTTGGAACTTGTAACCATAACCAGCGACACCAAGTGGACTGGTCATAGCACCACTCCAAAATACTCGACCAAACTCACCCTCTGGTGCAGCACCAGCAGCACCAGCATCATCAAGACAGTAGATTAAAGCCCCGATGTCGTTGTTATTTACAATCGAGGTATCATCAAATGCTAGTCTGACACTACTTTCAGCAAGCACGTTAGTAACAGTTCTTGTTGCACGCCTAACCATTGGAACACCCTTTGCTATACTAACACCAGAGTTGTTCCATACCCACATGAACCTTGCTCTTCCGTCAACACCTACATTCTTGTAAACCCCACCACCAAGACACGCATTTTCTTCACGTATAGCACCAAGAGGTGGGAATTCTTGATTACGTTTACTGCCAGCACGATCCCAATAGTCCGTTGCGAGAATTACGGTATCTAGATCACTAAACCATTGTCTCGCCATAAAAGGGGCAGTGTCTTCTATCTTTGGATTTGTCCAGTATCCCATTATAAAAACCTCCTTTTATGCCCAAGAAGTTATGCCCTGTAAAATTCCGTTCTTCCAGGGGGCAAAACTAGTGAGTTGACCACGAAGCATTAAGTAACGCACTCTAGCAAATTGGTTATATGGAATTCTTTCTGAACTCCATGTAAACCAAGCACCACTATCAGTTATGAGTTTGGTAACTCTTTTGTTTATGAAACGCATAACTCCAGATTCAGCACCATTCTGTATAGTATCGAACAGAATAGGCATACCTCTGAACTGAGCACCACCAAATTCGTATTTTGTTATATTGTCATCTTTAGTATATGTAACAGTGAATGTTCCAAGATGCTGTGCTAAATCACAATACATCTCGTATACCTGCTGATCAGTTATTATCATATAGTCAGTTGCTCTTTCTCCCATTGATATAGAATTAAAACAAGTTGACATACGTTTCAGACAGTCGGAATATTTAAGTGCAATATTACCAAATGCACCAACAGATACAGGAACACCAGCAGTTGCATTAATAGGATGACGACCATAAGATAACGAAGTATTATCCCAATACCAGTTTCTCCACCAGTATCGAGATGACCTATCGAATCCCGCAATCACACCAGTTCTAGGATCGGTTGGAATTAGTAAAGGAAGTCCATTCATATCATCTGGACTCGAAAGTGCAGATTGCCACATCAAACTATTCAAGTATTCCCTTGAATCCTCAATCAATGCCTGCACCCTCTGTCCTACAAGATCAATGACATTTCCTGAACCAGCCTGTTCTCTTTCCTCAACCCAATCAACTGCCCATTCTCCAGCCATCTGTTTGAAATTAAAATACGCAAAACCTAGTAATGCTGGTTGGGAAGGAGTCCTCACCGTTCCTTTACCAAATGACTTGGTAGAAGTATTCTTTCCGTATCGAACTGGAAAACGGACTCTCGCACCGCCTGCACGCTCCTCTTTGTGAGGAGTCATCTCTAACTGATTAATTAATGGATTGCCCAATGCAACTTCGTTATAAACTGTAGGTAACAGTTCATCCAAACAAGTTGCTACTCGTTCATCCATCTGTGAATCGGTAATGTCAACATCAGCCATTACTTTCCACCTCCAACTTTATTCATTATACCTCTTATTATTGACTGCACCGTAGCACCAGTTTTTTGTTGTTTATCATACTTTTCACGAAGTTGTGCAGAACGAGACAATGAGGATAATCCCTCTGCTTGTGTTGACGATTTTCTTGTTCCTATTTCCACCTTTGGAGCAGTAGGTTTTAAAGCCCTTTGACTTTTAATCACAATATCTGGTTTGACCAGAATTGCCGCCTCTTCTAAAGAGAGATTTGGATTACTTGCAAGTTTCTGATTAATCAAAACAACATTGATGTCTTGGGCAGATGGATACTTTCGTATAACATTATCCCATTCTGTCTTTGCAACCTGCTGATTTCGATCAGATATTAGTGGGGATAACTGATCTAACAACTTTTGATTCTGTGCAGATACCTTACGATCAACTGCGTTCTCTATCAACTGTTCAAAATATTTGTCAGGTTGAGTTGCAGGATCATACTTCGGTTGTTCGACAGTTTTCTGTTGTTCTTCCCCATCCATTTCTCTTGCCATTCTTCTTATATCAGGATTTGATAAAAGATAATTAAGCGTCTCACTGTCTTGTCTCAATACCCCAACTTCATTTTCGTATGCACTCAAACCTTGAGTTGCTTGTGTATAACTTGCCATCATCTTATCATAGATTGGTCTGAGTTCTTGTGGCAAATCATCAGGATTTATACTTTCAAAATCTGTGGATTCCTGATCTTCGGTGTCCTGAACATCATCATCAGTCTCCAATTCCTTCTTTTCTTCTGGTAATGACATATTAATCTCCTATTACAGAACTTTTTACGTTGTGAGTTACAATAACTCACAATTACAAAGTTCTTAATAGCAAGTTTGTAAAAACTTGCCTATTGTTTTAACGATTCAAATGCCTTAATTATTTCTGGAAGTGCCTTCATTAGAACAACAAGTCCAGTAATAACTCCTCCAAATATATACATAACTCTTTTTGTAACAATCTCATCTAATTTAGAACTTTTTTTATCACCATTTGATCCATTTATAAGAACTTCGAGTCTTGCCAATTTGGTAGCATGATCTATACATGGAAAAAGTTTAATGGTATCCTTTATTTCTTTATGATCTTTATCATTATCACTTTTCAATTCATTTATTTTACTTACAAGTAAAGTCAAATCATCCATCTATATATACCTCTTGTTCTTTGTCTGATCCCCATCCTAACTGTTTGCGTTTATCGAATACAGTCTTATTTAATATTGGAACAGTATCCTTGTCACCACTTCTTATTGAACGTTCTTCGGGAGTAAGTCCTCCAACTGGATCAATATCCTCTGTCCGTGAATTTGTAAGAAATAACTTCTCACGTAAATCACGTCTTGATTTTACAACAACACCGAGTGATTCATTATAGTGTTCTGGAATATCTGGTTTGAATGATACCTTCATATCAGTATAGTCTTTAGATAATTCTCCACCACACTTAGGGCATCTTGGAACTGAAGATGTAAAGATAAGAACATCCTTCGCACTATAACCACAACCACATTTATAATCGAATACTGGCATCTTCAATCTCCTTCTCTCTTAGATATACTAGAGGTTCGCCATCTTTCGTATAAAAACAGTTAGGGCAAACTCCATTAGCAAGACGATGATTAGGACAATAATCTATAAAATGTTTATCCTCCCACCAATACCCACGATCTGTCTTATTATCTCCTTTTCTTAAATGTAATAATATTTCTATCGAATCCATAATATTCCCTCCATTAAAATGGATTGTTAGTAGGTGAGAGGGGGACACCAGAAGACGATCCCCCTCCACCGCCAGCAACAGACTTCGGAGGGGTCTCGCTGGGTGTCTGTGGAACTTGTGAAGACAGTAATCTTATATCACGTATACCGAACCCAAGTGCGTTCATAACTTTTTGGATCAACTCGGTTTGATTGAGAGACTGCGGAAAAAGTTGTGCAAGCATCAGTAATTTATTTAGATATGTTTGTCTCGATTCAATAGCGGTTGATCCGAACTTAACCGATAACTTCATACGATCAAAAGGTTCGATCTTATAACTAAGTTCCGCAGGAATACCAACTATCTCCGCAATCCGTTCTGGACGAATAAAATCGGAAGACAATTTTAACATTTTTCCCATAACTTCTTGTATAAAAAATGACAATATTAAAGCACGATCATTATTCCTAACAGCAGATTTCTCTGCCAACATATTAGATTCACCTAATGTTTCTACTCCCGGCTCGTGAGCACCACGTTCTTGCATTGATGCACCAGATAAAAGTCTTATTGTCCTATCTATCTCATTTATGATGGATGTCCAGTTAAATGTTTTTGCAACTAATCTTAGTTCTCGTATTGGATCTTGGGGCATACCATTAAGTCCGTCAACTGGAATTATTATCTTTGATTGACTTGATTCTAATAATTTAATCTGCTCGTTACCTATAGATGAATCAACCATATATATCTGTCGACCTTGTGCAGACGAATCATTATCCATATATTGATTAATCTTTGATAGTCTTATCAGATGTTCTTCAAGTGACTGAACTATCGATTTACCCCAAAACCGTCTTGGTGCAGATGGTATGAATTCTAGTCTATCGTATATCTCGGTTTGGTAATCATCATCGTATCTAAGAAACTCATTATGCTGCAAAGAGATAACGATCAACTTATGATTCTGCAAATCATGTATCTCTACAATACGAACCATATCTTTATCTGTTCCATAATTTTCAGTAGTAACATATCCAGCATCTTCATAAGAAGATATATTGGATTTCAAATCTTTGGTATTGGAATATATCGAAGAATCTTGTATCAACTCTATCGGTTTCACAATCTCTTCCGCAATCCATAGTTTACCATCCCAATTATCAAATCTATAATCCCATAATAGATTCATGGGAGATACTGGTGCAGATATAGGAAGTTCATTTATTATATTATTATCAGATACATTTTGTTCTACCTCGTAGGCTATTCCAGTCTTGTGGACACCACCACCAAGAAGTAAAGTATCAAACACAATGTCCCTTGTCTTGAAGAACATCTTGAGCATTTCAAATAATCGCAAAGCATAGAATTCATACACAAGTGATGTGAATAACATCTCAGATGTGCTATCCACGTTAGTCTCCACTTCAAATATTGGAGTATGAAAATCTATTTGTGGAAGCATTGACATAATTATAGACTCAAGTTCATTAACTTGAACAGCAGAATTTAACGGATTCATGGTTAATCTGGAATTTTGCTTTAATGATCTTCTAGAACTCCACATATTATCATCAAACATATTCTGCCAATAAATCCAATCTGAAATATACTGTTCCCTAATATCTCTGGAGATCTTGATTCGTTTTTTCCAAAGGACTAGTTCTTCTTCACGATTCATGTTTTTCTAACCTCCAGATGTATATTTAATACAGATGTCCATGTTCCTATTATTCCTTTAATCTTTACATGCCAATCTCCAGATACAACATCTGCAGGAATATTAAAAGTATACTTATAAACTCCAGTAGATTCCCTAACAAGATACGCAGAATTATGCACAACCCTCGTTACATCTTTCGGATCGTAAACCGTTATTTCATGACTATCTGGATCAAACAAAAGATCATTAACAAAATATCTTGTCTTCCATCTAACATCCACCGATTGTTCTGGATAAAAGTGCATCTCCGCACCTCCGTAAACTCTAAGATCTTCTATAACGAAACGAGGTTCGACCAATCCATGATCAAAATAAAAAGGTTCGGATTCAAGTAATTGCGTTATCTCATCGGTAATAGGTATTACCTCGCCCAATACCTTCATTACCTTAATAGATAAATGATCTGTCAGAGAAATATTATCCTGTAATGCAAGATAACCATCATTCTGTAACTCTGCAACAAGACTTAAATTATCAGACTTGTAAAGGATAATACGCTTAGCTATCGCATCATATAAATCAATCCTATTAAATAGACTTATATAATAAGTATTATTCATATAAAGAAGTGTAGAATCATTCAACGCAATATAATCATATAAATTCTTGTCATACTTCTTTGTGATGTTATCTAATAATGATTCCGCACTTAATAATACCTTATCAACTGATTTTCTGATTGTATCTGTTATACTTTGGTTTTCAGCAATACTCAAGAATCCCTGCATGTAGGATGTAAAGACGTCATGAAAATTAAGATTATCGAGTGTCCGCTTTTCCATATATACACCATGATAATCTATAAAATCAACCTGTTCTTGATTAGACTTAAATACACCCTTTACAATGTTATCTGCGAGAACCTGCAAATCTGCAAGTGCAAGATACCGACCCCGAACATAAAGGAAGAAGTCCTGAACACCAATACTGTCATCAACAGATTTCTTGATTGAAAAAAAATTCAAATCCGATAATGATATATCATCTGCAATATTCCTTAGAACTGTCCACGCTATTGAGAGTGTATCTAATAATGAATGAGATTCGTTGATGTTCTTTCCAATTAACTTCGAATATGAATCAATAACACTTAAATAATCCGCATTACTCTTTTTATAATCTACCTCTTTTGTTTCCTGTAATGAGAATGATTCAACTATATTTCTTTTTGCAATCCACTCTTTAGTATAATTATCTAACACAGAAAGATTATCTACAATACTCTTTGAGAAACCTGAAATATGGGAAAACAAATCTGATAATGCAAGATTATCTAATATATCCTTGAGGGTGGTTATCGTTTTTGTATCATACAATCCCGCACTATCAGAAAATGGTTTCTTTATAAATAGATTTTTAACATCTGATAAAGAAACAGAATCAGATATATTCCTGATTAACGTTGATACAAGAAACCGCATCTCCTGCAGATTCATATAATCTGAAAGATGTTTACCAATTACTATTTCTTTATATTCCGAAAGACTGCCAATATCCGTAATTGACTTATCAAAGAACTTTACAAGCGAACTATCAGTTCCAAGTTTATCTGTTATGAACAGAAAAAGTTTAGGAGGTAGATACATGGATATTATATCCATGAAACTTAAACCAGATAATATTCTTTTTTCAAAGTAAACACCGTGTTTCTCAACAAAATCTATTTGATCTTGGATGTGTTTTTCCGATTGCCAAATATGAGATACATTATCAGCAAGAACCTGTAAATCCGATAATGCAAGCAACTTAACCCATGAACTGACAAATACATCTGAAAAGTTTATATCATCAATAATCTGTTTAGATATATTCTTTCTTTCAGAAAGAACAAGAGATAAAGGATCGTTGATATTTCTTTTAGAAGTCCATATTTTAGAATACAAATCAGATAAAGGACTGTTATCTACTAATGACCTGACTGAATTCCATATTCTCGATAATGAATCTGCTAACGAGAATGAATCAGTTGGGGTTAGTGTATATGCGACTCCAGAAGAAGGATTATTAATTATTATCTCATCTAAATGTCCATCAAAATGATATGAAGTTGTGCCATATATTTCTGTTCCTACCGACAAGGGTGCAGAATAGTCACCCATACTATTAGAACCTATCTGTGTCCCAGTTAATGTTTGATCAACATCATCAATATAAATATGAAATACCGTTCCTATTCTTTGAAATTTTAATTTATACCACGTATCCAAAGTTGGAGTCCATGCGACAGTCAGATTAACTTTGATTGATCCGCCTGTAATTGCATAAAAAACTAATGTTTGGACACCGCCATTACTCCACAAACTGATTAACCATCTATTATTTGCATCCGCATGTTGACTTAAAAACGTGTGGAATTCGCCACTACTAACCAATGACGCAAAATATGCTCGAAAATCAACACTAAAATCATTCGCACCGAAATTCCAATCATCGGAATCTGCGATTGAGAGAAATTGTTTACTTGCACGGACAAACTGCCCAGAACCAGAACCAACTGCATAAATAACATTATCAATTGTAGGATAAACACTACTATACAGTTGAATTTGACCTATTCCTATATATGCACTATTCCAATCAGTAATATCTAATCTGTAATATCTAAATGCACCTGTTTCTTGAAACTTAATTTCAATATATTTATTCGCACCCCAATTAGCAATATCTACCTGAGTAGATATAATAGTTTCTTCACCAGCAAACGCCCCTGTATCAGAACCTTCCAATGTCCAGTCTCTTGGGCAGGCATTGTGACTAGTAGAATAAATCCTATACGAGCCGATTGTTTGACTAGAACCCAGATCAATTTGTATCCAAGCGGCTATCGCAGGATTAAGAAGCCAACCCATGTGACCTGTTGGGCTAGTGCCAATATATGCGTCAAATGGATACCAACTCCTCCAGTTAGTATCTGGTTCTGACGAAGCACTATGCGTTACCACATAAGGTAACGGCAGCACATCAGAAGTCATGTTACTTGGTGTAATTAAAGTTCCAGTGCCACTAGTAACGACAGTATGACCACTAGGAGAGTCATCATCAAAATCTGCATCCATAGGCAGATATAATACCTGTGCCATTACTAATTACCTCCCTATGAATACAGTATCACTTTATTAACTAGCACCGCATGTGAGAGTCCATGTAATCTCAAGACTATCCGCTGCACCTTTGTTAATTACCGCAAATCCAGAAATAACTGGCATAACACCTGTATTAGCAGGTGCGGCATTAAAGATACCAGCCTCAGTCAACGCACCAGTTCCGTGTCCCGCAGCGAAAGTTCCTACCCATATAACATCATTGTCATCCCCCGCCGCACCCTGAGTAGTAGAATCAAGTGTCTCTCTATGTGATTCAGTAGTCAACGTAGTTGCACCCGCACCACCAGCCACACCAGTTCCGACAGCAATATGTGTAGGAAGTGTAACACCACGATCACTCATAGCGTCGGCTACCATCGCATCACCAAGTTCAGTCACAGTATTCGCAACATCAAACTCCTGCTTGATATTACCGAACCCATCAGTCAACTTGAAATGGAAGTTGCCACGTAGAGAATGGTGATCTTTCAAACCACGTTTAAGTTTCATTACAAGTTGTTCCTTGAAATCAGTGAAATCAAAAAACTTTTCTTCTATGTGAAGAATCCCTGCTAATTTTCTAACAATTCTTTCTCTGAAATTCATCGTCTTCTCCTTTAGTTATATTATAACTAATTGATAGCAGATTTCCTATCTGCGTATCCTCCGTTCATATGCAGTCATGTCATAAGGATGTTTACCCATACGACCTGTTTCCTGCATCATTATCTCGAAAAGTGTAGGTTCATCATAAGTATTCTTTGGCGTAACATCAATCGAACTATTCAAACTAGACATACAAATATATCGCAAACAGTCGCAGGCATGTTTATACTTGTCATTCGCTGGTTTCCTAACATCAACAATTCCGTCATTTCTATATTTTTCACCCCACGTATGATTCTCAAGTGCATCTATTAAATGTGTATTATTAGAAGTAATATAAAGTCTTGGGTTCTCTCCTCTAAATCTATTCTCAACCCTGTCAATCCCGATATGGACATCATTATTTGCTTTATAATTGGATAATCCCCACGAAGACAACTCTTGTTGACATTGCGGATCTTCAGGATCGATTGCCAACTGCGTGATTCTAGGTGCTTTATTAATAGCACCCATCTTTTTATATAAATCGAAATTAGGATTCTTGAATTGTTCCCTTATTCTTGTAAAGGTTAATCCATAATCCCGCATCCTCCGATACCAGATCTCGTTTGCATGATCCATAAATAGTGTCTTATTAGTAAAATATTCATCCGTAATGTAAAGAGAATTATCATACCCAGTCTCGCCCGCAAGCCAACAAAATTCACCAGAATTTCCTGGATCTATTGATTCATATCTATTCCAATGTAAAGGAATAGGAAATGGATTAATAACATGCACATTCTTAATGAACGATTCAAATATAGCACCAGAGAACGTGACAAACTGACCTTCATACTGTTCAGCAAATATTTTAGGATTCATCCAACTCCGTATCCAATACGGATCATCTTTGAAGTCTGGATTCTCCCATGATGGAAAACTGCGTGTATAATAGGTTATATCGTTACCCTCAGAATCATGCTCAACAGTTCCCTCCAATCCCTTTATACACATATTATAGAACCAACCATCTGGATCGTGAGGTGGTGCTTTACCTGATGGAGTTCCATTACATATCATATCACCTAACCTAGAAGTCAAACGACCAAACAGTATCTGCTCATATACCTTCTTGGGATGTTTTATTTGTGCTGGTTCACACAATATTAGAAGATCAACCTCATCTCCAAATGCAGATGTATCCGCCTTATCCAATGATATACATTTAACTTCAGAACCCCACTTAGTCCTGATTGTCATATTTCCGCCCTTATCATCGAAGGTTGCCTTTACAATACAATCAGAACCAAACTTTTCCATCATTAAAGGAGACGTCATTCTTTCATATATGTATCTGAACTCCTTTTCGCACATTGCGTAGGTTTGACCAACAAGCCACACCCTAGTCGGACCAACTAGTAAATATACAACCGCCTCTTCGCCAGCAAGTCTTGATTTACCCCCACGAGTTCCAGCGTTCGTGTTCCTAAATCGAGCAGTTGATATATGAATGTCTCTCTGACCCGAGTGAGGTTCGTAACCGTTCAAAGCAAACCATTGCCACTTTATAGCATGGACTGCTTCTCGCCTCGCTTCTGGGGACATCTTCTCGGATGATTGTGCTCTTGTGAATTTCAATCTAGATCACCTCATCACCCCTAGTTTGTATCTATTAATCTTTGGTAATGTTGCCAAAGACATACTTGGAGACATGAACTGTTCTGGTGTCTGAGTCCTTGTAGGTATAGGTCTTACAGGAGATTTTCGCACCGAATTTGCAGTTGGAACAACTGCTGATCCAGAAGTTCGAGAACGAACTTCAAGAGATGTAAAGGAGGGAACATTTAAGAATGATAAATCCTCTGTAATTTCAGATGGTCGCTTTGGCGTAATAGGAGTAGATACCCTGTTGGTTTTTTTACGTAAGGGGTTAACAGTTATCTTTGGTTTAGTGGCATCTGCTGGATAACGATTTGCAGTTGGAACAACTGCTGATCCAGAAGTTCGAGAACGAACTTCAAGAGATGCTTTAACTCGTGTATCTACTCCTGATGGATGGGGAGTAGGAACAACTCTCGCAGTTGTTGCAGGACTGCGTAATGCAGAACTTTTTACAAAGTTCTTATTAGGAACTTCATTTAAGTTCCGTAATGGAGGACTACCCCATCCATATCTTTTACCTGCTTCGGTGTTCATCACCGCTTGTGATTTCGGTATTGGTATAGAACCACCTAATTTTGCCTTTTGAAGATTTGCAACCTGCTGATTTGCAGTTGGAACAACTGCTGATCCAGAAGTTCGATTACGAACTTCAAGATTGGTAGTAGTCTTTCTCGGTATTGATTCTACACCTTTATGGATAATTGCTTTACGAACTTCTCTGGTTGCTTTTGATATGTTCATTATATCACTTGCCGCACCTATAACTATACTAGCAGTTCCTGCGGCACGAACAACACCAGAGTTTGCAATTCGAGATGCGACTTTTACAATAGGATTTCTGGCGATCTTGGATGCAATAGGAATAGATTTATTTATGATTGATTTTATTCTAGAACCTTTCAAGACTTTTGGTATGGAAGATCGTAAAGGGGGAACATCTTTAGAAAAACCCACCACTCCCCGATCGGTTACCTTCGGAACAGCATTTATATTCTTAGAAACACGTGAATATTTCTTATGTGCAGAAGTTCCTTCTGCTGATCCAGAAGTTCGATTACGAACTTCAAGACTTGCTGTTTTGGAGTTGGGCAACAACTCCTCAACTTGTCTTGCAGTTGAGTCAACTGCTATTTGTAAAGGGGTAGTATTCCCGCCGAACTTTATTGAACTTTCGGATCGTGTAGAAATTATACCCTTTCTGGTCTTGGATAATCTAGATAACGATTTATTGATCTGATCATTTTTTGCCAGCTCATCAGGTGAAGTTAATCTTTTGGGAGACATATTTGGTTCACTTGTGGTATTCTTTTTAATGGAGTATTCCTTGAATTTAGTCAAATGATTTATTACATAATCCCTTGTCGGAACTGTTGCATGTATCTTTTGAATTTCCTGTTCTGTAAGTGGACGACCAGCGACCCTACTTCCAGACTCAATCATTGATGGAACTTTTGACTTCCAACTCTCAATATATTTATTTATTGCATCTTCACTTGGAAGAACTTTTTGCATCTTGGATTCTGCTAATCTTCTTGCAGTTGTTGCATCTTTGGCTTTTTGGACTTCAGATCTTGCAGTCTTGATCTTTTCGATAATCCTTTTTTGTATCTCATCATCACTCGCAACCTGTTCTGCAGTTCCACCTCGTTTGGGTTTAGTTGGAATCTTCGATGGCGGTTCTGTTCCTCTTAATTCTTTATACAACATCTTTTCAAATTCTGCTTGTTGTTTTTTTGTTGCTTTAACCATTTGATTCCTCCCTCAACCGTTTAATCTCCTCTGGTTCGTCCTTCGCAATATCATCAACATCCGATTTCTTAAGCATCAATAAGTTATCTGTATGAAGTTTCTGTTGTATCTGCACCCTACGTTCATCCGCCAATCGGTTTGTTCGTTGAAGTGCATCTGGATTCTTGTTTATCATCTCTGCAAGTCCATTTTTAATATCCAGATATGTGATGTTTTCAGTCCTCGCAACAGGCATCGGGGTCTTCTTCTCCGCCAGTGTTCTCATAAAGGCATGCCCGATCAATCCCTTTAGTTTGCCATCTGCATAGTCACGCAGGCACGCACCCATTCCGAGCATCCCTGTCATCTCTATTAACGACATCGAGTCCGACTCGATAGCAATTAATAAAGAGTTCTGTATTTTATCAGCCAATAAACCCGCCTCAAAAGTAAAGGGGGCGTTATCGGGAAGTATATACTCTGGTATTGGAGTTTTTGTTTTCATGTCAATTATTCCTTAATTTATTATACCTATATTATACCATATCCCATACCATTTGTCAAGCCAAATCGTATGCAAATCGGAAATTTATTTTTATTTTTTTATTGTTAATACATTAATACATTAATAGACTCCATTTCTTGCAGTTCTGGAAGAACTGCTGGTTCGGCAATCGTAATTTGCAGTTGGAACAACTGCTGATCCAGAAGTTCGAGAACGAACTTCAAGAAGAAATATAAACATACCACAAAACCACCCACAATCCCCACCAATGCCACCATACGCCCCAACACGACACGATTAAACCAAATTCGATGAATAACACATACCCCACACCACCCACGCTTATATGACAACATTAATACATTAATACATTAATACATTAATACATTAATACATTATACGTGAGTCATTCTGACTCACATATTGCGTCAACTGGAAAACACGTATCGGCGATTCGGAGTGTAAGGGTGTATTATACCGTCGTGCCAGCAAGTGCCACGCCCCGACGCCTTCGTCTGCCATGCCGACATACCGCATGAAGTAAAGAATGTCAATTCCTTCCGTATTGTATGTAGGTCGCACAAGTTTATCGTTTGACGGATGTGTCAACGAATGATCCAGTCTATAATCAGTCGTTGTGCGGTTTGTCTGAACATATTGACACATCCGAAATGATCGTAGGATATAAATCGTATATATGGTGCGGTTTTATAAATGGGTGTATCAAAAACATCATGACATTCCGTCATAAACTGACCTTATCCGCAGACAGACTGTAAAGGGTGTAAACTCAATGATACCAACGGTTTACGATTTATAAAGAGGGCGAGGTGGTATGTCAAAATATCGTAAACCCGATGCAAATCATAACACGTAATTCCCCAAATAGATATTATTATAATTAATATATTAATATATTATAAATAAATAAATAAATTTTGAAAATATGATATATGGTGGGACTGTGAAAAGTGTATCTTTTTGGAACATCGTCCAGTCTGAAGTTGGTCTATTTTGGAACGTCGCCGAAGATTAAAACATTAGTCCATTATGATACGGTATGTATTATAATGGAACGTTGATTTCCTTAATGTTCATGCGTCTTTATGGTTTTGTGTAACATATTGGAACGCATGGGTATTGACATATTGCACAATGATGTTGACAATGATTTTGACATTTTAGCAGTCTGGTTGCGGGTATAAATCATACAGACGTAATGGTATTGGTGGTTTACGTGATTTATGTCAACGAAAAAGTCTTTTCGTATTTGGGATAATATTTATTGACGGATACCTTTACGATTGGTTGTTGTTCAGTTTTTATGCTGGTAGAATTATTTTTGATCAATGGTATTGGTGGTTTACGTGATTTGTGTCAACGTGTTGGTATATTTGGCATGGTGTTTGCATTACTACTGGGTGTTCGTGTTCGTGGTTCGGAATTGCACATTGCTAACGGATATACTTGAATACAGACGTATTTTATATCAGCAGTTGTTGTTCAACTGCAAGAAACGTTGGCATGGAACTTGCAATGGTATAATGTAGTTGTGGGTTATTATAATACATGAATTCATTTGAATTCATTATTAGCCAATTCATTCTGAATTGGCGTAACTCACAGCGTATCTTGCAGTTGAATAACAACTGCTGATATAGAATACACCTGTATTCAAGTATCGTTCTTATAAAACTAAATAGCCTTGTTAGGTTTGTGGTTTCCAGTTATTATAACTGGAAGACCTCAAACCGTATCCATTATTATACCTTTACTATATCTACGCAGTTGTAATACTGCAGAAAGGAAATATTATGGATTTTTCAGGATTTAAGACAAAATCGGTCAAATTGATTACAGACGGAAAAGAGGCAGAGGCTCGCACAGCTCTGGAGATGTTTGGATTCAATCCACAGGAAATTGATGCTTTCATAACAGAGGTCAAGGTCGAGAAAGTCCAAGCCGAGCTCGGAGCTGACAGAGCATTGTTTACGAATGAAATCTCTGACGGTTTCAATATGGTATTACCAGAAGTCGAAGGAGACTTAATACCGAAGCTGGAGCGGTTGACGGAAAATTGGACGAAAATGCCAATCTTTACGATTGTCTTACAGCGTATGGTCACCAAGAACGCTGAGGGCGTAGAGATCGTAACATTCTCTTGGTCAAAAATGCCAAAGTTTGCTGGTGCGTCTACGCCAACCCCCAAAACACCTAGTGCAGATGGGACACCATCGGGTAAGCAGAAATCAGCTGACCCACCTGCACCTTACAAGACATGGCAGGAATGTTGTGAAGCGGTATTGCCAGAGGCTGTGAAAGCCCAAATTGAAAAAAAAGGAAACACCAAAGGTTTCAATGCAAGAATACCAGTGAGAGATGCGATTCGTTCTGGTAAAATTTCTCTCGCAGGTTGGACGCCAGAGATGAATTACTAAATTTGCAGTTGGAACATACGTGAGTCATTCTGACTCACTATCCAGCAGTTCTTCCAGAACTGCAAGAACTGCTGATCCAGAAGTTCGATTACGAACTTCAAGATCTGTGTTAGACTATTGAGTTTTTCGTAGTTGTGGGTTATAATAACCCACAATATTTCAAACTCAATGGATGTAAATTGGATAACAAGGCTATTCGTTAAACGCCCATCGGGAGTAATTCCGATGGGCTTTAACTGGTGTAAGATGTAGTAAATACTAATATTCAACTCGGAGGGAATTCATGATCAAACACATTCTACTCAATCCTAAAGTAATCAGCCTCTTGTGTATTTTTACTCTTTACATAATCTACAAAATATACAAACGTAGAACGGAGTCAACACATCCGTTTTTCTTTGTTAGTGCGAAAGCATGGAGGAGGAAATGACAATACTTGACTCAACTGGAACACCACGCCTCCTTGATTCGGAGGCTAAGGCTGTCTGGTTTAATGAAATCTGGAAGAAGGTGTCCAGTCATGAGATAGATGCCAAAATTGGAATTGCATCAATCAAGCATGCAGAATCCGCTGGATACATTCTTCCATCGGATGAAGAGGGATTTATTGAAAAACTGTATCCCTTTACAGAAAAAACAATCAAGAAAGGATATATCATTCTTCTTGGGGATGAATCAAATCATACTGCAATCAGACAGATGATTAAATTCGCTGTTGCTGTATCGGATAACAAATCATTTGCAGAAGGAACTTCTGCTGATCCAGCATACTTGAATACAGACGTATTCTATATCAGCAGTTCTTCCAGAACTGCAAGAGTTGTTCCAACTGCAAGACCAGAGTATATCAAGTTTATGGCTTTGTTAGATGATCCGCCAGACAATCTGACACTCGCTGAATTGAGATGGCAGGTAGAGATATGGGTCGCTGGAATAGTTGCAGCCCTTTATGATCTGCAGGTTGGATGGAAGGATGGTCGTTTGGTAGCAGACATAGGAGGGTTTGATGAATGATTACGTTTATAGCAAATAAACTAATCATTAATTTAAACGTAAATGTAATGATTACGTTTATAGCAAATAAACTAATCATTAATTTACTTGGAGGTAGTTGTGGGTTATTATAACCCCCAACGTAAATGTAATGATTAAAATAAAGTTCAAAAATGGGTCAACAAAAGAATTTGAAGAATTTGCTCTTCAAGGTGCAAATCTTGAAAGTGCAAATCTTGAAAGTGCAAATCTTCGATATGCAAATCTTCGATATGCAAATCTTGAAAGTGCAAATCTTCAAGGTGCAAATCTTGAACGTGCAGATCTTCAAGGTGCAAATCTTCGATATGCAGATCTTCAAGGTGCAAATCTTCGATATACAAATCTTCAAAGTGCAAATCTTCGATATGCAAATCTTCGATATGCAGATCTTCAAGGTGCAAATCTTGAATGTGCGAATTTTCAAAGTGCAAATCTTCGATATGCAAATCTTCAAGGTGCAAATCTTGATTTTTCTGCTTGGTCATTGAGATGTTCGTCTTTCGATGCGAAAGTCGATTCCGATTTTGCTAAACAAATTTTATACCATGTTTCGAGATTAGATTTCGAGGATATGGAAGGCATAAAAGATGCAATCAGGGGTTTTGCTAATTCTGCATCCGTAAGAACAAGGCATGGTTTACCAGAGGTGTGATGCGTGAGTCATTCTGACTCACATATTCAGATGAATTTTTGCAGTTGGAACAACTGCTGATAATGTGTTATTAACAACTACTTAAAGGAGTTGTGTGATGTATGAATAACGAAGAGTTCTGTATTGCTTGTTTGGAAAAAGAGATCGACAACATGGAGGGGTTGCTACAATTAAAGTATCAAATGTTACACACTTTATTAAAGGAGAAATTAAATGGAACTAAAGAAAGAAACTTGGGAGACAGTGATTCTAGCGTTGGAGTCAGAAATATCAGAATTGAAAACTCTGGTTGCTGATCTTGAGTATGATCTTCAAAAACGTTACGAAGACAATGCTGAGATCAAGAAAGACCTCATTAACAAAGCAAATGAGATTACCAATCTCAAACAAAATCTTAACGATTACGTGAAACAAGAAAAGATCGAAGACTTTATCAAGCAGATGGGTAGAAGATATGCACCAAAAACAACTCCTTACATGAATCTAACTTGGGAGTCTTGGTTTTACATCCTTTACCCATCTGCCGATGAAATAGAATATCGCAAAAGAAGTAAAGCGAAGGAAGCGATAATCGGGCTACTTCGTTCCCACGAACTTGGATTTGACAACAGCGGGGTGATCTTTAGACAGCATTAGATTATAAACCCTTTATAGAGAGAGGTAGCAGAATATGATCCGCATTAGAGTTAAAGATACTGGTCGTATGCCGAGTCTTGCTATCGGCGGTGCTTTGTCCACACTAGATATACGACAGATAAAAGCAATCGGAGGGGTGCATAGATCACGTGATTATGAGGAAGGTAGAAGTGATGACACGAGATACTACGGCAAACCTCATTACGAACTTCCTTTACCTCTTATCAAGCGACTATTTGTATCTAATGGAACTACCAATATTCCATCCTTTATGATTCACTGGCAGGACTATGTTATGCCATCCTCTCTTGGAGTTCGTAATCGAACTTCTGGATCAGCAGAAGGAACTTCTGCACATCTGGATGATTCGGATACTCAGGCAAACAGAGATTTAATGCTTCGTCTGCGTAATTTCTATATCGAAGAGGATGCTGTAACCCTTTACAAAAAATGGGAGATGTTTGAGGGTAAACTTAAATTACTCAAAGAGAATAACGAAGAACTCATCGACAGTATTTTATCCTACAATAAAATACAGGATTCGTTCTTTGCTCGCCCGCCAAAGATACATCAAAAGGCAGGCATTGCTTTCTTTTTGTTGTGTAATTTCTACGGAGTGAATCATATTCTTTTGTTTGATGAAATGAGAACTGGAAAGACACTACAGGCAATCAATATTGCTCGTATTCTTATTGAGCAACAAAAGATTGATGGCTGTTTAATAGTAGTTCCCAACACCATCAAGCGTATTTGGGAAGGGGAACTATTACTAGATGCACCTGTGCAGGGTTGCTTCTCTTTAATAATCGAGGGGTCGAAATCAGATAAAGAGGCTCTATGGAGACAACGAGCTTTCTTTCATATCGTTAATTATGAATCTGCAAGAGCTGACATTGATTATATGCTTGCATACGATAAATATATGAATCTAGGTAAAGGATATATGCTTATAGGTGATGAGGCACATAAAATCAAAAATCCCGAATCACTTCAGGCAAAAGCGATCCTAAAGTTGCATCCGAAGTATTCTATCTTTATGACTGGAACTCCAGTTGCAAATAGACCAGAAGATGCTTTTACAATGGCTGATTTCGTCTCACCTGGAATCTTAGGTGGAAATATCTTTGAGTTCACGGAAAACTTTTGTGTCAGGGGTGGAGATTCTGGTAAGGAAATAATCCGTTATGAGAATCTCGATGAGGTCAAACATCGTTTAGCTCGTATTTCAATGCGGAGACTTCGTAAAGATACAATGTTTGATAAGAAAACTAGAGAAACTCGTAAAGGGACACTGGAGGGGTCTCAAAAGCAATATTACGAACAGATGCGTGATCAACTGTTCGTGGAATTACTTACCGATACGAATATAACGGCGATCAAAGCTCGTAACAAACTTGTCCAAACACTACGCCTTAGTCAGATATGCGATGGCTATTTAAGCGACAACCCATCCAACAACCACTGGTTGAAGGAGAACTGGAAGTTCAAAGAAATCGATGAATTTCTCGATGAATATTTGGATGATATTGGTAAGGTTGTCCTCTGGACGAGATTTGTTCCTGTCGTTAAAACCCTTTATAATCGCTATCAAAAGTATGGTGCTACCTATATATGCGGAGAAGTGAAAGATACGCAACACAATCCAGCCCGCACTAACGCTATGTATAAGTTCCAGCAAAACCCCGATTGCAGAGTAATGGTTGCTCAAATAAACTCTGCAGGACTTGGGTTGGGCTTTCAACCAGCGACATTCGCAATCTTTCTTGATAAGTGGTGGAGTCCAGCCCCTAATGGTCAGGCAGAGGACAGGATACTCGGTATAAAAAACCCTGTTCCTGTAACAATCATATCTCTTGTCACGGAGGGATGTATTGACGAGAGATGGGAATATATATTGGAACGCAAGAAGTCGTGGGCTAACTTAATTACAGGGGACGAGGATGGGGAGATTGCTGAAATCGATCAGGATACTGACAAAGATACCCTCCTTTACCTTTTGTCACCCGAAAAAGAAACTGAAACATACAAAAAAAGATTGGAGGATGGGTGGAAATGACAGTTCAAATTGCAGGTGAAGAAACTCCGTGTGATATGGTTTTGATAAATCGAATTGGGAATAGGATAGTGATTATTGCAGAGATTAATAAACTACCTCGTGCTATAATCACTTTGGAGGAAAAAGACCTTGATAAAATAAACAACTTTATAGTAAGGAGTGATGAACATGGAAAACGAATTCGAGGACTTAAATTTAGTATCTGCGTCTAAAGAGATAAAAACATTAGCTGAACAATACTTTGGATTTTACGAGGAGGTGAAAGAACTTAAAGGGCAACTTTCTGCGTCTGAAGAAATAATGGGGATGATCAAACAAGAACTGATTGAGGCTATGGATGGTCTGGGAATGAAATCTTATTCAGGTCTTGATTCGGTTAATCTTGGTCGTTCTGCAAGAACCTTTATAAAGGTTGTGGACTACAAAAAGTTATCAACTTACATTGAGGAAGAACTCAATGAGCCACTCGAAGAGTATGGTTCTTTCAAGTTTGATAATGACAAACTCAAACCGTTAGTGGACGAGGCGAAACAAAAGGTGCTACTTGAATTGATCCCTCTCGAAGAGGCGTTGCCTAAAGGGATTGAACTAGGATTTACTGATATTATAACAGTGAAAGCAAAGAAAGATGCACCGATCCCCCGAACAAAAACTAGATAGAGAAACACAAAGATTGGCTGATTTGGGAACATTCTTTGAAAACTACAAAAAGGAGTAAAAAGAGGAGATAGGGTGATATTAACTGGAAAAGTTTATGAAGTTAATATCTCTAGAAAAACATATACGATTGCTAATGATAACAAAAAACAAGAAACATTACTGATGGATAAAACAGAAATGTTTAGAATAATGGAGGACGTGCAAAATGACTAATGAGAACGAAATAGCGATAAAAGTGAGTTCGATTACGAGCCCACTTATACTACCGACAACAGATGATCAGGCAATGGCAGAACTGGATAAGGTTCTCGAAGATGCTGTTGCTGATTCTTATATACCTCAATTAATAAAGGCTGAAATTGTGCATGTCACAGCCTCCTTTAATATTGAGGGCATGCCGAGTATGACTAGCTTAACTGGCATTATAATATCTGCAAAAAGAAACAGGGTTTTCTTCCCAAAATGTGCAGATAAAATATTTTCAGATAAACTTATAAAATTATCGGAAGGAAGACCCTTTTGCTCTTCAACTGATTGTGTAAAGGGTAATATTGCAGAAATTGACATTGAAAACAGTGGTGGCGATGTAAGATCATCTGCGGAGATGATCAAAGCCAAACTTGCACAAGGCGGTCTAATCTGTAAACTATGCCCATTCTCGCAATTTGGCTCAGTCAAGGATTTTGGTTTATCTGGTAGAGGGCAAGCCTGCAATGAACTCAGGCGTTTACTGTTCTGGAGACCAGATGTCAATATACCTATGGTTATATCTTTACCGCCAACCAGCATACGTGCTTGGGATGGGTATATGTCCAGTCTTAATATTGCTAATAAACAGGCAAACAAGGTTATCACAGAACTATCACTTGTTCCTGTCGAGACAGGATCAAACAAATATGCAACTGCCCGATTATCATATAAAGCAGACATCGATCAGGGAATATTGCAGTTGATGCTCAAACCTACGGTGATTGGTGGAGTTCAAAAGTCATTCATTAAAGCAATGATTGACCTGTTCTTGCAGAAACCGATTGATGTGGAAGATTACATGGGAACTACTAACGGACATGCCGAATCCGAAGATGGATTCTAATATACTTGAATACAGACGTATTCTATATCAGCAGTTCTGAACGAACTGCAAGATATGGAGGAGGGAGGGTGATGGTAACATCACCCTTTATGATCTATTATGATAGAAGTAAAAAGTTACGCATACGTGAATCAGAATGATTCACTGTCCAGCAGTTCTGAAAGAACTGCAAGAAATGCAGATGAGATGTTTGCTGATCTAGACAGGCTTCGTAGAGGAGCAGTCAAAGCTTTTAATAGTTGTTCCGATGGACAGAAAGCTTTGAAAGAAGGGGATATATTCATTACTTCATTTAAGGATTCTTTTATTGATGAGGTGATTATATTCAATCAGATTCAGATTCTCGATCCTGGAGATGAGAAAGAATTTCAATATGCAAAAAAGGCTGGATATGTGATGGTCAAGGCGTGGTCAAATACTTGCCCCGAAGGCGAGATAGGATCGGTTCATAGATCGAGGGCTGTTGCTAAGATTATTGATTCCGAAGAGCATACCGCAGAGTTCGTATTCAAGTTCATCCTTTCTATATGGGAAGAGGGCGGTCAAATAGATAAGTTTGATATGCTGTGGATCGAAGATACAAAAAATCTGCAGTTACTAGTAACTGCTGTATCGGAAGAAGTTCCTTCTTCCATATCTGGAGGTGTTGACGGATGATACTAAACACGATTGAACAGTGCGACTACCGAGATTTTAGTCCAACGATACCAGATAACTCAATAGACTTACTACTAACCGATCCGCCCTATAATGCCAGTAATTCTGGATTATCGTCTTTATCTGGTAACTATAAGATGATGAATGAAGAGTGGGATAGGGGTTTCGACCCTTCTATCTTTGTTAATATGATAATACCAAAGTTAAAAGATAATGGGCAGATGCTTATATTTTGTAGTTATCATTTACTCGGCGATTATCTTCATCTTATCCTCAAAAAAGATGGATTGCAATGGAAGACACCCATTACTGATATTGTAAACAGAATAGAATGGAGGCAAATCCTCCATTGGTATAAGACCAACTCGATGCCATCTTTAACTGGTAAATTATATGGATTCGCAATCGAGTATATCCTCTGGTTTACCAAAAGTAAAGAATATACATTTAATAAGGGGCAGAGGGCATCTTACTTGAATGTATTTGAGGGGTGTAACGGAGTCTATAAAGTAACCGAACATCCGAACGAGAAACCTCTGTCACTTATAAGACAACTTGCCAGAGCTCATTCAAACGAAGGGGATTTGGTGTGTGATCTATTCATGGGGTCAGGAACAACAGCGGTTGCCTGTAAAGAAAGTGATCGTAACTTTATTGGATGTGAGATTGACCCAAGATGGGTCGAAGTTGCATACAATAGAATAAAAGAAGCAGGCAAACAAGGAGATTTACTATGAAACTAATATTCAATGGCTGCGTCGTGCAAGAACTCGACAGTGGCGATGAGTTTGTTGTGCAAATGAACGCAGGTGCCCCAGAAAATGAGAGATCCTATCTTGTTATAAGGAACTTAGGAAATGATTGTGTTGAAATAATGGCATACAAGTCTAAAGATCGACCACTTATGATAACTGAAGCGGAAATAGAAAACATACACGAAGAAAACTGGAGGGAGAAATTAACCATAGGAGGACATTCATGGAGAACGAACATACTATTATGAAATATGCTCTTCCAGTTGCGTCAACTGAAAAGTATGACTGGATAGTCGAAAATGATGCAACCCAGTGGTGGGATTCTTTCTTTGCACCTCAGGGTCTTTATGACCACACGGCGAAGGGTTTTCCCAACCTTTACCATCAGATATTCCAACATCTAATCAAAAAGTATAATATAAATCCAGAAGAACATATTATACTTGATCCGATGGCGGGAATAGGAACAACGTTGATACTAGCCAACATCAATAAGTTTGACTGTATAGGTGTTGAACTCGAGGAAGTTTACTTCAAAGATATGATAGGATTTGTGAAGGAAGAAGTAATTGATATGTTTGGAGTTCCGACACCAGTTAAACAAAAGGTGGCAGGAACTGTTGAGAATTACCTACAGGTGACTGGTAGATTTGAAGCCTTATTTGATGTTGAAGTAGATCATAAGATGTATATTACTAAATTTGGTAGAATCATTATACACAATAACGATTCTACTAATAAATATTTTTATGATAACCTTGAAATGCAACTATCGGGTTTTTCAAAGAAGATTATCGTAGTTACCTCTCCTCCTTATACTCGTATATCCGAACATGATCAAAAACAGATTGACGCTATGCCAGAAGATATTCGTGATGGATTCAGACCCGCTGGATATAAAAATCCATATAATATAGCAATGAAACAACCATACGAGTATGGAGTTGCAATGACCAAGATATACAAAAACCTTTACAATCTTGGGGTTGAATTGGTGGTGCTTGTTACAAGGGATTTTATACTCTGCGGCGAGGTGTTCAAACTTGGTATGCGTAATAAGTCTTGTGCTGAATTTCCAGCACCGAAATTTGAATTGGTAGAGCATATAAAAGCAAAGATACCAATAATAAGTTTTTTCAAACGCATCAACTTTGAAAAACATCATAAAGCGAAGGGACTTCCTATGATAGATTGGGAGGACGTAATGATATATACACGCAAGTAGGAATTACTTGTTATTGAGTTTTTCGTATTGAGTTAGATAACTCAATATTTCAAACTCAATGGCTTGCTGTTAATCAATTCATCTGAATTAGTGGTTAACTGCATTATACTGAATTAAAATTGAGTGAGGTGAGATAAATGGCAAACAGAGTGGATAACAGACCAAGTCGTTCTGTAAATATACCAGTAGAGATATTGGATAAATTAGGAATAGTTGCAAGAGCTAGTGGATTGACAATCAGAGGTTTGATTATAGATATACTTGAATTCCATATTAACGAGAAGTATCCCAATCTGGATGAGAGTATAAGGGCTATAGTGGAAGGAAACTGAATATGAATTATGTAGATATTCAAGGATTCAAGGATGGAAAACCTTTATATCTGCATTGGAAGCGAATACCCATAACAGATGTAAGGAGGTGGGTAGATGAAAATCCAGAAAAAGAATGTTTCAATACAATTCAGGAGTTTGTGTCTGATGTTAGTCAAACGCAAGAGGAACACGACTGTCCGTTCTACTTGGACATTGATAATTCCAATCTTGGACAATCGCACATGGATGCAAGGAAGTTTGTTGACTATATTCTATCATCTTATGGCGACATATATCCAAAGGTATGGTTTTCGGGGAGTAAGGGATTTCATATCCTTATTCCGCAACAACTATTCGGTGCTGTTGGAAATTCTAAGCTTACATACCACTGGCAATACTTGGCAGGATACTTTGCAAAGGAACTACAAATTGATACGATTGATAAAGGGAGTTATACACTTCCGAGACTGTGGAGGATCGAAAATACACCGAACTATAAAAGCATTAAAAAAGAAGGCGATCCTCTTCTGTATAAGATTCCTTTATCACTTTATGAACTCGGTCACCTCTCTATTGACGATATTAAATCATTGGCTATTCGACCAAGAGACTTTACACCAGAGGAATATGATGGCAAGGTTGTGCCAGAACTTAATACACTTTACAGTCAAGCTAGGGAGGCGTTTGAGAGATCAAAACAAATAATTCTTGGGGAGATAAAAACACCAGTTCAATTAAACAAGGAACTTCCGCCATGTGTATCTTATATATTTCAGAATGGAGGGATATTAAAACTCGGATATAGAAATAGAACCAGTATGGTGATCGCTGGCTACTGTAAATCATCCAATATGGAAATATCCTCAGCACAGATATTTATGGAGGAATGGCTCAAAGTTATACCTGAAATATCTTCCTTCACTTCTACCAATGGGTATGATCAAAGATGGATTGATGCTTTATTGGTCTTAAAGACTGTTTACAATAACGAGAAGTATCACTTTTCCTGCGGATCAATAAAGGGATGCGGGAGTCCAGAAGAACTATGTAAGAGTTGTAAAAGTATCGGTGAAGAAGCAACACCAGTAGAACTCGACCAATATGCTAAGGCAGACAACATTGGTAAATACATTGTTGTAGAAGCCGATGTAATAGGGAGGGATAAAAAAGAACTTCTCGTTCCGAAAAAGGTGATTGGATATTGTCACTTCGATCCCAATAAAAATGCTTGCACAACTTGTGCTATGCAGGATTACTTTGTTCCCGCAAAAGGTCGTAATGAAAGAACAATGGTATTCAATTCCAAGATGAAATCGATACTTGATTTAACTGATCCTAGTGCAGGTCATACGCATCAAGTAATTATAAGAATATTTGATGTAGAGAGTAAACATTGCCCATTATTTAGATATGAGGTAGAATGGATGAACGCACAATTCGTTCACATATCTAGAGTAATCAATCATGGATATATAAAGGAAGTAAGGGATAATCAGTTTGACGCAACATGCTTACTACTTGAGCACGGCATCATGCTTAATAGAGGATATAAACTTTATGGGCGTGTATATCAAAACCCTAGAAGTCGAGCTGCAACTCTTGTGGTAGATAAAGCAGAGCCAATGCAGGCTATGCTAGATACCTTTACAATTACCAAACAAGAAAAGAATGAACTTGATATATTCAAAACAAAACTTATGACTCCTTATTGTATTATGGATAAAGTAAATGATATACATTCCAAGTTCAGAGATTCGTTTATCTATGTATTTGGTAGAGATGAACTGATAATGTCTATGGATATGGTGTTTCATAGTGCAAGATGGTTGAATTTCCAGAAACAAAAACTCAAGGGATGGCTGGATATTCTAGTAATCGGTGATTCTGGTCAAGCTAAAACACTTGTTGCGGAAAGACTAATGCAATATTATAAACTAGGAACACTGGTTGGGGGAGAGACATCATCAAGAACTGGTTTGCTATATACCATACAGATCATAGGCAAGGAACAAGCATGGGTAAAATTTGGAATACTTCCACGCAGTTCGGGTTATCTTGTGGTTGTTGATGAGGTGGGCGGAATGTCTGGCGATGATTTCAAAGAATTCACTAGGGTGAGGAGTTCGGGTGCGGTTGATGTCAATAAAGCGGGTGCAGGGGTTGCTAAATGCGAGGTTCGTTTGATCAGTATTGCAAATGCAGTAGCGGGTAAATCTTTGGCATCTTATGGCTATCCAGTTATGGCGTTACCTGAAATACCTGCCTTTACAGATCTTGCGGACATTAGAAGATTTGATTATGTTATTGGTGTAAGGGCGGGGGATGTTCCTGATGATGATATTAACACGGATGTTACTTTAATTCCGAATGTTAACAATCCTTATACACCAGAACTATGTCGTAACTTAATATTATGGTTATGGCAATTATCACCCGATCAAATAATCATAAGTCACGAAACCGAAGTTCGATGTCTTGAACTTGCAAAGATGATGTCCGAACAGTATATACCCGACATCCCATTAGTAGAAGCGGGAGATGTTCGGCAGAAACTTATACGATTAGCAGTTGCGTTTGCTGGTCGCACCTTTAATTCTCTAGATGGTGAAACTCTGGTTGTAACGCCAGAACACGTTATTTGTGCTTATGATATGATCAATATGTTATTCAAGAAGGAGGGGTTGGATTATTGGGGATACAGTGACGATAAAGCAAAACTGAAGTTGGGTGAATCTCAAATTGAGTATTTACTCCAATCAATTCAGACTCAGTTTCAAGCATGGGATCAGCTATTTATATACATGCTTCAACAAAATCTTATTAGTAAA